>Ga0182016_10001279_pt1 | contig 30677 bp, 28 predicted proteins | sample 712S2MmetaG_FD_120491 | JGI IMG/M metagenome (GOLD analysis project Ga0182016, IMG submission 120491) | Permafrost microbial communities from Stordalen Mire, Sweden - 712S2M metaG | ecosystem: Environmental > Terrestrial > Soil > Wetlands > Permafrost | place: Sweden: Stordalen | collected...
AGTCCTCCGGCGACTGAGGTTGGGGATCGCGCAACGCGGCGACGAGGTTTGCGCCCCAGGCGCCGAAGCGCCGCCACGCCGCGCCGGACGCGGCACGTAAGCGAGAGAACCATCCGAGCGTCGGTGAAAGGGCGTCGTGATTTCGAGTCATTGGCAGCCTCGAATTTGTTAGTTGACAATTTTGATAGAGATACTGCATTACTGAACGCAAGACAAGCGCCGAATGGCGGGGCCACTTGAAATACAAGGGGTTTGCGATGAATCGGAGAACGTTTCTGATCTCGACCGCTGCGCTGGCGGTCGCCGGCGTAGCACCGGCCCGCGCCGACGCGCCGCGCGAACTGAGGATCGGCTACCAGAAGACGGCGATCCCGCTGGTGGTGAAGGCGCAGAAACGCCTCGAGCAGCGGTTCGAGCCGCAGGGCGTGACGGTCAAATGGGTCGAGTTCGCCTTCGGGCCGCCGCTGCTCGAAGCGGTCAACGCCGGCGCCGTCGACTATGGCTACACCGGCGACGCACCGCCGATCTTCGCCCAGGCCGCGCACGCCGCGATCGCCTATGTCGCCGTCATCCCGGCGCGTGGCTACGGCCAGGCGATCGTCGTTCCTGCCGATTCTCCGGCCAAGACTCTCGCCGATCTCAAGGGCAAGAAGATTGGCGTCGCAAAGGGCTCGAGCGCGCACAATCTGCTCGTCTCGGCGCTCGAGAGCGAAAACATCGCTTGGACCGACATCGAGCCCGTCTATCTCGCGCCCGCCGACGCCGCCTCGGCGTTCTCGCGCGGCGCGATCGACGCCTGGTCGATCTGGGACCCGTTTTTCGCCATCGCCGAGCTGAAGCAGAAGGCGCGACCGCTGCCGATCGATCCCAAGTCGACGGCGCAGAACAGCTTCTTCCTCGCCAACCGCGATTTCCTCGCCAAGCACGCCGACGTCGTCGCCGCCGTCAACGAGGAAATCGCCAAGGCGACGAACTGGGCGGGCGAGCATCGCGACGAGGTGGCGGCCTTGTGGGCCGAAGCGAGCGGCGTCGATCTCGAAGCGCAGAAGCGTGCGGTCGATCGCGCCGAGTTCAGCTTCGCGCCGTTGACCGACGCCGTGATCGCTCAGCAGCAGGCGGTCGCCGACCGCTTCCAGCGGCTCGGTCTGATCCCGGCGCCGATCGTCGTGCGCGACATCGTCTGGTTCTGGAAACAGAGCGCCTGAACGCCGCGAGACATGCGAGGCCAAGTCATGAGCGAAGTGAACAAACCCCTGGACGTCTTCTGGTTCATTCCCGTTAGCGGCGACGGCGCCTATCTCGGCAGCGACAAGGGCGCACGGCCGGCGGACTTCTCCTATCTCAAGCAGATCGCCCAGGCTGCTGATCGGCTCGGCTTCGGCGGCGCGCTGATCCCGGTCGGCTCGCATTGCGAGGACCCGTGGATCGTCGCCGCCGCGCTCGCTGCCCACACCGAGCGGCTGCGCTTCCTCGCCGCGTTGCGGCCGGGCCTGGCGACTCCAACCCATTTCGCACGGCAGACCGCGGCGCTCGACCGCATCAGCAACGGGCGCTTCCTGGTCAACGTCGTCGCCGGCGGCGACCCCAAGGAGCTCGCCAGCGAAGGCATCTTCCTGTCGCACGACGAGCGCTACGCCCATGCGGCCGAATTCCTCACCGTCTACCGCCGACTTCTGGCCGGCGAGACAGTCGACTATTCGGGCCGCTACGTGCAAGTGAAGGGCGCGAAGCTGTTGTTTCCGACCGTGCAGCCCAAACTACCAATCTGGTTCGGCGGCTCGTCCGATCCGGCGCTCGATCTCGCCGCCGATCAGGTCGACGTCTACCTGACTTGGGGCGAGCCGCCGGCGCAGGTGGCCGAAAAGATCGAAGCGGTGCGCGTGCGGGCGGCTGCGCGCGGCCGGATCGTCAAGTTCGGTATCCGCCTCCATCTCATTGTGCGCGAAACCGAGGCTGAGGCCTGGGCGGTCGCTGACAAGCTGATCGCTAACCTCTCCCAGGAGGCGATCGCCGCGGCGCAGAGGAAATTCGCCGAGGACTCCGATTCCGTCGGCCAGCGGCGAATGACTGCCCTTCACCGCGGCGGGCGGCGCGACGGGCTCGAGATTTCGCCCAACCTCTGGGCCGGCGTCGGCCTCGTGCGGCGCGGCGCCGGCACGGCGCTGGTCGGCGACCCCAAGACGGTGGCTGCGCGCCTGCGCGAATATCAGGCGCTCGGAATCGAGACCGTCATCGCATCGGGCTATCCACACCTCGAGGAGGCCTACAAGGTCGCAGAACTCCTGTTTCCGGAACTCGGGATCGGCGAAGCGAATCGCTTCAACCACGGCACGGCGCCCGGCGAGTTCGGCGTCGGCGCGTTTAGGCCGGCGGTCGCCGCCGAGTAATCCTGAGCATCGGCGGCCGCCGCGCGCCTCCTGCGGCGGCCGCCGAGATCATCCTGCCAACCATTCCGAGAAGGGCCGAATGGCTGACATTGTCACTAGCCTGAAGCGACCCTTGCGAACGCCGTGGAACGCGCTGCGCTTCGATTCCAAGCGCCTGCTCGCCCCCGCGATCGGCTGGATCGCCCCGGCTTTGCTGGTGTTAGTCTGGCAATCAAGCGCGTCGCTCGGCTGGCTGTCGGATTCGCTGCTACCCTCGCCCTTCGCCGTCCTCGCGGCGGGGTGGCGCCTGACGCTGTCCGGCGATCTGCCGCGCAACGTCGAGGTCAGTTTCCTGCGCGCTTTGGCCGGCCTTGTCGTCGGCGGCGCGATCGGATTCGCCTTCGGGCTCGCCAACGGCCTTTCGCGGGCGAGCGACCACGCGACCGACACCACCTTGCAGATGGCGCGCAACATCCCTCACCTCGCGCTGATTCCCCTCGTCATCGTCTGGTTCGGCATCGACGAGGCGGCGAAACTATTTCTCGTCGCGCTCGGCGTGTTCTTCCCCATTTACGCCAACACGCTGCACGGCGTGCGCTCGGTCGATCCGCAACTCGTCGAGATGGCGAGGAGCTATGGCATGCGGCGTTTCGAGCTTTTCCGCCGCGTCATCCTGCCCGGCGCCCTGCCGTCGATCTTCGTCGGCCTGCGCTACGCGCTGGGGATCATGTGGCTGACGCTGATCGTCGCCGAGACCATCGCGGCGCAGTCCGGCGTCGGCTACATGGCGATGCAGGCGCGCGAGTTCTTGCAGCTCGACGTCGTCGTGCTGGCGATCGTCATCTATGCGCTGCTCGGCAAGCTCGCCGACGTGGTCGTGCGAGCGCTCGAGCGCGCCTGCCTCGCCTGGCGTCCGGCCCTGCACGGAGATTGACCTCATGAGCCTAGCCGAAGCCGCTTCGCTACTCCGCGCCTCTGCGGACACGCCCGCCGCGTCGATCACACTACGCGGAATCATCAAGTCGTTCGGCGACAAGAGGGTGCTGCGTGGCCTCGACCTCGACGTCGCCGCCGGCCAATTCATAGCCGTCATCGGCCGTAGCGGTTGCGGCAAGAGCACGCTGCTGCGTCTGATCGCCGGCCTTGACGCGCCCGACGCCGGCGCGATCGATTTCGACGCCGGCGCCGACGTCGCTCCGCGCGTCATGTTCCAGGAGCCGCGGCTGCTGCCATGGGCGAACGTCATCGCCAACGTCGAAGTGGGCCTGGGCGCACGGCGGCGGGAAGCGGACGCGCGGCGGCGCGCGCTCGATGCGCTCGCTGCGGTCGGTCTCGCCGACCGCGCCGCCGACTGGCCGGGGAACCTGTCGGGCGGACAGAAGCAGCGCGTCGCCCTGGCGCGTGCCCTGGTCAGCCGGCCGCGCGTCCTCGCGCTCGACGAACCGCTCGGCGCGCTCGATGCGCTGACGCGAATCGAAATGCAGTCGTTGCTCGAAGCGGCGTGGCGACGCGAAGGTTTCACAGCCCTGCTCGTCACCCACGACGTCGCCGAGGCGGTCGCCCTCGCCGATCGCATCGTGCTGCTGGAAGACGGCGCCGTCGCGCTCGACCTCGACGTCGCTCCGCCGCGGCCGCGCCTGCGCGGCTCGCCCGAATTCGGCCGCCTTGAAGAGACGATCCTCGACCGCCTGCTCGGGCCGAGGCGCCGTCCCTAGCGCGGCGTTGCGGTTCGCGTTGCCCAGTTTACCTGTTCGATTCCGCTCCGGCTCTCATTCTGTGTACGCATGTCAGCGCGGTCGACTCCAGCGACGACGACCGGCTTCTTCATCGCATCGCGGCGAAACGGCTCGCCGAGTTCCTGGTTGAGCACCGCCTCGATGAAGGTGGTGACGCCGCGCTTCTGGTCCTCGCACGACTTGCGGATCGCTTCGCTCAATTCCGCCGGGGTCGTGGCGACGACCCCCTCAAACCCGCAGGCTCGGGCGACCTTCGCGTAGCTCAGATTCGGGTTGAGCTCGGTGCCGACGAAATTGTCGTCGTACCAGAGGATCGAATTGCGCTTCTCGGCGCCCCATTGGTAGTTGCGGAACACCACCATCGTCACGCCGGGCCAGCCGGCGCGGCCGATCGAACTCATCTCGTTCATCGAGATGCCAAAGGCGCCGTCGCCGGCGAAGCCGACGCAGGGCGTGTCCGGGTTGCCAATCTTCGCCCCGACGATGGCGGGAAAGCCGTAGCCGCACGGGCCGAACAGACCCGGCGCGAGGTATTTGCGCCCGTCGTCGAACGACGGATAGGCGTTACCGATCGCGCAATTGTTGCCGATGTCGCTCGAGATGATCGCCTCGCGCGGCAGCCCAGCCTGAATGGCGCGCCACGCCTGGCGCGGCGACATGCGGCCGGCGTCGCGCTGGCGCGCGTTTTCGTTCCAGCGCGTGCCGGGATCGTCGTCTTCGTGGTCGAGGCTCGACAGCGTTTGCAGCCAGCGCGACTTGAGCGCGTGAACAAGCGCTTTGCGCTCTTCGCGTCCGGTGTCGCCGGCGGTCGCCGTGAGCTTGGCAAAAAGAGCGCGCGCGACCAGCTTCGCGTCGCCGCAGATCCCGACCGCGACCGGCTTGGTCAGGCTGATGCGGTCGGGGTTGACGTCGACCTGGATCAGCTTGGCGGCCTTCGGCCAATAGTCGAGGCCGTAGCAGGGCAGGGTCGAGAACGGGTTGAGCCGTGTGCCAAGCGCCAGCACGACGTCAGCCTTGGCGATCAACTCCATCGCCGCCTTTGAGCCGTTGTAACCAAGCGGGCCGACGGCGAGACGATGGCCGCCGGGGAAGCTGTCGTTGTGCTGGTAATTGTTGGCGACCGGCGCGTCGAGCCGCTCGGCCAATGCGACTACGTCGGCGATGGCGCCGCCGAGCACAACGCCAGCTCCCGACAGGATGACCGGAAACTTCGCTTCGGAAAGCAGTCGCGCCGCCTCGGCGATCGCCTCGGCGCCGCCCGCCGGGCGCTCGAATTCGACGATCGCCGGCAGCTCGATGTCGACGACGTGGGTGAAGAAGTCGCGCGGGATGTTGATCTGCGCCGGCGCCGACAGGCGCTTCGCTCGTTGGATGACGCGGTTGAGCACTTCCGCCACCCGCGACGGGTCGCGGACTTCCTCCTGGTAGGCGACCATGTCGCGAAACAGCGCCATCTGCTCGACTTCCTGGAAGCCGCCCTGGCCGATCGTCTTGTTGGCGGCCTGCGGCGTCACCAGCAGCATCGGCGTGTGGTTCCAGTAAGCGGTCTTCACCGCGGTGACGAAGTTGGTCACGCCGGGCCCGTTCTGGGCGATCAGCATGCCAATCGCCCCGGTCGTGCGCGTGTAGCCGTCGCACATGACGCCGCCGTTGCCCTCGTGGGCGACGTCCCAGAACTTGATTCCCGCGCGGTCGAAAAGGTCGGAAACCGGCATGAAAGCGGAGCCGATGATGCCGAAGGCGTGGGCGATTCCGTGGCGCTGCAACACCTTCACAAAGGCCTCTTCGGTGGTCATCCGCATCGCAATCGCTCTTTCTCAATTCTGCCCCGCCCGCTAGCGTAGGGACAGTTGACTAAATCGATAAACATTATAATTATATTGCCCAATGAGGGCCAGCGCTTTGTTGGCTCAACACCGCCCGCTCCCAGGGCGCTTTTGATCATCAGGAGAAATGTTGATGGGGAGCCACGCCCGCCGCTCGGGATTGGTCCACAGCGACCCGCAAAGGGCTCACGAATGCCTAGTCTGCTTCAGTTCGCTCGACTTCAAAACCCACCTTATCGATCCGCACGGAAAAGAGGCGCATCGATGGGAATATGCCGGCCAGCCGGGCAACCTCATCGATCCGGCGGTCAATGGTGGGCGACGCGGCCATGTCCTGGTTCAGTACGAGGACGACGAACACGATCGCGAAAGCATCTTCGGCAACCGAACCGTCGCCGAGCTCGACTGGAACGGCAAGGTGGTTTGGAAATGGGGCGAGCAGGCCCCGGGCGGCAAGGCTCGGCAGAACCATGACTGGACTCGGCTCGCCAACGGGAACACGCTGTTGGTCGTCGCCCGCCCCGCCGTCGTTCCCGAACTCGCCGCCCATGAAATCGGCGACCACGCGTTGCTGGAAGTTGCGCCCAACGGCGCCGTGGTATGGAGCTGGGCGGCCGGCGACCACATCGGCGAATTCGGCCTGTCCGACGCCGGGCTCGACCATCTGCGCCAGATGTTGGCGCGCGGGTTCAGAGACCCGTGGGGTTATTTCGAGATCAACAACGCGCAGATTCTCGGGCCGAACCCCTGGCACGAGCAGGGGCACAGCGCCTTCCATCCCGACAACATCATCATCGATTCGCGCAAGGCGAACTTCATCGTCATCATCGAAAAGGCGACGGGCAAGATCGTCTGGCGCGCCGGCCCCTACGGCGACCCTTACGCCAATTACGAAGAGCGCATCCACAACAACCGCGTGCCGCGGCCGCTCGACCAGACCGCCGGGCAGCACAGCGCCCATTTGATCGCGCCCGGACTACCGGGGGCGGGCAACCTGCTCCTGCTCGACAACCAGGGCAGCAGCGGCTACCCGCCGGTCGGGCTCGGCGAATACGCCGGCTCGCGCGTGCTGGAGGTGAACCCGGTCACCCGCGAGATCGTCTGGCAGTACACCGCCGACGATTCCGGCGACCCGGTGTGGACCTTCTTCACCTCGTTCGTCGGCAACGTGCAGCGCCTGCCCAACGGCACCACCCTGATCAACGAGGGGATGAACGGACGGATCTTCCAGGTCGCGCCTGACGGGGAGATCGTCTGGGAATACGTCAATCCCTTTCCCGGCCGTGTCGACAACCCCTACCCCGGCCACGTCACGGTTCCCGGCCGGACGCTGCGGGATCCCACCGTCTACCGCGCCCAGGCGGTTCCGTTCGACTGGCTGCCGGAAGGCGCCTTGTCGGTCAACGTCACTTCGGCGCTGTACTTTTCAATATGGCAAAGGGACGAGAGCCGCCAAGACGCGAGGCTCGAGCGATTGTCTGCAGCGACATTTCGCTTGCTTGCAGCCACCAGTCCGCCGCTGGCCGACTGCGGCGGTTTCGCACCAGCCGCTGCCCGGAGCCTGCAACGTATCCCTACGATAGCGACCGCCTGGCTTTCGGCTGAGACACGCAGATAGATTCCGATGAGTGGCGCGACGATCGTGCCCACTATCGATAATGGACATCGGCGCACATGCGCGGGGACCATCGTGAATTGGAAACAATTTTGGTTATAACCTCGGTTATATCGCGTGAGGGGTGGTTGTTGAAAAGGTTGATAAAACTGATGGTTGCGGTGATTGGTAGCGGGTTCCCTCTACCCGCTCCAATTTTTCCTTAAGCGGCTGACTCTGCTGGAATCGCTGCATCTCTCGGCTGGTTCTTGCGCTTTCCGGCGCCATCCCGGTCAGATTCGTGGCCCGGCCATGGCCTGCGAGTCGTCGTCCGGGTTGTCCTTCCAGGATCGCCTCGCCGGAGCCTCTGCGCGCCGAATGGCGCGCGGCTATTCGCCCGTCGACGCCAGCCGTTTCAATTCCTCAAACCTTGACGCGACCCGACGCTCCGCCAGCGCCACAAGTTCGGCGTAGCGCGCCGGATCGGCTTCCGCGGTGATCCGAAAGCGACTTTCGCCGGCCATATATTCAGCGAGCGGAATGCTCGGATCGCCGCTATCCAATTCCAGCGCCGCCTCGCCGACGGCGGCGCGGCGCGGGTCATAGCGATAGAGCGGCCAATAGCCGGCGGCCACCGCCGATCTTTGCCGATCGAGGCCGGACGCCATGTCGAAGCCGTGATGGATGCAGTGCGCGAAGGCGATCACCAGCGACACGCCTTCGTAGGATACGGCCTCCTGAAGCGCCTTGACCGTCTGCGCGTCCTTCGCGCCCATGGCGACCGAGGCGACGTAGACGTCGTCATAGGCCATGGCGATCCGGCCGAGATCCTTCTTGGCGCGCGCCTTTCCGGCCGTCGCGAACTTCGCTGTCGCGCCGAGCGGCGTCGCTTTGGATTGCTGGCCGCCGGTGTTGGAATAGACCTCGGTGTCGAGCACAAGAATATTGACGTTGCGCCCGGACGCCAGGACGTGGTCGAGCCCGCCGTAGCCGATATCGTAGGCCCAACCGTCGCCGCCAATGATCCACACCACCTTGCCGACGAAATAGTCGGCAAGCTCCATCAGCCGCGACGACGCCGCGTCCGATCGCCCGTCCAACGCCCGTTTCAAATCTGCGACCTGCATGCGGCGCGCGCGAATGGCCGCGTCGCCTTTCGCCGCCGGTTGGAGCAGCGCCGCCGCCAGCGCTTCGGGTAATTCGCCCGCCAGGCGCTGAAGCAGCGCGCGCGCCTCGTCCGCGTGGCGGTCGACGGCCAGCCGCATGCCAAGGCCGAACTCGGCGTTGTCCTCGAACAGCGAATTCGACCAAGCCGGGCCACGGCCATCGGCGTCGACCGTGTACGGCGTCGTCGGCAAATTGCCGCTGTAAATCGACGAGCAGCCGGTCGCATTGGCCACCAGCATGCGGTCGCCGAACAACTGGGTCAGCGTCCTGACATAGGGCGTCTGGCCGCAGCCGGCGCAAGCGCCCGAGAACTCGAACAGCGGCTTCACCAGCTGCGAGCCTTTCATCGTCAGGCGGATGTCGGCCCGGTCGATGTCCGGCAGGGCGAGAAACGCCTCGAACTTGGCGCGTTCGGCTTCGAGCAGCGGCGCCTTCGCCGACATGGCGAGCGCGCCCTCGCACGGGCAGGCCTTCACGCACAGCGTGCAGCCGGTGCAGTCTTCCGGCGCGGCCTGCAAAAGATAACGACGCTCGCCTTTCGCCTCGGCGCCAATGAACGGCACGGTCTTGAGCGAGGCCGGCGCGCCCTCCATCTGTTTTGCCAGAACGGCCTTGGCGCGCAATGCGGCATGGGGACAAACCATGACGCATTTGTTGCACTGGATGCACGTCGCCGGATCCCACACCGGTATCTCGTCGGCGATATTGCGCTTTTCGAATCGGGCCGTGCCGACCGGCCAGGACCCATCGGGCGGAAATGCGCTCACGGGGAGGACGTCGCCGCGCCCCGCCAGCATCGGCACGGTGACGTCTCGGACGAAAGCGGGCGCGCTTTCCGGAACCCAACTTCGCGGCGCCGAGCCGTGGGCCTCGCCAGACGTCGCAATCTTCGTGAGGTGAGACAGCGCCATGTCGACGGCGGTGAAGTTCTTCTCGACCACTTTGCGACTCTTGCGGCCATAGGTCTTCTCAATCGAACGGCGAATCGCCGCAATCGCCAAGTCCTTGGGCAACATTTCCGACAAGGCGAAAAAGCAGGTCTGCATGATGGTGTTGATGCGCCCACCCATTCCGGCCTGTTGGGCGACCTTCGAGGCGTCTATGACAAAGAGCTTGACCTCCTTGTCGACGATCGCCCGCTGCGTGGCGAGCGGAAGCCTTTCCCACACTTCCTCGGGCGCATATGGCGCGTTGAGCAGGAGAGTCGCGCCGCGCGCGGCGTATTGCAGAACGTCGTAGCGCTCGAGGAACACGAAGTGATGGCACGCGACGAAGTCGGCTTCCTGCAGGAGGAACGGAGACTTGATCGGCCGCGGGCTGAAGCGCAGGTGCGAAACCGTGATGGCGCCGGACTTCTTGGAATCGTAGACGAAGTAGCCCTGCGCATAGAGTGGGGTATGGTCGGCGATGATCTTGACCGAATTCTTGTTGGCGCCAACCGTCCCGTCCGCGCCGAGACCGACGAAGACGGCGCGGAACTCGTCCGAGGCGTCCAAAGCGAAACCTTCGTCGAGAGCGAGCGACAATCCGCCGACGTCGTCTGTGACGCCGACCGTGAAGCGTCGCTTCGGCTTCTCCACCCGCAGTTCGTCGTAGATCGCCTTGACCATGGCCGGCGTGAATTCTTTCGAGGCCAAGCCATAGCGTCCGCCGATCGTCAAAGGCTCGACTTCGCGACAAACGCCGCCGCGCGCGCGTTCTTCGGCGAGGGCGGCGACCACGTCCTGATAGAGCGGTTCGCCGACCGCTCCCGCTTCGCGGCAGCGGTCCAGCGCCGCAATCCTGCGCGCGGACCGCGGCAACGCCTCGAGGAAGGCGTCGACGGCGAACGGGCGGAACAGCCGCACTTCGAGCACCCCCGTCTTGCGGCCCTCGCGATTGAGCCGCTCGGAGGTGATCTCCGCCGTTTCGGCCCCAGAACCGATGACGACGATCACCTCTTCGGCGTCGGGGTCGCCGACGTAGTCGAACAGCCTGTACTGTCGACCGGAGATCGCGGCGAAGCGGTCCATCTCGCCCTGAACGATCGCCGGCAGGGCGTCATAAAAGGGATTGCGGGCCTCGACCCCCTGGAAATAGGCGTCCGGATTCTGCGCGGTGCCGCGCAAGACAGGATGATCGGGGCTGAGCGCGCGACGACGCGTCGCGGAGATTTCGCCTTCATCGATCATGCCGCGCAGGTCGTCGTCGGAGAGCGGCGCGATCTTGGCCACTTCGTGCGAGGTGCGGAAACCGTCGAAGAAATGCACGAACGGCACGCGCGCGCGTAAGGACGCCGCCTGGGCGATCGCCGCCATGTCCTGCGCTTGTTGAACCGAGTTCGACGCCAGCATGGCGAAGCCGGTCTGACGCACCGCCATGACGTCGGAATGATCGCCGAAAATCGACAGCCCATGCGTGGCGATGGTCCGCGCGGTGACGTGCATCACGAACGGCGTCAACTCGCCGGCGATCTTGTACATGTTCGGGATCATCAGCAACAGCCCTTGCGACGCCGTGAAGGTCGTCGCCAGAGCGCCGGCCTGCAAAGCGCCGTGCACGGCCCCCGCCGCGCCGCCTTCCGATTGCATCTCGACGACATCGAGACCGCGGCCCCAAAGGTTGAGCCGGCCTTCCGACATCCACTGGTCCGCCAGTTCCCCCATCGTCGACGACGGCGTGATGGGATAGATGACCGCCATTTCGTTCATCCGGTAGGCGACGGAGGCGCAGGCCTCGTTGCCGTCGACGGTGATCATCTGCGTGTTGGGGTTCATCGCGCCGCACCTTCGCTGGTCTTGCTCTCAGGCGCCGCAGTCTTCGAGCGACGCACATTCGACAAAGCGACGAATCCGCCGCCCATCCGCCCGAGTCCCGGAAACGCGGGCGCGGTTGGCGCGGCGCCTGCGGCGAATTCGGAATAGGCGTCGGCCAGCTGCCGACGATAGAGGTCGCGTTTCGACGGGTCGTCGAGCGATTGCAGGCCGTCGACGCGTGACAGGCTGTCGTGGAAACGCTTCAGGATGTGCAGTCGGCTCACCGCCAGAACTTTGGGATCGAACGTCAGATCGAAATAGGCGAAGAAGTCTTCGGCGCTCGAAAGCTCGGCGAGATCCCGCAGGAGCTGGCTCATCAATGGGCGACCTCGCTCAACACGCGCGGCGCATCTGCGGTCTCTCGATAGAAGCGGAAGAGATCGGCGTCGCTCGGGGCGCGCTTGGTGAAGTCGACGAAGCGGCGCACGCGCCTCAGGATCGCCTCGGCCTGCTCCTTCGCCACCGGCAGTCCGAATCCGTCGTAGATATGAAGGACGGCCGCCGTGCCTGAGTGTTTGCCGAGCACCAGTTGATGCTCGCGCCCCAGCTCCGCCGGATCAAGGCTCTGATAATTGTGGCGGTCGCGCAGCAGCCCGTGCACGTGAATGCCCGACTCATGGGTGAACACGCCGTCGCCGACGATGCTCTTGCCCTCGGACACCGGACGTCCAGACGCGCGCGCGACCAGGCGCGAGACTTCCGCCAATCGCCGCGGTTCTATGCCGGTCGGACGACGATGGAGGTGATGAAGCGCCATCACGACTTCTTCCAGCGGCGCATTGCCGGCGCGTTCGCCGAGGCCGTTGACCGTCGTGTTCACATGCGTCGCGCCGCCCATGACCGCTGCGAGCGAATTGGCTGTCGCCAGTCCGAGATCGTCGTGGGCGTGGATTTCCAGCTCGCACGACACTTGCGCGCGAAGGTTGCGGAAGACGTCGAGCGTCACAAAGGGATCCATGACGCCGAGCGTGTCGGCGAAGCGAAAGCGTCGTGCGCCTGCCGCCTCGGCGGTCTTGGCGGCGGCAATGAGAAACTCGGAATCGGCGCGGGATGAGTCTTCGCCGCCAACCGCGACTTCCAGCCCTTGCCGGCGGGCCAGGCGAACCATCCGATCGATCTCCGCCAGCGCCCAGGCGCGATCGCGATGAAGTTTTCGCGCCAGTTGCTGATCGGACAGCGGGATCGACATGTTGACCATCTGGACGCCGCAGGCGAGCGCGGCGCTCAGATCGTCTTCGCGCATCCGGCACCAGGTGATCACCCGCGCCTTGAGGCCGAGCCTCGCCACAGCGCGGATGTCGTTCTGTTCCTCTGCGCCCATAGCGGGAATGCCGACCTCCATTTCCGTGACGCCGGCGGCGTCGAGCGCCTGGGCGATGGCCAGCTTCTCGCTGCTGCGGAAGGCGACGCCCGCCGCCTGCTCGCCGTCGCGCAGGGTCGTGTCGTTGATGACGATGGGCGCGCTCATTGCCGCGTCTCGAGGCGGATGGGAACGGCCGACAGCGGCACGACGCGAAGCGGCCTGCCGACAAGGTCGATCAGGCGCTTGCGGACGCCCGCCAGGGTGAGCGACGAAAGCGCGCAACCGGCGCACGAGCCCTTGAGGTCGACAATCACCATGTCGCCGTCGATTGCGATCAATTGGATGTCGCCGCCGTCGCGCTGCAGATGCGGACGCAACTCGGCGATCGCCGATTCGATTTGCGCGCGCCTGTCCGCCGGCGGCTCGGACGTGCCGACCGCGGACGAATCGATCGACTGGACGCTCTCGTTCAGCATCGCGCCCCTGCCCCTGGACTTCCGTCGCAACCGGTCTTGCCGCAAGCGTTCGGGTTGTTGAAGACGAACCCGGCGATCGGACTGTCGCTGAAATCGACTTCGGCGCCGGCGAGCAAGAGTTGCGACCCCGCGTCCACGAACACCCTGACATCGTCGAACTGGATAATTGCGTCGCCTTCGGCCGCCGTCGTCTCGAGGCCCATGTCATAGCCGACGCCCGCGCAGCCGCCGCCGCGGACCGAAATCCTGACGCCCGCGATTTCCTGATCGCGCGCTTCGACGATTAGGCGCCGGATCGCCGCCGCCGCATTCTCGGTCAAGTTCAGGATGGTCGCCTCCTGTGCTGTCGAAGGACCCTGTAGCAAGCGGCGCGCCAGTTGCGAGGCTGCGGAAATGCGGATGTTTTGACAGCGACGCGACAGCGGCGGCGACGGGATTGTCGGGTTTGCGACGCGCTCACGCGACTTTCAGCGCCTGCGCGGCGCCGTGTTCCTGACAATCCTTGGCGCAGACGCGCGAGCAGGCGCCGCAACCGATGCAATCGCCGGCGTTGGCGACGGTCATCACGTAGCGTTCGATATCCTCCTCGTCCTCGGCCACTTCGCCTTCCTCATCGAGCGGCGTCAGCGCGAGCACGTTGCGTCCGCAGACCTTGAAGCAGCGGCCGCAACCAAGGCATTCGGCCGCGTCGATCGACAGCAGATAGACGGGTTCCCATGGCGTCCCGGCCCGGGTCACTGCGTGCGTTGCGCTCATTTCGACTTCCCCCTCAATCCGCCCAAGCCGCATCCGGATAGCGTTCGATGGCGGCAAGCGCCGCTTCGACCAGCGCCTCGCCGTCCGCCTCGAGCCGTTCGAACGACGCGAAGCCGAAGCGATGGGCGTCCCGCATCGTTTTCGAGACCACGACCAGACGTCCGCCAATCACCACGATCCGGCCGAACCCTTCTGACGACAGCTGCTGCACCGGCGACGCCCTGACGCCGCAGCGACGCTCGATGCTGAGCGCCACGGCGTTGTAGAACTGCGAAATCCGCGCCAGCGTTTGTGGGTCGGGATCGCCGACGAGCGGAATCGCTCGGGCGCGCTCGCGATCGACAATGAAGGGGGCCAGCAGATCGCGGTCTGGCCTTCCTTCCCAGAAACCGTACGCGTCCTGCGCGCGAACCTGCCCAATCAGCTCGCGCGAGAACGGCCCGACGTCGGCGTCGGCGATCGGCGCCGCCTCACTCATCGGCAAACGCGAGGCTTGTCTCGCGGTGCAGCAATTTGCGCATCCACGGCGGCGGGGCGCCTCGCATCATGACCTGCAGCCGGCCGATCACGTCGGTTATGGGCTCGGGCGTCGGCAGCTTAAGCGGGTAGACCCGGTTGTTGACCACGCGCGCCGCCGCCATGCCGCCGATCGCCAGCGAGAACAGAATGGCGCAGCCGACGATCGCCTCGACTTTCGCTCCGACGCGGTCGTCGCTGTCGTCGAGATGGCGACCGTTCTCGCCGCTGACCTGATCGAACTCGATCGCCTCGACGAAACGATAGCCGGTTGGCCCTACTTCGTAGATCACGATCGTCGGCGCGCTGCCGAAATGGGCGTCGACCCGGCGCCGATCCTGCGTCGCGAATGCGACCTTCAGGGCGCCGGGGATTTCTTTGTCTTCGGTTGACGGAATGGAATCAATGAGCCGCAACCGCCGCATGATGACCTCCTTGCCGGTCGCGACCACCGCGACCGCTTTGGTTGGCGATGAACAGATTGCCGATTTCAAAGATCAGATCGCGCGCGCCGCGATAGCCGACGCTAAGACGGTGCGCCGCGCCCAGCGTGTCGAACAACGGGAAGCCGGCGGGAAAGAATGGGATGTCGAGCCGTTCGGCGATGCGGCGGCCATGCGCGTGCGAGACGACGAGATCGCAATCTGCCGCCCGTTGCTCCAGATCGTCCAGGTCGCCGATCGTCACGCTCTCGGCCGGCGCCTGCGTCAAAGCAGGGCCGTGCGTGGTTGCGACGGCGCAACCGATCGTGGCGCCCATGTCGGCGAGGAACTGGGAGAGCCCGAGCAGCAAGTCGGGCTCGGCTGCGATCGCAATCCTCTTGGCGCCGAAGTAGAAGTGCCCGTCCAGCATGGCGTCGACGAGTTGGCTGCGACGACGCCGGACGCTGTTCGGAACGGGCTCGCCCGAGTGTCTGGCCAAAGCAGAGACGAAATCGTCCCAGGCGCGCAATCCGATGAGTCGGGGAAACGTCTCCACCGGCACGCCGCAACGGCTTTCGAGCAGGCGCGCGGCCGGCTCGACCTGCAGGCCGAGCGCCAGCGTGACGGCGGAGGCGCCCATGGCGCGAACGTCGTCGAGATTCGTCCCGCCGAGGGTCGTCGGAACGTAGCGATCGGCGACGTGACCGTCCAACGATCCGGCCAGGTCGGGCAGGATGATCGCCTTCTGGCCGAACGCCTCGATCGTGTCGCGGATTTCTTCGAGATCGGCAGGCGTCAAATGGCTGCCCGCCAGCACGTTGATCTGGCGCCGGTCGCGCGCCGGCGTCGGCTCGACCAACGCCTCGACGATCGCCGTGACCGCGGCGCCCCAGCCGTCCTCGAGCCCGCCTTTGTAGTCCGAGGTCGCGGCGTGGATCACCGTGACGTCGGCGAGTTCGGGATGGCGGCGCCGGATCGACTTCACGTCGCCGCGGACGTCCTCGCCGCGCGTTTCCGTCAGTCCGGTTGAACAGATGCCGATGACCTTGGGATGGGCGCGTTCCGTGACGTTGAGGATCGCCTGCTCCAAATTGTCCGAACCGCCAAGGATCGTCGAAACCTCGTTCATCGCCGTAGTCTGCAAGGGAATCGCTTCGCGAAAATGGCGGACCAACAGCACCAGCGCGAAAGCGGTGCAGCCCTGGGCGGCGTGCAGCATCGGCATACAACCGTCGAGGCCCATAAAGGCCATCGCGGCGCCCAGCGGCGGGCTCACCTTCAGCGGGTTGACGACGCATGGCTTGCCGGAAGCTTCGATCCTCGCCACGTCACGCCTCCCACGGGGCTGGCGCGCGCACCTGCCGCCAAATGGGGTTGGAGAGCGCGCGGTCGACTTCGCGCGCCAGCGTGACGGCGCCGGCATATCCCGCGTAGGCGTAATGACGTTCCTGGTTGATGTCGAGCCACGGGGCCTTGGCCTTCAACGCGACGAATTGCGTGCGCCCGCCGGAGAGCATGATGTCGGCTTCGCCCGCCTTCAGCATGCGATACATCTCGCGCTGCGTGAGCGATTCGAACAGCTCGCCATCTTCCCCCATCAGCGCTTGCGCGCGCGCCTTGTCGTCCGGCGTCGACTTGCGCACCGAAGTGCCAATGACGACCATGCCGGCGTCCTGCAACGCCGAAACCACCGACCACGACTTGACCCCGCCGGTGTAGAGCAGCGCCCGCTTGCCCGCGAGCCGCGGCAGAAGGGGCTCGAGCTCGGAAGCGACGCGCGCTTCCTCGGTCGCGATCAGATCTTCGGTCCGGGCGACGAGATCGGCCCCGGCGCCTTGCGCGACCAGCATGCGGGCGATCGTCCGCAGGGACTGACTGGTTGCGGAGACGCCGTAGAACGACCCTTCGAAAAAGGGAATGCCCCACCGCTCCTTCATCTTGCGCGCCAGATTGATCAGCGCCTGGCTGCACACCATCATGTTCAGGCGCGCGCGATGGGCGCTTGCGACCTCGCGAAAGCGGGCGTCGCCGGTAATCGCCGCCAGAACGCGGACGTCGAGACGCTCGAACAGCGGCCTGACGTTCCAAAGATCGCCGGCGACGTTGTATTCGCCGAGGAGATTGATGTCGGTCGGCGTCATCGCCTCGGGCTCGACGCGGCCGATGACATGGTCGAGCAGCGCCTCACCGGCCAACTTGGTGCCGAAGTTCTTCTTGCCGACGAAGCCGGGCGCGTTGACCGGGATGACCGGCCTTCCCAACCTCTCGCTCGCCACCTTGCAGACCGTGGCGATGTCGTCGCCGATCATCGCCGTCACGCACGTCTGGTAGACGAAGATCGCCGGTGGATCGAAGCGGGTCGCGATGTCCTTGATCGCGCGATAGAGCCGCTTCTCGCCGCCGTAAATGACGTCCATCTCGCTCAGGTCGGTGGTGAAGCCGGTGCGATAGAGTTCGGAGCCGGACGACAAGGCGTGACGGCTGTCCCAGCTGTTGCCCTCGCAGGCGCTCGGCCCGTGAACCAGATGCGCGGCGTCGGTGATCGGCTGGAGCACGATCTTGGCGCCGTCGAAGGCGCAGCCGCCCGCCGCATTGCCAGGCGTCAGCGGCTTGGCGCCGCACCCCTTCTTGCGCGCGGCGTCGCCCTTCGCCCGGTTGGTGGCGCAAGCCGGCTCGTCGAACAGGTCCTTGAGCTTGTGCTGCAACATGCCCGGCTCAACTCAGCGCACGAGGTCGAACGAGATTCCCGTCTTCGCCGTTTCGACGTCCAGAACGTCGAGGATCTTGTCGAGGATCGTCACCAGCACGCGTAAGCCTCCCGCATAGCCCCAGACCGGAAACCTGTGGTGGTGATGGCGGTCGAAGATCGGGAAGGTGAGGCGGATCAGGGGAATGCCGAGATCGCGCTCGAGATACTTGCCGTAAGAACTGCCGATCAGCAGATCGCAGGGTTCGGTGGCGAGCAGCGACCGCATCGCCCACAAATCCTTGCCGGGCCAGACCTGCGCCTTGGCGCCGGCCGGGCTCGTCGCGAGAAGCGCCTTCATCTGGGCTTCCCACGCCTTGCCGCCGTTGGTCGCCAGCAAGTGAATCGGCTCGGCGCCCATCTCGAGCGCGAACCGCGTCATGCCGTAGACGAAGTCCGGGTCGCCGAAGATCGAATAGGTCTTGCCGTGCAGCCAGGCGGAAGAATCCGCCATCGCGTCCACCAGGCGGCCGCGCTCCTTCTCCAGCGATTCGGGGATCGGCTTGCCGGTGAGCTCGGACAGCTTCATCAGGAATTCGTCGGTCGCGCCGACGCCCAGCGGATAATGGAACGCCGCGGTCTCCTGGCCGACGCTGGAGGCCAATTCGAGCGATTTCTCCGAGCAATATTGCTGCATCGCGATGGTCGCCTTGGCGTTGAGCGCTTCGGTCGCCTCAGCGAGAGTCGTGCCGCCGTCGAACATGCGATAGACCCCGTCGGTCGGTGTGTCGAACACTTCGGAGACGTCGGAGATCAGGGTGCAGTCGACGCCGAACTCGGCGAGAATCCGCTTGAGCTCCCGGTTGTTGCCGACCGCGTAACCGTCGAAGCCGGGAATGATGTTGAGGCGGTCGCTTGGCTCGCGCGCCCTGCCGCTCCAGAAGTTGCTCAGCACGCCCTTGACCATTGCGTCGTAGCCGGTGATGTGACTGCCGACGAACGACGGGGTGTGCGCTTGCGGAAGGGGGTAGTCCTCTGGAATGCTGCCGTCCTTGCGCGCCTTCTGGATGAACGCCGTCAGGTCGTCGCCGATCACTTCGGCGATACAGGTCGTCGAAATGGCGATCATGTTCGGCTTGTAGACGGTGTAGGCGTTGGCGAGCCCTTCGACCAGGTTCTGCAACCCTCCGAACACGGCGGCGTCCTCGGTCATCGAGGTGGAGACCGCCGCGCATGGTTCTTTGAAGTGGCGCGCAAGGTGCGAGCGGAAATAGGCCGTGCAGCCTTGCGAGCCGTGGTTGAACGCCAGCGTCCGCTCGAACCCGACCGCAGCAAACACGGCCCCGAGCGGCTGGCAGGCCTTGGCGGGGTTCACGGTCAGCGCTTCGCGCGCCAGGTTCTTCTCGCGATATTCCCATGAATTGACGTATTCGGTCTGCTCCGCGACCGCTTCCGCCGTCGCGCCGCACTCGAGCGCCTTCTTGCGTTCGAACAGGGCCTGGTATTCAGGCTCGTTGAACAGGGTGGCGTGATCCTTGATCCGCTCTGCCGATTGGGGCATGGGGCGCGCTCCTTAAGCCGTCTTCCAGGGCGCTTTGTGCATGCCCCACACCGGATTGTTGATGGCGAGGTCCATATCGCGGGCGAACACGGCGAAGCCGTCGTAGCCGTGATAGGGCCCCGAATAGTCCCATGAGTGCATCTGGCGGAACGGCACCCCGAGCTTCTGAGTGCCGTACTTCTCCTTGATGCCAGAGCCGACGAGGTCGGGACGGATGTGCTGGATGAACTTCTCCAGCTCGAATTCCGAGGCGTCGTCGTAGACCAGCGTGCCGTCCTTGATGTATTTCGTCGTACGTTGGTAATCGTCGGCGTGGGCGAATTCGTACCCCGTGGCGGTCACTTCCATGCCGAGATCGCCGTAGGCGTCGGAGAGGTGGCGCGGGCGCAACCCGCCGACATACAGCATGATCTTTTTGCCCTCGAGGCGCGGCTTGTATTTCGCCAGCACCGCCTCGGCGAGCGGCCGGTACTTGGCGATCACCCGCTCGGCGCCCTCCTTGATCGTGTCGTCGAACTGCGCGGCGATCGCCCGCAGGCTCTTCTCGATCTGACTGGGGCCGAAGAAGTTGTACTCGATCCACGGAATCCCGTATTTCTCCTCCATGTGCCGACAGATGTAGTTCATCGAGCGGTAGCAGTGGATCAGGTTGAGCTTGGCCTTCGCGCCGCGCTCGACCTCCGCCACCGAGGCGTCGCCGGACCATTGACCGATGACGCGCAAGCCCATCTCTTCGATGAGAATGCGGCTCGCCCAGGCGTCGCCGCCGATGTTGTAGTCGCCGACGATCAGCACGTCGTACGGCGTGCCGTCGAACGGTTTGTCGGCGGACTTGTCGACGATGTGATCGCGCATCACGTCGTTGGCGATGTGATGACCGAGCGATTGCGAAACGCCGCGGAAGCCCTCACAGCGCACCGGGGCGATCACCTTGCCGATTTCCGCGCTCTTGCGCTTGGCGACGGCCTCGATGTCGTCGCCGATCAGGCCGACCGGGCACTCGCTCATGACCGAGATGCCGCGGTTCAACGGGAAGATCGACTCGATCTCGTCGATCAGCTTGGCGAGCTTCTTGTCGCCGCCGAAGACGATGTCCTTTTCCTGGAAATTGGACGTCACCTGCATTGCGACCCAACTGTTGACGCCGGTGACGGCGCCGCTGACGTAGTTGCGGCGCTGGCCCCAGGAGTACTGACCGCAGCCGACCGGGCCGTGGCTGACGTGGACGATGTCTTTGATCGGCCCCCACACCACGCCCTTGGCGCCGGCGTAGGCGCAGCCGCGCACCGTCATCACGCCGGGGATCGACTTGATGTTCGATTTGACGCCGCAGTCTGCGTTGCCTTCCTCGTAGACGTTGAGATGCTTGCCGCGCCTCTTCGCCGTCTTCGGCGGGTACTCGCTGAGCACGTCCGCGATCAGCGCCCTGCGGGCCTGTTTGGCTTCGGCTTCCATCGTGTTCTCCTGACAATCGGACGATCAGGCGACCTTGGCTTTCACCTGGCCGACAATGGTCTCGTCTTCCGGCTCGAGGATGCCGAATTCCATCAGCATGTCTTCCAGCTCCTCCATCGTGATGGGGGTCGGGACCGTTCCCTTGCCGCCATTTTCGTGGATCTTCTTGGCGAGCTGGCGGTACTCCTCGGCCTGCTTGGATTCGGGATCGTATTCGAGCACCGTCATGCGGCGCAGTTCGGCGTGCTGCACGACGTTGTCACGCGGAACGAAGTGGATCAGCTTGCTGCCGAGCTTCTTCGCCATCGCCTCGGACAGTTCGAGCTCCTTGTCGGTCATCCGCGAATTGCAAATCAGGCCGCCGAGCCGCACGCCGCCGCTGGAGGCGTATTTCAGGATCCCCTTGGAGATGTTGTTGGCGGCGTAGAGCGCCATCATCTCGCCGGACATGACGATGTAGATTTCCTGCGCCTTGTTCTCGCGGATCGGCATTGCGAACCCGCCGCACACCACGTCGCCGAGGACGTCATAGGAAACGTAGTCGACGCCGTTATAGGCCCCGTTCTCCTCAAGGAAGTTGATCGACGTGATGACGCCGCGGCCGGCGCAACCGACGCCCGGTTCCGGGCCGCCCGATTCCACGCACTTGATGCCCTTGTAGCCGACTTTGAGTACGTCCTGGAGCTCGAGATCTTCGATGCTTCCAGCTTCGGCGGCGAGAGACAGGACGCTATTCTGCGCCTTGGCGTGGAGGATCAGGCGCGTCGAGTCCGCCTTCGGGTCGCAGCCGACGATGAGGATCTTCTGACCCAAGTCGGCCAGTGCAGCCAACGTATTCTGGCTGGTCGTCGACTTGCCGATTCCGCCCTTGCCGTAGAAAGCGATCTGCCGCAGCGCTGCCATCGAAGGCTCCTTTCGAGGTTGCGGACAATTCCGAACTCGAAGGGGATGCAGCAATCGGCATGCCAACCGCTTCGTCGCGACAATTTCCGCGGTTTTCACGCCGATACCGGGAACAGCCACAAAAACCGGGCCGCTCCGATTGTCGTCAATTCGACAATCGTGGTCCGAACCCGCCAATCGCGGGTGTCGGATCTCCGACGTCGGAACGCGCGCACACGCGTACGCGCATGTGCAACGGTCGTGTATTCGCGGCGGAACGCGGCATCATTCGCTGTGGCATGCCTCATGCAGATAGCGACGCAGTCAACGACAGCGGTCTGCGGACATGCACCAGAACATCGTCGCCCTATCGAGCATTGGACGGTCCAAGTCGCCGAGCGAGCCAAGGGGTTGCGCGACGACCAGCCGCAGCGACGCCATGTCGTGCGGAACCGCGCAGCGGGCAGACGACCTGCCACAGCCAGTGTGGGAAAAGATCCAGGACCATCCCTGCTACAGCGAGGATGCGCACCACTATTTCGCCCGCATGCACATCGCCGTCGCGCCCGCGTGCAACATCCAATGCAACTACTGCAATCGCAAGTACGACTGCTCGAACGAGAGCCGGCCCGGCGTGGTCAGCGAAAAGCTGACTCCCCAACAGGCGCTCGAGAAGACGCTCGCCGTCGCCGCCGAGGTGCCGCAACTGTCGGTCGTCGGCGTCGCCGGACCGGGGGACGCCCTGGCGAACGCCGACCGAACGTTTGCCGCGTTCGAACTGGTGGCGAAGGCGCTGCCCCACCTGAAGTTATGTCTTTCGACCAATGGCCTCGCGCTGCCCGACCATGTCGACCGGATCGTCGCGATGGGCGTCGACCACGTCACGATCACCATCAACATGATCGATCCGCAGATCGGCGCGCAGATCTATCCGTGGATCTTCTTCCGCCACAGGCGCTGGGAAGGGGTGGACGCATCGCGTATCCTGCATGAGCGGCAGATGGAAGGTCTCGAGGCGCTGACCGCCCGCGGCGTTCTGGTCAAAGTCAATTCGGTTTTGATCCCCGGGGTGAACGACGGGCACCTTAAGGCGGTGAATGAAGCCGTGCGGGCGCGCGGCGCCTTCCTGCACAACGTCATGCCGCTGATCTCCGACGCCGCGCACGGAACCCATTTCGGGCTCACGGGCCGCCGCGGTCCGACGCCCGACGAACTCCGCCTCGCGCAGGATCGCCTTGGCGCCAACGCCAAGCTGATGCGGCATTGCCGGCAATGCCGCGCCGACGCCGTCGGCCTCCTGGGAGAAGATCGCGGGGCGGAATTCACGCTCGACAGGCTGGAGGCCCCGGAACCCTTCGATCCTCGTCGACGTGAAATGTACTTGTCGGTGGTCGAACGCGAACGCAGCGATCGCCGGAAGGCGGACGAGGCGGCGCAGCTGGGGATGACGACGCCGGACAGTCCGGTGCTGGTCGCCGTCGCCACCAAGGGCGGCGGTCGCATCAATCTGCACTTCGGTCACGCGACCGAGTTTCAGATCTACGAGGTGCACTCGCGCGGCGCGCGCTTCGTCGGACACCGCCGTACGGAGACGTACTGCGGCGACGGCCATGGCGAGGACGCTGCAATGGAGGCGACAATCGCGGCGCTGCGGGGCGTCTCCGCGGTGCTGTGCGCCAAAATCGGCGAGCGCCCACGCGAACGGCTGGCCGCGGTCGGCGTCACGGCCACCGATCAATACGCCTTCGAGTATATCGAGGCGTCCGCAATCGCTTGGTGCTCGCGCCAGCTCCAATCCGCCGAGCGCGCGGCCTCCGCATGATCAGCCTGCAAGGACGTATGAAATGACCTACATGATCGTCGCCAAGACCTGCACCGGCTGCGGCGCCTGCGAATTCGAATGCCCCAACAAGGCGATCAAGGAGAAGGGCGGCGTGTTCGCCATCGACCCGGCGAAGTGCACCGAATGCGTGGGTTCCTTCGAGACCCAGCAATGCGCCGCCGCCTGCCCGGCGCCTCGGACCTGCATCCCTGCGCCTGCGGCATGAGAAGCGACGATTGCGTCGAATTGCACGCTGCGCCGGCGTTTGCCGCCGGCGACAAGGTGCGGTCGCGCCAGCGCATTCGTAACGACGGCAGCTATCTCGGCAAGCGAATCGGCGAGACGCTGGTCGACGAAGGCGAAACGGGTTACGTGCGGTCGATCGGCACCTTCCTGCAGCGCTATTTCATCTTCGAAGTCGACTTCGTCAATCGCGGCGTGGTCGTCGGCATGCGCGGCAAGGAACTGGAGCTGATCGAGGCGAGCGAGCGATGAAACTGATGTTGCGCAGAAGCGGCGAGGACCTGTCGGCTTACGTGGCGAAAAAGGATCTGGAAGCGCTCGTCGTCGAGACGCAGCATCCCGGGCTGTGGGGCGGCTGGATCAAGCTGAGCAACGGCTGGGTGTTCGAATTGCCGGAGATGGATCCCGGCACGCGCCTGCCGATTAGCGTCGAAGCGCGCCGGATCGAAGGCTAATTCACAGCGCCGGCGCGGCCGCGCGCGATCGCCAGCAGCGCCGGCGTCTGCCGACGGATTTCGGCGGCGACCCCCGCGTCCAGCCGTTGCAGCCAAGCCAGTGGGATCTGCGACAGTCCGTAAGTCGCCCCGGCGAGCATGCCGGCGATGGAGCCGGTGGTGTCCGCGTCGCCGCCCTGATTGACGACTTCGACGAGACAGGAGCGGAACGAATCCGTCGCGAAATAGAAATGCAACACCGTCTGAACGGTATCGACGACATAAGCCGAGGAGACGCCGCGGTACGGCGAAAGGCGAAACGCCCGGTGCTTGTCGACCAGATCGTCAGCGTGTCGGCGGCTGTCCTTCACGGCGCCGCCGGCGAGCAGGGAGTGGATCATGCGCCCGAGGGCGAGCGTGGCGTCGTCCGAGAACGGATGATTGTGGGTGATGTGGCATTGCCCCAGCGTCCAGCGCTCGAAGTCGGCGGCGGCGCCGAAGGTCGCCAGCGTCGCGGGCAGGTTGCGCATGCAGGCGCCGTTTCCTGCGTCCCCCTCGTTATAGGGCGCTTCCATCGCTCCGTTGGCGAGATAGCGACTGATGCCGCGCCGGCAGGTGTTGCCAATATCGGGCGGCCGGGAGCGGAACCAGGACGCGAATTCGTCGCAAACCGTCTTGAGATCGAATCCGCCGCGGCGAATCAGCGCCCGCCCGAGCGCCAGCGACATCGCGGTGTCGTCCGTCACCTGCCCCGGCTTCAGGGCCAGCCATCCACCGCCGACGATGCGGTTGTGCTCGCCATAGCGCGCTTCGATCTCGCGTCGCGTCATAAACTCGACCGTAGCGCCGAGCGCGTCGCCGATCGCCAGGCCGAGATAGGCGCCCAACGCGCGATCGAGCAGCTTCGCTTCGTCGCCGGTCAATAGTGGAGCGCCTTCGCCTGGTAGTCGCCGCCAATGACGACGAACTCGCCTTCGCCCTTGAGGGCGTGCCGCGGCAGCAGCGAATTGAAGAAGAGGATCTTCACCGTCGGCGCCTCGACCTCGAGAATGATGTCGCCGAAACTTTCCGCCAATTCGCGCTCGGAAGTGAACGACACGAGGTTGTTCAGTCGGACGACGACATGGGTTCGATCGACACGCTCGACGAGCATGTGCTCCGAGAAATTGTTGACGCCGCGATAGAGCGTGACGTGCTTCCGGCCGACGGAATGAAAGTGCGCCAGGCTCCACTGGCAGAATTCGTAGAGTAGATCGAGCTGCGACTGGATCGCATTGGAATGGAAGCGGCTCGACATCTTCTCTTCCACGTAGGTCGTCCATGCCGGCGGGGAAAAGTCCGAGATCGGCGCCTTGTGGAAGGTTGGAAAGAGGCCGAAGCGGCTTTCGACCCAGCCCTTCAACACCGCGCCTTCGGGCGAGTTCGCCTCGTATCCCCAGCCGCGCAACAGGCGAAGATAACTCGAGGCGCGGAAGCGCGCGGGGCCGCGCCCGTCGCGGTCCTGGTCGTCGAGATCGAACATCGTTCCCATATAGGCCTCGAACATGCCGGCCGCCGTTTCGGGATCCTTGGCCTTGCTCAGCATGGCAAACAGCGAGCGGTTGGCGTCGCACGCGCTGGCGATATGCAGGGGAACCGGAAACGCATTGAACGCCGTGCTGGCGAGAAGCCCTGTCGGAACGCCGACGAGATTGGTGCTGTGGCCGCGATTCGACTGCATGACGCGCGCTAGGCCGTTGGCGCGACATCGCGCTGCCGCATCGTGAATGGCGACCCGCGGCGGGCCGCGGCGACGATCTGCGGCAAAGTCTCGACGAGGCGATCAATTTCGCCCTGCGTATTGTCGCGCGACAGCGAGAAGCGCACCGCGCCAAGCGCTGCTGCGTAGGGCACCCGCATCGCCCGCAAGACATGCGAGGGCTCGATTGCGCCGGACGCGCAAGCCGAGCCCGCAGACGCGGCAATTCCGGCCCGGTTCAGGTTCAGCAGCACCTCCTCGCTTTCGGCGCCGTCGAAGGCGATTGCGCATATTCCTGGCAACCGCTTCTCGACGTCGCCGAGCACGAAGCAATCTGAGATGGTCGCGAGAAGCGCGCGCTCCAGCCCGTCACGCAATCTGGCGATCGTGGTTGAATCTTCGGCCAGCCTGGCGCGCGCCATCTCCGCCGCCGCCCCCAGCCCGACAATGCCCGGGACGTTCTCCGTTCCCGCGCGGCGGCCGCGCTCCTGCCGACCGCCGCGAGCCAAGGGCTGGAATTTCGTCCCCTTCCGCACATACAGAGCGCCGACGCCTTTCGGGCCGTGGAATTTGTGCGCGGACAGCGAGAGCATGTCGATCGCCGTCGATTCGAGGTCGACCGGGATCCTGCCGACCGCCTGCGTCGCGTCGCTGTGAAAGAGAGCGCCCGCCTCGTGCGCCATCTTGGCGAGTTCGGCCGCCGGAAAGATCGTCCCCGTTTCGTTGTTCGCCCACATGATCGACGCCAGAGCCGTCCTGGGACCGAGCGCGCGGCGGTATTCGGGAATGTCGAGACGGCCGCGCCCGTCGACGCCGATGCGGTGGACCCGGAGGCCTCGGCGCCGCTCGAGGTCGGCGCAGACGGCAAGGACGGCCGGGTGCTCCACCGCCGATACGATCAGCTCGTCGCGGCCCTCGCGCTGCAGCGCTTGGCGCAGCGCCGTATTGTTCGCCTCGGTGGCGCCGGCGGTGAAAACGATCTCGTCTGCATGTTCGCCGCCGAGCAGGGCTTGCACCTGTCGCCGCGCCGCGGCGACCGCCTCTGCGGCTGCGCCGCCGTAGTCATGGCTCGATGACGGATTGCCGAAGTTCTGGGTGAAGAACGGCAGCATCGCCCTGACGACATCCGGGTCGGTTCTCGTCGTCGCATTGTTGTCGAAATAGGCCCAGCGCGTGATCGCCTCCGGCGTTGTTCGTCGCCAAAGCGCTGCAACATTGGCGCCAGCCGAATCGTCGCTTTGCAGCCGGGTTTCTGCGGCCTTTGTCGCAAACCCGACATGTCGGGTTTGCGACGCGACATCAGGCGCGGGCTTCGGCGTCGCGGCGGATATGGGCAAGCAGAGACTCGCCCGTCTCCTCGCTGAAGCAGGCGTCGAAGTCGCAACATTCGCCGCAGCTCGGCGCAGAGCAAAGCGTGGACTCGGCGTCGAGGCAGATGGTGCGAAAGAAGAACTTCTTCCACTTCATGTCGCTGCGGTTACGGCGCGCGAGCGGCGCGAAATGCCGCGTCATGAGGGCGCTGAGCTCGCCTCGATTGCGCAGTCCCAAATCCTGCCAGAGGTGGTTCGGGCGTTGGGCGCGCCGCGCAATCATGCCCGCCAGCAGATCTTCAAGCTGCGAACCCGTCGTCGCGCCCCGTTTGAGGAGATCGACGAGGCACAGTTCGTCCTCGCCTCGCGACGTTGTTCCGTCGGGTTCGAACAGCGCCGACGCCTGCGGAAACATCGCCAGAAGCGCGGCCGGACGGCCGTCGAATCCCGCCATCTCGCCAATCGGCCTGCCTTCGGCGATCGCCTGGCGGCGCGACAACGCGAGAATCGAGGCGACGACATGGACGTCGAAGCTGTCGCCGGCCGCCTCGGTCAACCAACGATAGGTTTCTTCGGGACTCATGGGTTCAGAACTTCCTCAAGGCGATGCGGTGCTTGCGCAATGCGTAGCCCACCTGGCGCGGCGACACGCCGAGAATGCGGGCCGCCTTCGCTTGCACCCAGCCGGCCTTCTCCATCGCCTCGACCAACCTGTCCTTGTCGCCGTCGTGACCATGAGGGGGCGGGGCCAGCTGCGGCGGCGGCGGCGGCGCGGATGGAGCGGGCGAGGCGCGATCGACGGCTGCGGGGCCCGGCGCGTTTTCCGCCCGCACCCCTTTCCACAGCAGCGCCGACAGGCAGCCGTCGTTCTGGCAGGGGAAGTCGGCGTCGGCGAGAACCTTGGAACGAGCCAGTGTCGCGGTGTGGCGGATGCAGTTCTCGAGCTCCCGCACGTTGCCGGGGAAATAGCAGGACTCCAGCATCGCGAACGCCGCCGGGGTCAACGACAGCTCCGTGCCGTGCTCATGGTTGAACCGGGACAGGAATTCCTTGGCGAGCGGCGAAATATCATCGCGACGTTCTCGCAGCGGCGGAAGAAAGATCGGAACGACCGCGAGTCGAAAGTAGAGATCGGCTCGAAATGCACCCTTCGCCACTTCGGCTTCGAGGTCCCGATTGGTCGCGCAGACGAGGCGGACGTCTACCTTGATCGTTCGCGTGCCGCCGACGCGCTCGAATTCCCCTTCCTGCAGCACCCGCAAGAGCTTGGCCTGAAACGAGGTCGAAACTTCGCCAATCTCGTCGAGAAAAAGCGTTCCGCCGCTGGCGAGCTCGAAGCGGCCCTTGCGCTGATTGACTGCGCCGGTGAACGCGCCCTTCTCGTGTCCGAACAGCTCGGATTCCAGCACCGATTCGGACAGCGCCGCGCAATTCAGCTTGATGAACGGGTTGTTCTTGCGCGGCGACAGATTATGGATGGCGTTGGCGACCATCTCCTTTCCAGTTCCGGTTTCTCCGCGCAGCATGATGGTCGAGCGGCTTTTCGCCACCAGCCTGACCTTGTCCAGAACGGCGTGTAGCGCAGGACTGCGGCCGATCACGCCCTTGATCGTCGCTGGCGCATGGCCAACCGAATCGTCCCGCTCTTTCGCCAGTCGGGCCTGCTCGACCAGCAGCCGTTCCCGGTCTTGCGCCACGACCTTGTGCAGCCGCAGCGCCTGGCCCACCAGATTGGCGACCATCGTCAGGAAGCGCACGTCGCTGTCGAACGGCACAGGGCGTCCCGTTGTGCGGACCCGATCGATCGTCAGCGTGCCGGCGATGGCTTCGCCCTGCTTGATCGGCACGCCGATGAATGACACCGCCTCGCCGTGTGGACCTCGGATTTCGTCGACGGCGGCGTTCGAAAACAGCGGATCGCGCGCGATGTCGGGGATCACGAGCGGCATCTTGGTGACGACGATCTGGCCGATGGCCCGTTCGGGCAATCGCTGAAAGAAGGCCATCGCGCTGGCGCGATCCCAGTCGGAGCCGACGACCAGTTCGGGGCCGCCTCCCGGCGCCAGCAGCGCAATCAAGCCGTGACGCATGTCGAGGAAGCTCGAAAGCAGCGCCAGGACGCCCGACAACGTCGGCTCCAGACGATTTGGCGCCGCCAGAAGCTTGGAAATCTCGTACACCCCGCCGAGGGCCATTTCGGCCCTGTTCCTGGCGGCTTGGATGTCGTGGCTCATCAGGTCAAAGGTAGGCGGGCTCATGACTGCTCCGTCGGCTACCCGTCGTCGGCGTACACTCCCCGCGTGATCTCCATGAAGCGCGAATGGCTTGTCGAAAGCTAAAGCATAAACCGCGCCAATTTTGGCGCCAGGCGCCGGACCGGCGATCGAATTGTCGCTCGCGGACTCCACCATGGTTTGCGCGTCAATGAACTCCGACGAGACCCGCTCTGGACTCTCTACATTGGCTAGCGGTGAAACGCGTCGAGGTTGACGACAAAATGATCCGTGTCGTCGGAGACGAGGCCACGCTCGAGCAAACAGTTACTGTCCCCGCTGAGGCGTCTGGCGGCGTTCGCAGTCGACGGCCGCGGAATAGTCGGCCAGCGGAGCGGCGAGATTCCAGGCCTTGCCGGCGCGCGGCGTGTGCATGCGCCATCGCAGCCGCGAGACGCCGGCGGTTTCGGGCCGCATCGCTCGCAGAGAGACAGACCGAATGTCGCCTTACGACGAGAGACTTTCCCGATTTCCGCTAGGCGATCAATTCTGCCAGATGAGCTGGCGAACTGGGCGGCGAATGCGCCAAGGGCGCCTTCGCATTCTCGAGACCAGCGGCGACCGCTTCCTCAACATGCTCCAGCCAGATGAATTCCAGTTGCCGACGCGTCTCGTCGGGAATGTCCTCGAGATCGCGGCGGTTGCGCGCCGGCAGCATCACGCGTTTGATGCCGGCGCGCTGCGCAGCGATGACTTTTTCCTTCACGCCGCCAACCGGAAGCACGAGGCCGCGCAGACTGATCTCGCCCGTCATGGCCGTGTCGTTCCTGACGTTCCTGCCGGTCAACAGGGAAACCAACGCCATAAATATAGCCACGCCGGCGCTCGGGCCATCCTTTGGCGTCGCGCCGGCCGGAACGTGAATATGGATATCGAGCTTCGCAAATCGAACGGGATCGATTCCCAGCGAACTCGCGCGGTTCTTAACCACACTCAGCGCGGCCTGTGCGCTTTCCCGCATCACTTCCCCGAGTTGGCCGGTGAGGATAAATCCTCCGGCGCCGGGATTCCCAGTTGCTTCGATAAACAAGATATCGCCGCCGAACGGCGTCCAGGCGAGTCCAGTGGCCACCCCAGGCAGGCTGGCGCGCAACGCCACCTCATCTTCGAAGATCGGCGCCCCAAGGACGACAGCAAGATCCTCGACGTCGATTGTGATTGCGCCGGTTTCCCCTTCCGCGATGCGAACCGCAGCATGGCGCAGCGCCTTGCCGATCTCGCGTTCGAGATTTCGAACCCCCGCCTCCCGCGTATAATGGGCAATGATTTCGCCTAGCGCCTCGTTCGTAATCGCGACTTGGCCTACGTGTACGCCA
>Ga0182016_10001280_pt1 | contig 30655 bp, 25 predicted proteins | sample 712S2MmetaG_FD_120491 | JGI IMG/M metagenome (GOLD analysis project Ga0182016, IMG submission 120491) | Permafrost microbial communities from Stordalen Mire, Sweden - 712S2M metaG | ecosystem: Environmental > Terrestrial > Soil > Wetlands > Permafrost | place: Sweden: Stordalen | collected...
GAAGCGTTGAAAAGCATAACGATATTCGGATGTATTGCGGCTCAGGCAGCAGGGCGGCGCTGCAACGGCCTCCTATGGAGGCCCTTGCCCAAAGCCCCGCCCTTTGGGCGGGGATTTTTACTTCAATTAGGCTCGGGTTTCCGTGAAAGGAGGTTTTCCGGCTGCGCCGGGGCGGGAGGCGGGCGATGTTGCCCTTGCGAGGCATCGTGGTCCTCTAAAGCGTTGCATTGTTCCCATGCGCGCCAATGATAACAAGAATGCGTCAAGAGTAAAATCCTACGGAAGGTTTTTGAACGGGCTTGACGTGTTGCTCATGAACGGAAGTTGGTGGCGGCGGGGGACCATGGACTGGACCGAAGAGCGAGGTTCGGGCTCCAAAGCGCGCGATAGACCATTCGGGGAGCATGGACGAAGTTGCGGTAGGCGTGGCGGCGAGTCAAGTGCCCGTCAGGGCCAAAAAGCAAAACGACCTAACCAAGGTCCAACAGAACTGCTGTGAAAAGCTGCGAATTTCAAATGGTTCGCGACGTCCCCAATGATTCCCAGCTTTTCCGTCTTTCCTTGGAGTTGACGGCACGGGCTCGGAGAACTGGTCCATGGATTCTGGCAAGCGCGGTGCTACACTCACTTCAACTTGTCGAGCAAAGCCAAAATGTAACGTCCCTGGGCTGGAATCATAGAGAATAAATCCGGCTTGCCCGCACTTTTCTCGATTCTCAGGGCATTGGCATAAACGTGGCCGTCAATAATTTTGGATAGATTTATCGTTGTGTTACGGCGATCGCCATTGAAAAGTAGACGTTTTGACGTCACGTAGAGCAATCCGCTGGCAAGCGGCGTCATCGCTTCGCTTTTTATCGGGGTATAACCGCCAAATCGGAATCGAACGCCTTTGATTCCACTAGGGAGACTCACAGAAGTTCCTGAATATCCACGGCTACTGACCCGCGACTGATGCCAGGTCGTGGCAACATAATAATATGTCGATTCCTTCGGATCCAGCATCAAGTCAGTCCCGATGGGCGCAGGCAACTGCCCCTTGGATTCGACCAGATAAATATCCCGACAAAGCTCTGCCTCCCCCGTCAGTTTCACTTGGATCCCATACTTTTGCTCCAGTCTATGCTGTGCCTCTATATCCTCGTCAGTCAGCCACATCGAGGCTTCCACTCCAAGTTTAACGGGTTCATATTCAGCTGCGAACCTGTGTTGGCGAATTTCAGTGAAATCTGAAGGCTCCAAGTTTAACGAAGTTGCGTAGGAGACTAGCGCCAGTTCTGCTGCGGCATCAATAGGCCCGGCTTGGAGCACCTCATCGAATTTCGCCTCCAAGAGCTTTCGCCGATGACCTTTGAAAACAGGCAGCTTATCAAACAAACTCAGATGTGGTGGTTGCGGGGAAGGAGCAGGCGCTGATTCGACTGGGGCGGGTTTGGGGGGAGTCGCGAAGAATTCTTTGGAACAAGATGGGCAAGTGATATTTTGGCCGACAAAGGATTCATCCACCAAGCATTCCTTCGAGCAATTCGGGCATATATAGTCGTATTGAGTTCCCATTATCAGGGCCTGAATTTAGCTGGATCACGCACTGCGTCAAGAAGGTAGCAGTTCAGGCCAATGAGGCGCTACGGCGATCTGCGAGTGTAACCGCTGACGTATGTCCCATTTGAGCGAGTGTATCCGTGAACATAAACGCTGCCGCCCGTCGAATAACCTATTCCACCCGAAACCGTTGAATATTTGGGAGACGAAACTGTGGCATTTGATGATTGTTGCGCTGCCTGCGCCGACGATCGAGCCGAGAGATCCCGCTGCTGTTGTTCTCCTCGCTCCTTTTCAAGTCTAATTGCTGTCTCCGTTTTAATCGGATCGTATCCAAAGCGACTCCGCAATGGTTCAGGCAAGTCCTCCATTTTTACTAGTCCCATACCTCCCGTTTTGGTTTCCCAAATCACGCTGACCCCTTCGCGGTAAATACGAACCTGAGCGTTCGAAATCACATCTCCCGAGTTAAGCGTAAACGAAATAGTGATCGGCCCGGACGGTCGGGATAACTTCAAATCCTCGGAAGACCATGATGGCCCGCTTTGGCTTGATTGTCTTCCGGCATTTGCTGTCGGAACGCTGATTTGCTTCATTTCTTCATCGGAAGCACGCGCTGTATATAAAAGCGATTCGGAGTAAACCGAAACCCACCACCCATTGTAGGAATCATCGGACGATGGAGGCGTAACTTCAAAAGTCAAATTGTCCCGCATCTTAAGGTCCTTCTCCCGATTAAGCCTGTGAAGGACTTCTTTGTCCGCCTCGTTCGCCAGCACCTCACCGATGAACTGAAGGCAATTATCCTGCGCCGTTTCATTGGCTAGTAGCTTTCGGCACAAACCAACTTCGATGCCGGCCGGATGATCCAAATCGCCGTAAATATTAATCTCATAATCTGTCCCACACCGAAAAGAGGCATAGGGGACGTTTCTCAAAACTCCCTTATCAATCACAGTCGCCGGAATCTGGGTAAGATTTGTGGCCCAGAGTTCTTTGCTCAACAGCAAAGCCGCCTGTTTGAAATTGGCCAACCGTTCGCTTCCAGAAGAAAACGGATCTTTGAAATCCTCAAGTGATATTTCTTTGACTCTGGACTTCGAATAGTTAAATGCACCATGCGGTAGCAGGAGCAAGAGATCGTCGCCGTTAGTTTGGAGAACTGTACAAGAAAGTGCATGGCCGTCCGAAAAGGTAACCGTGTCGCTCTTCGCCGACATGCATAAAAGAGGTGCTATCAAGCAAAGCAAAAAAAAGCGCGTTATCTGGTTCATAAAACTTGCGGATCACCGGAATTTGAATTGCAAACGCTTTGTTGTCGATTACAAAATGCCCGATCTGGACTTGTCGCTTTGTCCAGGTGTGAGACAGCATTTTTCTTCCGCTCCTTCACGATCTAGGGGAGAGGGGGTTTACGCGAGGTGCGCATCCCGGTATTTGTGCATCGAAAGCGCCAGAGGACTGGCGCAGTCCAAGACGCTTCGCGCTGCACCTGCGTCGCCGAAAGGCGCGCCAGCGCCTTAGAGAAGAACGCCATTCGGGGCAGTTCTAGGAAGTCGGTATTCGGAAAGATGGCGGCCGAAAAAAGGAGCTTTTTGGAGAAAACAGCGTTCCGAATCAACAAATTGACCACGGATTTCACTGATGTCACGGATGGGAATTCTTTGATCCGTGGTTCAATCCGCCTTTTCTCCGACCGCTTTCGCGGCGTGGAGGAGAGGGGGGCGCGAGGTGCGTTTCCCGGCTTTTTGCCCATCGAAAGCGTCAGGGGACTGGCGCAGTCCAAGACGCTTCGCGCTGCACCTGCGTCGCCGAACGGCGCGCCAGCGTCTTGGAGGGCGGTCCCGATGGATCATGACCGCTCTGCTTGCACATGGATTGAGATGCGCTCTTTCGCGAATCAACGCTCGAAAGCTGCTGGTCAAACGCTTTTCTCTCTGGCATTTCTTGGACATGAACGACTTCGACGAGGAGTTATCCTCACGCTTGCAGGGTGTCCGGGAACAAGGCCTTTACCGGCAGTTGCGCCGGATCGATTCCCCGCAGGGGCCGCGGTTGGAGATCGACGGCCATTCCCTGCTTAATTTTTCCTCGAACGATTATCTCGGCTTGGCCAATCACCCCGCGCTCAAGGAAGCGGCGGTCAGCGCGGTGCAAAATTTCGGGGCGGGTTCGGGCGCTTCACGACTGATTTGCGGGTCGCTGGCTCCGCACCATGAATTGGAGGAGGCCTTGGCCGCCTTTAAAGCGACGGAAGCGGCCCTGACCTTTTCCTCAGGCTACGCGGCCGCATTGGGGACGATCTGCGCCCTGGTGGACAATAACGACGTCATCGCGGTGGATAAGTTGGTGCATGCTTGCATTGTCGATGCGGCGCGTCTTTCGGGCGCCAAATTGCGCGTCTTTGGACACAACAACTTGAACGATCTGGCCAAGATTCTGCGCTGGGCCGACAAACGTCTGGCCGGCGCGCCTTTGCCCCCGTCCGCCCGCAAGCCGCGCACACTGATTATCACGGAAAGCATTTTTTCGATGGATGGCGATCAGGCGCCTTTGCGCGAATTGACCGCGTTGAAAGAGAAATTCGGAGCCTGGCTGATGGTCGATGACGCCCATGCCACTGGTCTTTACGGAAAATCGCGCCGCGGTTTGCCGGAGGAATTGGGCGTCGCGGGCGGGATTGAAATTCACATGGGGACGCTGGGCAAATCCTTTGGCTCGGCGGGCGGGTATATTTGCGGCTCACGGACGCTGATCGATTATTTGATCAACCGGGCGCGTTCCTTTATTTTTTCCACCGCGCCGGTCCCGGCCGCCGCCGCCGCCGCCACCGCCGGGGTGCGCTTTGTGCGGAGCGATGCCGGCGAGCAACGGCGCAATCAGCTCTGGAGCAATGTCGCGGTGATCACTCGCCACCTCGATACGCAAGGCGGAGCCATTATTCCGATCCTGATTGGCGACGAAGAAAAGGCGATGAAAATAGCGAACGAACTGCGCAGTCAGGGAGTTTTTATCCCAGCCATCCGCTATCCCACCGTGGCACGCGGGCAGGCGCGCTTGCGTTTGACTGTGACCGCGGCTCACAGTCGGGCCGACGTGGAGCAACTGCTCTCCGCGTTGCGTTCCGTCAATCTCACGAGCGTCCCTTGACCTCAGCTTCTCTCGCGCGGTTGGATCAACAGTATCTGTGGCATCCGTTCACGCAAATGCGCGATTGGCTGCGGCGCGAACCGATTGTCATTGCCGGCGGGCAGGGCGCGGCCTTGGTCGATACCAAGGGCCGGGAATATCTGGATGCGAATTCCTCCATTTGGACCAATTTGCATGGCCACCGTCATCCAGCCATCAATGCCGCGATCACGCGGCAGCTTGAAAAAATCGCCCACTCTTCCGCTCTGGGGCTGGCCAATGAGCCGGCTTCCCTCCTTGGCGCGCAATTGATCCATCTGGCCAGACAGTCGCCCCGCCAAAGACTGCGGCGCGTCTTTTTTTCCGATGACGGTTCGACGGCCATGGAAGCGGCGTTGAAAATGGCTTACGAATACGCCCGCCGCACAGGGCAGAGCCGCCGTCCCCGGTTTCTTTCGCTCGCCTCCGCTTACCATGGCGACACGATCGGCGCGGTCAGCCTCGGACATATTGATCGCTTTCACAAAGCATACGGTGGTTTGCTTTTCAAGACAGATAAGGTCCTGTCGCCCTATTGTTATCGCTGTCCGTTCAATCGCGCCCGGCCGGAGCGCACGGATGCCCGCCTGGGCCGCAAGTGCCAGTGGGAGTGCATCACGGCGGTGGAACGAAAATTCGCCGCGCAAAAGAAGAGGGGCAACCCTTACGCGGCTTTCGTTTTCGAGCCGTTGATCCAAGGCGCGGCGGGCATGGTGGCGCAGCCGGAAGGCTGGCTGCGGCGGGCGGCAAACCTCGCGCGCGGCAGCGGAGCGCTTCTGGTGGCGGATGAAGTGATGACCGGGTTCGGGCGGACCGGAACCACATTCGCATGTCAACAAGAATCCGTCACCCCGGACTTAATGGCGGTGGCCAAGGGGCTGACGGGCGGTTACCTGCCGATGGCGGCGACGCTGGCCTCCCCGGCGATCTTCAATGCGTTTCTCGGCGAGTACAGCGAATTCAAAACGTTTTTTCACGGGCACAGTTTTACCGCCAACCAATTGGGGGCGGCGGCCGCCCTGGCCAGCCTGCGTTTGTTGCAATCTTCCGCTTCCCTCCGCGCGCGCCGCGCGCTGCAAAGGAACCTGGGGCGCGAGTTGGAATCCCTTTGGACGGTGCCGGCCGTGGGCGATATTCGGCAAGTGGGGCTGGTTGCGGGGGTGGAGTTGGTCCGTAGTTGGCGGACACGCGAGCCTTTTGCGCCCAGTGAGCGGGTGGGGATTCGGGTGTGCGAAGCGATGGCCCGGCGCGGCGTCCTCACACGCCCCGTGGGCGACGTGATCGTGCTCATCCCGCCGTATTGCGTGACCGGCGGTCAAGTCAAACAAATGATTTCCGCTTTGCGCGAGAGCGCGCAAGAGGTCTGCGGCTAGCGATAAGGAGGCAAGAGAATTAACGCAAAGACGCCAAGCCGCAGCGCGGCAAGCCGCAACCCAGAATTCACCACGAAGGACACGAAGAGCACGAAGAAAAATAGGTTCGGATTCTTCTTTTCAATACTTCGTGTCCTTCGTGACCTTCGTGGTGAAAAACTTTGCTACAAATGCGTACTTCTTCGGATTTGCACTGCAAAGGCGCGGCGGGGCAGAGGCAGGCAATGCTGCAACAAAAGCCTGAAACATGAACTCGCGCAGAGTCGCGGAGACCGCAGAGAAAATTATTCTCTGCTTCTTGACTCTGCGAACTCCGCGGTTCTCCGCGGTTCTCCGCGCGAGAACCAGTAGAGGGAAAATATTGGTGACAAATTTGCTACGGATGGTCAGGGGCGGTTTCTTCTTGGCGACTTAGCGTCTTCGCGCTTTTGCGTTGAAAGCCACTTGTGTTACTCTATGGGGGCGGCTCAGGGTGCGGGAGGGCTGTAGATTTCCGCCCCTTGCTGGACAAATTCGCGTGACTTTTCCTCCATGCCTTGACGCAGCGCTTCCCCTTCGGATAGGCCTTGCTCGGCGGCGAACTTGCGCACGTCTTCGGTGATTTTCATGCTGCAAAAATGCGGTCCGCACATGGAACAGAAGTGAGCCGTTTTGGCTCCTTCCTGCGGCAGGGTTTGGTCATGAAATTCACGCGCGGTTTCGGGGTCCAAGGAGAGGTTGAATTGGTCCTCCCAGCGGAATTCAAAGCGCGCTTTGCTCAAGGCATTGTCGCGGTACTGCGCGCCCGGGTGTCCTTTGGCCAGGTCGGCGGCGTGGGCTGCGATCTTGTAGGCGATCACACCATCTTTCACATCCTTTTTGTTGGGCAAACCGAGGTGCTCCTTGGGAGTGACGTAGCACAACATGGCGCAGCCATACCAGCCAATCATCGCTGCCCCGATCGCGCTCGTGATATGGTCGTAGCCGGGGGCAATGTCCGTGGTGAGCGGCCCAAGGGTGTAAAAGGGCGCTTCGTGGCACCAGGCCAGTTGTTTGGCCATGTTCTCCTGAATCAGTTGCATCGGGACGTGGCCCGGCCCTTCATTCATGACCTGAACCCCGCGGGCCCAGGCTCGCTTCGTCAGGTCGCCCTGCGCTTCCAGTTCGGCAAATTGGGCCGCGTCGTTGGCATCGGCGATCGAGCCGGGCCGCAAGCCATCGCCGATGGAAAAACTGACATCGTAGGCGGCCATGATTTCGCAGATTTCATCCCAATGGGTAAAGCAAAAATTTTCCTGATGGTGGGCCAGGCACCACTTGGCCAGGATGGAGCCGCCCCGGCTGACGATTCCGGTGGCGCGGCGCGCGGTGAGGGGAATGAAACGCAGGAGCACACCGGCGTGAATGGTAAAATAATCCACCCCTTGCTCGCATTGTTCGAGCAAGGTGTCGCGATAAATCTCCCAGGTCAGTTCTTCCGCTTTGCCGCCGACTTTTTCCAGGGCCTGGTAAATGGGGACGGTCCCGATTGGCGTGGGTGCATTGCGCAAAATCCACTCCCGCGTGGCGTGGATGTTTTTTCCGGTGGACAAATCCATGACGGTGTCGGCGCCCCACTTGATGGCCCAGCGCATTTTCTCCACTTCTTCCTCCACGCTGGAGGCCACGGCGGAATTGCCGATGTTGGCGTTGATTTTCACGAGAAAATTGCGGCCGATGATCATCGGTTCCAATTCCGGATGATTGATGTTGCTGGGGATGATGGCCCGTCCGCGGGCCACTTCCGACCGCACAAATTCCGGCGTAATCTCCGCCGGGATGGCCGCGCCAAAGGCCTGGCCGGGATGTTGGCGCGACAACTCGCCGTCGCCACGGGCGGAGATTTCGCGCCCCATGTTTTCACGAATGGCGATGAACTCCATCTCCGGCGTGATGAGTCCCTCGCGCGCATATTGCAACTGTGTGACGACTTTGCCTGTTTTGGCGCGAAGGGGACGGCGTTGTGCAGCGGGCCCTTCCTGTTCCAGGCGGTTGATGCGCCCTTCGTAAGCTTCCACGTCGCCGCGACGCAGAATCCAATCCCGCCGCAAAGGGGGCAATCCTTCGCGGACATTGCCCGGAAAGGCTTCATCCCCCCACGGTCCGCTGCAATCATAGACGCGCACCGGCGCGTTGGGGGTGGTGTGACTCGAACCTGTTCGCGTGGGATGCAATTCGATTTCCCGGAAGGGAACGCGCAATTCCGGGTAAAGCCGCCCGGGCAAATATACTCTCTTGGAATTGGGCAAAGCCTCGCTGCTGTGAGGTTCAAACGAACTGGTCGTCGCAATCATAGTCTATGGGCGGCGGGGGAACCTTGGCTGCACGCCGCGCCCAAGCACGACTGAACGGAAAGTCCCTTCGCCAGCATTACCTGGATCAGGTTCAACGGGTCATTTGCGCGCGCAAAACTCTCAGCCTTTTGGCCATTCGCCAGGCTCCCCGCATGGCCAAAGCTACCGCGCCCGCCGCCGGTCGTCAAGGCATTGAACCGCTGGGGGAAACGTGCCACAATGGGACCGCTGTGGATTTCAACCAATGACTCGGACGACTGCGATTGTGGCGATCCTAGCCGCCGCTCTTTTGGGCGGATTGACCGTTTTCCGGGCGCGTGAACATGTCATCGACGCGCTCGAGGCGCAGAACCAGACCTTGCAAGAACAGGTGCGCGCCGCGACGGCCAAGGCGGATGCCAAGGAGGCGGAATTGCGGACCGCGCGCCGGGATTCAGCCATCCTAGCCCACTTGCAACAGCAGTTGAAAACCAATGTCCCGGCGGCCGCTCCGCCCACGGGATTTTACCTCGGCCAAGACCCGCCGATCTACGTCAGCTACGGGACGCCTGATCCCTTGCTGCAAGTCTTTATTCAATCCGTCATGACCGGCGGCGATGATCCGCTGGCCAAAGGGAAGGCCATCTATGGCAAGATTTGCGGCGCGTGCCACCAAGCGGACGGCGGTGGCAAGGAGGGAGTTGCGCCGCCGTTGGTGGGATCAGAGTGGGTTCTGGCGCCGGGCGCGGAACGTCTTGTGCGCATTGTCCTTAACGGCCTGGCCGGTCCCATCCGTGTGCAAGGCCGCGAGTGGAATTTGGTCATGCCGCCGTGGAGAGAAAACCTGAAGGACGGGGAAATTGCCATCGTCCTGACCTACATTCGAACCAGCCTGGGCACCAACAAGGCGGAAGCGGTTACAGCGGCCGTGGCGGCGGCGGCGCGGAACGAGTCCCATCCCGGCCCGGAAACTAGCGAGGAATTACTGCGCCTTTCTGATCAATGACGGTGGTCCCCGGGCGGCGGTTCGCCGAAATTTTCCAGGGAAAGAACTGGAAGATAGGGGCGCAGCAATTCACGGCGCCACCATTGGCCGGTGGCGCGGCGGGTGGACGAATTGGTAAAATGATACTCGTAGAGCCGGGCTCGAATGTATCTCGGCGGCGCCGCGGGAAAAGGATTCGGCCCCAGCAACGCCAGCACCGAAGGTTCATTGCGCAGGAGGCAAAAGACCAACCGCAGGAGCCACTCGTTGTCGCGCGGGCTGCCCAGGGCCGCAAACCACATTTGCCAATCCAGCCGCGGTTGATAGGGGGCGATAAAGCCCGGCGGGCGCTTGAGGTCGCCTGGTTTGTACTTGAAAGGGTACTCCCGCCAATTCCGTCCATCCCGGCTCCCCTCCAGAATGATCTCGGGGCGGGTCTGCGTCATGACGGCAAATAATCCGTAGCCGTTGAGGCTGCGCAACGGTTGCAGCCACTGATAAAGGGCGAGCGCGGGCGCGGGCCAGCTTTGTTTGACTCGCGCCGCGCCGAGCAATGGAATAGAGGTGACGGTTCCCACCACGACCGTCAAACACAAGGTTAAGGGCCAGGGCCAGCGCGCGGCGCGGGCCGGGGCCGGCGCGGTTGTCTCTTCGCGTTGGCGGCGGAAGACCCGCAAGGCGCGGTCGTCCAGGAGGGGGACGCAGAGCAGGAGAGTCAGCCAATTGAAGAAGGTGTAATTGCCGGTCAAAAGGATCGCCACTTGCAGCGCCGCGGTGAGGGCGGCGGCGACAAAGCGCGCGCGCCTGCCGCAAAAGATCAGAGGGGGCGCGAGCAATTCAATGGTGAACATGAGGAATTGACAGGCGGCGTGCGCGCCGGCCGGCAATTGGTGGGCGTACCAGCCCAGCCAGGTGGGCAAGGGCTGGGTTTCGTAATGGACCCGCAAGGCCGTCAGGTTCCACCATGAAGGATCGCCACTCATTAATTTGACACAGCCCGATTCCAACATGAGCCGAAACAAGAGCCAGCGCAGCAACCAGAGAACCAGCGCCGAGGGAGGGGCCTGGCGCGAGGGTCTTTCCAGCCATTGCCAAGGGGCGTAAAAAATGGCCAGGAACCCCGTTTCCAGCAACAGCATGTCCCATTGAAAATTAAAAAACGGCATGCCAATGGAACAAAAGGAGAGGTAGAGGGCCCACAGCAGAATCAGCATCAGCGTGGGCGCGATCCCGGCCAGCAGCGCCAGCGAGGCGGCGATGCCCAAACCGCATTGCCAGCGGAGCGCCTGATCACTCGCCCCCCACCAGGCGAAAGTCGGGAGGAGATGAAAACGCTCCAAACCGAGGTGATTCTCCGTCGCGGCTATTCTGGCGGCGGCCATGAAATCCCGGGCGGGCACAATGCCGTGGCTGCCGATGAGGCCCGGCATTTGCGCCGCGAGCGACACAAAGGCAATCAGGAAAATAAGTGCCAGGCCCCGCAAAAACAACCAGCGCACCCCAATACCCGCCGGCGGCTCGGTCCCGGGGCCGGAATAGATGCGGTCCAATTTGGAAAAAAAGCTCCGGTGCAGCGCCACTTCCTCGTAAAAAGTCTCGCTCATCTCGGCGAAGGGCTCGAATTTATGGTACAGCTTAATCATCCAGCGATGCCGCGGGCCTTCGGCCAGCGAGCGAAAGACGGCCTCCGCGCCCCGGCTAACCGCGCCGTCCGGGAGGATTAGGTGGATGGACTGTTCGAGGTCCGACTGGGGAAGCTCAGGAAAGCGCGCGGGGATGGAAGGGTCCTGGTAGGGAAGGTAATCCACCGCGTCCAGCGTGGCGCGTTGCCAGCGAGATACCCAACGGCGGCAGAAGTGGCAGTCGCCGTCGAAAACCAGAAGAGGCTTTGGCGGCGGCGATTGAACTCGATTGGCTTCCGGCACAAGTTGGTGGGTCAGAGGCAGCCGGTTCTCTGAGAGCGAACGCCCAGCCAAATTCCGATTGGCTGAACCGTTCGGAGGCTCCTAATTGAAAATTTGGAATTGAAGATTTTCAATTTGCAATTTTCAATCCCAACTTGGGTCGAATAGGCCCTGCCGGGCAATCCGCTAGTCCTTTTGCAAAAGAAAGATCTTGGAGCCTCTCCTGCCCAGGGCTGACTCGACTTTGAGCATGGCGGCGTAATCCTTCGGATTGACAATGGTGGGGGAGGTTTCAAATTGGTGAGTGATGACCCATTTTCCATCCGTTCCCGCGGAGGTGATGCGGGCTTCCCCGGCGCCGTCCGGTTCATCGAGTGTTTCGCTTTTGGGCGCCATGACCAGGTGATGGAATTGGGCCGGCCAATCAATTTCCGTTCGCACGGAGTTTTCCGAATGGCGGGAAATGAACAAGGGCAGGGTGCGGCGGTCCGCTCCGACCGGCAGGAGCAGCGGTTTGAAAGGCAGATCGAAGTAAAAGTAATTACCGTCCACCACGCTGTAATTATCGACTTCGACGGTGAACTGCTCGATGCCAGGATAGGTGTCGAATTCTGTTTTCAAATCACCCACGGGATGGGCGCCTTGGGCGACAGCGGAAACGGCTTCCTGATAATAGCGCCGCCGTTCCTCGGGCGGAAGTTCGGCGAAAAAGCGATGCTTGTAATTATAATTGTCCCCATAGAATTGGCGCGTCACGCCAATGCGCGTTTTGCCGGACTCATCGGGCGAGAGGGTATAAACGGTCTCCACTTTATCGGCGCAATCCCGCCCCGCTCGGATAATCTCGCAATGCTGGTTGGCCAGGACCAGGCCCAAACTGCCGTCGGCGGAAGTTGTGCCAATTTTGGCGTATTGGTCCGTGTCATTGAGATAGTAGGTCTGGCCGTCCAGTTCGACGCGGACCATCGGCGCCTGAAAAGCGTGAGGCAGCGGAAAGGTGAAGGCCACGTTGGTGATGCCGGCAATGGGCGGCAAGCCCGAGGCCAGAATAAACTCCGGCTGGAACCCGGCGGCCGTCAACATGGCGTGCAAGAGAATGGCGCGGTCGGCGGCGTGTCCATAACCGTCCGCCAGCGTGACATCGGCGGCGGAGAGTTGGGAGAGGGGCAGTTCGGTGAAGGACGGGCCGGCCAGGCGAATGGATTTAGCCACGAAGTCGCGCACGGCTTGCAGCGCGTCCAGCTTGGACTTGGCCGCGGTCGTCAATTGGCGGGCCGTCGCGGCGGCTTGGGCGCTTTGCTGGGAGCCGCGCTGGAGTTGGTCGTTCAGGTCTGTCAAATACGCTTTCATATCTCCGGCAAAATAGCTCACGCCGGAGTTGTAGGCCCACTCGGGCGGGAGTTGCGTTTCGGCCGGCAGCGCCCGCACGGGGCCAATCAACCAATGCAAGCTCCGCACTGTTCCTTCACTCTTGTCCCGCTCCTGGATGAGGCCGGGCGGCCCGCTGACCAAGGTCTGGACCTTGAGGTCCGCCGGGGCTGTCAAATCAAAGGATTTTTTTTCCAACTCATCCGGCAACTGAAAGGATTCAAAGCCGGAAATAAATGGGACGCCGTGGTTGGTGATGACGAATTCCACCTCGATGGTGGAACCGATCTCAACCCCCGGCAAATTGCCCACGAGGATTTTGCCGCCCGTGTAGCGCTTGGCGCCGGCATTCCAACCCGCGTCCATGAGGTTGATTTCATTGGTGGCGATCTCCTGGCGTTCGCCGTTCTTGGAGATAACCACGCCGCGGAGCAATTTGGCCTCCTGGCAGGAGGGATTGTAAGGGATTTTGAGCTCCGATTCGCGGATTTTGCCGGCGTAATTGAGGATGCGCTTGGAATAGCGGACGGTATAAACGGAAGAATGCGCATCGAGGACTTGCAATTCTTTGTGGCTTTCCAAGATTTTTGCGTTTGATTCCACCGGGGGCGCGGCGCTCTCATCCGTTGGCGGATCGGCCTCGGCCAGTTCCGCCTCCGGCACCGTCAGGACGGGTGCTTTGCGTTGGTCGTATTCCAGGGCTTTGAGGGTTTGCTTGAGTTTGAGATACTGTTCCGGGGAGAACTCCACCACCTTCAATTTCAGCTCCCGCGCGCATTGCAGCGAGCCGTCCGTATCCTGGCAGGTCTGGCGGTAGCTGACACAATTGTCTTCAATGGGCGGACAGGCGGGGAGGGAAAGGGCCGGGCCAAAGCCGCCGGACAATTTGAGCGAAATGGTTTCATCCAAACCGCAGGCGATTTCCGTTTGCATGGGGTATTTGCGTTTTTCCAAGCCCGCGCCGCCCAGAATGAAGTTGACCATGCCCATGCCTTTGCCGATCCACGGCAGGCTGACGACGGATTTGCCGCTTCCCGCGGCGGTCATGCCATCCGCCGTGAATTCCACCTCCGCGCGCAGGACTGAGGACATGTCGAGCATGTCCTCCGGGATGAGCTTGAGAGATTTTAAATGCGCGCCCGGCATGGTGCGTTTGAGATTGCTTTCAAAAAACCGCCGTTTGTCGTCGTCCTTCATGTGGGAAAAAGCGTTGCGATAGGCGTCGTCATTCACACCCGAGAACGTCAATTCCGATTTTGCTTCCAAGGTGCCGGCGGTGGTCAATACACCCGTGGTCTTGATGCGCATCATGTGGCCTTCCGGCGCTTGCACCGGACTGACCTTGAGGTCTTCGCCGTCCGGTTTGCAGACCAGAAAACTTTGATTGCAATCGCTCGTCGGCAACAATTCCCGCGTATTTTCGTCCGTCGGATCCATGAGGAGGTACTTGCCGGGATCGGTTTCCACGCAGACAATGGCATGGTTGAAATAGGGGTCCGGAACTTCCGCGTCCCGGCGGGAGCCCACGCTGATGAGCACGGGATAAGCCTGCAGGCCCGCTTCCCGCAGCATGGCGACAAGCAAGGCCGCTTTGTCCCGGCAAACACCGTATTTTTTGCCAAAAGTCGCTTTGACGTCGTGTGGCTCAAAGCCCGGCCGGTCTTTTTCCGGGGTCAAACCCATGTAGCGGATTTTATTGGAGACATGATAAAAGACGGCCTTGATGCGGGCTGCCTCATCGGTCACGCCGGCCGTCAAGGATTCCACTTTCTTCTTCATCTCCTCGTCCGTGGCTTGGAGGTGTGGCTGGCTCAAATTCCAATACCATTTGGAAACCGATTTCCAATCGCGCGTGGTGCTGACCAGCAGGCGTTGCAAAGTCATTTCGTAAGGCGGCATGGCCGGTTCGTCAAACATGCGCGGAACATGGTTGATCTCCCAGTGATGGACGGTGCCGCCATCGGCGTCGGGCGTTGTTGTGTATTTGACCGTGCCGGGAACCTCATCGCGCAAGGCGATGCGTTGCAGCGGCCTTTCCCGCGGGGCATGGATTTCGTACGAGATGTGCCGGATATAACCGGGGCCTTCAAAGACATTTTCGTCGGCGAATTCGCCCGGAACAATGGCGCGCTCAATGGTCTGGCGGGCGATGGAATGGACGATATCGCCAATTTCCACCTTGGGAATGTTCACCCGCAAGAGCCGGTTGTTGGGGTCATAGATATTCATCTGCATCTGGCTGTCATCGATCGTCTCCTTGGAATTGGCGGACACGTCCACCGGGGTCAATTCGCCGTTGGGATGGATGACCTCCAGCTTGATCACTTCTTCCTTGGAGTAGGGCAGAATGAAACTCAGAGAAATGGTGCGGTTGTTGCGCTTGCCTTTTTCGGTTAAGACTTTGGTAAAGGTTTCGTCCTGGCATTCGGCGGTGCCATCGGGATGATAGACGCGGATTGATTTCTGCTCGACCGTGGCATCATCGCAATCCGGGAAGTTGGCCAGATTGACCTCGGCGGCGGCGGCGATGACTTTGGCGGTATCGACCAAAGCCCAGGTGCTGCCGTCGTAGCGGTTGGTCTGGGCGGAAGGCGTCTCCGCCAAAGCGACCAGGGCCAAAAACGGGAGCGAGGGCGCGAGAAAAAGCATCTTAATCTTCATAGCTGAATTTGAACCTGACACTCCCTCACTATACAGAAGCGCTCCATTCGCGCCAGCCACTTCTTGAGAGGAAGAGGGCGGCAGGATTTGCTCGCCAGCAGCCATCGCTTCGGCTAAATGAATCTAATATGGAGTGGCGTAAACGTCAGCTTTGGTGGTGCGTAATCCTGACCTGGCTTTGGTCCGGGCTGGCGGCATGGTCCGACCCGCCAGGGAAGACTTTTGTCGAGCAAGCTTACGAGTTGGCCAAGGCGCGCTATCAAACAAATTCGAGCGACCCTGAGGCGGCCTGGCAGTTTGCCCGCGCGTGTTTTGACCGGGCCGATAACGCCGGCAAGGAGTCCGTGCGCGCGGCCACCGCCAGAGAGGGAATGGCCGCCTGCGAGCAAGCCTTGCGTCTCAAACCCCATCTCGCCGCCGCCCATTATTACCTGGGCATGAACCAGGGACAATTGGCGCAAACCAAAACTTTCGGAGCGCTTGCGTTGGTCAAAGAAATGGAAAGAGCCTGGAGAAAGGCGCGGGAATTGGATGAACATTTCGATTTTGCGGGACCGGATCGAAATCTGGCCATGCTTTATCGCGACGCGCCGCGGGCCCCGTTGAGCGTGGGCCATCGTGCCAAGGCTGAGGAACTGGCTTTGCGGGCGGTGGCCCTGGCGCCGGAATACCCTGAGAACCATCTCGTCCTGCTTGAAAGTTACCTCAAATGGGACCGCTGGGCCGCGGCGGCGACGGCAGACGAAAAGTTAAAGGGGATGATGCCCGCGGCCCGGAAACAATTCGTTGGGCCGGAATGGCAGGACGATTGGAATGATTGGGACCGGCGCCAGGCGGCCGCCGAGAAAAAACTGCGGAGCGCGCTGGAGCGCGGAAAGTGAGCACCAGCTTACGCGCCGCTTGACGATTCTCCCCGGCAAGTTTTTACTGATCGTTATGCGAAAGGCAGGTCAATGGGTCTGTGCCATAGGGTTGCTGGCAGGCTGCGCGACGCAGAAATCGCCAGCGCCGGGCCAGCCTTCGGGTAATGGGAGCAAACCGTCGGCGCCTATTATTACCCCTGATTTGCGACCAGTCGGAAGGGTGGCGATGGTGAACATGGAGGGCCGATTTGTCGTGTTGAGCTTTCCGCCAGGCCCCGTGCCTCAACCCGGCCAGCGGTTGGACGTGAACCATGCCGGGCTGAAGATCGGCGTGTTGCAGGTGACGGGTCCGCAGCGCGAGTACGACACCGTGGGGGATTTGGTGGAGGGCCAAGCCAACGTCGGCGACGAGGCCAGGAGCGAGTAAAGGACCGCCTAATTTACGACGCGGCCAATAGGTTCACTTTGGCGGCGAAAATAAAATCGCTTTCGGTCAAACCGTCGATTTTATGCGTCCATAACGTCAATTTGACTTTGCCCCAGGACAGAAAAATGTCGGGATGATGATTTTGCGTCTCGGCCAGTCCGCCGACGCAGTTGGTGAAATCGAGGGCCTGGCGGAAATTGTCGAATTTGAATTCGCGCTCGAGGTGATGGCCATTGATGACCCGCCAACCGCCGCCCAATTCTTCGCTCAACCTGGCCAATTCCCCGCCGTGCAACGGCACCGCTCCCCCTTTGCAGGGAGCGCATTCTTTTTCGATGAGATTTGCCACTCTTAAAACGTAGCATTGATCCGCCGCGCCCGCCACTTCACGATGCGGCAAGCTGCCTTTGGGCAGCGCGGTCGTCTCGACCGCCCCCGTCGGCGTCCCGCCGACGGAATTAGTGCCGTAAGAGGCTACATTGGAGGCAGAAAGATGGGGGCAGAAAAATAAAAAATTGACCACGGATTTCACTGATCTCACGGATGGGAATTCTCTTATCCGTGAATATCCGCGCTATCCGTGGCCGATTCTGCCATATTGGGGCGGTAACGCTTGATAAAAAGTGGAAAATGCCCCATCCTTAGGGTCAAGTGAGAGGGAAAATGCTCAGCGTGGGATTGCTTATTGGCTGCCTGACAATGCTGGCGAATTCGGCGCGCGGTTTCGCGCTCATGGGGCCGTACGAATCCTGGATGCAGCCGAGCAATGATTTTCGCCTGCCATCGGATTGGTTGTATGGAGGGCAGGACGACGTGGGCGGGCCGATGTGGATCAGCAATGGATTTCGTTGGAACGTGCCCGTGGTTACGTATGGCTTTGACCAGTCCTTTTTGATTTTTTTCGGCTCCAACGGCGTGGCCGCGGTGGAAGGAGCCATTCAGCTTCTCAATGATCTTCCGCGTTGTGCCACAGTAGGCGAATCGCCTTATGAAAACACTCATTGCTGATAAATTTTCCCAAACCCATCTGGGCCGTCTGATGTCCCTTGGCTGCGAAGTGGCTTATCATCCGGGAGCTTCTGTCGCGGAATTGCCCGCGCTGGCGGCCGAGGCGGAAATCCTGGTGGTGCGCGGCAAGAAGGTCACGACCGCGACGCTCGAGGCGGGGCGGAAACTGGCGCTGGTCTTGCGCGCGGGCGCGGGCGTCAACACGATTGACATCAAGACCGCCAGCGCGCGCGGCATTTTCGTCAGCAATTGTCCGGGGAAGAATTCGATCGCGGTCGCGGAATTAGTCTTCGCGCTGCTCCTGGCTATTGACCGACGCATCCCGGAAAACACCGCCGCTCTGCGGGCGGGGCTTTGGAACAAGAAGGAGTTTTCCAAGGCCGATGGCGTTTTCGGCAAGACGCTGGGGGTCGTGGGCGTGGGCAGCATCGGGCGCGAAGTCATCCGCCGGGCGCAGGCTTTTGGTTTGCGAGTCATCGCATGGTCGCGTTCCTTGACGGCGGCGGTAGCGGCGGAATTGGAGATCGAACGCCGGGAAAACGTGGATGATCTTTTTCGGGAAGCGGACATTGTGACGGTGCATCTGGCCTTGAAGGAGGAAACGCGTAAGTTGGTCAACGCCGTGCGGCTTGGCTTGATGAAGCCGCGGGCCATTTTTATCAACACTTCTCGCGGCGAAGTCGTGGATCAGGCCGCTTTGCGCGAAGCGGTTGCGGCCGGACGTATTCGTGCCGGATTGGATGTCTTTGATCCGGAACCGGCGGAGAGCGAGGGGCCATTTAGCGATCCGATTTTGCCATTGCCCAACTTCTACGGCACGCACCATATCGGCGCGTCCACCGAGCAGGCGCAAGAGGCGATCGCCGACGAAACCGTGCGCATCATCGAGACGTTTGTCAAAACGGGCCTGGTCCTGAACTGCGTCAACCTCGCGGCCCGTACCCCGGCCAAGTGGCAATTAGTGGTGCGGCATCGTGACCGGGTCGGCGTGCTGGCATATGTCATGGGCGAGATTCGGCAGGCGGGGCTGAATATTGAAGAGGTGCAAAATGTGATTTTTGACGGCGCCTTGGCGGCCAGTTGCCGCATCCAACTGACCGGCAAGGTCCCTTCCGCCTTGGTGGAGACGCTACGCGCCGGCAATCCGGATATTATTGGGGTGGACCTTCTGCAAATTATTTGATGGCAATGGGTTAAGACGAGCGAGCTTTCCTCGCGCCAGCGGAAATTTCCTTGCGTTTTTCTCTTTACAGAATGAGGGCTTTGGCCTATGCTCACAATTGATCGGAAAAGGTGTGAAAAATCTGCTTCATAAGATGCGCGTTTGGGCTGCGTTTGGTCTTGTGCTGGCGGGGTTGCCATTGCACAGCCAGACTGCGATCTCGCCTTCTCGCGCGCTACGTCCGATCATGGCAGACCCCAACCAGCCGAATGCGCCTTCGAGTGTTAGCACTTCCGACTTAAGCCTGATCGACACGACCCCCGTCTCCGCCAAACGGGGCTTGGGATTGAAGTTGGATCCGTCCCTGGCGCCTTCAAAATTGAAAGTGTTGGGAACGATCGATGGCATCAAAGGAACTCTTTTCGTGACCAATGTCGGCCCGACGTCCGTAACCCCTATGGTCCAACTCATGGTTTGCGACACGCGCGGAGGCAAGGTTGGGATGGTTTCCAAGATCGGTGAAGCGCTGGCGGCCGGGGATAGTGAGAAAATCGAAGTTTTGGCGACCAACTTAAACGCGGCCGACTTGAAGTTGATGAAGCTGGCCGTGGCGCAAAAACAATAGAAGATTCCCTTTGGGGAAATCCCATTTCCGCCGATAAGTCAGAAGACCGAAATGGCATTGGTTCGCCCTTGAATCGGCGTTGAGCCAGTCCTTGGTGGCAAAATGAAGCGCATTTTATTTGTGGGCGAAGACGCGTCGGTGTGCGAGGAATTTCAGGCCCAAAACAAGGGGCCGAAGGCTGCCTGGGTGGCGCAGCGCGCCGCTTCCGCCCAAGAAGCGGTGGCGTTGTGCGGGCAGACCAACTTTGACGCGGTGGTGGCCGACGTGTGCCTCGCCGGCATGAACGGCGCCGATCTGCTTGATGCCTTGATCCAGCATCAACGTGGCGCCATGCGGATCATCTTGTCCGATGTGGCCGATACGGAGAACACGATGAAGTGCCTCGGTCATGCCCATCATCATCTTCTCAAGCCTTGTTCCGCCACGACAATCCTGACCGCGTTGGACCGGGCTTTCGCCCGCCAGGAATGGGTGCCGAGCGAACCTTTGCAACTGCTCCTGGCCCAGATGCGCCACGTGCCCAGCCCGCCCCAAGCCTATTTCCAAGTCGTCGAAGAAATGAACCTGCCGTCATGCTCGATTGAAAAGATCGCGGGCGTCATTGCGCAAGACCCGGCCATCACGGCCAAGGTCTTGCAATTGGCCAACTCCGCGACTTTTGGATTGGAGTTGAGTGTCGTGCGTCCGGAGGAAGCCATCGCTTTCATTGGCTTGGAGACAACCCGGGCCATTGTCCTGCTGGCGCACACGTATTCGGCCTTTGCAGACCTGGAGTTGTCGGGTTTTTCCATGGAGGAATTATGGCGGCACTCGGTGCGGGTGGGGCAACTGGCGCAACGCATCGCGGCCCTCGAGAGCGCCGCCTTGGAGACATCCGAGCAGGCGTTCGCGGCGGGATTGCTCCATGACATTGGCAAGCTGCTCTTTGCGGCAAATTTGCCGGAGGTCTTCAGCCGGGTGGTCCGCAAAGCGCGCGAGCAGCGCTGTAATTATTGGGAAGCGGAAGCGCAACTTCTGCCCGGCATGGGTCATGCCGAACTGGGTGCGACCGTTTTGGGCATCTGGGGTTTGCCCGCTTCCATCACCGAAGCCGTGGCCCTGCATCATTCTCCCTGGCGTCAGCGCAAAGAAACTTTTAACGCGGTGACGGCCGTTCACGCTGCGAATGTGCTGGAACACGAGACGCGCCCGGATCCGTCGGTCATTCTGCCCTCGCAAATCAATTCAGCCTACCTCAAGGATTTGGATTTGGCGGATCATGTGGAACTGTGGCGCGAACGGTGCCAGGATTGACACCGTCGAGGCGCAAAGAGTGGCGAATCTTATCCCGAATCATTAGCGAATTTCCGGGGAGCGCGACCGTCCCGGTCGCTTCTGCCACGCGTCTCGCGGGGCAGTGCCGTCGGCGGGACGCCGACGGCGGCAGTCGAGACGACCGCGCTCCCCAGAACGGCAACATTTCACCCATCCGAGCATGGTTTGATCGTGTCGCGAATGATTGGCTGATCTTTTCCAATTCTCTTTTTTGTCCGCTTTTCCGCCCCGGCGGTTTCTCTATGATGTAATGAAGATGAGCGAGGACGGCGCACTGCTACGGGAATATGTGGAAGAAGGCTCCGAACGAGCGTTCACCATGCTGGTAGAGCGTTACGTGAATCTGGTTTATGCCGCGGCCTTGCGCATCGGCTGCCAGGACACCCAATTGGCGCAGGACGTGGCACAAAGCGTTTTCACTGATTTTGCCGCCAAAGCAAGAGCGTTGCCGCGCGACGCGCATTTGGGTGGCTGGCTCTACAAGCACACCAGTTTCCTGGCCGCCAACGCGGTGCGGACGGAGCGGCGGCGGGCTCGTGAAAGGCAAGCGTGCGAGATGAATGCGGCCACTGACGACGCGGAGGCGGTCTGGTCCACCGTCAGCCCTCTGCTTGACGAAGCGATGCGCCACTTGGGGGGCGGCGAAAGCCGGGCGGTGGTGTTGCGTTTTTTTGAGCAAAAATCCTTTGCGGCCATTGGTCAAACGGTTGGCATCAGCGAGGAAGCCGCGCGCAAACGAGTGGATCGGGCCCTGGAAAAGTTACGCGTTTTTTTTGCGCGGCGCGGGCTGAGTTTTTCGGCGGCGGTGTTGGGCAGCGCGCTCGAAACCTATGCCGCGCCCGCCGCGCCGATGGGTTTGGCCTCCTTTGTGGCGGGCGCGGCGCTGGCGCGGGCGGCGGGCGGTGTCGGAGCCGGTTTCTCATTGCTAAAATTTATGATCCTTACAAAAACAAAAATCGGTGCGGCCATGATCACGGCCTGCCTGATAGTTGCGATCATCATGCAATCGCAAGAGAACTCACGCCTTAGACGCGCACTGCGCGAGGAGGCGGCCCGGTTGGAGGCGCTCCGGGTGGAAAACGAACGTTTGAGCCAGCCGCGCGTGACCGCTGCCTCGGCGTGGAACCAGGACCAGGTCCGAGAATTGGCGCGATTGCGAGGGGAAGTAGGAATCTTGAAAGAGAAGCTGGGAGCATTGAAGGAGAAAGGGGAAGCAAAAACCGAAATCCCCAAGGAATTACCCCACAAAGACCTTCTGGCATCAATCGAAATGGCCAAATTGGCTTTTACCAAACAATGGATGTTGGCGTTTTTGCAGTATGCTAGCGACCACCAGCATGCGTGCCCGACCAGCTTCGAGCAGGCTGTCCCTTATTGGCCACAAGACCCAAACGACAAATTGCCGGGCCTCGATGAGACGAACGTTACGACCAACCAGTTTCGTCTCCTTTATCAAGGTTCATTCACTGAGATTACCAATCCCTCTGAAACGATCGTCATTGGGGAAGCTCAGTCAGTATTGGTACCAACAGGCTGGGTAAGAGCCTATGGTTTTGCGGATGGACACTCGGAGTTTCACGGCGAAGAGAACGGCAATTTCGCGCTTTGGGAGAGCCAGCACATTCAGGCCCCGGCAAGTCAGTGAGGGCTTCAGAAGATCGGTTTAATAAACAAAAAGGCCATCGCTTCGAAATATGGGGCCATAGCGTTATATGAGACGTGGATTTACCTTGGTTGAACTGCTGGTTGTCATCGCCGTCATCGCGATTAGTGCGGCTTTGCTTTTGCCGGCAATCGGTCGTGCCAAAGGCGTTGCCCAAAAAACGAGCTGCATCAATAACTCGCACCAGATTAATGCGACGGTGCTTATGTATGCGGACGACCACGCCGACTCCATTCGCTCCGCCACCCATGACTATCATATTTATTTTAGCTACAAGGACAGCATTCGGCCTTATCTTTTGCGCAACGGTTCGGGCGCCAACGACCTGCCCTTCGTTTGTCCGGCGGATGATTTCGACTGCAAGCTACCCGCCATCCAGGATTTTTTTCGGCCCGAGAGCGTGGCGGGCCATGGTTTTTGTCACCTAAAGCAGACACATAGCTCGAGTTATATTTTCAACGGCGCGGCCCCAAACTCTCTGGAGACCCGCGTCGCGGGAAAAGCCTTTTTCTCGACGCGAGAACCTTCGCGCCTGGTGCTGGTTGGTGAGCTTTCGGGGGCCATCGGACTCAGTGGACATGATCGTCGGCAGCCCGCCCAGTTCAACAATGCGAAAAATGTGATGAGTTTCGTGGATGGGCATGTGAGTTTCATTCCCATTTTTTGGAACGGTAATTCGGGGGAAGGCGGGATGCCTATTTCTTATGATCCTCCGGCAGGATATGACTACATTTGGTTCGGAAAATAGCTGGCGCGAGCGCCCTACTCAATAATCACCACCATGTCCCCCGCTTCCAGGGCCATGTCCTCGTGCTTGAGGAGGTCGATGCCTTTGAAGTCGCCAACAATTTGGCCGTGGCGGAAAACGCGGATGACCATCGGATTCATGAAACCGGTGTAAACCGCCGTCGCGATGGCGCGGGTCAGGGTGAGGCCCTCTTCCCAGGGGACATACGGGCTTTGCACTGGTCCTTGCAGAAAGACAACTGGATGCTGCGGGTCCATGCGGAACGGCGCGGGCGGTTGCTGTTGGGCGGCAAAGTAAGCCTGGCGCGCCTGGGCTTGCGCTTTTTTCTTGCTGACACATCCGGTCGCGGCCAGGACCAGGATGAGGAGCGGAACGAAGCCGTAACGATGCAGTTGAAAGCGGGGACCGCGACCGTCCCGGCCGCTTCCAGTCGGCGTCCCGCCGACTGGCGCAGGAGCTAAAACCCAATCACATCTTGGTGAGCACTTCCGCGGTGCTGAGGCCTTCGGCGAGACGCCGAAGGCGGCGGGCGAGGACGCCCGCGCTCCCCAATCCGTCCTCTCACGATCTGTCGGAAAGCAGCACACTCTTCTGCCATTCAACCACGGCGGCGCGCATTTGTTGCGCGAAATCCCAATGTTTTTTGACGTGCCGGGGGATAAAATCGGGAGATGTTCCCAGCAAATCGGTCGTGACCAAGATTTCCCCGTCACATCCGGACCCGGAACCGATGCCGATGGTGGGAACGGAAACGGCGGCGGTGATTTCCCGCGCCACCGGGGCCGTGACCAATTCGAGCACAATGGCAAAAGCGCCGGCTTCCGCGACCGCCTTGGCGTCCGCGAGCAAGGCCTGCCGTTCGGTCTCGCTCTTGCCTTTGACATGGTAGCCACCCTCCACGACCGAGTTCTGCGGCAACATGCCCAAGTGTCCCATGACGGGAATGCCTGCGGAGAGGATGGCTTGGATTTGGGGCAGAAGGTCGCGGCCACCTTCGATTTTAACCGCTTCCGCGCCGGCGGCCATTAAGCGGCGGGCGTTTTCCGAGGCGCTGGCGGGAGTGGCGCAACTGCCATAAGGCAGGTCGGCGGCCAAGAGCGCGCTGGGGTGGGCGCGCGCCGCCGCCGCGACATGATGTTCCATCGCCGTCATGGTAACGTGCGTGGTGTCAGGAAAGCCCAGGACCACCATGCCCAGGGAGTCGCCCACCAAGAGCAGTGGAACGCCCGAACCCTCCAACATTTTGGCCATGTTGAAGTCATAGACGGTCAGGGAGGCGAACCGCTCACGGCCTTTGCGGGCGCGAAGAGCGTTGATTTTTTCCGCGGGGGTCACGGCGCGAATTCGCGGTGGAAGCTGGATACCAATTCGTCCGAAGTGACGGTGGCCGTGCCGAGTTTGCCCACGACAATGCCGGCGGCATGATTGGAAAGAACAGCGGCTTCCAGAGGGGAAGCTCCCGCCACAATCGCCAAAGTGAAAGTGGCGATGACGGTGTCCCCCGCGCCCGAAACATCGAACACTTCCCGGGCAACGGTCGGAATCAGGAGGGGCGGTTTGGCCCGCTCGCACAGCAGCATGCCATTTTCGCCCAAGGTGATGAGGAGCAGAGCCGGTTGCAATTCGGCGAGCAATTTTTCCGCCGTTTGCAGAAGGCCCGCATCCTGGGCCGGGGCCGCGCCCGGCGTGCCGTCGAGCACGCCAGCCATCTCAAAAGCTTCCTTGCGGTTGGGGGTGAGCAAGGAGACACGGGACAAGTCCAAGTGATGGGCCGGCTTTGGATCAATGCTGAGCCAGGCGCCCTGTTGGTGGCAGAGGGTGCGCACGCCATCAAGCAACTGCTGAGTGACGGCGCCCTTGGCATAATCACCAAGAATGACGGCGTCCCCTGGCTGGAGACGGCGTTTCAATTCCGCGAGCATGCGCAAAGTGGCGGCCTCATCAATGTAATCGCGCGTTTCGCGATCCAGCCGCACAACCTGCTGGCGGTGGGCAATAATACGGGTCTTGATGCTCGTGACCCGTTCCCGGCACCGCAATAAGCCGTCGCAGTCGATCCGATCTTTGCGGAGAATCTTCCGCAACTGATTCGCCGCCGCGTCGTCGCCGACCGCGCCGATCAAACTGGTGGTCGCGCCCAGATGGGCCAGGTTGCGGGCGACATTGCCGGCGCCGCCCGCCATAAAGCTCTCGCGTTCAAATTCCACCACCGGGACCGGGGCTTCCGGCGAGATTCGTCCCACTTTGCCCCAGATGAATTGATCCAACATGACATCGCCCAACACGAGGACGCGCGCCCGGCGCGCGGCCGCGAGCAGTTCGCGCGCCTGAGCTGCCTCCAGCCCGGGCGGGTTGACGACTTTTATTTTATTTTTGACGTGCATGAGTCGGTTGGTTAGCTGAGGAAGGCGGTCAATGGGCTGGTGGCCTGGGCCGTCCAAGCGGGAGCGCCCAACCCTACTTCGTAGGCGTCGCGCCCGCATTGCACGGCGGCGGCAAAGGCGCGTGCCATCCGGCATGGATCATCGCAGACGGCAATGGCGGTGTTGACCAGCACGGCATCGGCTCCCATTTCCAGGGCTTCGGCCGCGTGGCTGGGGCGGCCAATGCCCGCGTCCACCACGACCGGGACAGTTGCCTGGTCTATAATGATGCGGATTTGCTCACGCGTTTCCAAGCCGCGGTGGGAGCCGATGGGCGAGCCCAAGGGCATGACTGTGGCCACACCCACGTCTTGCAAACGCTTGGCCAGGACAGGGTCGGCGTTAATGTAAGGAAGAACCACGAAGCCTTCGCGGACCAGGGTCTCCGCGGCGGCAAGCGTTTCGATGGGGTCAGGCAGCAGATAATGCGGGTCAGGGTGGATTTCCAATTTGATCCATTTGGGCAAACCGGCGGCGGCCGCCAATCGCGCCAGTCGCACCGCTTCGGCGGCGTTGCCGGCTCCGCTGGTATTGGGAAGAATCAGGTAACGCTGCGGATCGAGGAACTCGAGGATGTTGGCGAAAGGGTCATGTCCGCCGCTTAAATCCGCGCGCCGCAGGGCCACCGTCACAATTTCCGCCCCGCTGGCGGCCAGCGCGTCCCGCATTAACTCTGGAGACGAGAACTTGCCTGTCCCGACCAGGAGCCGGGAGCCGAATTCTTTATCCGCGATGCGCAATTTCATGATCTCGTCCAACTACCAAAAACCCAATGATGAGCCGCGGGCCGTGAAGATTAAAGTTAAAATTAATTTTTCACTTGGACAGCGTTTGTCCATGCACGCCCGCTAAGGTAGGCCGCAAGAAAGGACAAATATGAATACAGCGGAGATCAAACAAATGGAATTGACCTTGCAGAAACGGGGCATGAGGCCAGGACGGGCGGCCCGGCAAAAACGGCGGCAGCGGGCCCAGTGGTGGTTCGATCAGATGCGGCGGGTGGTGGATGCCGCGATGGAATGGCAGCCCTCGTCTAACGCGCGCCCGGAACAAGTCTATTTGACTCTGGTGTCAAAGAAATCGTAAGGGACGAACGGGCGGGGGAGCTTTTTTCGGTGGAGACGACACTTTGCAGCCATACGAACAGGCCCATGAGCGCGGCCAGGGCCAAGCTGTGGAACAAAACAAAGCGGAGAATTTTGCCTTCATGGCCGTACCAATTGGTGGCGGTGCTGGCCACGACGATGCTTTGGGCCGCGAGCATTTTGCCCATGCCGCCGCCGGAGGTGTTGGCCGCCGCCATCAGGACCGGGCTGAGTCCAAGCTGGCCCGCGGTAATGGTTTGCAGGGAACCAAAGAGGACGTTCGAGGCGGTGTCGGAGCCCGTCAGCGCCACCCCAAGCCAGCCAAGCAGGGTGCCAAAAAACGGATAAAACGGACCGGTTCGGGCCAGGGCCAAACCCAAGGTGGCGTCCGTTCCCGAGTAACGCGTCACGTAACCGAGCGCAAGCATGGCCGCGATGGTGATGAGCGAATAGCGCAGGCGCCAAATGGTGCGCGCGTAAATGGCCGCCAATTGACGCGGGCGGTAGCCCATAAACCAGCCGCCAGCCACTGCCGCCACCAGGATCGCGGTGCCGGTAGCGGAGAAAAACTCCATTTGATAGATGGCCTTTTCCGGCGGCCTGCCTGGTCCGACAACTTCCACGCCGCGCGCGATGCGGTGATGCAGATAACCGACCGGAATCTGCCAGGACAGCCGTCCGTTCGGACCGCCATTGAGGGCTTCACGCACTTTGGGCAGGCCCCAGATGAAAATAAAAAATGTCAATAATAGCCAGGGCGCCCAGGCTCGCGCCAGGGCCGCGCGCGAGGGGGCGGCCCCGGTGGCGGGAGAGGGCGCGCCTTCCAATTTCCAAATCGTTTTCGGCCGCCAGAAGCGGAGCAAGACCACCATCGCGACAATGGAACAAAGGGAGGAAACGATATCGACTAACCACGGGCCGTGAAGGGTCGCCAAAAGGAACTGCGGAACGGCGAAGCAAACCCCGGCGGTCAATGCCGCGGGCCATACTTCGACCATGCCACGCCAGCCGCACATGGCCCCGACCAGCCAAAAGGGGATCAGGCAGGAGAATAACGGCAATTGCCGACCGATCATGGCGGAAAGAGTCACCGAGTCGATGCCTGTGACGCTCGTGAGAGCGATGATCGGTGTGCCCAAAGAGCCAAAAGCGACCGGGGCGGTGTTGGCAATGAGAGAAAGGCCGGAGGCCAGCAAGGGGCGAAAACCTAATTGAATGAGAATCGCGCTGGCAATGGCCACCGGGGTGCCAAATCCTGCCGCACCTTCAAAAAACGCACCGAAGGAAAACGCGATCAGCACAACTTGGACGCGGGGGTCCGGGGCCAGCGCCGCCAGGCCGGTTCGTAAAACGGCGAATGATCCCTTTTGCACGGTCAATTCATAGAGGAAAATGAGATTGAGGATGATCCAGCCCAGAGGAAAAAGCCCGTAAGCGCCTCCGAAAATGGCCGCCGCCACCGCCGCCGAGGCGGGCATGTGATAAACAGCCAAGGCAATGGCGAAAGCCACGGCCAGCGCGGCCAAGGCCGCCAAATGGATTCTTATCCGCCAGAGCGCGATGGCGGAAAAGAGAACGACCACGGGCGCTGCCGCCACCAAGGTGGACAGCGCCCAGTGGCCGAGCGGATCATAGTGCAGCTGCCAGATCGGGCGCATCGGCCGGCAGCGTTGCCACCGAAATACCCTCGCGCCCGGTTAGGCTTCCCAGCCGGAGCGGTTGTCCCGCTGCACGAATTGGGCCGCTTCCGGCAGGTTGGGCGACTTCATGTTAGGTCCGTCCCATTCCATGCGCATGCCTTCGCCCAGGCGTTCGGCCACGCAGCCGAGCAGAATCACTTCGGCCAGATAAGCGGCGATGTCGAAGTTGGAATAAGCGGGGGTCCCGTCCTTCATCATGCGGAACCATTCCTCCATGTGCCCGGGCGAACGCGGAATGGATTGCGGGATGGCCTTGCAGGCCTCGTCCTTGCCGCCATCGACATATTCTTTGTCGTTGGTCGTAATGAAGAACTTCGCGCCGTAGTCGTCCGGGGAAAAGATTTTGCCCTTGTCGCCAATGATGAGAGCGCCGCTGTGGGGCAATTCTTCATAAGTGGCGAGGATTTCTTTGATGGATTTGCCGTCCGGACGCAAAGGGCGCAACGGATCATCAGGAGCGCCGTCATACCACCAGAATTTCAAAGGCGGCAGCCCTTCCCGTTCCGGAAATTCAAAACGAATGCGCGAAGTCTTGGCATAAGTTTCCGGATAAATGCGCGAGGCCAATTCGCATTCCACCACGCTCGGATAGCCCAGTTTGAGAGCGCGGAAGGGCATGTTTACGGTGTGGCAGGCCATATCGCCCAAGGCGCCGGTGCCAAAGTCAAACCAGCCGCGCCACTTAAAAGTGTGGTAAACGCCCGACTTGTAGGGACGGACCTTGGCCGGGCCGAGCCACACATCCCAATCGAGGTTTTCCGGCACCGGGTCTTCTCCAGTCGGACGGTTGAGGCCTTGGGGCCAAATCGGGCGGTTGGACCAAACGTGGCATTCGCGGGGCGTGCCAATGACGCCGGCTTGGATGACTTCCACCGCGCGGCGCAGGCCGTTTTCCGCGCTGCCCTGGTTGCCCATCTGCGTGGCCAGATTCTTTTCCTTGGCCAACTGCCGCACGATGCGCGCTTCATGCACGGTCTGCACCAGCGGCTTCTGACAGAAACAATGTTTGCCCATCTTCATCGCCCGAATCGCCGCCACCCCATGATTGTGGTCCGGAATGGAAACCGTGACCGCGTCAATCTGGCTGCCCATCTCGTCCAGCATTTTGCGGTAATCCTGGAATTGCTTGAATTGCAGGTTGGGATGATTCTTGCCGAACTGGCTGGTCTTCTTGGCCAGGCTATTCTTGTCCACGTCGCAAATCGCGACGATATTGGCCCCGCAACGCGCGGCATCAGAACTGTCGCTGTCCCCTTTTCCGCCCACGCCGATGCAGGCGACGTTGATGCGATCGTTGGCGCCTAGAACCCGGCCCACATAAGGAAAGGAAATGCTGGCGGCGCCCAGGGCAAGCGAGCTGCGGCGGAGGAATTGACGGCGATTGAGTTGATGAATTTTCATGATAGAATGTGTCGTGTTGTCGGCATGTTGGGAAGAGGTGGTTGATTTGTCAAGGGACTTTTCTCAGGAAACCGACGCGGTATTGTCAACAATAATACAGCGGCGCCGCGCCGGTTTCCTCGTCTCGCGATTGTCACCGGATTTTGCCCGGCCCGTCGTTGCATTCCTCCGGGCGGCGCTCTAATAGTTTACACTGATGAGCAAATTAATTCTTATCGTGGCGCACGAGGCCGATGTGGTGCGGTCCATCCCGATCACCCTGCGGTTGGCGGGACACCGTGTGATGTTGGCGGGCACCGGCCTGGACGCCCTCGAGCGCGCCGGGAATTTGCCGCCTGATTTGATTGTGGCGGATGCCGCATTGCCGGACATGGACGGCCCGACCGTGATCAACCTCCTGCGCCGCCTGCCCTCCACCGAAACGGTGCCGTCGATGCTCTTGCAACCGCGTTGCCGCGTCTCCGCGGCCCAATCCACCGCCTCTTTCTTGGATTCCTCCCGTTTTAATTCCAGCGCGCTCCTGCGCCAGGCCGCCCTGGCCTTGGCTCTTTGCGGCGCGGAAGAAGAAGAACCGCGGACAAAGTCCACCCGCGAGAAAATGGAAATTAGCCAGGGAGCTTGTTAAGCCTTTGAGGGATCTTCCGCAAAAGCAGTTAGATTCGATCGCTTATCGGCGGATATTTTGCGGCTCCACTTCATGGCTCTAAGATTACGCTTTCCTTTCCCCGCCAACGATCAGGTGAAGATGGTTATGGGGCCATGGGTCTCTTCAATTATGAAGAACCGGTTAAAAGGCCCCTACCAGAATGCACTAAGCCGGGTTTAGACGCATTTTCCCTTCGAAAAATCGCTAAAAAATTCAAATTAGGTGCGTCGTTATTGAATAAAATGAAGATTTCATCATTTCAAATGTAGCCATACATTATGCGATTTAGAGCTTGACA
>Ga0182016_10001281_pt1 | contig 30644 bp, 27 predicted proteins | sample 712S2MmetaG_FD_120491 | JGI IMG/M metagenome (GOLD analysis project Ga0182016, IMG submission 120491) | Permafrost microbial communities from Stordalen Mire, Sweden - 712S2M metaG | ecosystem: Environmental > Terrestrial > Soil > Wetlands > Permafrost | place: Sweden: Stordalen | collected...
CCGTCGATACTTCGTTGCCCAAAACTCGAAATGACGCTGTCATTCCTTCGCTTTGGGCGCCTCGTCTCGACGAAACATCCGGGCACGAATCCGTAAACCACCCTTCTTCAGAGCCTCCCTAGAACTCGAAGCGGTCGCGCTGCAGGTCGATGTTGAGCAAGATGCCGATCGCCGCGAAGTCGGTGAGGATGGCCGAGCCCCCGTAGGACAAGAATGGGAGCGGGATGCCGGTGATCGGCATGATGCCGATCGTCATGCCGATGTTGACCGCGATGTGGAACGCAATCATCGTCGTCAGCCCGGCGGCGAGCAGGAAGCCGAAGCGATCGCGCGCGACGAGCATCGCGCGCATCGCCCCGGCCAGCACCACCGCGTAGACGGCGATCAGCGAGAGCGCTCCGACGTAGCCGAGTTCCTCGCCGACGACGGTGAAGATGAAGTCGCGCGAGTGCTCCGGCACGAAGTTCAGTTGCGTCTGGGTGCCTTTATGCAGGCCCTTGCCGAACAACTCGCCGCTGCCGACCGCGATCTTCGACTGATGCAGGTTCCAGCCGATGCCCTGGAGGTCGTCGTTGGGGTGCAGGAAGACCAGGAGGCGGTTGCGCTGGAACGGCTTGAGCACGTACTTCGTGCCGACGACGAACGCGCCGGCGGCGGCTCCCAGCGCGGCGTACGCAGCGAACAGCCCCACGCGCGAGACGCCGAAGAACAGTTGGACCGTCAGGATCGCGAAGACGACGAGACCGGTTCCGATGTCGGGCTGCTTGATGATGAGCGCGGCGGGAATGAGGACGGCCCCGACGGTCAGCGCCAGTTCGCGCGGGCCGACGTCGGCGACGCGCGCCAGCATCGCCGCGACGACGATGGCCAAGATCAGTTTCGCCGGCTCCGACGGCTGAAACGTCCCGAGCGGGCCCAGCGAGATCCAACGCTGCGCACCGAGCGCGCTGTGGCCGCCGCGCATGACGATGCCGAGCAGCACGAGGTTGACGCCGTAGAGCCACGGCGCCCAGCGCTGCCACCGGCGGTAGTCGATCGCCGCGCAGATCGCCATGACGACGATGCCGGCGAGGATGTAGCCCGCCTGGCGGCGCCACTCGGACGCCGCCGACGGATCGCGTAAGTCGGCCGACTGGATGAGCACGACGCCCGCGACCGACAACGCGATCACGGCCGCCGGCAGCCACCAGTTGAACGAGCGATACCACGGCCGTTCCACGGCCTGACCTTGGTCGCGCTAGCGGCTCAGGCCTGGGCCGACGTCCCGAGCGGCTGCTGCACCGGGTCCGGCTGTCCGTGCACGGCTTGCGCGGCCGCTCGCGCGGCGCGGCGCTTGCGGCGCTTGCGCTGTTTGGCCGTGAGCGCGGCCGCCGGTGCCGGGGCGGGCTGCGCCTCGGGTTCGGGCACGACTGCGGGCGGTTCGGCGGCGACGCCGGCCTCGGCGGCGACGGCCGGCGGTTCGAGGACGGCGTCCACGACGTCGGCGGCCTCGGTCTCCGCCTTGGGCAGCGGCATCTCGGCGGCCGCCGCGGGCGCGGGCTCTTGCGCCGGCAGCGCCGTCACGGTCGCGAGCACCGGCTTGGGCAGTTCGTCGCGCGGCTTTAGCGAGCGGATCGGAATGTTCGCAAGCATCGCGACTTCGTGTTCGCGCTGTTCGAACGTGACGTCGACGCCCGCCTCGTCGACTTCGACGTAGCGGGAGATGACGGCGAGCAGATCGGTCTTCAGCGCATCGACGATCTCGGGCGAGAGCGACAGGTGGTCTGAGAGCAGGACGAGGCGCAGCCGCTCCTTGGCGGTCTGGCCGGACGGCTCGCCCCGAAAGAGGCGCATGAGAAACTCGAACATCAGCGGCGCCCCCGGAAGAACGCGCCGATGCGCGCGAACATGCCGCCTTCGGGCGCGGGCTCCGCGACCGGGACGTTTTCGCCGGCGATCCGCCGCGCGATGTCGCGGTAGGCCGAGCCCGTCGCCGAGCCGGCATCGAGCGAGACCGGCTCGCCGCGATTGGCGGCCACGATGAGCGCCGGTTCGTCGAGGACGACGCCGAGCAGCGGCAGGCGCAGGATCGCGTTGACGTCCTCGACCGACAACATCTTGCCCTTGCGGACCATCGCCGGACGTACGCGGTTGACGATCAGTTGCGGCCGCATCGTCTGCGGCAAGAGCCCGACGACCCGGTCGGCGTCGCGCACCGACGAGACCTCGGGCATGCAGACGATGATGGCTTCGGTCGCGCCGGCCGCGGCGTTGCGGAAGCCCTGTTCGATGCCGGCCGGGCTGTCGATGAGCACGTAGTCGAAGCGCTCGCGCAGCGCCCGCACCAGCTCCGTCATCCGCTCGGTGTCGACGTCTTCCTTCTCGCGCGCCTGGGCGGCGGCGAGGAGGACGAGATGCTCGGAACGCTTGTCGCGCACGAGCGCGTCGTCGAGCGTCACTCGCTCCTCGAGGACGTCGAGCAGGTGGTAGCGCACGCGGCTCTCGAGGCCGAGGACGAGGTCGAGGTTGCGCAGGCCGACGTCGGCGTCGATCAACGCGACGCGCGCGCCGGCCGCGGCCAGCGCGGCGCCGACGTTGGCCGTCGTCGTCGTCTTGCCGACGCCGCCCTTGCCCGAGGTGACGACGATGGCGCGCCCGAGCGGCTTCTGATCCGGCGGCGCGGCGGGGACCTGGCTGGCAAATTCTTGCATGTCGCTCTAACTCGCCTTGAATGCTGCAAACAGACGCCCGAAAATTCCGGGCTCTTCGAGATTGGTGAACGGCACCAGTTCGCCTTCGAGCCGGCGCGCGATCTTGTCGTAGATGGCGGCCAACCGCGACCCCGGCACGGTGACGACGGGCTCGCCGCGATTGGTCGTGTCGATGATCTCTTCGTCGTCCGGCACCGTGCCGAGCAGCTCCGACGAGAGGATCTCGCAGACGTCGTCCACCGACATCATGTCGCCGCTGCGAACCATGTCGGTGCGGATGCGATTGACGATCAGACGGATCGGCAACTGGCGCTCGACGAGTTTGCCGATCACGCGGTCCGCGTCGCGAATGGAACTGACCTCGGGGGTCGTGACGACGATCGCCTCGGTGGCGCTCGCGACCGCGTTGCGGAACCCGTTCTCGATGCCGGCCGGGGAGTCGACGAGCACGAAGTCGCACATCGCCGCGACGTCCTCGACGACCCGCGCCATCTGCTGCTCGGTCACCGCGTCCTTGTCGCGCGTCTGCGCCGCCGGCAGGATGGCCAGCGTCTCGAAGCGCTTGTCGCGAATCAACGCCTGGCGCAACTGGCAGCGGCCTTCCACGACCTCGACGATGTCGAAGACGATCCGCTTCTCGACGCCGAGCACGAGGTCGAGGTTGCGCAGGCCGATGTCGGCGTCGATCAGCGTGACGCGATGCCCGCGCTTGGCGAGGGCCGCGCCGACGTTGGCCGTCGTCGTGGTCTTGCCCACGCCGCCTTTGCCCGACGTGACGACGATGCGGCGCGCGCTCACCGGCGGAGGTCCGACAGGGCTGCGATCACGATGCGATCTCCTTCGATACGGGCTTCTTCGGGTAGGCCGCGCCGCGAGCCGTCGCCGGCGGCGATGGCGGTGGCGATGCGCAGTTGCGTCGGCGCGAGTTCGAGCGCCGCGACGCGCGCGGCGCGATCGCCCTGGGCCCCGGCGTGCGCGGTGCCCAGCAAGGCGCCGAACACGACGATGTCGCCCGTCGCCACGAGTTCGGCCCCTGGGTTCACGTCGCCGACCACGACGATGTGCCCCACCTGCTGCAGGGACTGCCCGCCGCGCAGCGTGCCGCGGTAGTAGCGGGTCGCGACGGCGTCGACCGGGACTGCGGCATGGAGCGCCGCCGGCCGGACGTAAGCGGGTGAGACCCGCACGGTCCGGCGCGAGCGGCGCGCGGCCAGGTCGGCCCGCGCGCCGGCGAAATCGGCGTCCAGCGAACGCGCGGCGTCCGTGAGCGGCGGCGGGGGCGCCGCCGGCACCGTTCGCCTGCGGTCGATCGAGCTGATGGGCGCGGGCTGCGGGCGGACCGGCTCGCCGAGGTACGCGATGCCGTGGCGCACCGCGAGCGCCGCGACCGCGTCGGTCCCGTAGAGGCCGCGCACCTCGATGCCGTAGCCGCGCATGCTCTCGAGGAAGGCGGCCACGGCAGCCTCGTCGGGCGGCCCGCCGTGCAGGATCAGGCTGGCGGCGCTGCCGCGGTAAAAGTCCGGCCGCTCGCCGATACGGCTACGCAAGGCGTGCGCGGTCTCTTCGAACTCGCCGTCCGAAAAGACGAACTCCAGCCCTCCAGCCGTGCCCCGCAGCATCACGCGTTGGTGCGGCGGCGGGTCGGCCGCACCCTGTGCCGCCCACACGGTATTCGCAATAATCCGCGCTTGTCCACACGCTATCCTCAGGGGTCTCCCCAAGCAGCCGGCGCGGAGCGACCTTCGGGCCGTTCTCTTCGTTCTCTCTCAAGAGGCCCGGCAGCGTATCCGCGCCGCGGCGTCGAACGCCACAGGGGCGTCTCATCGTCGAGGACACTGCTATGAACATCCGTCGTTTCGCACCGGCCGTTTTGACCTTCACCCTCGCGACCGCCTGGCTTCCGGCCCCCGCGCGCGCCATGACGACCGGGACCGAGGTCGAGATCGGCCGCGAGGAAGACCAGCAGATTCGCGACTCGTACACGGTCGTGAACGACCCACTGCTCAACCAGTGGGTCAACGACGTCGGCAACAAACTCTGGGGCCAGGTCGCGCGCCGCGACGTCCCCTACAACGTCAAGATCCTCGACCAGGCCGACGTCAACTCGTTCACGACCTCGGGCGGGTACATCTACGTCAACGAGGGGCTGCTCGACTTCGCCCAGTCCGACGACGAACTCGCCGGCGTGCTCGGCCACGAGACCGGCCACAACGAGCGGCGCCACACGGTCACGCTCCCTGCCAAAGTGCAGGCGATGAACATTCTCTTCGGCGTCGCCTCGATGTTCTCGCCGTTCATCTACCGGTTCGGCCAGTTGGCCGAGGCCGGCATCATCGCCAAGATGTCGCGCGCCGACGAGCTGCAGGCCGACCAGTACGGCCTGCTGCTGATGTCGCGGGCCGGCTACGATCCCGACGCGATGACGTCGTTCATGCAGCACCTCGGCTCGGCATATGCCGAACACTCGGACGTCGTCGACAAGTACTTCGCCGACCATCCGGGCGTCCCGGACCGCGTCTCGCATCTCGAGGGCTATCCCGAACTCGACCCCAAGGTGCGCACCGAAGACCAGCTCCTCGCGGCGGCGCTGCACGACCAGCAAGAAGCGCGCTACGCCGTGGCCGAGCGCAAATACGCCTCCATCCTCAAGACCGATCCCAACAACGCCGTCGCGCTGTTGCACCTCGGCGAGGACGAGATCGCGATGGGCCAGCCCAACAAGAGCGAGCAGACGCTGGCGGAGGCCGCCGAGAAGGGCAACGCCGACACGCGTAACGAGGCGACGCTGGGCCTGAAGAGCCTGCAGAAGAATCAGGCGTCGTTCTCGCTTCTGCACCCGAGCCTCTTGCCGCTCCATCAGGCGATGACGGACGCGCAGACGCAGGAGACGACGGCGCTCGGCGAGATCGCGACCCGCCGCGACGAAGCCAAGGATCAGCTCAAAGCCATCTCGACGCGCCTCCAGAACGTCGCGTACGGGATTCCCGACTTCAGCCGCATCCAGGTGCGTCACGGGAGCCGCCTCGAGGCGGTCATGAAGAACCTCTCAGGCATGGGCCGCTCGATCGACGTCGCGTTCGGCAAGTCGTCGGAAACGATCAGCGGCATCGGCACGATGGAGCCGCGTAAGGAGAGCGGCCTCGTCAAGGAAAACAGCGATATCCTCACCGAGCTCGGAGCCCCGCTGAAGGTCGACCCGGTGCCGCCGCAGTCGCTGGCGATCCTTCCGAGTTATCCGCGCATGCTGAGCGACGTGCAGCTGACGGACGGCGACATGATTCGCGCCCTCGACGCGTCGCGGTCGTCGCTCGCGCTGCTCGATACCGGACTCGGCGATCTGGACACGTTCATCAAGCATCTGTCGCGAACGGCGCTCGACTTCGGCGGCGACATGAACCTCGCCGATTACAACGCGCTCGTGCCGCTCATGTCGTCCGCCAGCACGTCGCTCGGCAAGGCCGCCGTCGCCGGCGCCGAGGCCTCACAGCTGTACAACATGGCCCGCGCCCGCCAACTGCAGACGCGTATCACCATGCTCGGCGTCGGGTTCCCGAAAGACCGCTATACGACGCTGCAGTACGCGCTCGACCAGCGCGTCCACAACGACGGGCTGTCCTTCGACGAGATGACGCACCAGGACCTCACGCCGGGCGAAGTGGCCGCCGCCGCGATCGTCGCGGCCGACACCAACACGACGCCGCAGGCGATCGTGGAGGAGGCTGCGGCCACGAACAAACGCGTCGTCGACGTGGCCAACGCGCGCGGCATGCACGCGGAGGCGCTCGAGATCTTCCTCGGGCTGGTCTACCTCGACTACACCGACGACCCGGATAAGGAAGCCCACGCACCGCACATGGAAGGCCAGGGCGGCACGACGTAACAATCGCGCCTCGCCGGCAGTACACAGGGCACATGCAACGCAGCGGAATCCTCTCGGCATCCGAAGTCATGATGCTCGTGCGCAAGCGAACGGACGCGCAGTCCGCCTATGCGGAGACGCGCCGCCCGTTCCGGTACCTGCTGTGCGGCGACCCCGCCCTCATCTCGGACCTGCGGGCCACGCTGCTCGCCGGGCACCCCGGCGAGCACATCCCGCTCGAGGCCGCATCCACCCTCGAGACGATCGACCCCGGCCGCATGCAGGCGCTGCCGGGCTCGGACGCCCGCCTCGTCATCTTCCTCGGACGGCCCGGCGACCGCGAGGGCGCTCGGCTCGACTACCTCGTGCCCCTGAAACTGCCGATCTTCTCCGTCGTCGTCGATCCCGAGGCGGCGCCGTCGGCGCCGCAGGCTGCCCCGCAGCCGGGCGCCGTCGGCGACTACGTCGTGCCGCGCATGGACCGCGAGGCGCTGCGCCAGCACGTGTTCGGCCATCTCGTCGATCGCAGCAAGGGCGTCGAGATTGCCGTGGGCCGCAACCTGCCGGCGATGCGCGAAGCAGTCGCGGCGAAACTGACGCGCAACGCGGCGTCGTCCGCGCTGAAGATCGCTGCGGCAAGCGCCATGGTCGACCACCTGCCCGTGCTCGGCGTCATCCTCGGACCGATGGCGTCGGCCGGCGATATGGTCGCCATCACGGGCATCCAAATCGCGCTGCTGATGCAGATCAGCGCGGTCTACGGCAAGGACCCGGACGTCGGGCAGATCTGGGAGTTACTGCCGATCGTCGGCGGCGGCTTCGGTTGGCGGATGCTCTACCGCGAACTTTCCGGCTTCATCCCGGTCGCGGGCATCGCGATCAAGAGCGCCATCGCCTACGCGGGCACGATCGTCGTGGGCGAGGGCGTGGCGTTCTACTACGCCGAGGGCCGCCACATGACCAAGGCGCAGGCCGCCCAATTGTACGCCGAGACGAAGAGCGCGGCGATGCGGTTCGCGCGCGAGACCTACGACCGCTTCCGCAAGAAGCCGTAGCCGCCTAAACCGTCAGCCGGCGGCGGCGGCGCGGAGGTAGCCGAGCGTCTGGCGATCGATCGTGCCGTCCGCGCGGACGCGATCCTCAAGATTCTCGCGGTGCATGAACGTCACGAGCGCTTGGCGCGCCGCCGCGTCGAACGGCGCGCCCGGCGGGAGGTCGCCCGCGCGCGCGAGCAGCGCGGCGATTTCCTTGCCGAGCGCGTCGTCGATCGGCAACACGTCCTCGGGTGCCGCCGGGAAGAAGTAGAGCTTGTGCAACTCGAGCAGGCGCGCGAGTTCCGCGATCGGAGCCGCGTGATCGTCGACCCGCAGATCGACGTACCGGTCGTTGAAGCCGCCGTAGCCGCCCGCGGGCTTGGCGATGACGAGCGCCGCGCTCTGCTGGCCGCGCCGGTCGCCGCCCGCGCGCTGCCCCGCCGCCAGCGCCGCGACGAGCCGGTCGGCCAGCGCCCCGCGCGTAGCAGCAAACGTCTGCGCCATCGATCGCACGACGGCCTCGCCTGCGAGGATGTTGCCCTGCACGGCAAACCCGCTGCCGGCGATCCCGCCCGCCCATTCCATACAAGCGGACCCGGTGAACGTTGCGGACCTTCCGTCCGGGGCGACGACGCCGAGCTGCCGCTGCGCCGCGTCGGCGTCGTCGCCGGTCAGCAGCGCGACGACCCGCTCCGGCGGCTCGCCGGAGCGCAGCAATTCGAGACCGCGCGGACCGTACGTCGTATTGGCCCACGCCTGCGTCGCGATCGCGCCGGCATCCGCCGCGACCCAGGGCACCGCCGCCCCGACCGACAGGAACTTCGACTGCACGGCGACGCCGACTTCGCCCGCGCCGGGGTCGGCGGCCACGATGGAAAACGTAGCAGGAAAGATCACGCTTGCCCTCCGCGCGGCGCCGACTCCCAGACGTGCATCAGCAGCGCGTCGTCGTCGAGATGGTCGAACGAGGCGGCGAGGTGCGGGCGCACGAGAACGGCGATCGAGTGCGCCAGTGCGAGCCGCGGCTCGGCTGCGAGCGCCGCGCGCCGCTGCGCATAGCGGCACACGAGTTCGCGCTCGTTCTGCGGAAGATCCCGCACGAGCGGGTCGTCCCAGCCCGCCGGAACGGTCACTTCCGTATCGAGGCTCGCGGCGGCGCGCGCCCGCTCCGCCTCCACGGCGACGTCGAATCCTTCGGTACGCACGCGAACGTCGTAGTAGTACGATGCGACGAACATCGTCGTGAACGCGCACAGGGCAAACGAGGCGAAGGCGCCGACGACGACGCCGGGGACCTCGCTCTTCACGAAACCGTAGAGGACGGCCCCCGCCGCCACGGCGAGCAACGAGATCCCGAATTGGACGGCGAGTAGCGACAGGCCCGCGAGCAGCGAACGCCGCCACGATCGGGCGAACACGCGCTCCAGCGCGATCGCGAACGCGCGCGTCGCGGTCGCACCTTCGACGGCCACCGTGAAGCCGCCGACCTCGAACGCGATGACGCACGCCGCGCCCAGCGCGACGAGCGTCGCGACGACGAACATGCCGAGCGCGATCCCCGTCGCGAGACCGACGTCCCGCGCCACCGTCGAGAGTGCCGCCGCCAGCAGCACGAGGCACGTTCCCACGAGGAGCACGACGACGTAGGCCGCGAGTGCCGCCCCGATCCACAGGAACTGGAGGATCAACATGGATTTCCAACGCCGCACCCCGGTGCGGTACACGTCGCCGACCGACGGCATGCCGCCGCCGAGATAGAACTCGGAGCCTGCGACGGCGGCAGCCGCGCGGACGAGCGGCGCTCCGAGGAGCGCGACCGCGACGAACGCCGTCGTGTATCCGTTAAACGCCGGCGGCAGGGAGGCCAGTTGCTTCGCGAGCGCGTCGCTGCCGCCCGGCTGCGCGTTCTTGGCAACCGCGTCGGCGAGCGCCGCGTAAAACGCTCCGAGATTCTGCGTTCCGAGGAACTGACAGATCTGCAGCGGGATCAGATAGACGGCCCAGATCGCCGCGAGCCCGGCGAACCCGCGCGCGGCGAGTCCGACCGCGCGATCGAGCAACTCCGCGACGCCCATCGGGCGGAGGACTGTCGCCGGACGCTCGCGCGATTCTTCCAAAGCGCCGCTGGTGTTCGTTCAGTTCGCGGCGAACACCCGCGGATGATCGCGGGGAGGCTACGGGCGGCGACGCTCGCCGCGCTGTGGCGCTATCCGGTCAAAGGCATGCGTCCCGAGCCGCTCGCCCGCGTCCGCGTCGGCGAGCGTGGCCTCGAGGGCGACCGCGGCAGCGCGCTCTTCGTCGCGAGCGACGGCCACGCGCGCACTGCGAAGACGTACCGCGGCAAGGAAGACAACCTGCTCCACACCTTTGCCGGCGAGGGCGCCGCGCGCGCCGCCGCCGCTGCGGCGGGCATCGCGCTCGAACTGCGCGCCGGCGGACCGCACTTCGACGCCGAGCCCGTCTCCGTGCTGTTCGACGCGTGGCTGCGCGAACTGGAGGCCCTCGTCGGCATCGCCCTCGAGCCGCTGCGCTTTCGCCCGAACCTCTACGTCGAGTCGGCCGGCGCCGTCTCCGCGGAGGCGGCGTTCGTCGGCCGCGCCCTCGAAATCGGCGGCGTACGGCTGCGCGTCGTTTCGCCGATCCTGCGCTGCGTGACGACGACGTACGACGTCGTTACCGGCGAGCCCGAGCCCGCGGTGCTGCGCGCGCTCGCGCAGCAGCGTGCGAACGTCATGGGCGTCTACTGCAGGGTCGAGCGGCCCGGCGAGATCGCGGTCGGCGACGCCGTCGTCGAGGCCTAGATCGTCCTGCGGCCTTCGATCGCCTTAGCCAGCGTCATCTCGTCGGCATAGTCGAGATCGCCGCCGATCGGCAGCCCGTACGCGAGGCGCGTGACCTTCACGCCGCTCGGGCCCAGACAGCGCGAGATGTAGAGCGCCGTCGCTTCGCCCTCGGCGTTGGGATTCGTCGCGACGATCACCTCGGCGGGACCCTCGGCGGCGACGCGTTCGATGAGCTCGCGCATGCGCAACTGATTCGGCCCGATGCCGTCCATGGGCGAGATCAGGCCGCCGAGGACGTGATACCGTCCGCGGTATGCCGCGGTCCGCTCGAGTGGGAAGAGGTCCTTCGCCTCCGCGACGACGCACAGCAGGCTCGCGTCGCGCTTCGGATCGGCGCAGATCGCGCACGGCTCCTCCTCGGTCAGCGAGAAGCAGCGCTCGCAGAGCCGGACGCGATCCTTGACCGCCAGAATCGCCTCGGCGAGCGACTGCGCCTCGGCCCGCGGGCGCCCGAGGATATAGAAGACGAGCCGGGCGGCCGTCTTCTGACCGACCGTCGGTAATTTCGAGAACTCGTTGATGAGGCTTTGGACCGGCCCGGCGATCGTGTTCAGCTGCCGCTCACATCATGCCGGGGATGCGTAACCCGCCCGTCAGCGCGCCCATGCGTTTGTTCGAGGTTTCCTGTGCCTTTTGGGTGGCGTCGTTGACCGCGACGACGATGAGGTCTTCGAGCGTCTCCGCGTCGTCGGGATCGATGGCGGCGGCGCCGATCTTGACCGAGGTGACGCGGAAGTCGCAGGTCATGTCCACCCGCACGGCATCGCCGCCGGCCGTACCGGTCACAACGGTGGAGGCGAGCTCCTCCTGTGCCTTGGCCATCTCGGCCTGCATCTTGCGCACCTGCGCGAGCATCTGGGCTTGATTCATCCTAGGGAACCTTTCCGGCCGATCGTCTCCGAGGCGTAGTCGAGCAACTCGAGACCCTGCGTTTCGCCGCCCTCGGTCCGCGCGACTGCGGACGGCGAGGGACTTCCGCGGTGCGCGCTGCGGGTTGCGCCGCGCTCGTGCACGACTTCCAGCCGCAGCGGCCTCCCGAAGACGTCGAGCAGCGCGCGCTCGACGATCGCGACGTTGTCGCGCAGGATGCCGGCCTGCACTTCCTCAGCGTGCGCCACGACGACGGCGCCGTCCTTGACCGCGTTCACCGTGGCGCGCGACAGCGGGACGCGCAGGGTTTGCTTCTCGCCCTCGACGCGGGTGCGGACCCCCGACCACGCGCCCCGCACCTGCTCCAACGTCGGATCGGCGGCCGCCGGCTTGGCAGCGGGCGCGGGCTTGGCGGCAGCGGGCGGCGGTGCAGCGGGGGACGGCGCGGCGGGCTCCGGCGGCGCGGCGGCCCGGGGCGCCGGCGCGGTTGCCTTTGGAGCGGGGGCCTTGGCCGCGGGCTCCCGCAGGGCGGGGCGAGGGGCCGGCGCGCCCCCCTCAAGCACGGCCACGCGGGTAGCGAGCGCTTCGAGCGACGGATCCTCGCCTTGCAAGACCAGGCGCAGGAGCGCCGTCTCCAGTTCGAGCCGGGCGTTGGTCCAGCGGGCGGCGGCGTAGGCGTCGGAGAGGACCCGCAGGCCGCGCACGACCGCAGGCTGGGGCGTGGCCGACGCCGCGGCCCGGGCCGCCTCGGCGTCGGCAGCGGACAGGTCGCGTGCCAGGAGGCCGGGGTTCAGCCGCCCGACGAGCAGGTTACGATACTCGCCGAGAACGCCGGCGAGCAGCATCTGCATGTCGGTCCCGGCCTCGGACGCCTCGTCCACCAGCGTCAGGCACGCCGCCGCATCGCCGGCCAGAATCGCCGTCACGAGCGCGCGCGCATAGTGGCGGCCGCTCGACCCGAACGCCGCCTCGATCGTTGCCGCGTCGATCGGACCGGCCGAGGCATCGCCCGTGCGGAAGGCCGCCACTTGCTCCAGCATCGTGAGGGCGTCGCGCAGCCCGCCGTCGGCGCGATACGCGATGGCGGCGAGCGCTTCGTCGTCGATCGGGATGCCCTCGGCCTTCGCGATCGCGCGCATCCGATCGATCATCGTCCCGACCGGAATGCGCCGGAAGGCATAGCGCTGGCAGCGCGAGAGGATCGTAGCCGGAAGCTTCTCCGGCGCGGTCGTCGCGAGGATGAACAGCGCGTGCGGCGGGGGCTCCTCCAGCGTCTTCAGGAACGCGTTGGCACCGTCCGTCGTGATGGCGTGGGCCTCGTCGAGGATGTAGACCTTCATGCGCATCTGCGCGGGCGCGAATTTCACCGCGTCGCGTAGCGACCGGATGTCGTCGATGCCGCGGTTGCTGGCCGCATCGATCTCCAGCACGTCGAGCGCCGTTCCCGCCAGGATGGCGAGACAGTTCTCGCACGTATTGTCCGGCTCCGGCGTCGGGCCGTGAGCGCAATTGACGCAGCGGGCGAGGATTTTCGCGGCCGAGGTCTTGCCGCTGCCGCGTGGGCCGGAAAAGAGATAGGCGTGTGCCAGTTTCCCGCCCGAGAGCGCCGCCTGCAGCGTCCGGACCACCGCGTCCTGCCCGACGAGATCGGAGAACGACTTGGGCCTCCAGGTCCGATACAGCGACACGTCCGAGACTTAGTAGATCGTGAGAGTAATCCTCGTGCGCCCGCTGCCGGGTTTCGCGCCGGGCGAGCGCGGGTACCACTCTCAGCGCAACCCTTTCCACACAGACGCCATATAAAGGGAATGGGCGACGCTCCCGTTGGCGGCCGCCGGCTTATAGCCGGGCGGGGCCGGACCGTCGCCGCAACGCGATTTGTATGACAACCGCCAAGAAGCGCCCCGCGCAGCGGCCAAAGAACGCGTCGACGTCCGTCCGTCCCCTCAGGACGGACGCGGCATCGCTACAGGCAGGACTGCGCCGTATCTTCGGGTTCGAGCGCTTCCAGCCGGGCCAAGAGGACGTCGTCCGCCGCGTACTGGAGGGCAAGGACGTTCTAGCGATCATGGCCACGGGCGCCGGGAAGAGCCTGTGCTACCAGCTTCCGGCGCTGTTGCTCGAGGGCACGACCGTCGTCGTCAGCCCGCTGATCGCGCTCATGAAGGACCAGCTCGACATGCTCGCCGACCTCGGCGTCGAGGGCGTCGTCTCGTTCAATTCGTCGATCGGTGAGGAACAGGAAGCCCGGGCGCTGGAGCAATTGGCCAACGGCGACGTCAAGATCGTGTTCGTGACGCCGGAGAAACTCGAAGACGAGCGCTTCGTCACCGGGCTGCAACGCCTGACCGTGCCGCTGTTCGTCGTCGACGAAGCGCACTGCATCAGCGCGTGGGGGCACGACTTCCGCCCCGCCTACCTCGCGCTCGGACAGGTCATCGCGGCACTCGGCAGGCCGACCGTCCTCGCGCTCACGGCGACGGCGACGCCGGCCGTACGCGAGGACATCCTGCAACAACTCGGCATCCCCGACGCCGAGTTCGTCGTCAAAGGCTTCGACCGGCCGAACCTGCGTTACGAAGTGCGCCGCGCAGAGACGGAGGCCGACAAGTTCAAGATCCTCAAGGATCTCTTCACCGGTCCCGCGCTCGAAGGAACGGGCATCATCTATTCGGCGACCATCAAGAACGCGCTCGAAGTGCAGAAGTTCTTAACCGAGTCGTTAAACCTGCCGGCGGCCGTCTACCACTCGAAGCTGCAGAAGAACGACCGCGTCAGCGTCCACGAATTGTTCATGAACGAGACGATCCGCGCCGTCGTGGCCACCAACGCATTCGGTCTCGGCATCGACAAGCCCAACATCCGGTTCGTCATCCACTACGATCTGCCGGGTTCCGTCGAGGCCTACACGCAGGAAGCCGGCCGCGCGGGCCGCGACGGGAATCCGTCGCGCTGCATTCTGCTGTACCGCATGAGCGACACGCGCGTGCAGAACTACTTCCTGACCGGCAAGTATCCCGACGTCGAGGAAGTGCAACGCGTCTTCGGGACGCTCGAATACTTCGACTCGCAGCAGGAAGGCGTCTCGCTCACCGACCTGCGCCGCATCTCGCAGTTGCCGCTGACGAAGCTCAAGGTCGTGCTCGCGCTGCTCAAGAAGGCCGGCTTTATCGTCATGCGCGGGCGCTCGCGCTACTCGCTCTCCGAGGGCTCGCGCCTCAACCGCGAACTCGTGCTGAACTTGGCGAACTACGAGACGAAAAAATCGTACGACCAGAGCAAACTCGCGATGATGGTACAGTACTGCGAGACGCGCTCCTGCCGGCGCAAGTTCATCCTCAACTATTTCGGCGAGGACTACGAACACCCGGGCTGCGGGGCGTGCGACAATTGCTTGCGCGGCGAGCGCTCGACGGGGACCTCGGCGTTCCGCATCGCGGACGTCGTGACGCATCCGAAGTTCGGGCAAGGCACCGTCGAGCGAACGGAGAAAGACTTAGTGACGGTCTTGTTTCCGGCCGTCGGGTACAAGACGTTGCTCGCTTCGGCCGTTAACCCGCAAGCGAAGATCGCCTAGTCGCACCCCCGCGGGGGTGGGGGAACAGCTATCTCGCACCGCCGACTCCTTTCCGGGCTAGCGGTTCTCGTGCTTGCCGCGAGCGCCACGGCAGCCCGGTCGCAGCCCGAACCACCGGCACCGTCGCCGGCACCGACCGCTCTAGGGACCAGCGTCCCCGGCGCCGTTCCGGCGCCGGCAGCTTCTGCATTGCCCGGCGCCCCCGCCGCATCGGCGCCCCCCGCCGCGCCGGCGACCGCCGGGCCGACGCCGCCGCCGATCATCGTCGAACCGCCGAGCGCCGGCGTCACGCCCGGCGGCACGATCTGGCTGCGGGTCGAAAGCGTCTTGGGCGAGATCTCGGTGACGGTTGCAGACCCATCCCTCGTCGACGTCACCGTCGATCAGGTCGCGCGCACCGTCGCCGTCACGGGCAAGGCACTCGGCGTCACGACGATCACCGTACGCGACAGCCGCGGCCTCACGCGCGACGTCCAAGTGCGCGTCGCCTACAACGCGGGCAGCGTCGCCGATTACACGGTCGTTCGCATCACGGGAAATCCCGCCACGCCGTACTTCATCAAGGAGCAGGCCGCGTTGGCCGCGGCACGCCAGTCGCGGGCCAGGCCGAACGCCCAGATCCTCACGACGCCCGACACCGTCCACGTCGGCTCGCCGTTGCCGATCGACGACGTCACGAACGTCGACGTACCGGTCATCATCAAAGGCGACGGCTACTTCACGGTCGTCGGGACGACCCACGTACGCGTCGAGAACGTGGCGTACCCGCCGATCCATCCGACGTCGCTGCTCGTCAGCGACTTCCCCGAGACGTTGAAGGAAGACGGCGTCCTCTTCACCGCCCCGCTTTCCACGCAGAGCGCGTCCCGGTTTTTATATTACCACTACAACCCGCCGGGCCAGCCGGACCGGCGCATCGTCCTGCGCGCCGAGAACCCCTCGAGCGCTCCCGCCCTCGTGCAGTTCATTTCCGGGTCGGCCGGCCCCGGGCCGTACGAGATGGAGGTCGGCCACTCGTCGACCCAGCGCTTCCTCGTCCGCGTCGCACAGAACGAGGGTACGGTCCTGACGATCCCCGCGAATTCGACGGTCGAACTCTACACCCAGCCGCTCCCCGCCCGGGCGGTCGTCAGCAACCTGATGCAGTTACGCGAGCTCGAAGGAGCGCCGCTGACGCTCACGCTGTTGGCGCAGAGCGCGACCGACCCCGAAGACGGCGCCCCGACGTCGTCCGCGCTGCTCGGCGGCGATCATCCCCACGCGCGCGGCGTCTATCCCATTCCGGAGTTCTTCTTCGACTACACGTACGAGACGAACGGCCCCGATCTCGTCGTGCCGATCGGGCACATCCCGCTGCCCAACCTGCTGCAGGGCCAGGCGCTCGGCGGCGACTACGGCGTCTTGCAGCAGATCGCGATCCGAATGGTCAACGTCGACCGCCGACCCGTGCGCGTCGCGCTGTACGCGAACCCGCGCGGCGGGCGCGCCACCGGAACGTTCCTCATCGATCGCATCCTCGTGCAGGCGCACGCGCTGCCGGCATTTTCGAACTACAAGCTCCGCGAGTACACGGTCCCGGCAAACGGCTACGTCACGACGACGATCGTGACGATGCCCGAAGGCGGCTCGTCCTACCCGTTGCGGCTCATCATGTCGTCCGACGACGGCAGCGTATCGCCGGGCGCTCCCGGCTCGCCCGTCTACTAACCGATTACAGCGCCAGCGCGTACGAACGCTCTGCAGCCTCCGCCGCAGCGGCCCACGAGAAGCGCTCCGTCGCGGCCGCGCGCGCCCTGCCCGCGGCCGCTTCGGCGGCGGCGCGATCGCCGAGCACCTCCGCCAGCGCGTCGCGCCACGCGCCGCCGTCGCGCGGGTCGACGAGCGCGGCGTTGCCGCCGGCGACCTCGGGCAGCGACGACGCGTTCGACGAGACGAGCGGCACGCCGGCGCACTGGGCCCACGCGGCGGCGTAACCGAAGCCCTCGTAGGTCGACGGCACGGCGACGACGGCGGCCCGCGCGTACAGGTCGAGCAGCGCGGCGCGCGGGACGTACCCGCGAAAGTCCACTCGCGCTGCGACGCCGCGCTCGCGAGCCAATCGCTCGCACGCGCTCCGGTACGGCGTGTCGGGGCCGGCCGAGATGACGCGCAGGCCCGGCAGCATCGCCGCGGCTTCGATGACGATCGCGAGGTTCTTGCGCTGCTCGACCGTGCCCGGGACGAGCACGAACGGTTGCTCGTCCGGCTTCCGCTCGATCGCCGCGACGTCGGCGGCAACGCCCGGATAGACGACGTCGACCAGGGCGGGATCGATCTGCAACAGCGCGGTGAGTTCGTCGCGCGAGAATGCCGAGTCGACCATGATGCGGCGCGCGCGCCGGTACAGGCGCGCCGCGAGTCCGCCGAAGTAGAGCCTCGCGTACGGGCGCGCGTGCTGCTGGACGCGCAGCCACGCGACGTCGTGAACGGTCACGACGACGGGCATCGGGGCGAGGACGGGCAGCGTTCCCGACGCGCAGTGGAGCAGGTCCGCACCGGCCCGCCGCGCGGCCGCGCCGAGCATCACTTGGTCCCAGACGACGCGCCGATCGAAGCGCCACGGATCGTACGACGGCGCGGAGAGGGCGACGACGTCGTCCCCGCGCGCGCGCAACGCCGCGTAAAGGCCGGCCGCGTACTCGCCGATGCCGGTCGCGGTTCCGACCGTGAGTTGCGCGTCGAGCGCGACCCTCACGAGCGCAGCTTCGCGCCGAGCCGATGGACCGCGGGAAGCGAGGGATCGAGCCTGCGCGCCCGGGCCAGATAGCGCTGCGCCGCGGCGCGGTCGCCGCGATACAGCGCGACCTCGCCGAGGCCGACCCAGGCCTGCGCGCTGGTCGGATCGACGTCGCGCGCGCGCTCGAAGTAGGCGAGCGCGCGGTCGGCGTCGTCGAGATTCAGTTCCTGGCTGCCGGCGGCGATCAGGTACTTCTCCGAGAGCGGCGCGAGTGCGACGGCATGCTCGTACGCCGCGATCGAGCGCAGGCCGAACGGGCGGCGCGCGTCGATCGCGTGGTGGTAGGCGTCGGTCTCCTCGACGAGCCCGAGCCGCCACCAGGCTTCGGCCAGCGCATCCGGCTGCGTCGGATCGCGCTCCAGCCGCGAGACGATCTCGCGCTGCAGCGCGACCGCCCGGACGATGTCGCCGGACTGCTCGACGAACTGCTCCTCGCGCTCGAGCCCGGCCAAGTCGCCCGCGACGAGGAAGTTGCTCAGCGCGGCCGCGTGATCGCCGCGTTGCTCGGCGATCTGCCCGGCCAGCGCAGCGCGGTCGCGGCTCGGCGGCAGCGCGTCGACGCGCCGTTGCGCCTGTGCGAGGTCGCCCTCCGCCACCGCCTGGCGCGCGAGGACGAGCCGCAGCGTCGGCGGCAGGATCCAGTCGCCGGTCCAGGCCGCGGCGCGTTCGCCGGCCCCACCCGGCAGCCGCGCGACCAGCGATTCCGGCGTTGCATAGGCGCTCAGAAGCGAACCCGAGACGAACTGCAACGCCGCCAGGGCGAGCAGCGCCGGGACTGCCGCCGCGCCGAGCCCGGCGGCGACGAACGCCGCCTGAGAACGACGACCCCGCCGGTCCTGTGAACCGGCGGGGTCGGTGGTCTGCAACGTGCGACGGCTCAGAATCGGATCGTGAAGTTTACGTCTTCGCGGTTCTGGACGAAGTTGTACGTCGGCATGACGCTGTCGGTGTACCGGTAGTTCTGGTACGTGAACCCGACGCTCGAGTTCGTCTTCGGAATCGAATAGCTCACGGTACCCGTGTAGAGGTTCTTCGATTCGGAGATGTTCTGCGTCGAGGTCGTCATGGCCGCGCCCTTATACAGCTGGCTGTTGTAGGTCAGGTCGAGGCCGACGCCCTGCGTGAGCGGCACCGACACCTTCGCGGCGTAGACGTAGTGGTTCATGTTGACGTAGTTGGGATAGAACGACACCTGGCTGCCGCCGTTCGGATACGACCCGCCTGCCGGCGCCGGGAAGAGCGCCTGTGCGTTGGCATAGGCGTTCGGGTCGAACGTCTGCGTGGCCGGATTGAACGGATAGTACTGGAATGCCGTCCGGTCGTTGCGCAGCAGTTGCTCGTACGTGCCGTTGAGGTTGACCGCGACCATCTGGCCGAACGCCGGCACCGACACCGCGGCTCCGAGGTTCACCGTCTGGAACTTCTCGGGCACGTTCGAGGAGTAGCCCGGTCCGAACTCGACGCTGGTGTACGAGTTGGGCCGGATCTCCGAGAGGTACGAGTACGACGCCGTGGTCTTGAAGGTCAGGCCGCCGATGTCGATCGGCGCGTTCGCGGTGAGCGTCTCGCCGCGCGAGTTCGGCGCGAACGCCTGGAAATAGGTCGGGCCCCAACCCTTGAACGGGTTGAAGATCGGCGACAGGTACGTCAGGTTCGGGTTGGACGCCGTGACCGACTGGCCGCCGGCGGAGTTGAGCGACTGATCGAACTGCTGGTTGATGCCGGCGTTGTTCGCGAACCCGAAGAAGTCGGGCATGTAGGGACCCTTGTAATACGCGAACAGCGGCGGCGGATTGCCGAAGTAACGATACGGCGCGCCGTCGAGGTAGCCCGGACCGACGCTCTGATACTGCAGGCTGACGTCGACCGTCGAGATCTTCAGCTTGAGGCCGATGACGCCGGCGGTATCGGTCTGCGCGGGCGTCGTGTTGATGTCGGGGCTATATTTGCTGCCCGACGCTTCGCCGTACAGAACCGGGAAGTTGCCCTTCTGGCCGATCGCATACGGAATCGGCGCCTGGAAGTCGATGCCGAGGACCGTGTCGCTGACGGCGCCGTAGCCGGAAACCGGCTGCTGGAAGATCGTCGAATACGTCCCGCTGGTCTGCTCCTGATCGAAGTCGAAGATGCGGTTGAACGAGACGCCGACCTCGGCCCCCGCATAACCCTTGATCTTCTGGTTGATGCGGGCGTTGATCATGTAGCGCTGGTAATTCTCGTTGAAGCTCCCGTTCAGCGCGTTCCACGTCAGCGTGACCGTCGAGCCGGCCGGGAGGGCCGGGTTGAAGACGACCGCGTTGTACGACGTGTTGTAGGTGGCCGCCGGCGGGCTATTCGGGCTGCCGGAAGGACCGCCCGTCTTGCCGCCGGTGGAGTTGAAGGTCGCGCCGTTGTACTGCGACACGTAGACCGTGCCCGGGGCGGCCGAAGACGCCAGGAAGACCTGCGACAGCGTGCCGGAGCCGGAGTTAAAGGAGGCCGACTGCACCGAGCCCGAGCCGAGCGGCTGGGTGTAGCCGCCCTGCTGCGGCGTCGTCGGGTAGAGGTAGGCGTTGGAGATCTCGTTCCCGTTGGGGTCGAGAATGTAGGTCTGCGTGTTGAGTTCGGTCGGCGCAACGCGCGTGAACGATGCATAGAAGTCGGTCAGCCCGCTCAGCGTACCCGAGATGCTGATGCCCTTCTGATAGGGCTGCAGCGGTTCGAGGTAGAGCGGGTCCATGTCGCCGGTCGGGGCCTTGAAGGTCAACCCGGTCCGCGACGACTTCATGTCGTCGATCTCGCCGTACTTGACGTGCAGATTCGTGATCGCTCCCGCGTGGGCGATCGACACGTCGACGCCGGGCTCGATGTCCAGAGCCCCGCCCTGGGCGAACGCACCGCCGTAGTCGTAGTTCAGCAACTGCACGGGGAACGTGATCGCGAGGTTGTCGTTGATCTGGTAGTGCAGCGTGAACTTGTCGTCGTAGCGCAGGTACAGGTTCGCACCGGCCTGGGTCAACGGGCTGTTCGAGTCGTTCGAAACCAGGTAGGCCTGGACGAAGGGGTCGATCGCGCCGGTGGCGCCGTTGGCAATCGTCTGGCCGTAGTAGGTCGTGACCGACTGCCCGGTTCCGTTCTCCACCGACTGGGCGATGGTGGGCCGGTCGCGCTGCGAATACTGGTTGTTCAGCGCGCCGTGCATCGAGAGCGCCTGCGCGAACTTGGTGCGCTTGTCGAGCGCGTCGAGGGCGTCCTCGAGATTCGTGACGCGGACGCCGAGCGCGTCCAGCTCGTCCTTCAGGGCGTCGATCAGCTTCTGCAGCTTGTCGAGATCCTGTTTGGAAACGCCGGACTGATTCTCTTGGAGTTTGGCCACGGCGCGAGCCACGACCACCGCCATCTCGTACCGCGTCATCGGCCGGTCGCCCTTGAACTTGCCGTCGGGATACCCGTCGATCACGCCGTCGGCTGCGAGGCTCTGAATGTACTGGTACGCCCAGTGGTTGGCGGGTACGTCTGAGAACGGTGTTGCGAAGACGGCGCGACCCATGCTCATCACCGCAACGAGCGCGAAGCTCGCAGCGACGACGAGGGTTGCGAGACGCTTCATAGAGTCCTCCAGGTGGGCGGGAAGCCTTGGCTCCTACGCAAGCGTTCGAACCGGGAGCGTACCGTCCAGGCGGAGGATGAGAGTTGCCGAGTTTCCTTCATCAACCTACCTAGGACGAGGTGGCGCCCACTCGCTGGGGCGGACACCGAAGTACGCCCTCGCGCGAGCGCATGCAAGGGCCGAGTTAGACCGTTCCAAAGGGACTCCTCCCGTGGTCCCGGCTAGGTGGCCCCCTCGTTCAAAAGGTAACGCTCGGCGATGAGCAGCGCCGCGTAGTCGTCGATGGGCCGCGGCGGCATGAGCATCCCGCGGGGGATCAGCCGGCGCCATCCGCGCGGCGGGTTGGCGGCGAAGTACCGCGCCCTCGCCTGCAGGGTGGTCTCGTACTCATCGACGATGCCGACCGGCAGCCCAAGCCCCCGGAGCAAGCCGCCGACGGGACCCGCGTGGGTGCCGCCGCCGAGGGCGATGGCCCGCACCCCGTAGCGGCGGACCAGCTCGACGACCCGGTCACCGAACTGGTCGGTTGGGATGATTTCCAGCGCCTGGGGCGCCCCGAGGGGCTCGGCGACCACCGCGACCCCGCACTTGCGGGTCCCGGGGTCCACCCCCAGGACCGGCGGCCGGCTCACGTCCCGCCGCCCTGCAACTCGATGTCGATCGGCAGGCTGCCCGTGTGCGGGTAGATGTCCGTCTGGGCTCGCGCGATGAGGTGGAAGCGGCCCTTGCCGGCCCGGATCCGCTCGATGTAGGCGCTCGCCTGCTCCTTGGTCAGCGTCGTCTGAGGGAACGTGGCGTAGTAGCTCGGCATGCCCCGGCCGATCGCGGCGTCGGCCGCCGCAACGACGATCTCATTGAAGAGCGTGTACGGGTTGACGTTGGTGCCGCCGTCCACTTCGAGGCTGGCGATGATCTGGTGCTGTTCGAAGACGATGTGGTCGGGGTACGGGACGAACTCGAAGTGGATCTCGTCGTTGACGAACAGATTCTCGTCGGCCGCGGCGATCAGCAACACCGGCCCCTGCGATAACAGGCCCGCGATGCGCTCGTCGGCGAGGAAGTCGCGCAACCGTCGCTGGATGTCCGAGTCGTCGGCGCGATGCTTGTAGCGCTTGAGGCCGCGCGGCACGTAGTTGCGGTTGACGTTCTCAACGACGGCGTCGAAGAACGCGCTCAGCTTCGTCAGCCGCTGCGCGGGCGTATCCGACGGCTGCAGCAGCAGGTACGGCCCGTAGAGCAGTTCGCCGCGGTAAACGACGACGTTGGTGAGGTGGACCCGCTTGTCGAGTTCGTCGGCCTCGGCCTGAAGCTCGTTCACGCGGCTGTTGATCTTAGTCAGGTCGAAGAAGGCGGCCCGGGCGTAATTCGATGCCACCAGGGCCACGACGGTCACGGCGAGGGCGATGACCATGCCCGTGCCGATGGCGACGATCGTCGACGTGTACTTCGGGCGCAACCCGAACAGCGTCAGCCGGCGGCGCCCCACCTGATGGCCGACCCGGTCGCCGACGTAGGCGATGCCGCCCGCCAGCAGCGTGATGGCGAGGACGAGCAGGATGCCGCCGAGTGTGCCCATCTTCTAGGCCATTCTACAACATGGACGCCCGGCGCAGCATCAGCAGGCCGATCGCCGTAAACAGGACGTTGGGCAGCCAGGCGCCGACGGCGGCCAGTCCCGGCCCGCCACCGAGGCCGGTGAACACCGCCGAGACGATGCTGGCGATGACGAAGTAGACGAACACGATCGCGACGGCCAGTCCGAAGCCGAGCCCGGTCCCGCCGCCCCCACGCGCGGGCCGCAGGCCGAACGGCACGGCGATCAGGGTGAAGACGAACGAGGCGAACGGCCGCGCCAGCTTTTCCTGATACGACGTCTGATAGGTGCGCAGTTCGGCGGGAGAGAGCTGGCCCGTCGCGATGATCGAGCGGATCTGCGCCCGGCTCATGTTCTCGGGGTTATTGTTCGCGGCGCGCTGCATGATCTGCGACGGATTCTGACCGATGTCCCACTGCTGCGTCGGCGCCGTCTCGGTCCAGGTCGTGCCGTCTTGCGCGAAGTGGTACTCGGTCGCATTCTTGAACGTCCAAGTCGACATCGCGTAGCGCGCGCGGTCGCTGAACACGATCAGGACCGGCCGGTTGCGGGCGTCGTACTGGATCAGCGTGACGTTGACCAGCGTCTGCGTCCCGCCGTCGTAGCCGGTGAAGGTGGTCAGTTGCCGCCCGCCGTCGGGCAACTTCGAGTTCACGGTGAGGTCGCCGCCGCCGAAGATGCCGACGTGCTCGATCGTCTCCTCGCGCAGATAGTTGGCCCGGTCGTTGGCGTACGGCACGACGCCCTCTTGGAGGAAGAGCGCGAGCAGCGAAACGCCGATGCCGACCGCGAGCAGCGGCGCGACGGCGCGGGCGAGGCTGATGCCGCCGGCCTTCAGCGCCGTGATCTCGCTCTCGCCGGACAGCCGCTGCAGCGCGAGCAGCACGCCGAGCAGCATCGCCATCGGAATCACCAGCACGACGATGCTCGGCAACTGCCAGAGGAAGTACTCGATCACGACTCCGAGCGGGGCGTGCCGGTCGGAGACGAGGCGGCTGATCGCGAGGATCTGGGTCGCCGCGAAAATGAGCGTGAACGCGGACAGCCCGAACGAGAACGGCCCGACGAGCTCCGCGACCATGTAACGGTCCAGGATCGTGGGCGGCCAGGCGATGCCCGGCGCGGCGGCCCGGATGGGCCTCGCTGCCCCTTCGGTCACAGCCGGAAGCCTTCGCCCAGATAGAACTGGCGCGCGACGGGCGACTCGAGCACGTCGTGGGCGGAGCCCGAGACGACGATCTCGCCGTTGTTCATGATGTACGCGCGGTCGACGATGGCCAGCGTCTCGCGGACCTGATGGTCCGTGATCAGCACGCCGAGGCCGCGGTCGCGCAGCTGGCGGATCATGACTTGAATGTCGGCGACGGCGATGGGATCGATGCCCGTGAACGGCTCGTCGAGGAGCAAGAACGCCGGCTCGTTCGCGATGGCGCGTGCGATCTCGACGCGCCGCCGCTCGCCGCCCGACAGACTGTCGCCGCGCGCGTCCACGAGCCGCGACAGGCCGAACTCGTCGAGGAGACCGGGCAGCCGCCGGTCCTGCTCCGCGCGCGGCACGCCGTTCATCTCCCAGATGAGCCGGATATTGTCGCCCACCGACAGCTTGCGGAAGATCGAATTCTCCTGCGCGAGGTAGCCGATCCCCGAGCGCGCGCGCACGTACATCGGCGCGTGGGTGAGATCGACGTCGTCGCCGTCGCGCTCCAGCGCGACGCTGCCGCCGTCCGGCTTCACGAGGCCGACGACCATGTAGAACGTGGTCGTCTTGCCGGCACCGTTCGGGCCGAGCAGGCCGACGATCTCGCCCTTCTCGACGCTCGCGCTCACGTTGTCGACGACCGCCCGCTCGCCGTAGCGCTTGAGCAGGCCGGTCAGAACGATCCGGCTGTCCGGGCCCTCACCGTTCATCGCGGACCGCCTCCACTGATGCGCACGTGGTCGAGCTTGACGTCGGCGTCGATCGTGTCGCCGCGCAGGCGCTCGCCGCGCGGCGTCGTCACGACGACGTTGCCGGTACCGTGGATCATCTCGGTGCGATCGTCGTAGCGCAGCGTGTCGCAGGACAGGGTGATGCCGTCCTGGGTCTTCGCGCGTACGCCGCCGCTCATCACCACCGTCTTCGTCTGCTCCTCCACCGTCGCGATCGGCGCGTCGGCCGTCAGTGTCTTGCCGCCCTGCTCGTAGAACACGATGTGCGGCCGGGTGAACGTGCTGCGCCCGGCTCCGGCCGCGAACCGGTCCGCCTCCGTCGAGTCGGCGCTGAGGGCGTAGACCCGGCGCCCCCGTTTGTGCTCGGTGAGGGTCACGCTACGCTTGCCGACGCTGCTCGACGTCACCTTGAACGCAAGCCCGGTCCCCGTCGGCGCGGGGGCCGGCGGCGTGGCCGGCGCACCGGCGCCGTGCGTCTTGGTCCCGCAGGCGGCGAGCAGCAGCAACGCGGGGGCCGCCCACCAGACGCTCCACTTCACGGCTCGCCCAGGCCGAACTGCGCGGCGCCCAGGGCGACGGCCATGAACGGAATCCAGATCCCGAGGATGACGACTTGCGTGAAGTCGAGCGTCCCCTGGGCCCAGGTTGCGACGAAGCCCGCGACGATCGCCAGCGCGAAGGTGCGCCGCCGGCCGTCCGCGCCCCGCATGGCGCCCCGCATGGCGCGCGCGAAGCAATACCACAGCGCGCCGAGCGTCGCCAGCCCGACCAGGCCGGTCTCCGCAAACGACGTGAGCACGTAATTGTGCGCGTGAAAGGCGGTCGGCTCGCCGTCGGGCGGCCGCAGCGCCGGGTAGACCAGGCGGAAGCCGCCCGGTCCCACGCCCGTCACCGGAAACAGTTGGGCCGTCCGCAGCCCCGCGCGCCAGATGCCGAGCCGCGTGAAGTATTCCGACGGATTGTGATGGCCGTTGAACACGGAGATCGTCACGAGCCCGACGACGAGCGCGAGCCCGAGAACCGCGCCGAGCAGCGCCGAGCGGCGTTGCATGAAAATGAAGAACGCGCCGCCGACGGCGAACCCGAGCCAGCCGGCGCGCGAGTACGTCGCAGCCAGCGCGACGACGCCCGCGAGCGCCGCGAGCGCCGCGAGCCCGCGCAGCCACGGCCGCCGCGACACCAGCGCGACGCCGACCGCCGTCGGAATCAGAAAGAGCAAGTATCCGGCGAACTCGCCCGGCACGACGAAGGTGCCGATCGCACGGCCGTGTCCGACGGCGTAGATGATCGCGGGCCTGCGCGCGACGAGCATCGCGATGCCGAGGATCGACACGAGCGCGCCGCTGGCGAGGAACGCCGTCAGCATCGTCGTGGCCGCGCGCGCGTCGCCGTAGAAGCGCGCGATCGACAGATGAAAGACGAGCACGAGCAGCCCGTCGGCGACGAACAGCAAGCCGGTCACCGGGTCGAACCCGAAGACGGCCGCGACGAACCAGCCGCCGACGTACGCGCAGATCGGCCAGAACGTCGGGGGCAGCGGCGGCTTGCGGCGCACGGCGTCGGCCGCCAGAAAGAGCGCGCCCGCCGCGCAGAAGGCGAGAATCACGAGCGCGACGCCGCGCGGGATCAGCGAAACGCCCGGCGGACTGAGCGACGCGAGCGAGATGAACGCCGGGTACGCGGGAAACGCGGCGAAGCCGAACGCCAGCACGATCAGCGCGACGATACCGGGCCGTTCGAACGCGGGCGCGTCCGCCTTCACGCCGCCGCCCGCCCGCGCGCGACCGCGACGACGCGCGCGGCGATCGCCGCCGCTCCGCCCGCGCCGCCCATCCGCTCCACGCCGCAGGCGCTCATCCGGTCCAGCCTATGCGGATCGTTCAGCAGCTCCTCTACGGCAGCTGCGGCCCGGCCGGGATCGGCGTCGACGAGTTCGAGCGCGTCGCCCAGCAGCCGGCGCTGGCGCATGCGATACCAACTGGCCCCGAGGTCCGCGTCTTTGTCGAGCACGACGACCGGTATGCCGCACGCGGCGGCAGCTTCGTTCGCCGTGCCGGCCTGCCCGATGACCAGCGCGCACGAGCGCAGCAGCGCACCGAGCGTCCCCGTCCAGCCGACGATCGTCGCGCCCCCGCACGTCAGGTGCAGGCGCTGCGGATCGTCGCCGTCGCGGACGTCCCAGCCGTCGTCCCGGAGCGCCCGCGCAAACGTCTCGGCATTGAGCGTCGGCGCCACCGAGAGGATGCCGCGCACCTCGCCGCGCTCGCCAAGCGCGCGCAGGACGCGCGCCAGCCGCACGCCGTCTTCGTAGGCGCGCTCGCGGCTGCCCGGCAGCAAGCCGATCCACTTGCCGGCGAGCGCCGGAGCGTCCGCGCGCAACAGGTCGACGATGACGTTGCCGGGGGCCGCTGCGTCGACACCGCTCCGCTGCAGCTCGCCGACGGTCCGCTCGTCGCGCACGAAGACGTCGACCGCGCGCCGCAGCAGCGTGCGCTCGAACGGCCCGTACGGCGCGACGTACGCGCTCTTCGCCGTCCCGACGAACACGACGGGGGCGCGCGCCGTCAGCGCCAGCCCGAGGGCGTAGGCGTCGCCGACCGCGACGACGGCGTCGTAGCGTCCGCGCGCCTCGCGCAAGAAGCGCAGCTGCGCGAAGAAGAGTCCCACGAAACCGGCCTGCACGTCGCGCGCGAACGCGCGGACGTTGCCCATCGCTACCAGGCCGCCGCTCGGCATCGAACGGCGCGGCCCGACCTCGTTCATCGTCGCACCGCCGAGCCCGGTGCCGACGAGCGGGAAGTGGTCGAGGACGGCGCCGGCGTCCGCCGCGCGAACGTCCTCGGCGATGCGGCCCGCGATCGACGCCTCGCCGTGGCCGTTGCTGACGAACAGCACCCGCGGCGTCACGCCGCCCTTCCGAGCAGCGGGACGAGATCGAACCGCGCTACCCGCGCGCGCCCGCGGCCGTCGGGCTCGAGTTCGGTCCGCGAGGCATACGCACCGTACGGACCCGCGTGCACGATCGGCACGCCGTTTTCGACCTCGGGCTCGAACAGCGTATCGTGGCTGTGGCCGCCCAGCACGAGGTCCAACCGCGGCACCGCCCGCGCGAGCGCGCGATCCGCGCGCAACCCGAGGTGCGAGAGGAGCACGAGCGTCGTCCCGTCGGGCGTCTCGTCCGCGATGCGCCGGGCGACCGCGACCGGATCGAGGAAACGCCACCCGAAGACGCGTTCCCACGGACTGCCCTGCGGATACTGCACGACGAGCAGCGAGAAGACGCGGACGTTCCACTCCGTCGCGCCGTCCTCGCGCACGAACGTTTTCTCCGCGACGAACGGCAGCGGCCGCCCGCGGACGTCGACGAGGTTCGAACACACGAGCGGATGCTGCATCTGCGCCGCGCGCGCGCGCACGGCCCCGAACAGGTAGTGGAACTCGCGGTTACCCATCCCTTGCGCGTCGTAACCGGCCGCGTCGAGTTCCGCGATGATCGGCTCTTTGCGGTGGAAGACGGTCTGGCTGCCGCGCAGCGAGTCGCCGCAGTCGAACAGCAAACCCGGCTCGGCCGCGCGCAGCGCGCGCAGCCGCCCGACCGCGCCGCGGCGATCGTGCAGGTCGGAGGTGTGCCAGATGCGCAGGCTCATGCCGGCCGCGCCGCTTCCACGACGAAGCGCGCGCAGCGCTCGAGCGCGTCGGGCGGCCCCAGCATCGCGCGCAACGCGCGCAGCGCCGCGACCTGCTGCGACGGATCGGCGAGCAGCGGCGCGATCGCATCGGCGAGCCCGGCGGGCGAGGCGGCTTCCTGCAGCAGTTCGGGGACGATTTCGGCGCCGGCGAGAATGTTCGGCAGCGTGATGTACGGGCCGTGCCACATCCTGCGGCCGATCTCGACTTCGTTCGGCGCGACGACGTACAGCGCCACGATCGGCACCTCGCGCAACGCGGCCTCGAGCACCGCCGTGCCCGACGCGATCCACGCGGCGTCGGCGCCGTCGAGCGCGGACGCCGAACCGGCGACGACCTCGAGGCCGGCGAGTTGGTCCGGCGTGCGCGTCTTCAAGATGGCGTCGATCGTCGCGCGCGCGTCGGCATGCGCCGCCCCGATCGCGCCGCGCAACGCCGGCCGCGAGCGCCGCAGGATCGCAAACGCGTCGACCAGCCGCCCCAGGTGCCGCTCGATCTCGGCCTGCCGGCTGCCCGGCAGCAACGCGACGCTCCCGCCGTCGGGTGGCGCCGGCGGCCGCGCCGGGCGCGCTGCGATCAGCGAGACGAGCGGGTGCCCGAAGTACGCAGCCTCGAGGCCGAGCCAGCGGTAGTAGTCGCGCTGGTGCTCGAAGGCGGTCAGGGCCGTCGCGTACTTCGCGACGGCGTGCGCCGGCTTATAGCGGTCGAGCCACGCGCCGGGCGGGAAGAAATACACGATAGGTCCACTGTAGCCGATCAGCCGCAGCGTCTTGGCGAGGCGCAGGTTAAAGGCGCCGAAGTCCACGAGGACGACGGCGTCGGCCGGCTTGGCGCGCAGCGCGAGCGCGTGGCGCCACATGACGACGTACAGCGGCGGGATCTTGGCAACCGCTTCCACCGGACCCATGCTCGCCCAGCCGCGCGTGTCGGCCGTAATGTCGAACCCGGCGGCGCGCATCCGTTCGCCGCCGATACCCGAGAACTCGGCGTCGCCGCGCAGCGCGCGGATCGCGCCGGCGAGCGCCGCGGCGCTCATGTCGCCCGACGCCTCGCCCGTGGACATGAAGATGCGCACCGGCCCGTCTCCTACGGCGTCGCCGCCGGCGCGGCATCGTGCGGCAGTAGCGCGAGCGCGCGATCGAGTTGCGGGTCGCGGCCCGGTTCGCCCGGCACGGATCCCGGCGGCTCTTCGACGACGACGGCGGGCGCGATGCCCTTGCGGTCGATGTCGTTGCCGGCGGCGGTCAGGTAACGCTCGGTCGTGAGTTTCATCGCGGATCCGTCGGGCAGCGGAAAGATCTGCTGCACGAGCCCTTTTCCGAACGTGCGCTTGCCGACGAGTACGCCGGCGCCGCGCTCCGCGATCGCGGCCGCGGTGATCTCCGCGCCCGATGCCGTGTTCTCGTTGACGAGCACGGCCAACGGCAGCGGCGCGGAGGCGCGTCCGTCGGCCGAGTGCGTCGTCTTCCGGCCGCGCCGGTCCTCGATGGTGACGATCGGTCCGGTCGCGACGAACAGCGACGTCACCGCGACCGCGACGTCCTCGTAGCCGCCGCCGTCGTCGCGCAGGTCGAGCACGAGCGCGCGCGCGCCGCCCGCTACCAGCCGCGCGCGCAGCGCCGCCAGATCCTTCGCCGCGTTCTGACCGTAGGCGCGCAGCCGCATGTAGCCGACGCCGCCGGGGAGCAGCTTTCCTTCGACGTCGCCGACGCGCACGACGTCGCGAACGATCTCTACCGGCGCGGGCAGCGGCGCGCCGCCGCGGATAATCGACAGCCGCACGACGGTGCCGACGTCGCCGTGAATGCGATCGACGAGCTTGCCGCCCGCGAGGCCCGCTACCGGCACGCCGTCGACGGCCGCGATCGCGTCGCCCGGTTGCAGGCCCGCGCGCTCGGCCGGGCTGCCCGCGAAGACGCGGTCCACGATCGCCTGCCCGTCGCGCAACACGATGACGACGCCGATGCCGCCGGTGACCCGGCCTTGGAGGAACGACGTGAACGCGTGATACTCGGGCGGCGTGAAAAACTGCGAGTACGGATCTCCCAGCGCGGCCAACTCGCCGGCCAGCGCGTCCTGGATCAGCGCGTGCGCGTCGATGCGATCCCCGTAGTGCACGAGGGCTGCCAGGTAGACTTTATCGAGTTCGTGGAGGTCGTGCGCGTACGAGCCGTTTGCGTGCCCGTACGGCAGCGC
>Ga0182016_10001282_pt1 | contig 30625 bp, 21 predicted proteins | sample 712S2MmetaG_FD_120491 | JGI IMG/M metagenome (GOLD analysis project Ga0182016, IMG submission 120491) | Permafrost microbial communities from Stordalen Mire, Sweden - 712S2M metaG | ecosystem: Environmental > Terrestrial > Soil > Wetlands > Permafrost | place: Sweden: Stordalen | collected...
AGATGAGATTAGATGGGGTCATCGAGGTCTACCCCACAAATGAATTTTCTATCGTTCGGTGAGTCCGAAATCCTTGATACTATACTAGGATTCTCGATCTGAAAATGACGCTTTGGGTAAATTTTATCTAGGGCCATCTATTTATCTTTTTTGATAAGATGAGATAAGATGAGATAAGATGAGATAAGATGGTGTTATCGAGGTCTACCCCACAAATGATTTTTCTATCGTTCAGTAAGTCCGAAATCTATCATACTATACTAGGATTCTCGATCTAAAAATGGCGCTTTGGAAAAGTTTTATCTAGGACCATCTATTTATCTTTTTGGAAAAGATGAGATAAGATGAGGTCTACCCCACAAATGAATTTTCTATCGTCTAGTTGGAGTTCAGTGACTCCGAAATCCTTGGTACTATACTAGTATTCTCTATCTGAAGATGACGCTTTGGGTGAGTTTTATCTGGGACTATCTTTACAAACTTCATCTCGTGTCATCACGTAGATGAGGAAATATATCCTCATTATAGGATAATCCTTAAGCATTATATACCATTTGTATATAATATTGTTATAACCGTCGTAGGGTCCGAAAATGCGAGAATTATTTTTATGCCTTTTACTGTTATATATTATGTCCCATATAAAATATATAATAACACTACAGGCAATAAAATAATTCTCGGGCACTCGTTATTCTCTCTTACCCTTTCTTATACTCTCTTATCCTTTCTTATACTCTCTTATACTCTTGTCATATATACTAGGAGTGTATACCTTTATTACAATATTACCACAATATGACTACACTCACAATATATACTCTTAGTATATATATCTTTATTCCAAGCGGAATATCGCCAAGACTCCGGCATGATCAGATAGGGCCATAGTTTCCCCAACGTCGAAACGATCATAGTACAAACAACTTAAGTGGTGACCATCTTCCTGTACAAAATCCTTGTATAATATGCGATCACACCAGCTAGGTATACGATGATCTTGTTTCCCTGTGCGATATTTTCTCTCGCTGTCTAATTTGCATGTTGGTAAGAATACAGGACCTTTATTGTCTATTCCCTCGTTAAAGTGATAAATGTTTTCTTTGGCTCGTTGAGCATACAGTTCATCGTACTTGATATAGAGATTATTTAAATCATCTTCCGTAGGATTTTCTGATAGTAAGCTCGCAATGGTAGAAGCATTCCCCGGATAAGCTACCCTATAATTGAAATCTCCGAAGAAAATAACGTGTGCTGGTACGGGATTCCGTTTAGTCACCAACAGATTGATGCTTTCATTAAAGTAATTGTTGATGAGATTAAGTTCGGTTTGTCGTAACATATCATTCTGATGGGTCCTCTGTTCTAAGATATTATCGGCGTGGAAGGGAAGATGACAGCATAGGATAGCGATGCGTCCATATCCAGGCAAACAGATATAAGACGCGGTGGTACCTTTATTCCTAATGGCAATGGGAGGACAAACGTACTCATCTTGCCCATCATTAGCAATGGCTAAACGTAATTCTTTCTCCGCGGCATATATTACACCATACAAAGCATCTTTAACATAAACACTGATGCGAATTCCTCGGACAAACGGATCTCCGCCTTGGAGCCCTTTCACGGACGTGGCCCCAACGCCCATAAGTTTGGTCCTTTTTAATAGGGCATATCCTAACTTGGGCATCTCTACAGGAAGAAGATGAGAGTGGAAATATGATCCCGGATACCGATCCTCCTGAAACCCTACGATAATAATATCGGGGTCCGTCTCCTTAATTTTATCAACCCAGGTTTCGAAGAAATCGGGCATCTTACATCGGTATATCCATGTGCTCAACTTGGTATCAAATCCAGGAATGGTGATCATCGAGCGATGCTGCTCTGCCACTTCGTTATCAAGAGTTTCCGCCAATTTGATGCTCTGGGTGTTCCAGGATAATACCATGATATCATAAGAGCGGCGACGAGATGCCGCCATTTTATATTATATTTTCATATAATATAACTTAATTGTTCAATTTCAATGTTTACAAATTAATATACAGATGACGTATAGAACCCATATTTAGAAATTGTTTTGAGGGATCAGTCGCGATGCCCTCCTTCTTACTGTGGCAAGATGGGGAGCGCACGTGGGGCAAAGGCGCGAACAGAAGCTAATTGAGCAGGACCTGCAGCGGAAATAGGAGCGAATTGAGTGCCAGGAAGGGCAGCAGCACGAGGACTCAATTGAGTGGGAAGGGAAGCAGTACGAGGACTCACTTGAGAGGGTTGGGCAGAGTTAAAACGGGCTCTAGCGAGAGTATTGGGAGAAAGCGATCGAGGACTTGCGGGAGCAAAGGATTGAGGGGGAGAGAGGTTTCGAGGGGATTGAGAGGGAGTGCGTACACGTTCGGGAGTGCGTACACGTTCGGGAGTGCGTACACGTTCTGAAGAGGTGGCACGTTCGGGAGAGTGAGAGCGAGACCCCTTGGGGAGAGAGTGTTGTCGATCCTTCTTACGTTGACTAGCCAAAGCCTTTTCGCTACGAGTGTGAGCAGCAGCTGCAACACCCAATGGTCCTTCGCTTTGAATGGCATGCACAAGAGCACTATAGCTGATGTTTTTCTTGACACGGGTGCTCCTGGGGCTCGTGGTGCTCCTGGGGCTGCGAGCTTTTCTTCCGTACTCGGATCGGAAGAGGTCACCGAGCGCAATGAAGCCAGCTCCAGGGTAGAAGTATTCCAGCCATGCCATGGCAGGGTAGAAGGTTTTGGCGGTACTACTGATGATGGGAATGATCTCACCATTACTAGCACGAATAAAGTGCTTCTTACTCTTTGGGGTGAGACTATCTCGAATAGACCATCCAGTCAGATTTGGTTGGAGACTGGAGAGATCGAGGTATTTACCGTTCCACTTACCTCCGGCAGTGAGGCCTTCATATGCCCTCAGGAGAGCATCGGCAGTTTCTTTGGTGGGTGATTGAGAGGCCATGATGGATTTTTAGTACAAAGATATTTTTAAAAAAAAATAACTTCTCAATTTTGTCTAACAAGTACCTTGATAATATAGGTACTCCACCAGCAATGCATTTGTGGTCATGACGGTGAAATTGTAAAATGCAAAGATCGCCCATGCCTACGCGCATTAATCAGATCTTACAATTTTTAAATATGAGGTAATTTTAGAAATATTTAGTTCCTCCCGCTTCATTTTGGTAGGAAATTTCTCATAATATACATCCGGATTTCACACATATATAAAGTGATTTTCTAAGACAATGCTTAGGAATCTTCAATTATATTGTGAGAGGTGATAATATAGTGAACATTAGAAACTGTGGCAGTTTAAGGCCCATGAGCTTTCAGAGAATGTGGGAGGGTATCATCATAAGTCTTAGGATTTCTGTAAAGTCTCTCTAATAGTTTCTGGAAGAAGTGATACTATATAAGCTGGAATCTCTTCATGTGGAACGGTATAGGGAACAACAATAAGATAGATACCCAATTTGTCACACAATGAGGTTTTCAACTTATCTCGACGCATTTGGTTGATAAATTCCTCTTTACTCATAGAAAAGTTATTGGGCCACTTATAATGCTGTTCCCCATTATATTCTACGGCTAATTTTAAGTCATCATTATAACAGTCGAGTTCAATAGAGGCTCCGGTTTCAGGATTCCTAAACCAATCGGGTCGCACAGTATGAAATTGTACACCATATATACTTTCCATGGTTTCTCGACATATCTTTTCACCTTTGGAGGAGTTTGTACTATCCCTTATATTCAATCCGTTATCCATTTTATGAAATGGGAGCAATTTACTTTTATGAATCTTCTTGATTTTCGGTATGGAAGTGTATTTATGTAGTGTCGGTGTATAATCTAGTGCCAAACTGTCACATATTTCCTGATATGTATCAGGATTAAAAGGGTCATAAGATGATTCAGTGGATTCCATCGATTCCATAGATTCTATAGACTCCTCGGTATCCGATTCTACTGTGGTATCTTCATCATGCTCCACGGGTATTTCGGGAATAAGTGGTTCTACTACAGATGTGGATAGGGGAGGAAAAGGGTTATAGTTTGCGGAGTCTCTGTTATCTATGGGATTAGCCACATTATCACTTGGGACGTAGTTAGAGGGATAATTTGTGATATCAAGTTGATTGGCATTCTGTTGACTCACTCCCACATTATCCTTTTGCATATCTGAACGGTCACTTATCTGGATATCACCGCAATCCCTCCAGAAAACCCAGATGATAAGTAATATACCCAGGACTATAGTAATACAAATGTAGGGACTGTAGGAAGTTAACATTTTCTATCTTTACTATAACGGTATTTTTCTTTCTGCCATGTAATGTTTAGAATGTATCTTTATGGATACATTCTAAATATGTCAGGGTAACAGCATATAGGAGTATTCGAATACGAGCTCCTTCGCACCATATCTTATACCTGACCCCGGTCAACTCTACCTCATGGGCGAGATATCAAAAGTTGATGTTGAAATGTTGTCAACCTATTAATTTCCTCATTATGAAAAGGAAATGTTAGATTGGTTGTTTTCTAACGGTTCTTCTGGTGGCTATATCACCTATCCCTGGGGATTAAATTCGTGGAATGTTGCTGCCACTTTAGCACATGAACTCCTAAACTATCGCATCGTAGTGGTGACGGATCATCGTCAAGAATTGACGAATATATTCTCCCTACCTTCCGATCCTTTTCCTATCCTTTCGTACACTAATGTGGTAGAAATCAACCAATATTTAAGTAATCCTGAGGTAGATATTATTATATTTGATAGTGCTGAAGTTTTAGCAGTGACCATATCGACGCTAAATTTCGGAACTCCGCGAATAATAGTACTCTCTACCTGGGGAATCACTCCTAGTCAATACGATAACATTCAGAATCATATCAGATTGCATCAGACAACCTTTTGTTTGACCAAATCTCCCTTGACATACACCTGGCATAATTTCAATATTCCCATGTCCCATCACCAACTATTATATTATGATCGTGTTCGTACTCTAGAATCTTTTGGGGAACATACCCTTAGTGAAGTTATCGGAACTTATGTATATCCGGATAATATTATGAAGAAACTCCTCAGAGTGAATATGAGTTGTGGAATAGCTGCCCAAACATCTGACGTTTATGGAAAAGCCGGAACCTGGATTAGTTCGGGAGCTTACGATACCTTATCAGAATGTGGACCTAAAATCGAAGCCTGTTTAGATAATGTCATATCTCGATGGCCAGAACGGCAGGTAATATATGTTAAATATGGTCCTCAATTCGGAGTAGATTTAATAGTATCCTTATTACAAATTATGAGACAACGTAATATATCTCCTTATGAAAATCGTGATATTGTTGCCTCATCCTGTGGCAGTGAAGTCCCTATCGATAACTTTAGTATTTTGGTAACCAACAGTATTCCCTCGGGTATGATCTACAATGTGTCGGTAATTCATGTACTGTCTCCCTACGATTTTCTCGTGTTTCGCTCCCTATTAAACCATATAGTACCTCGTAAAACTCTAGATATAGTAACATATATTAGTACACATCCCAACGGAGAATCTGCCGATCTTAAGGCATATCAAGTTTTCGATTCTCAGCGTACAGGTGTCGAAACCCTATACAATAATCAGTTAAATATCAATAGTCGAATGGTATCCCATATGGACCATCTTGAGGTAGATCTTGAGGTAGTCCAACGTTGATGATATATATGTACCATATGCTTTAATAAAATCTCTTCAGATTTCTCCAGATTTCTCCAGGCTTTTCAGGAAATTGTGTGGGGTGATTTCGCGTTCATGATGACACTACCTGTTTTATCATGTATGGTTAGTGTGTTTCTGTGATATATAGGGATAGTGTACAAGAATAGTGTACAAGAATAGCGTACAAGGATAGCGTACAAGGATAGTTTACAAGGATAGTTTACAAGGATAGCGTGATGATATATACGAACGGTATATATTTCTGTATATCTGTATATCTGTATATCTGTATATATCTATAATACATATATATTTGTGTATATCTATACAGTATATAGTATATATCTCTATAGTATATATTTCCGTATATCTGTATATCTGTATATCTGTATATCTGTATATATCTATAATACATATATATTTCTGTATATCTCTATAGTATATATTTCTGTATATCTGTATATCTGTATCTCTATAATATATAATATATCTATAATACATATATATTTCTGTATATCTCTATAGTATATATTTCTGTATATCTGTATATCTGTATCTCTATAATATATAATATATATCTATGATAGAGAACTAATGTGGGATGTTACAGTATATACTTCTATATATCTGTATATCTGTATATACGACAGTATATATTTCTGTATATCTGTATCTCTATAATATATATCTATGGTATAGAACTAACGTGGGATGTTACGGTATGATAATATATACGACGGTATATATTTTATTAATGTGCTTATCAAGACTTATTACTGGGCAAGCTTGTCCACTTCGGCAGCGATCTCACCTTCGATTTTCTCTAAGAGCTTCTCGGCCTCTTCATCCAAGAGATCCTTGACGTTGATCTTACTGTAGAAGGTGGCGGTTCGGCGGTTCAGATCCAAGAGTAATTGGAGGTTAATGTACTCGGGATTCGTACCAGTGGCTGCAGATAGGTTCGAGAGCAAGGTGGTTAGCTGAGCATAGCTGGTATTGGCTGCAGTGGTAGCCAAGGAAGCAGCAGCCACTAGGGCTTGATTCTTTAGAGCTCCTTCGGTTAAGAGTATCGCGTTTTGCAAAAGTTGCAATTGTCCGGTACTGGCGGTCGCGAAGGATACCAACTGAGGGAGGAGAGTAGCAGCGGATACGAGAGCAGACGTAGTTGGAACTGGACGCGTGATCTGTTCGGTATAGATGACGGTAGGAGCATTCAAGAATTCACTGAGGGTCTTGGTGTAAGAGATGTAAAGATCATCACCTAGAGACACCATACCATCAAGGAGAGAGTTGGCAGACAATCCATTATTAACTACGGGAGCCACCACAGCATTATAAGAACGATCGGTGAGACGCAACTCCTTAATAAAGCGGATATAATTCTCGACATCGAGAGCGGCGGCGCAGCAATCGTCCTTACGCTCTTCATCTTCTCTTTCGACTTCCCTATACAAGGCTACCCATTGATCCATACAGGCGACATTGTAATCTTTCTTGTCATCGAAGCGGAAGTCATTGTAGCTGATACCAATATATCCATTCTCAGTGACGGCAACGGAAGCCGTAAAGGCTTGGGGATTGCAAGATCTTTGTGGGGTATAGTTCACGCGACAGGGATCCGACCAGGTACAACCATCATCGAGGGAGAGGATGAGGGCAATTTCGGGCAACTGATCTGTACGGAAGATACCAGTCTGATAAACCAGGTAGATGCGTCCGCGATGCGAACGAGCTACCGATAGACGAAGAGCTCCAGAATTGACCAATCTTCCTTCTCCTCCAATGATCTCACGACTCAGACCGTACTTGTAACCTGCGGTGAATACTTCGTTGTTCAAATCAAAAGGAGCAATAACTTGTGCTCTCTCAGACCAGGTGGCACCATTGTCGTTAGAACGGATGAACGCGATATCAGCGGTAGTATACTTGTAAGGGAAGGAATCGGTAATATACTCTGCGGTGGTAGCTCCGTACTTAGCATACTTTCTAATGAAGAAAATGTAGTTAGCTTCCTCAGTGAAGAGAATGCTACTCTCCAAAATATCGTTATCGAAACGGCATCCGTTGCTGAGATAATCCTTGGTCAACTGGGCGGCGGCCTTATAAGCCAAAGTAGGGGCAGACCAGGTCTTTCCCTTATCTAGAGTGCGTACCACCAGCAGACGGGATTCTTGCGTGGTCTGATTGGTGGTACGCGCCAGCAGACTGGATTCTTGCGTGGTCTGATTGGATTTGATGATGAATGCTACCAAGGCAACATTCTCATCCCAAGGATCGGCGGCAACATGAGCCAAGTACGCTTGAGGTTCTTGAGAAGCGGTCACCGTGAGTACAGAGTCCTCATCGACGATTTCATTTTGAACATATTGTGATGAGTATAGGGTGCGAGCTTGACACCAGCACTTACCATTATCATAGGAGATACTGAAAGCTACTCCCGATTGGGTTAGGATACGTTCAGTATGATTGACATTGGCAAAAGCGGTAACCAAATACAAGACCTTTCCATCTCGAGAGTAAGCCAAAGAAGGGCGGCCTACACGTTGGGTGATTCCCTTAATACAAATTTGGAAAGGAACTAAGGTATGCTCCCAAGTTAGACCGGAGTTGTTAGAGTGAGAGATACCAATATCAAGGGCTCGTTGGTCGGAGGCTAATCCCTCATCGTAAGCGACTACGATGTGTTTTGATTCCACAGGATTGACGGCAATAACGGGATTAGATTCGCTGTTGAGATATAATTTAGTTCCTTCCACATCAGTAGCGACAGATCCACTAGGATATCCGATGATATCGCCAACATTTAGGAGCAACTGTTTATTAAGGCACTCGGTAACGGGGATGACATTCTGGCACATACCTACTTCATTAGTAGTGATGGTAATACGACGCTTAGGCATTTACAATTCCTGAAAAAATAATCTCTTTTAAAACATCATCATAGAAATTAATTTCTATCAACTCCGTTGCCAGATAGCACGGGTAATAGGTGTAGACATGGGCGCTATAATTGATGTGGTAATTGATGACGTGGTAATTGATGACGTGGTCGATGATGATAATTCTTCATCAAAATCTTGTATGGGAACGGTATCTACAACTTTATTGTCCCGATATATGGTGTATCGACTCTCTTCTATAATGGGAGGACAGGGAATGCTAGTGGAAGACTTCATAAGGGGAAGATTATTTTTGACGTAGATCAGGTTTGGACGCTTATCCATGTTGGTTTTAAACTCATTACCATTTTTTTATACGGTTATGTTGGCCGTATAAAAAGAACATGGAGCTATTAAAATATTGTCATCATGCAATACGATCCTATTACTAGACCTTATCCCGGTTGTTACAATCCTGCCATCTTCGACCTCTTGGATTGGGATTCCCGTGCCCAGTGGTGGAAGTGCCGCAGCCCCGCCCACAAGTACCTCTTATTGTGTCTGCAGAAACAAGGTGTACCCGTTCCACCCGTGATTCCCCACGAATGGGAAATAGGTGAATACTTGGAGTCTCATCGGACTCATCAAGAAACTTTTCCCAGAAGAACCTTTGCCAAGCGTACCCACGTTGACGATACTTCAGCGTGGAGATTTACGACAACAGAGCATCCCCCGAAAACTTCGGCGTGGTGCAACCTTGCATCTAACCCTAGCCTTGCATCTAAGTCTAGCCATGCACCCAAGTCTAGCCATGCATCTAAGTCTAGCCATGCATCTAAGTCTAGCCATGCATCCAAGTCTAGCCATGCATCCAAGTCTTTGCCAAGGCAAAGTTATTCTGGTCTGACACGTCATGCCTCGTGGGCAGATGTTCCCATGAAAACCCTGAGTGGTAAAAGGTGGTACAACACACTGCTCACTGCTTGCAGTAGATGTGATCTCGTCGACTTTTGTGAGATTATGGGATCTATTCGGTCGATGCCATATGGCGTTATGGAAGCGGTAGAAGAATTGTGGCTCGCAATTAAAGAAATGATTGTCGAATTTGATAAAAGCGTACCCATATATATGGTGAAGGAGATTATCGATTGTGCTCGCGAGCATTGTAAACCTATAGGGGAGACTAGCGTTGGTAGATTCTGTCTGGACTTTTTATATGGCTTGAGTTTCTACTGCGCACTTCTACTGGCAATTATTGATGAGCATCCAGTACATGATGTCGCGTGCGACACTACTGATACTGCTGAAATGCTCAAGAAGACCAAAGAACAAAATTCACTGTCTGACATTGACCGCTATATTTCTGACATGGTGTGCGATTTGGTGACGAGGTCCGGTGTTAAGGGATGTGGTAAAGAGGCCGATCAAGTTCGAGGAGATAATTATTTAGTCCGGGAACTTTTTAAGGCGCAAAAACGTGAAGCCGAGAAGAGTGTCGAGTCCGGATCCTACACTACCAAAGATACTACCAAAGATACTACCAAAGATACTACCAAAGATACTACCAAAGATACTACCAAAGATACTACCAAAGATACTACCAAAGATACTACCAAAGATACTATCAAAGATACTACCAAAATTACTTGTGATTCTACTGTGCCTGGAATCTTAGATCAGGTATTTAAAGTTTATAGCGCTGTAACTGCGGCTCCTGAGCTATCTACTACCATCAATGGTAATGACGACGATGCTATTATTAACATACTACAGTCTGTGAAGAGTGCAGTCTCCACAATCTCCCCAGAAACTCACGCTAATATGGAGAATAACTGGGATTTATTGGCCGATCTTTTCAGGAATATCCGAGGCACCTTGAAACCTGCCACCAAACCCACCAAACCTTCTAACGCCGAAGTCTTGTCCGACAAACAATTGGATGATTGTGCAGAGGCACTGATGAAAGAGATGGAAACGGTTGAGCATGTTGGCCAAACCGATAGTGATGACTCCACATAAAATATACATAGTACATGTATATATTGAAATAGGTATAGGTATATAGAAACCTCGACCGCGAATTAATTATGCCTCCCTTTTTTCCCTTTTACATATTATATACCCCCTATAATATATAACATGTATGGGGGCCAGCCACAATTAATTATACTTAACCCTTTTCCCTTTTTACATATTATATACCCTCTATAATATATAACATGTATGGGGCCAGCCACAATTAATTATGCCTCCCCTTTTTCCCTTTTACATATTATATACCCTCTATAATATATAACATGTATGGGGCCAGCCACAATTAATTATGCCTCCCCTTTTTCCCTTTTACATATTATATACCCTCCATAATATATAACATGTATGGAGCCAGCTACAATTAATTATACTTAACCTTTTCCCTTTTACATATTATATACCCTCTATAATATATAACATGTATGGAGCCAGCTACAATTAATTATGCCTCCCCTTTCTCCCTTTTACATATTATATACCCTCTATAATATATAACATGCATGGGCCAGCTACAACTAATTATGCCTCCCCTTTTCCCTTTTACATATTATATACCCTCTATAATATATAACATGTATGGAGCCAGCTACAATTAATTATGCCTCCCCTTTTCCCTTTTACATATTATATACCCTCTATAATATATAACATGTATGGAGCCAGCTACAATTAATTATACTTAACCTTTTCCCTTTTACATATTATATACCCTCTATAATATATAACATATACGAGCCAGCTACAATTAATTACGCCTCCCTTTTTTCCCTTTTACATATTACATACCCTCTATAATATATAACATGTACGGAGCCAGCAGCAATTAATTCACTCGCAGTCCTTATGGAGTAATATATACAAATAGTACATATTTATGAGATGTAGAAGAGGTAGAAGAGGTAGAGGAGGTAGAGGAGGTAGAGGAGGTAGAGGAGGTAGAGGAGGTAGAAGAGGTAGAAACTATACCGCAGGAAAGATGATAATATATACGGATAGCATACATTTAGAAGTTAGGATAAGAAGCGTAAGGATTTATGGGATAGTAGATATAGTAGAGATAGTAGAGATAGTAGATATAGTAGAGATAGTAGATATAGTAGAGATAGTAGATATAGTAGAGATAGTAGATATAGTAGAGATAGTAGATATAGTAGAGATAGCAACCATACTTTTTCATGATTACCAGGAACGCGTGCTAAAGGTGTCTACTTGAGGAGGTCTTCTAGATAAGAAGAGCCTCCACCGCTACTAGTTCCACTTCGGTCAAGGAATATCCTGGACACTCTACGATCATCTCCCCCACAATTGGGAATCCTGCTAATTTGGAGGCGCGACGATTCTTGATTCCGGTAGCTTCCGGTTGATACCAGATCTTGATGACGCGATTTTCCAAGGGACCGGTACAGAGGCGAGAGCAAGACAATTCGACTGCTCCATTCTTCAGTGCCTTTCCAATAACTTCTGACAGGGTAGATGCGGTGGCGTGCAATACTTTAACTTTCCTGGAAGTGGTAACGTGAAGAAGGTTATAAGATACTTCCGCAGATGTAGATGGTTTCTCCAAGCGTTTAGCCGCCGCGGCTGCCTTCTTCTGCTCCTTCAGTTGCTTGCGTAGTTCCACAGGAGAAACGCCTTTTTCTTTTAATCTCTCCAGCATTTCCTGACCCTTACCCGAGGCTGCAATCTTTTTGGCTTGCGCTTTCATATCGGGAGTCATGAGGCGAGATCCTTCCTGAAGAATCTGGTGTAACTTGGCGGGATCTCCTACAATGTTATTAATAGCACTATTGACACTTCCCGAACTCAACATACTCGCAATATCAGGAAGTGAAGGCTGATGTGATGATGTGGTAGATGATGCGGTAGATGATGTGGTAGATGATGTGGTAGATGATGTGGTAGATGATGTGGTAGATGATGTGGCAGCGGCTGTTGTCGAGAATTCGGGAATGGTGTCATTTCCAAAGCTTTCCCCTTCAATACCACTGATCCTTTGAGTAGGTTCGAAGGCAACTTTTTCCATAAGGGCCTCCATTTCGCAGTCACAACAATCACAATGAGGAGAAGCCATTTTAAAACCTTGGCATCGATTTAAACTAAAATATATCGCGCATCATAAAAGGATTCCTTATTATAAATGGGATCAAGTTTGAATTATCTTAATAGTACGGTGAAAGCACTCACTTATGAGATGATTTATGATGCTAACCAGATCGTACTCAACTGCACCGGTACCAATTGTAATACTAGTGTACAAACTCAGGATGAAATATTCCAGGAATTAGAGGAACTTGCTCAAACCCGAAGCTCCCAGGTCACTTCTGCCTTAGGTATCTCTGAAACTGCACCACAGAGAGCAGAAATAGATCAGGCGTTTATAAATCTCGGGGCCGCGGTTGCCGGAGCCTATAACTACCAGTGTGGCAATCTGGTACCAGGAAGCTTCGCCTGTGTAGATTCCTCCACTGCAGTCATCGCCACGGCCGATCATCTCAACGAACTTTTAGCCGCTCCCACTAAGAACCGTACTAATAATCTCATTATATTGGGGACCCTGTCGGGATTAACCGCTCTTATTATAATTCTATTCATCGTTTTTCTTATCATCCTGTTATTCAATATGTTGGTGATTACAGAGACTCCAGTGGTAACTTCCTACTTAACAACGGCGATGACACCGCGTCCGACTTATGTTCCGCAATATGTACCGCAATATGTTTCCACATCCGTAATATCACCCTCGGATACGGGAATACTAATGTCAAATCTTCCAGCGGTTCAAACCGTGACGGCGGTTCCTGTACCGGTATCTCCGATTTAACACTTATAATATATCAGTACTGATATATTTTATATTACATTTACCAATTTCTACGTCTGCGGTTTTCTACTACTCGAGGTTTCTTACCCACACCAGGGCGTCCAGGACAGGTGTTGCAATTGTTAGAGTTGTTGGAGTTGTTGGAGTTGTTAGACCCGTTATTTCCTCGACGAGGATTCTTCGAACTATCTATCACTTCATTGTAAACCGTGGGGGTATTCTTTTGAGTAGTAGGGTCGCTGTTGCAAGTCCAGCAACTGGCACCGGTAGGATCGGAACAGGTGACGGCACAGGCCGCAGCAAACAGACCTTGAGGCCAATATGCAATGCTGTTCTCAAAGTCTTGTTCCAGGGATTGTAGTGAGTCGATATTATTACTGGTTTGGGTACTCAACCACCAGCGGGCATTGATTCGATACAATACGCTAGCACCATAAAGCATAACGAACCACAAAAGAGTCATGAATAGTCCGACGGCCCAATTGATCCAACCGAAACCCACAGCCAACCAGATGAAGATAAGACTTAAAATTAGGAAGGGAGCATACATGTAGTACGATTGAAAATTAATGAGGACTTCATTTTGCTCAATCATCATATTGTAAAGATCTGTATAATCTGGGGCTTGATATCCCGTAATCTTGCTGAAAGCGTTGTACGCAGCATTAAGCTGATCTTGGGTAAAGATGTTACTACAACCAACGTAATTCTGGAAATAATCCACCATACACGACCATGGTTGGGTATTCAAAATGGCAGTAGCCGATGTGCTGGATGAGGAGGACCCGTTGGAACCGTTAGAGCCATTAGAGCCATTAGAGCCATTAGAGCCGTTAGAACCGTTAGAACCGTTAGAGCCATTAGCACTGCTTTTGAAGGCCGAAGGTGCAGAGGTAGGAACATTTGAGAACTTCCAGGTTTTATTATCCTCACAGCCCTTACAGTCATCGTCGTCATGAGAATCGTTACCACCATTGTTCCACGACTTATTATCACCGTTCCACGATTTAGGACCACCGACTTTGTCTCGAGTATTTATCTGGGTACGAATAGGATCGAGGACGGAGTTATAGGGGGAAGAATCTTCACTCATTACGTATTTTCTTACATGGTAAAATAAACTCTCACATACTTTTTATATCTTTTTACATCTTGAATTTTTTCACATTCCATCCCACATTTCTTACAAAACACTTCTCACTGTACAGCAGTGCTTCATACTTAATATACTATATTTCATAATTATATATTTCGCACATTTGGTACAGCAGTCTTCATATCAATACTCGTATCAATACTTATATCGATACTCATACCTATTTTCACCTGTAATCTCTTCATCGCAGTTCACTATTTCTACTATTTTTCACTGTTTTCCCTACTCGAAACTTACACATTATAATTCATATTTTTACGGTTTCGGATAATTCATATTTTCTCAGTTCCATATCTTCAATATACTCACTGCATCACTCATGATGTGATGCAGAAGTGTAAAACTGGATGATCCATAATAAAAGTCACGGATGTAACATATTATTTTTTATACCATAAATGTCTGCCCGACTTACGGAGAAGTCAGAGAATCTTTATTCACGTGATTCAAACGATACCATCGTCCATAATCATATTCACAATGTATATCCCGTTAAAGTAATTCAAAAGCCTATCTGTCTTCCATGTCCACCATGCGGACCCTGTGGATGTCATTGTCCACCTGGAGCCACTGGTCCAGCCGGTCATACTGGCACAACCGGTGCTACTGTACCTGTTGGCGAAACTGGTACTACTGGCGCTACTGGTGCAACTGGACCTGTTGGCGAAACTGGACCTGTTGGCGCAACTGGCGCAACTGGCGAAACTGGTGCTACTGGTGCTACTGGACCTGTTGGTGCTACTGGACCTGTTGGTGCTACTGGACCTGTTGGTGCTACTGGAACTGTTGGTGCTACTGGAACTGTTGGTGCTACTGGAACTGTTGGTGCTACTGGAACTGTTGGTGCCACTGGGGCAACAGGTCCTGTTGGTGCTACTGGTGCTACTGGTGCTACTGGTGCAACTGGACCTGTTGGTGCTACTGGTGCAACTGGACCTGTTGGTGCTACTGGACCTGTTGGTGCCACTGGGGCAACAGGTCCTGTTGGTGCTACTGGTGCTACTAGTGCTACTGGTGCTACTGGTGCTACTGGTGCTACTGGACCTGTTGGTGCTACTGGTGCAACTGGACCTGTTGGTGCTACCGGTGGCGGTGCTATCATTCCCTTCTCCTCGGGATCGGCAGTCACCCTAAATACCTTTTCTGATGGTTACCCGAGCCAGGGTGTCGCCTTAGGTTTTGGTTCATCCTCGATTATCACATTTGACACGGATGGTGTTACCAGCCCCATAAGAATTAACAACGGAATCATAGCGTTTCCCATGCCTCGGAGCGGAACCATCACCGCGGTGTATGCTTCTTTCTTTGGTATCTTATCTCCCGATAGTTCATCGGGACTATATACAATCTCTGCACGGTTATATGTGGCTAATCCCTTGCCAGGCGACACCACCATAACTTTCAACGCAGTTGGTCTCGTCAGTTTGAGTCCATCTATCGGGCCAAGTACCAGCAACACCAACACCGTGGCCACAGGATCCGCCACCGGTCCACCTATCCCAGTTACCGCAGGAAGTCAGTACATATTAGTCTTTTACGCGTTTGGTGTGGTTGTTACTGGTAACGCACCCGTGGGTTTCGTCAATGGTTCCGTTGTCATCTCCTAAACAGCCTAATTACTTTGAGATCAATATATTAATCTCCCAGCTAATGTAAATCTGACATTAATATATTAATTTATATCCTGACATAATGATAGCGCAGCCAGAAGATATTACCTTTCCTTAATTTAGCATATATGTAATTGTACATATATTAATCCTGCATATGTTAATTCAGCATATAGACTAATCTAGAATATATATTAGTCTACCATACAGGTAGTGATCTAATATTCCCGATCACCTACGATTTCATCTTCTCCCATATTACCCTCAGGAGTATTATAATAGGGTCCATCTTCGGGAACCTCCGCTTCAATATATTTAACTAAGTAAGCGGTTATAGGATTAATATAGTGGTAGCTGAGGAAGGATATTAAGAAATACATAATAAGGAAAGCCATGAAGAATACCAATACAAAGTTCTTAACTAGTACTCCTTCAGTGGATACGAAGAATGTCACCAATAGTGCAACAAAAAAACCCGCGACGCAAGGAACACACCAAAAGGCTTCATTAAAGAGAGATTCTAGTAGGACCAATGCGTACTCTCGACTTCCCTTGGGAGCATCTATGAATATAAAAGGTTTACAGGTTTCATTATCACACACATACATTAACCATATTAATCCCATGGATACCAGGAAGAATATGAATAGGGTTAACAGAATAAGAAAGTCCACCCAGAACATGGGCACCATACAATTCAGTCCGAAATACTGTTGTAAGGGAAATATATTGTCGTCCCAGTAACCCATGATATATATTTAGTATGTCCAAAAAAAATATTGAAATGTGATAGTATGAAAGTAAATGCGATGGAATAAATATCTCGCATATGACACCTGCAAATATCTCGAGTTTTCATATATACGGAGTTACGAAAACATCTGCGGAACATATTCATATCACCATGATCTTCCCAAGGTATCTCAAGTACCTTTCCCTTGTCAAAATTAATCCTTCATTTCCAAAATTACACTCACATTAACTTCACAGGTTTTCCCGTGTTACTTAAATGGCTAGTTTAAATGTTCCCATCTCTCCGGAACTCGCTAATATCGTCAGTCTTGTTGACAAAAATTTTGTAGTTTATGTCGATGCGCCTACAGGTAGCGGAAAGAGTGTTGGTATTCCTGCGGCACTGGCTATCTTAAAGTATAAGGTATTTGTCACTACTCCCACTCGTACGGCCGCTGTCTCTCTTTACAACTATCAATCCTCTATTCAGAATCAACTCAATCGCCAAACCAAGAATCTTGTAGGATATGCTGCCGAAGGGCAGATTCTATATGATAATGACACCCAGATAGTTTATGCTACCAGCGGTCATATTAGAAGAAAACTTCTAGCCTACTTTACCGACAATATAGCGGCACCTATAGATTTCTGTGATGTGCTGATGGTGGACGAGATCCATTCCGGTTCTCTTGATACGACCATTATTTTGTCTCTATGGGAAAAAGCCCACAAATCTGGGGTCAAGGTTCCTAAGCTAGTTATCGCTAGCGCCACACCCGTTCCTATTAATATTCAACCGCCACCGAAAGAGTATCATATCACAATTTCGCACTACCCGGTTCCTGTGATCTATTTATCTAAGGATATATCCGAAGAGGAATCCTATGAAGTTGCGGTGGAGCAGGCGGTAAAATGCAATCATGAACCCGTTGCTAAAGGACACATTATTATCTTTGGACCGGGAGCTGCCGAAATCGAAACCATGACTCGACTCCTTAGCGCTCGGGTCACTGATGCCGTCATCATACCGGCCTTTGGTGCCCTGAAGAAGGAGGAGCTAGATCGTATTTATGCGCCCACTACCAATAGAAAGATCATCATCGCCACCAACATTGCCGAAATGTCAATCACCATATCGGACGTGGGATTTGTCATCGATACCTTATTAGAGAAGCGGGCCGAAACCTCTCAGAGTGGTGGCATGCGTTTAGAGACAACTTATATCTCTCAAGACTCTGCAGACCAAAGGAAAGGACGAACGGGACGTACTTTACAGGGAGTTTGCTATCGTATGTGTACACAATCTTTCTTCGAGAACTTAGATAAGCATCGGGCACCCGAAGTGCTACGAGTTCCGATTTATGATGCCGTCATGGAGTTAATGTCGCGAGGTCTCGATCCTATGGAGATCCTATCCCAAGCTCCTCCCACTAAGATTACTCAGAGTATTGACTTATTGAAAGCCTTGGATATGGTACGCTACGATGGTCTGGGACAAGCGCAAATCACAAATTTAGGGCGATTTGCACCCGAGTTTCCCTTATCCGTACGTAATGCTGCCTTTCTCTATGCTTGGCGAGAAGATAAACGAGCCCCCTTCGTCGGAATAGTCATTGCTGCGCTGATCGATTGCTATGGACCCTCATACTTCTGGACTCCGCGCAGAGGTAATACTGTGGAATCCCGCGAAGAAGAAATTTCCTACAAGAATAAGTACTTTGACAAGTATCGTGGCGATAATGATTTGGAATCGGTTCTGAAGATGTGGTTGGATTTGTATGATGCTGTTATCGATCCTTTGGACTCTGGTGAAAATGTCACCAAATGGAGCGTTAAGAACAGCATCAACAATAAGAAGATTCACGAAGTTCTAGGAATAATCAAGCAATGTCTACATAAGTTGCATACACTTCAGAGTTCCGTCATTGTAGTAGGACCCTTCACCGTTAAGGGTGCGGTGACCGCGGCTCGTCCGTTCTTACAAAAAGTATATTTCGATCGGGTCTTTGTCCATGACCGTGATGGTGTTTATTTTGACAGTGATCGTGGCCGCTATCGCTACAGTCGCGATATTAATAGCAATGAACCGCAGTATCTCTTAGGATTAACCACAGCAGAGATCTCGGGAGCACGCGGAGTTGTCTGCTTGATTAATTTTGGTATCGATGTTCCCGAACCCGTGAAAGTAGTGAAAGTGGTGAAAGTAGTCAAACCACGAACAAAACCGCCACGAGCCAAAGCAAGCGCTTCCGTTGATGATACCTTGAATATGCTCTCTAGTTTATCTATTGGCAAAAACGCTCGTAATACGGTTTCTAGGGCAACACCATCTAGAATATCCACGTCTAAAACCTCGAGTACCGCCTCAAATAAGACCGTCGATACCTCGGCTCTAGATGTAAGCTTCACCCCTTATCTTAGCGGTGGTACCGTTCCCTATGCCACTTTGAGAACAACCAACGGAGTTACTGTAGCCTTGTGGCTGAAGAACCATCAGGCGCCTTACCCTCTCCATAAACTTACCATCACTCCCCAAGAGATGTTACAAAAGTTTAACAATTTACAGACATATAATACACCTTGGGATACCGCTCCTTTCAAAGTAGATCGCAAACGCGGAGATTGGCCCCCTACCGAGTTCGGGTATCCGGGAGCTCCGGAACAGTTCATATCTTTAACAATGACGGAACAACAATATCAGGATATGGACATTATCGTGGATTATTTCAACGAGTACTCGCGTTTACAATGTTTTCGCAAACCTTCGACCATATCCCCGTATACGGCCTGGTATGAGTACGGATCATATGTTAGTGTGGCTATAGATTATCTTATTAAGAATGAGCAAGATCTCAATTATACTACTTTAAGACATGCTCTCTATGAGAATTATGATACCGTGGTGGAGTGTCCATTTGGTCGTCCTACTTTCATTAGCGGTATCTTCAAGATGTTTGCGGTTGATCAACCTAGAGTCTTAGATGTTGGCGCCGGTTGGGGAGGAGCTTTGATTAGCGCCCGAGCCAATAATGCCTCCTATTATTATGGTGTGGAACCAGACCCTCTATCCTACGTCGGCTTGCAAGATATCATAAACACCCTCGCCCCCGGATTGCCGTACACGGTATCTACTGTCGGCATGCCGTCCCCACTACCGGATGTGCTATTTAACTATGTGCACGTGTCGCCTCCGGGATACGACTATGAGATTTACAATGGACCCCAAAGCATTAACCGCTGGAAGAATGAACACGAGTGGTACTTGGGATTCTTGTTCCCGACCATTAAATTATGTTGGGATCACACCGCTACTAACGGTTTTTTCTTCTTGCAATCGGCTCTAGCAGATAAGATTGCACCTTACATTGAAGTCTTCTGTCCTCAAGCATACTACTGTGGACCTATCGGTGAGAAGCTGTATAAGATGAAGGCGACTTGGGTGTGGTTAAAACTAGATGATTCCATACCTTTGGATAATGCTGCTAAGTTGCGACAAGATCAGATGAAAGCGGAGGGACGGAGGCGACTGTCTGGATATCCTGAGCTGTTCCGGGAACCTGTTCCCCTATTGATCTTCGATGATGCTCTGGTACAGCGATTGAGGGGACAGAGTGCTCTAATCTTGTTAGATAGTATAGTATAAGATATATACGATAGGTATATATTGTGAAAGTTTTGAATGGATTCCTATAGTACACTATAGTGTACACTGTGATATATAGTGGTAAACTCTCCAGTGGGAACAAATTAAATAATTTGTCCTCTATCATATATTATATATTATATGTCCTCTATAATATATAACAGTAAAGCCCTTCCCGGAATTAATTTAATTTGCAACCACACGGTTCTACTAATGTGTTAACCCCATAAAAACGAATATAAATCCATATAAACTCCCCAAAATTGATAAAAATATGATACTATTGTCCACATGGATAGGATGTCGGGTGTATTGTGTTCGGGAAAACCGCGCCATTATATGGAGGGCTATATGGAACGCTATGAATTGATTTCTACCCTGATTAGTGAGGCACTTGAGCTAGGATGGGATGTATTTAGGTACGTCTGGGATATATATAGTCTCCGCTATGCCACCGAAGCTGATATGAAGGTTTTTACTAGGGTAATGGTACTATTTGACGATCCCGAGGCGGAGATCATGTTCCTCCCAGAAGTCCTTCTTGGTTCTTCTGATATGCTATATCTATGCATAGACTTTGATAACTTTGATATTGATGAAGCCCTGATGGCACAATTTCCCCGAACTCTCCTACATCTGTCATTACTTCCTGAAGAACCCTTGCGCGGGCTGTGTATCCCTTCTCTACCTCCAGTTCTAGAGTGTCTTATACTGCACGTGATGATGGATCGAGGATTGATCGGTAAACTCCCTCGAACTTTGAAATATCTCGAACTCCACGATTATATTATCACACCCACCGAGTTCATTGAGCTACCGCGAGGACTAAAATCACTGACCGTTGGTAGTTGCTCTCTTGTGAATGAGGAGCTATCAAAGGATTCACCCCCTGCTCTTGAACATCTAGAATTTAAGAATGTGAGTGCGATCGGAGACACTTTTATTAAGAACTTACCTCGGAGTCTACGGAGTTTGATTCTAAATGGACATAATACAATCACCGATGCCGGATTATCACTACTCCAGAATCTGCACACTCTTGTTTTATGTTCAAACATTAATATCACTGCACAAGGATTATATGGCCTCCCTCATACTTTAACTTCTCTGGAATTGAGAGAGGTCTCACAGATCGATGATCTCGATGTCACTCAGTTCCCCCCGGGTCTTATACGCTTCGATTTGGGGGCTCAGGAACACAACCAGGCCTACGCGGTTATGCATAATCATAACTAAGTGGCTAGGTATAACCATATATGATAACGATATTCTATCCTAAGAATATATGAAGGTTGCTAATTATCTTGTGCCCTGTAACACTATATTAGTGTTATATTATATTATATTATATGGCATAAGATAATCGCCCCTATTCCCGGGTATTACTGACAATATATCTTCCATATATATATCTTCCATATGTATATATCTTCCATATATATATCTTCCATATATATATCTTCCATATATATATATCTTCCATATATATATATATATATATATATCTTCCATATGTATATATCTTCCATATATATATATATATCTTCCATATGTATATATCTTCCATATGTATATATCTTCCATATATATATATATATATCTTCCATATGTATATATCTTCCATATATATATCTTCCATATATATTTATCCGTATCGAATGAACCACGACATATATCACAATCTATCACAGTGCATCACACTCTATCACAATCTATCACAGTGTATAACAGTCTATCACAATCTATCACAGTATACTGCACTCTATTATTTATTGGGGAGATTTTCTATTCTTATCTATTTACGATCTGATCCAATATACTCATGATCTACTACCCAGGTTTTATTGAAGTATCGGAAAGTGACACAACCCCCATTACTGTCGATAACATAGATACCATCGACATCCGCGGTTAGGCGTCCTCGATTATAATATTCCATACGAGATCCTGGGGAAGTGATGTAAATATTATACTTGCTAGATTTGGCACAGACCAGGGTAGTGTCCTTGATAGTGAGAACTCGATTGTCCTCAAAATCTCGGTCCCTGGCATCTAAGATAATATATAGATTCTGATGTACCGGATTGGCATAAATGGCAGATTCTTTAAATGAAGAAGTTACCACTAAGGCGTCACTCTTGGAACTACACAGAGTTCGACAAGAAGTGTTAAGATTACCCACGGAGAGAGTTCCACTAATCCGAGCATCTCCAGAAACATTTAACAGATTATCATCATCTTCGCTAGGTATTCCCACATATATCTTTCCGAGAGCATAGATATTACGAGTCACAACCGCCTCCTTATAATCCGAAAAGCGTTCGCCTTCCTTGCAATCCAAACCCAAGAAGACGGAATGATGGCAGTTCTGAACCTGCAGTTTAGTAGAACCTGCAACCACTATCTTTGAAGATTGATGAACTTTGTTATAATCTCCGCCCACTACCGCGATCGAGCTGATGTAAGCATCTTTACCTCCGGTAATGCGATTGTGTGAACCTGTCATCAGAACACCATGAGATTCCGATTCATTATCCAGACCAAAGATGGCGGAGTGATATGTAGGCTTGAAATATTCTCCAACAAGAATACTGTTCCATTTGGGAGCTAATAGAATAGTGGAACCGATTCGGAATTTGGTAGAAGATTTGAGCTTATCACTATATTGCAGAACCTCGTTACACAAAGCCCAGGGATAATAATCCTCATATCTAATTTCGGGAACCGATGAAGCGATAGTGTTATCTTTAACATCATAGAGCTTTGCACCAGCCTCATAAACCACGTGAGACGATGATTGTGAGCTCTCTCCTACTTCTGATGAGACTATATCTTGTTTATTTGCCTGTTCATTTAGCGATTTAAGGTATTTGGCATCTTTGATGGTAATTGCTGGGAATTTATGAGGTAAAGGGGTTACTGTTACATTTGGGGATAGATTGGAATCGTTACGAGGTGTGAGTGAATCTATGCTAAAATTACTGGGATCGCTATATTGATCCTGTCTCATCTCTTTCTCGTGTTTATCATCTCTACCATGTTTATCCTCTCTGTCATGTTTATCATCCCTACCATGTTTATCCTCTCTACCATATTTATCATCCCTACCATATTTATCATCCCTGCCATGTTTATCCTCTCTGTCATGTTTATCCTCTCTACCATGTTTGTCCTCTCTGCCATGTTTATCCTCTTCCTTGGGAATGACTCCTCTTTCTACGAGTTCCTTCACCACTAGATCCTCCACGAGATCTGTCTCAGACACGGTAGATTCCATGACATTGATATGATGTTTTGGAGTAACTTCTGGAAGAACTTTCTTATTAATAACGTCGAAACGAGGTAATTGGGGTGGTTTGAGGGGGACGGTAGTCATATATCTTGGAGGTAGAATCACCATTGCGCCCTCGGATTTACGAGGAGCGGATATATCACGACCGCTAGAGCCATAATCGGCAGAACTACCACTGGAAATACTAATATCGCTTAGGTTCAGCTCATGCTTACTGATATGAGGTGTTGGTAGTGATTGTGATCCAGACCCTTCCACAATAAAGAAATCATTAGTCGTCATCAAAGGGCGTGGTGTAAGTTGAGAATCGTTCCTGTGCAAACTGCTCATTTAAATGTTCATAAAAATAAATATACACAGTCAAATGCGAATTCGCATCCGCTTTCACTCCGAGGAAATGATGTGAAATGATCTCTTCACATCTCTTCACATCTCTTAATATACTTGCATATATGAAGAAATATATGGAGAAATATATGGAGAAATATATGGAGAAATATATTATATGGTAGAGTGTATAACTAGTGTGTGATTAGCAGTACGAACTACTATACTCTGCGGTAATAGTGTCATATACTGCCTATCTTTTTCATATACCACCTATCTTTTTCATATACCACCTACCTTTTTCATATATAGTATCATATACTTTGTAACCTATCATAGTATATGAGAACAGGGTCGTCCACGCGAATTAATTAATGGATCCCGACCCTTTTCCATATTATATATGTGACCTAATATATAATATATAATATATAATATGAAAAGCCTCATAATTAATTCGCATAGTATACTTATGGTTTATGGGGAGATCGGTAATTAAGTCGCATTATATAAGAGATTATCTCTTATATACTTATGGTTCAATATACTTGGTATATTCTGAGGGTAATATGGTCGTGTTGTCTTCATTACTGGTAACTTCGGCTAAGACTTTACTCTTGATAAAAAGAGCGTCTAACATCTTCATCTGCAGTCCAGCTAATCCCTTGGCATAGGTAATAATAACGGTAGCATCGGATTTCAAACCGGCACGATAGATTCTACCAGCAGCTTGGACTATCGATAGCATGCGGTAACTAGGTGCGATATACATGGTGCGGGGATGATCACCACGGGTATCTTGCAAGGATAGGGACTCTGATGCAGTCTGAACGTTACAAACTATGACACGACGGACACCATCGTTGAAGTCTGATACTATCTTCCTGCGCTCCTTAGACCGAGTTTTACCATTAAAGCGCGCTGGCTCGAATTGAGCCAAGCCCGTCATGATAAGATCTATAGAGGAGTCGTAATTTTGCATACAAATGACCTGAGAACTGGGATTTTCGGTTAGGAGATGTGTCGCTAAGCGAATGGTGATTTCGGTCAAGGTATTTTCTAAGGCCACTAAAGTCTCAGTAAATTTAGCAAGGCCAACTCCTTGCATATCAAAGTTTCCAGTTCGATGGTCATATTTCATCAAAACCGAAAGCGTCTCCAATGCCTCCTTCAATTTGTAAAATCCCTGCTGACTAATATTGTAATGACCATTGTAGCACAGCTCGCGCCCTTCGATGGTTTCCGGTTTCGACATAAATCCGGAAACTCTGGACTTGATAACATCGATATACAATCGGAAAGCGAGACGCTGAATGTTCTTTTTGCTGGTGGGTGGGATTCTTCTTAAGATCTTGGCAGTCAATGTGTTATCCATTTCTCGACACGCACTAATCAGTTCCTCAATTCCTGTATTTTCCAGTTCTACGTTACTAGTGAAGGGGGTCACACGATACAACTTTTCCGTAATAAACCCCATCATTCTTAGGAATTGAATCACGCGATCTTCACTATCGAAAGGACTTGCCGAGAGGAGGGCATACCGAGAATTCATCGGGTATCCGGAAGTGTCGAAGAAGGGCGACACCATACCCAGACAAGCTTTGAACTGGTCAGACTTATTCTTGATATGTTGAACCTCATCAAACACCACGAGGGTACCGCTTTCAAGTAGACTACGATAAAATTCCGTGGGAGTGAAGATGACTTTATGTTGATCCTTCGCATCAAAATAATCTGTTCGGATCAGATAGTTGTGATTAAGACTGCGACCACGGACCCCTCGTAAACTATCGTAAGAGATTATATCTACCACGGGGGTACCGTACTTTCGAGATTCATTTTCCCACACTGCCGTGCCTGAGACCGTAGTAACAACCAAAATCTTGAGACCGAATTGCTTAGCGAGCCATAGCTGCACGATAGTCTTACCGGTACCGGTTTTAGAAGTATCCAGAAGAAACGCTCGAGTCATTAGAATTTCTTTCGCACGTGCGGCCCAATCCACTTGCCAAGGACCCAGCCTTATTTCTTCTACAGGAATGGAAAATCTACCCAGGTTCGGTGCCGATACCGGGAGATACGCTGAGGATGATGGTGCGGCATAGTTAGCACCGTAGTTGGTGTCATAGTTGGTGTTATAGTTGGTGTTATAGTGTGATAAAACAAATGAAGAGGATGGGCGAGCATATTGTGGTAGATTATATGAAGTAGGTAGTGGTGAAGTAGGTAGTGGTGAAGTAGGTAGTGGTGAAGTCGGCAGTAACTGCTGCCCGACCTGGGGCGCAACAACTAACGTAGCAATTACCGGAGCGCTAATCTGCGGAAGTGATGGGGCGACGATAGGATATCTGATATTTGATTGAGGAAGTGATGGAGAGACTTTTGGGGAACTGACTACTGGTGCTCTGACGCCGATTGGTAATTGCACACCTGGTAATTGCACACTCGGTGCAGATGGTCCGACTACTGGTGCTCTAATACTCCTCGGTAATTGCACACCTGGTAATTGCACACTTGGTAATTGCACATTTGGTGCAGATAGTCCGACTGAGGGGGCTCTGATACTCCTTGGTAATTGCACACTCGGTAATTGCACACTCGGTAGTTGTACACTTGGTAATTGTACACTTGGTAATTGCACACTTGGTAATTGCACACTTGGGGCCTGGGGGAGTGGTATCGAATTTATAGGAGCAACTTGAAGTTTGAGGCCTGTATTCGATTGAGCATTTGGTGAGCTTATAGTCGTGGGTAAGTTCACAATTCTGGGTGCAGATGCTGGCACGGTGGGAACAATAGGTATCAGTGGTGAGGCCAGGCTTGGGGACACTACAGGGGACACTACAGGAGAGATTCCAGGGATTCTAGGGATGGGCAGAGGAGCTATCGTGGGTACATACGGTATCGCAGGTCGAGCTACGGGCACAGGAAAATGAATGTTGACATACGGTTGCGCCATTTATATCCCTGGGATATTTTTGATAATTGTCTTTATGCGATTTATTTTTGCTCCCTCCTTGCTTCATATTTTTATTATTCTGTTATCCCTTCGCTGTATGAGTTCGCTGTGTATCAGATTCGGGTAAAATTGGTCTTTATATACTACACTCTTTAGGACTACAAAACAGTATTAACAGTGCATTTAGCTATGGTAAATGACTGAGGATCCTGAGAGTAATAGTCCTGAAAGTAATAATCCTGACAGTAATAACCCTGAGAGTAATAATCCTTGTAGAAATAATCCTGGCAGTAATAAGCCTGAGAGTAATAATCCTGAGAGTAATAATTACTGCAGTGATCCTGATAGCATATTCGCTAATATAGATGATATGCAAGTGCGGGAAGCTCTCACAGAGCATATTATTTCTCAGATCCAATTTCACTATCGTATGAATGACCCTGCTGGAGAAGCCATATTCATTCATAATTTGACCAAGGAACTCCCGCGCCTATTTGATCATAAAATATGTGATGTGGACACTATCATAGCATATGTGCAATTTCGAGGTCCCACTAACATCGGTAGAGCGAAATCTTTCACTAAATACATCGAAGCCTTCAAAGTCCAGTATAGAAAATAGATTGTTTAAGGAACCAAAATATATCTAAATTCTCCGCCATCATGATGATGAAGGAGTGGTTTCAAAACACACAGATGCACATATGCTATCATAGCTATGATAGTAACATGACACCTCGATGTACAAAATCGGATAATTGTGAACGTATAAAAAGTTAGAAAAATGTCAGAAAAAAAAATATCGGTATGAATAAATATGCACTCAAATACCACTTATTCCTCAGAATACATTTGGAAGGCATTAATTGCTGAGTTTATCGGTACTTTCGTTTTGGTTTTCATTGGATGCTCTGCAGTCGCTCTCACTCTTGATCAAGGTGGAACTGCCCTCGGTTCTGCTCTCGCCTTCGGTTTGACCCTCATGGTTCTATTCTATATCTTCGGAACCTATTCCGGTGCTCACGTAAATCCTGCTGTTTCCTTCGGCTTCGCCTGTGCCGGACGCATGAGCTGGTGGTTGATGATCGGATATTGGATTGCCCAGATTGTCGGTGCTATTGCTGCCGCTGCTTTGGTTATGTATTTCTTTGGACAAGATTCTGGAGTCGGAGCCAGCGTGGGAAGTCTTACTAATACTAATGCATGGGAAGCCGTTCTCGTTGAAGCTTTCTTGACTTTCTTCCTCGTCCTCGCCATCCTTTTCGTCACTGCTAACCCCTGGTTGGCCATTGTCTCTGGTATTATCATCGGTGCTGTTCTTACATTCGATATGTTAGCCGGCTACTATCTTACCGGTGCCTCTATGAACCCCGCTCGTTCTCTCGGACCTGCCATCTTCAGCAACAATCTGACTACCTATTGGATCTACGTTGTTGGACCTCTTATTGGTGCCCTCGTTGCCGCTATCGTGTACTGGCTCTTGTCTTATGATTATTCCTCGTGCTTGAAGCGTGATGAGTGCGGTAAAGTTATCGTCGATGAATGCTGCAACCCTATCCGTGTTGGCAAACGCCCCGTCCTCGATCGTTGCGGAAACCAAGTTGTGGACTGCAATGGTTGCAAGCAATGGGAAGAATATGTGAAGCACGACCCCAAATTAGACTACAGACAGGCAACACCATTCAGTTATTATAAGGATCAATTGCGTCAAATGGGCCTCGACGTCGATTTCTTGAAAGAGAAGGCTGCTCACATCGTTAAGGAACATCAAATTATCGTTGACGGAGTCGTGAGTTCCGAAGGAATCAAATCCGCTGTGGGAAAATATGCTACTGGAGCCGGAGCATGGGTTAAGGATGGAGCATGGTCTCAAGATGGTCCCTGGTCCCAAGGATCTGCGATGAATCAATCTACCCTCGGACAAAATCTCGGTATGAGTCAAGGTATGAATCAAGGTACGCTCGGATCTCGCCTACAAAGCATGATGCCCAGTCAACCTCTGTCAGCTGTTGCCATGACCTACTAAGTAATAAACGTTACAAACATCATATATATCTCACAGACGTGAGATATGCTGATCTACTGAGAGTGAATAGAACTAATTATTTCAGGGTTTTTACTATTTTATATTATTGTCTCACACATATATAATAAATCCCAGACCTGGCCCATAATTAATTATATTTACAGAGACTCCGACCCATAATATATTAATGTAACTTCTAAGTCTAAGATATATCAAATGCCGATATATTTGTTGGTAGCTGCGGAGGATAATCCGAATCTACCTGCTCTATTCCAGTATAGTACTATATAAAATTATCACCACTATAAATAGATGCATGTCTACCTGTACCCAAAGTCATAATAGTATATCTATAGGTGAGTCCTGCCCGACATCAATGGCAAACGAGTACTTTAACAACTTCTATACTTTAGAAGGATCTTTAGCTCAATGGCTAATCATAGTCTTCGCCATGATGACTTTTGCAGTCGTATTACACATCAATTTGCACTCTCTTGCTGGTATATGTTTAATGATTGTAGGAGTGGTATTCATCCTCTTAATATTGTGCGGTTATATATCTTGGCAGGTGATAGGGGATCATAATCTTATTAAACTTGTAAGTGCTCGCCGTATCCTCCTCCTCCTCAAATTCCTTCTCATATTAATTATTACCGCACTATGCATATGGGCAATAGTAGTGATGATAAAACAGTATGAAACTTCTAGTTATTCTGAGGATAACGAAGATTTCTAAGTCAATGTAACATATCAAATCCCGATATATTCATCTGTTCCACTGCACCTCTTTATTCTTAATGATACTAAACATTATTTTCGACATAAACATTCCTAAAGCTATGTTTAGTATTATTGACATCACTCTAGATATTATCCTCCATAACCAAAATGGTGTCTTCTATAAATGTTTGGTCTGAGTAAAATACAAATACACAAATCATTCTAAATCTGAATCGCATCTATTTTAATTGTAAAGATAAGTCGTCATACCTCATACCCACAAATGAATTATTTATCGTTTAGTTGGCGTTCGATGATTCTGGAAACCTTCATACTATACTAAGATTTCTGTTCCAAAAATAACACTTTTACCCACTTTTGTCTGGACCCATCTAATCTCATCTTATCTCATCTTATCTATTTTAATTGTAAAGATGAGTCGTCAGGGGTATACCCCACAAATGAATTATAATGAGTTCGGTAAGTCCGGTAACCTTCATACTATACTAGGATTTCTGATCCAAAAATGGCACTTTTACCCACTTTTATCTGGGCCCATCTAATCTCATCTTATCTCATCTAATCTATTTTAATTGTAAAGATGAGTCGTCAGGGGTATACCCCACAAATGAATTATAATGAGTTCGGTGAGTCTGAAAACCTTCATACTATACTAGGATTTGTGA
>Ga0182016_10001285_pt1 | contig 30582 bp, 22 predicted proteins | sample 712S2MmetaG_FD_120491 | JGI IMG/M metagenome (GOLD analysis project Ga0182016, IMG submission 120491) | Permafrost microbial communities from Stordalen Mire, Sweden - 712S2M metaG | ecosystem: Environmental > Terrestrial > Soil > Wetlands > Permafrost | place: Sweden: Stordalen | collected...
AATGGTACACGGTTCTCAAGTACCGATCGCGAGAGACGGCGGCATAGGACCATTGACTCGTTTTGCTGGTACAAAGCCAAGGATTGCGTGTGGCCGACCCTGACTACGATGGGAAAATGAGAGCACAAGCCCGCTAACAATCAGCGCCTGGGCATCCTACCCGGTTCATTGAACAACGGATCCTGCGTGGCGAGATTACAGAAAAACGCGGGAGGAGCAGCGGTGAAAGAGGCGCGCGCGTCAGAGTGGTTCGACGTTTCCGTGACAGTGGACGGCAAGAAATACGCCGGAAGGTTCCAAATCACGGGCTCTAGCCGTTCGCTGTGGGTTGAGGTTCGGTGTAAGCGAGCGGCCAACAGGACGCAACTCGGAGAGATGGATGCGCTCGTGCTCGCACGCCAATTGCTTTCGGAATTGGTGCGGGGAGGCGAGGCGGGCGGGCCAGTCGCTGGCGGCGGTGGCGGCCGCGTGCCTTTGTAGCATCAGCACCGAAAACAGGATCATTAAGCAGCCAAAGGATTGGGGCGACGGAGGGTTGTACCGACGGAGCCCTCTTCCCAAGGGGCCACGCGCCGGAGCACAACGCCGTGCGCCTCTGAATCTACTCAGTCTCCCGGCGAGCCTTCTTACTATTGCGTTTACGGGCCAGCGCCTGCTTAACGCGCAGTTTTTGGCCAGGCTTCAGGTAAAAGGCATGTCGCTTGACTTCCCTGATTATGTCCTCCTGCAAGACCTTCCTCTTGAAGCGCTTGAGCGCGTTCTCAAGCGTCTCGCCTTCCTGGAGCCTTACCTCAGCCAAAGTGCACCGCCGACATCAACCAGGATTCCGATGTCCGGGCCTGAACGTTCAATTGCTGTTTTGTCATCCTATCCAAGTCTACTTGTTTTGGGGTTCCAAAACCTGGCAGCCGAGGACTGCTCTTCCCGAATCGAAGTCCATCATTTTCGAGCCGTGTTGACACGTCGCGAACCCAGCGGGGGCATCTTCGTTGGGAACGGCGTTATTATTCATTATCGGAAGTCACGCAACCGAAGGGTTCGTCTCCTCCGCGTTGCGTCAATTCAAGAGGAGCCGCTGTTCGGAACTGTTCTGTGACCAGTCGTCTTCGGCTTCTTACGATCCGGCGGTCACCGTGAACGTCGCCGCTTGACTCGCAACCGCGCCCACCGTGACCACCACCTGCTGCGGCCCCGGCGTCAGACCGGACGGAACCACGAAGTTTATCTGCGTCACCCCGACCAATCCATACGGAATCCCATCGAAAAGAATCTGCGCGGGTCGGCCCCCAATGGTCATTGAAACGGGCAGCACGGATTTTGGGAGGCTTGTAACCGGAATCGAGGTTGAAGGCGCCGATCCGGTAGCCAGAGCCGGTGCAACCTCGCCGTCCCCGGTGATGAAAAGCACCAGCGCCTGACCCGCCGCTCCACTCGCATAGGGCACCGTGTTGCCATTCGCATCGGCAAAAATGCCCGGCGCAGCGGCTGCAATCTGAATCTGGCTGACGGCGCTCTGGCCGGCCTGATAAACCACCAAGGTGGCCCGTCCGGGCGCCGTTCCGTAGGGAATTTGCACGTTCGCCTGCGTGGGCGAAACGTAGTAAAGAGGCGTCAGCACGCCATTTACCGTCGCTTCAAAGCTCTGCATGTAGATCGGCAGAGGAACGGCAGACGCAGCCTGCGTCCCAGCGCCCAGATTAGAACCGAAGATACTCAGAATCATCCCAGGCGCGTACGATTGTTGAAAGGACGCACCGTTCGTCGTCCCTGAAATGGCCGGCACAGCACCGGTCGAGGAGGGCGCGATGCCGACAAAGGGAACACTCACCGAAGTATTCCACGATCGCCCATTCGCGTCGGAGCCTGTGAACGCGAAGGTGTGCGTCTTCGGAATCACGTCTTCGTCGAAGCTTACAGCGGTCGACGCGGTGCCGAAAGCACTGATAGCTGAGCTCTCAAACCACGTCGATATCGGATAGCTTTTGCCGTCGATCAGGAAGCCTGTGAGGGTGGTAGCCACCCCGCCTTCTTCAACGAGTGTGAGGGAAATGTCCCAGGACGAAACTCCGCTTGCACTCACATGCTGGTAGACCGGATTCGCGTTACTCGAAACCACAATCAAGGACGTCGCCGCAGGCTTCGGAACGGCGGCAGCAGCGAGTTTCGCCAGATCCACCGAGCCGAGCCCTGTACACAAATCGTAACCAGGGCCCGCTGTGTATCCCATTTGTCCATTCACGCAATCGGGCGAGCCCGCGGTGCACGGAACGATATTATTCCCTGTAGTGATGTCGTGAAATACCGACGGACTGCTCTGCGCAATCCGGTAGAGCATCGGATTCACGTTGCCGAGCCCCGGCGTACTTTGCGCGCCGTTCGCCACCAGGTAGTGGTTCAGCAGGACCATTATCGCGGCAAACAGAGGCGTAGCGCCGGACGTCCCGCCCCGGCTCGCCCACACGCCATTCGACAGAATGAGGTAGCCGTCGTGGACAGTCGACGCAGCAAAAGCCACGTCCGGAACATCGCGTTGCCCGTCATTTGGGACCCCGGCGCCGGCCTGCCAGGATGGCTTGGGATAGAAAGTGCTCACTCCTCCGGTGCTCGCGGCGATTTCGGTCGCCGAGGTCTGGTTCCAGACGGATTCCGGAATGTACGAAAGAGCGGACCCCCCGTATTGGTCATTCGTGCCGGACCAGTAATTGCCACTCTGGTCGTCGAACTGCGTCCCTCCGACCGCCGTAACTTCCGGCATGTCCGCCGGAAAGTCGGGCGCGAGACCCTTGGTCGCGACCATCACGCCAAGGGCGTCACAGCCCGCCCCACCAGTGTCCCCGCTCCCGGCCAGCCAGGTGATCCCCTCCGCGTTCGCCTGTTGCGCGAGCGCCTGGTAACTGGAAAGGGCCGCCGCCGCATCGTTTGCGTCGCAGCCCGAGGTAAAGCTGAACGTGATGACCGGTGCCAGATCCTGATCGACGGCATACAGCACCGCATTCAACGCGTTCTGCGAATACACAAACAGCATGGAGGCGTTTCGCGCTACTCCTGAAACCGTCTCGAGATCGAGATCGGCCTCTCCCAGTGCGCTAGTCTGGCCCGGGTCCGGGAAACTCGGCACCAGGACTGTTTGTACTTTAGGCGGCGAAAGGTTATAGGTCGAAGCATACGTGGTGAGATCTGAAGAGAGAATCTCCGATTCGCCCGTTACGACGATCTTCTGTCCTGTTCCGTCGATTCCGGCTCCAAGCAGCGTCGCGAAATCGTAAATAGTCGCTAGATCTCCCGGCGAGAGATTGTGCGTTCCATTGCTCATGGTGTCCAGCGGCTTCACCTCCGGGATAAAGTCGTCAAGTCCGCCGATCGCTCTGACGACCTCCCCTAAGGCCCTCGGAACGGAAGGATTTTGCGTGTTGGCGTAATGGACCGCTCTGCCGGAGCGATACCGATGAATCTGCGTATGAAACGTCGCCTCCACTGCGCCCGCGGTTCCGTTGAATACGACGTGGGAACGTCCTCGTCCAATCCAGCCGATACGAAACCCCTGCGATTCGAGCCAGTTCGCAATCTTCGCCGCGTCCGCCTCACTGATCGCGAACTGTTCTGCATACTGCTCGGGAGTAAGCCACTGGTGGTAGCGTGAAGACGCAGGGTCCTGCAAGTCCATCAACAACCGATCGAGCGATGCTTTCTGCGCAGCCGACGGCTTGAGGAATAAAATTAAGCCGTCCATCTGCTGCGATGGCGCTATCAGCCCTTCGTCGGCATACGAGCTAGCAAGCGCTCGAACGTGCCCCGACAGGACCGCCAATTGGCCCCCGTCAATCCGCCCCGTGACCCGATCGGCCGGCGCCGCCAGGGAGAGCGATGCCAGCAGCAGCGTGCTTCCGAGGTATTTCAGCAAACGCATAAGCAAGTATTACGCCGCTGGCGGAGGTAAGCAAGTACCTTCCTGAAGTAAGCCCAGAAGGGCGGCGGCGCTCGCAAACCGCGAATTGCCGCTATAATCGAAACAGGAACTATCTGTGTCCTTTCTACGCGTCAGCGCCGCCATTGCCACCGCATTCCTCGTGGGGTGTTTCCTCGAAGGGTGCTCGACCGGTCCCAGCACGGTGAAAGCTGCCAGCGTCAAGGATGACAAGGACCGCCACACCGCGCCGGACTTCGCCTTAAAAGATGCCGATGGCAAGACCGTGCACCTCGCCGACTACAAAGGCAAGGTGGTGCTGCTCGATTTCTGGGCGACGTGGTGCGGCCCATGCCGGATCGAGATTCCCTGGTTCGAGGAAATTGAGCGCACCCGCAAGGACAAGGGCTTTGAGGTGCTCGGCGTCTCCATGGACGAAAACGGATGGGAAGACGTCAAGCCGTTTCTGGCCCAGATGAAGGTAAACTACCGGGTGGTCGTCGGCGACGACCCCACCACGCAGGCCTACGGTGGCGTGGACTCGCTGCCCACCACGTTCCTGATCGATAAGCAGGGAAAAATCGCCGCAATTCACATTGGGATCGATGGAGGCCGAAAGGATTTCGAAGATGGTGTCGATGCGCTTTTGCGGGAGGGTGACACGCCTGTCAATGCTGGCAATGGTGCTGTACCTCCCGCTGTTGCGGCCGCAAAGCAGCACTGAACGGGTAACCGTCGGCCAACCCCAAAAAGTTGCCGGTAAGCGGAATGACGCGGTGCAGACCAAGATTCCCGTGTCGATCCTCGAGGGCTACCACGTCAACAGCAATACGCCGTCCGACGAGTACCTGATTCCGCTCAAGGTCACGTGGACTTCGCTGGGCGCGCTGGAGGGCGGTCAGGTGACCTTTCCAAAGGCCGAAAAGATCACCGTCGGCGACCAGTCGCTGTCGGTGTTCACCGGGAAATTCGACCTCGCAGTGAGCTTTAAGGTCTCGGCCACAGCGCCTGCCGGCCCGGGGATCGCCACCGGCAAGCTGGGTTTCCAGGCATGCAACAACAAGATGTGCTTCCCGCCCAAGAGCATCGAAATCGACGTGCCGTACCAGGTGCAGTAAGCTCTGCCGCGCCAGTCGTAGAATAAAAAATAATGCCCGAAGATCAGCAGGATTTCTACCGCATACAGAAGCTGCCCCCGTACGTGTTCGCGGTCATCAACGAAATGCGCGCCAAGGCGCGGGCCGCCCAGATCGACGTGATCGATCTGGGGATGGGCAACCCCGACGGCGCTACCCCGCGCGTGGTGGTCAACAAGCTGATCGAGGCGGCGCGCAACACGCGCAATCATCGCTATTCGCAGTCGCGCGGCATTCCCCGCCTGCGCGAGGAAATCGTCGCCCGTTACAAGAGCAACTACGGCGTGGAGCTCGACCCCGACAAGGAAGCCATCGTCACCATCGGGGCCAAAGACGCGCTGGCGCATCTCCTCTTCGCGACCATCGGTCCGGGCGACGTGGTGGTCTCGCCGAATCCCGCATATCCCATTCACCAGTACGGCGTCCTGATGGCCGAGGGCCACGGCTGCATGCTGCCAATGCCTGACGCCGCCACGTTCCTCAGCCGCTTGAAGGACCTCTATCGCACATCCACCGTCAAGCCCAAGATGCTGCTGATTTCGTTCCCGCACAATCCCACCACCACCTGCGTCGACCTCGATTTCTTCCGCGAGATTGTGGCGTTGGCGCGCGAGCACGGCACCATGATCGTGCACGATTTCGCCTACGCCGATCTCGGCTTCGACGGCTACCAGGCTCCCAGCATTCTGCAGGTGGAGGGCGCGAAAGAAATCGCCGTGGAGATTTTCTCGCTGTCTAAGAGCTACAACATGGCGGGCTGGCGAGTGGGATTCTGCGTGGGCAATCCGCGCATGATCGCGGCGCTGGCGCGCATCAAGAGCTATCTCGATTACGGAGTCTTCCAGCCCATCCAGATCGCCTCGATCATCGCGCTGCGCGAATGCGAGGAAGACACGAAAAAGATTTGCGCCAACTATCAGAAGCGGCGCGACGTGCTGATCCACGGGCTGAAGCGCGCCGGTTGGCCGGTGGAAAAACCGCGGGGCACTATGTTCGTGTGGGCGCCGGTGCCGGAGAAATTCCGCGCCGGAGGATCTCTGGAATTTGCCAAGTTGCTGCTCGAAAAGGCGCAGGTCGCGGTATCGCCGGGCATCGGCTTCGGACCGCTAGGCGAGGGATTCGTGCGTTTCGCACTGATTGAGAACGATCAGCGCATTCGCCAGGCGACACGCTCCATCGGACAATTTCTGAAGGCGTGACGGCCGGCTAGTCTTCCGGTCCTTGGACCAATCCTTGCGCAGCTTCCCGCCGGTATTTCGCCATCGGGTCTTCCGGTTCCTCGCGCTTCGGCCAGGAGTTCATCACCTTCATCATGATCACCGGCGAGAGGATCACGATGAGGATGATCAAATAAGAGAACGGCGCCCACCCGTGGATCCATTTGACCGTGCTGTCCAGGCGGGATGCCAGAGTGCCGTTTTGCTGGGCTGTCATCGTCAGAAAGAACAGCCCGAAGAGAATGCAGCCGATGTAGGCCATAATCGATGACCCATTAGAGCATGGCGGATCGCACACTCGAAACTAAGTTTGGTTATCGGGAGTTACCCTGTTAACTGCCGGTTACTCAGCGAGCTTCGCTCGCCTGGACAAGCTGAAGCATGTCCCACGTGGGGTATGCTTCAGCTATGCTTTAGCTTGCCCCGCCGGGCGACAGCCCGGCCTTTCGAGACTACCGGCTCTTCCACGTATGGAAACCGATGATCGTCTTGGCGTCTTCGATCTTACCCGCGCGAATCATCTCCGCCAGTTCCTTGCGCGTGTACCAGCGGGCCTCGATGCGCTCGTCGTCCATGGGAGTAGCCGTTCCGGCGGTGAGTTCCGTGGCGAGATAAATGGTCATCTTTTCCGCCACGAATCCTGGACTGGGGTAAAACGACGACAGCTTTTCCCACTTCTTCGCGCGATAACCGGTCTCCTCGATCAGTTCGCGGCGCGCCGCTTGCAAAGGAGTCTCGCCGTCATCCACCTTACCGGCCGGCAGTTCCCACAGGTATTTATTGGCGGGCAATCGATACTGGCGCACCAGTAAAATGCGCTTTTTCTCGTCGACCGCCATCATCACGGCCGACCCGTTGTGGCGCACCACCGAGCGCTTGATCTCGAATTTGGTCTTAGGGTCCACCGCCTGATCTTCGGTAACCGTAAACAAGCGGCAGGTATAAGCTTCATGCGAAGAGGTGATTTTCATGATCGTGAACGCAGGGCTGCGGCGAATTCGTCCGCCGGCAGAGTATTGCGAATGTCGTTGGGTCCGAGCCAGCCGCGCCGCGCGGTCGTCACGCCGAATCGCATGCTGGCCAGATGTTTGGGATGGTGCGAATCGGTCGAGATCGTGAAGCACGCGCCTTTCGCCTTGGCGCTGCGGATGAGCGGACCGTGCAGGTCGAGCCGTTCCGGACTGGCGTTGATTTCGAGCCACACGCCGCGCCGTACCGCTTCGGCAACCACCCGGTCGAAATCGTAAGGATACCCTTCGCGCTGCAGCAGCAGCCGCCCCGTGGGATGTCCCAGAATGCGCAGGTTTGGAGATTCCAGCGCGCGCAGCAGCCGGTCCGTCATTTCGGCGTGCTCCAGATTCATGTGGCTGTGCACGCTGCCGATCACCAGATCCAGTTCCGCCAGCGCGTCATTGGCCAGATCCATGGCGCCATCTTTCAGGATGTCGCACTCGATGCCCGAAAAGATGCGGATGCCCGCGCGGCCTTCGCGATTGATCTCGCGCACCTGCCGCGCGAAGTCCACCACGCGTTTCTCATCGAGCCCGTTGGCCATGGCGAGCGCCTTCGAGTGGTCGGTGATGGCGATGTATTCGTAGCCCAGTGCGCGCGCCGCTTCCGCCATTTCCAGGAGCGATGCGCGGCCGTCGGTCTCGGTGGTGTGCATGTGGAGATCGCCGCGGATATGGCGCATCTCCACCAGCTCGGGCAGCTTTCCTTCTTCGGCGGCTTCGATTTCCCCGCAGTTTTCGCGCAGTTCGGGCGGAATCCACGCGAGGCCGAGCGCCTCATACACGCCCGCTTCGGTCTCTCCGGCCACCTTGAAATCGTCGTCGACGCGGAACAGGCCGTACTCGCTGAGCTTCAGCCCCATCTTAACGGCGCGCGTGCGAATCGCCACGTTGTGGTCTTTGCTGCCGGTGAAATATTGCATCGCCGCGCCGAAACTGCCGGGCGGAAGCGCGCGCACGTCCACCTGCAATCCCTCATGGCCAACTTTCGCGCTGGCTTTATTCTCGCCGCGCGCCAGGACTTCCTCCACGCGGGGATAAGCCACGAAGCGATCCAGCGCGGGAATGGGGTCGGGACCAGTGACCAACAGGTCGAGGTCGCCCACCGTCTCGCGCCCGCGCCGCAAGCTGCCGGCAGCCGTTACCGATTCCACGCCCGGCACCTTGACGAGCTCAGCCGCCAGTTCGGCGGCCATGGAATCGGCATAGCTGAGCAGATAGCGGCCGGTCCGCTGGCGGTATTGCGCAATCGATCGCAGCACCTTCTCTTCGAGCTTCGCGCCCATGCGCGGCAGCACGCGCAGCTTCTCTTCGCGGCAGAGACGCTCCAGCTCGTCCATGGTGCTGATGCGGTAATGCTCGAAAATGAGCGCGATGCTTTTCGGGCCGAGCCCCTGAATCTTGAGAAACTCGAGCGCCGTCGGCGGGAATTTCTGCAACAGCAGATCGCGCCGCTCGCAGGAGCCGTGCTCCACGATCTCACCCATCACCACCGCGAGCCCTTTGCCGATTCCCGGAATGTCGGTGACCTTTCGTTCCGGGTCGCGAAGAATATCGGCCACACGCTCGGGATAGCCTTCGATAGCGGTCGCGCCGTTGCGGTAACTGCGAATACGAAACGAATCTTCGCCGGCGATCTCCATCAGATCGGCCGTTTCCCAAAGCACGCGCGCGATTTCCTTATTTTCCAAATCCTGTCCTCGTTTCTCAATTGTAGCGGTCTCGCGTCTTGGCGAGCCTCGCGTCTTGGCGAGCCTGATATACTGAGTGGCGCAATTCAGGTTGCACCCCGTCCGCGGAAAGGGATGATCCCACCTGAGAACGTTTTCGAGCAGCGAACATTGACTTCTCTTTGGCCCGTAACGGCGGACACCGGGCAAAATTTAAGGAGGAGTTATGTCCCGTCAGCTACCCGATAAACCCAATCTCGAATTTCTGAAAAAAGAAGCTAAAGAACTGCGCCGTGTTGTGCCCTACAGCAAACTGGCCGACGCCCAACATGCGCTCGCCAACGAGTACGGCTTCCCGGCCTGGGCGAAGTTGAAAGCGCACGTGGAGGCGCAGTCGCTCACCCCGGCACTCGCGCTCACCGCCGCGGTGCGCGCGTCCGACGCCTCCCGCGTGCGCGAACTTCTCGAGCGCCACCCCGACCTGCGGGCGCGTATCGACGCCCCGCTCGAGAACTATGGCTCCGGCCAGCACGCTATGTTCGCCGCCGTACAGCGCGGCGACCGCGCTACCATCGACGTGCTGCTGGCTGCCGGCGCGGACATCCGCAAACGCACCGAATGGGAGCCCGGCGGATTCGGCGTGCTCGACGATTGCGACCCGAGCCTGGTCGAATTCCTTACCGAACGCGGCGCCGTGCTCGACGTGCATTCCGCCGCGCGCCTGGGCATGCTCGCGAAACTGCGCGAGTTCATCGCCGCCGATCCCGAAGCGGTCCGCTCCCGCGGCGCCGATGGCCAGACGCCGTTGCATTTCGCTTCCAGCGTGGAGATCGCCGAGTTTCTGCTGACAAACGGCGGCGAGATCGACGCCCGCGATCGCCATCACGAGTCCACGCCCGCGCAACACATGCTGCGCGTCGAACACAAACGCCACTATCCGCACGATCGCCAGCCCGTGGCTCGTTTTCTCGTGTCGCGCGGATGCCAGACGGATATTCTGATGGCCGCCGCGCTAGGCGATATCGATCTGGTGAAGCGTCTCCTCGATGCCGACCCCGGCCGCATTGCCTCGCGCGTCTCTGAGGAGTGGTTTCCGAAGAACACCGTTTACATCCCGCAGCTGGGTCCCGGCCGCACGGCGCATGCGGTGTCGCGCGATTTCGGCCGCGAAGACATCTACCAATTGCTCCTGGCGCGCACTCCGCAGTCGCTCAAGCTCGCGCTCGCCTGCGATCTGGGCGATGAAACGGCATTCCAGGAACTCCTCGCGCTACGGCCCAATCTCGCGAGCACGCTCTCCGGCGAAGAGCGTCGCAAACTCCCCGATGCCGCGCAGAGCGGGAACACCAACGCCGTTTGCCTGATGTTGGAAGCCGGCTGGCCGGTCGACACCACCGGCGACATTGGAGCGACTGCGCTTCATTGGGCCGGCTTCAACGGCAACGCCGCCATGGCGCGCGAAATCTTGCGCTTCCACCCCAACCTGGAACTAAAATCGAAAGACTACGCGGGGACGCCGCTCGGTTGGGCGCTCTTCGGGTCCGGCAACGGATGGAATCGCGAAACAGGGGATTACGTCGGGACGGTGGAAGCGCTCCTGCAGGCTGGAGCGGCGGTGCCGCCCGAAGCGGAATCGCTGGAACCCAGCGACGCAGTACTGGAGGTCTTGCAGATATGAAAGTTGGATTCGCAGCTCAGACCACTCCCTTACGGTCGCGGCTCGGTATCGGCACACTGCGTTTCCGAGCCGCGACCGTGAGGGAGCGGTCCCTCGCTGCCGCACTCTGCCTTATCCTGGCCGCCACCGCCCACGCCCAAACGGTGCGCTACGATCTCCATTACCCCCAACCCGGCGCGCCCGCGGTATCCGTAACCATCACGCTTCCGGAGCCGGCGAAAGCTCCCGCGTCCCTGGTGATGCCGCGCAATTACCCCGGCGGGTACGAGCAGGTGCCCTACGACAACTTCGTGACCGACGTCGCCGCGCTTTCCGCCGACGGAAAGCCGCTCAAAGCCGTGAAAGACGCGGACGGCCCGCGCTGGACCCTCGGCAACCGCGGCGAAAGTGTCCAGCGCATCGAGTACCGCGTCGATATCGCCCGCATGGAAAGCGAGATTCACGACGCAGTCTCAACCTCGAAAGTCCGCCAAGGCTACGCGGGTCTCCTCGGGTATTCCGTCTTCGCCTTTCTCGACGGCCTCACCGATCGCAAGATCGAACTGCACGTCGATGGGCCGAAGGGATGGCCGGTCCTCACCACGCTGCCGTCGCCAGCCGCCGCCGACTACGACACGCTGGCCGATTCCGAAATCCTCATGGGCCCCGACCTGAAAGTTTCCAAGCTATCTGGCAAGATCCCGCTCGTCATGGCGATTTACGCCGAAGGCCCGGTAGACGCCACTCTCGAAGGCCAGCTGGCGCGCGAGGCGCTGGATCGCGTGCAGGCCTATTTCGGCGATACTCCGTTTCCGCAATACACCGTCCAGCTCGAGTTGCTGAAGCCGCTCCCCGGCCACGACTACAACTTCAGCCAGGAACACACCGACAGCGGAACGTTCGCTCTTTCGGTGGACGCCGCCATCGGCGCGCAATCCACCGTGGCGGACCGCGACCGCACGCGCTTCAACTACGCGCACCACATGGCGCACTGCTGGATCCCCAAGCGCGCCTACGGACCCGGCTATCGTCCGTTCACTTGGGAAATGACTCCGGTGATCGAGACCATCTGGTTCAACGAAGGCTTCGGCCGATATGCCGCCATCGCCGCGACAGCCGACGCCGTGCCTGCTGCCGTAGGCAAAACGTTCCGCGGCCGGCAGCTCGCCAGACTGCGCCAGATTGTCGATGCCGCCCCGCCATTCCTGCGCCGCATGCCGCTCGACGCGCTCTCGCGCGAAGCTTCCTTCCTCTACGCGCAGGATTTCCGCACCGGCATGAACGTGTTTTCGCGCGGCGCACTGATGGCCTCCGAAATGGACGATCGCATTCTCGAACGCACCAACGGTGCGAAGTCGCTGCGCGACGCTCTCCGCTGGCTGCTGCGCTGGAGCGTCGAGAATCAAAAGCCGTTCCAGCCCGAAGACCTGCCGCGATATTTCGCTACCGCTACCGGCGTCGACGTGAGCGATATCCTGGCGCGCTGGATGCAGCCGCTCGAAACGGCGCAGCACCAGGTGAAGCACCTCAAAGTGACCATTCTCTCCACCATGCTTGCCGACGAGGGCATCGGTGAATGGGGCTTCGCCGCGCTCGTGGAGGCGGATGGCCAACAAATCCTCGTCGACACCGGCGCGCGCCCGCAAGCCGTCCTCGAAAACGCGCGCGAGCTCAAGATCGACCTCAGCCAGGTCCGCGACGTGGTCCTCACGCACTTCCATGACGACCACACCGGGGGCCTCATCACTCTCCGCGCGGAGATGAAGAAGCGCAATCCCGCGGCGCTCTCGCGCGTCCACGTGGCCACGGGCATCTTCTACAGTCGCCCGCAGGCGGATGGCAGTGAGGGTAACCAGATGATCGCCATGAAGCCGCAATTTGAGGCCACCGGCGGCGAATTCATCGAGCACAACAGCCTCGCCGAGATTCTGCCCGGCGTGTTTCTCACCGGCCCCATCCCGCGCCAGTATCCCGAACGCAACTGGAGCGGCAGCGGCAAGGTCCGCACACCTGAAGGCATCGTGGAAGACAACGTGCCTGACGACCAGTCGCTCGTCGTGAACACCGCCGAAGGGCTGGTCGTCATCACCGGCTGCGGACACGCGGGAATCGTCAATATTCTCACCGCCGTCGCCAATCACTTCGACCATCGGCCGGCCTTCGCAGTGGTCGGCGGCATCCACCTCTTCGCCGCCACGGACGAGCAGGTCGATTGGACAGGCGACAAGCTGAAAGCCTTCGGTGTCCGCTACCTGGTGGGCGCGCACTGCACTGGAATCGAGAGCCTTTACCGCTTGCGCAGCCGCATCGGGCTGACGCGCCAGACCGCGGTCGTCGGGGCCGTCGGCGCCGATTTCACCCTGGGCGAGGGAATTCACGCGGGGAGAATCGCTCGATAGGGCCATCGTCTTTTTGACCCTTTCGCGCGTTCCAATAGAGTGAGACTCCCGGGACTTTATTTCGCGGCATTCGCGCTGACGCTTGCCAGTCACGCGGCGACGTTCAGCGTTTACTCGGGCGCCAGCTACCAGCCGGTAGTCGCGCCGAATTCCTGGGCCGTTGCCTTCGGCTCCCAGATGGCCCAAATAACGGCTGTCGCCACCCTCACTGCCGCCGGTCAGTGGCCCACCACGCTGGCTGGTATCGCAGTTCAGGTGGACGGCCAGCCCGCGGAGTTGTATTACGTCTCACCGGGCCAGATTAATTTCCTTGTGCCCGATATCACCGACTTCGGCTCCGTCAACGTGGTGATCACCAACGTCGCGAGTGGCGCCTCGCAAACATCCACCGTGAACCTGCAGAACACGGCGGTGGGCATCTTCACTTCGAATTCCAGCGGCGCCGGCCCCGGCGCAATTCTCAACGGAGTCACCGGCGCGGCTCCGCCCTTTCTGGTGGTGACGCCGCAGAACGGCGGCAGCGATTTGCGCACGCGGCTGGCGATCTATTGCACCGGGCTGCGCTACGCCGGCAATCCGACGCAGGATTCTTCCGTCACCAACGTCGCGGCGAACGTCACCGCATTCGGCCGGGACACCGCGGGCAATCAGTACAACTTTACGGTGGAATACGCCGGCGGATCGGACCCCGCGTTCCCCGGCCTGGACCAGGTGAATATCGTTCTTCCGGCGCAATTGGATGGCGCGGGTGTGGTGTCGCTAATCGTCACCGCGGAGAGTGGCACATCCAACACCGTCACCTTCCAGGTGAACAGCCTTCCGGCCAGCGAAATTGCACTCACCGGCCTAACTCTCTCCACCAACGAGACACTTGGCGGCACGAGTGTCACCGGAACGGTGGCGCTGAACGGTGTCGCGAGAACCGGGGGATTTCCGGTGTCGGTGCGGACTAACATTCCGACCGTGGTGGCGCCAGCGATCGTCACCGTCCCGCAGGGCCAGTCCTCGACGACGTTCACCATCACAACCCCAACCACTGGCGCCGCGCAGAGCGCCACCATCACCGCGCAGGCCACCAGCGTCACGCTGACCGCCACGCTGCAAATCGATCCCACGAATCTTCCGCAACTCAACTTTTTTACCGTATCGCCGGCGACCGTTCAGGGTGGCGCCAGTTTCACTGCAACCGTAGGACTCAGCGGATTGGCGCCCCTCGGCGGGGTAAACGTTCAGCTCGCCAGCAGCGACACTGTCGTCCAGGCGCCGGCTTCGGTGAAGGTCCCGGCGAACAGCAGCACCGCGAACGTCACCTTGCCGACCACTGCGGTAACCAGCCCGCACACCGTGACTCTCTCTGCCACCTTCGGCACTACCACGCTCACCCAGCAGGTAACCGTCGCGCCGCCCATTCAACTCACGCTGAACCCCACGTCCGTTACCGGCGGCACGAGCGTCACCGGCACCATCACCCTCGGCACGGCCGCGCCCATAACCGGCGCGAACATCGCGGTGACATCCAGCGGAACTTCCTTTGCGTCCACTCCGGGTACCGTAAATATTGCCTCCGGCCAGGCCACCGCGACCTTCACTATCACCACTTTCACAGTGACTGCCGCACACACAGTTACCATTACGGCGACGGACGGCCCCGTAGGTTCAGCCACCGCGACCTTGACCGTCAGCCCGCAAATCGCCGGTCAACTACAGAGCCTGACCGTATCGCCCACGCAAGTGAATGGGGGCGCCAACGCTACCGGGACGATCGCCCTTTCCGGTCCGGCGGGATTCGGCGGAGTGGTAGTCGCGCTGAAGAGCGGTAATTCCCTGGTGGCATCGGTACCGTTCACCGTGACCGTGCCTCAAGGGAGCACCACCGCGACCTTCTCGATCAATACGTCCACGGTGGCATCCGCACAGATAATAACGATCACCGCGACGGCCGGGTCGATATCGGAAACGGCGACGCTGACGGTGGAGTGAATGCGCTCGACCTCGGGTTTAGCTAAAATCAACGGCGCCCATGCCTACGATCAGCGCCTTCTACGGAATCTTGATCCGCATGTTTTTCAACGATCACCCACCTCCGCACTTCCATGCGCGCTACGGCGAGTTCGAAGCCACAATCGAAATCATGAGCCTAATGCCGATCGAAGGCGAATTGCCAAAGCGGGCTTTGAATCTCGTGCGGGAATGGGCGATGATTCATAGAGAAGAGCTGCTCGAGAATTGGGCTTCCTGCCGTGAGAAAGCAGCCCCAGCCAAAATCGAGCCGCTCGCATGAACGGAGTTTACTTTATGTACTGGGACGTTGTGGAAGTGATACCAGAGCCGCACGGTTGCCTCTTCGTCCGATTCAAGGACGGTGCCGCCGGCCGCATATACTTCCGTCCCGAAGAGCTAACGGGCGCCCTCGCACCTTTGCGGGACGAGAGTTTTTTCGCAAAGGTTTTCATTGACAATGGCGCGGTCGCCTGGCCGGGAGAGATCGATCTGGCGCCCGACGCCATGTATGCCGATATCACCGGTCAACGCAATGGTCTGCAAACCGCGGAACACCAGCGATAGTACGCCCGCATCTCACTCGTGCCGCAGCGCCATCTGCGCGTCGATCTTCGACGCTCTTCGCGATGGCAGCCACACCGCCGCCATCAGCACCAGAACGTTCGCAGCCAACGCCATCCCCAGTGTCGCCAGATTGAGAGCGCGCACCTGGTAGAGCAGCGTGCTCACCCACTTTTGCACCAGGATCGTGACGGCGAGACCGGCCAACAGGCCCAAACCTCCCGCGTACAACCCCTGCCGCATAAAGAGCGCCAGAATCTGACTGCCCCGAGCCCCCAGCGCCATGCGGACGCCCACCTCTCGCGTCTGCTCCGACACCACCTGTGCGATCACGCCGTAGATTCCGATCGCCGCCAGCAACAGCGCGATCCCACCGAATGCCAACAGCAACGATGCCAGCACACGCCGGATCCCCAGCGACTCGCCGATCCGCTCATCCATCGTCTGTACATCGAACACCGGTACCGTCGGGTTGGTTTGCCGGATGGTTTCGCGCATGAGGTTGCCGGCCGGTACGGTCGACCGCACAACGGCGGCCGCCTGTGAGAAGTACGGAATCTGCGCCAGCGCATAATAGACTACCAGCCGCGCATCCTCTTCTAAGCCATCCGCCCGGACGTTCGCCACCACCCCGACAATCTGCGCCCATCCTTTATACATCGAGATCTGCTGGCCGATGGGGTCCTGATTGGCGAAAAACTTGTCCGCCAGATTGCGGTCGATCAGGCAGACCGTAGGCGCATCCGCGCCGTCCGCCTCCGACACATTGCGCCCTCGCAGCAGCGGAATCCGTAGCGTGCGCAGGTACTCCGGAGTAACGAAATATGCCTCTCCGTGCCATTCGGGCTCCCCCGGCAGGCGCTGGCGATTGCGGATTTCGAAACCGCTCGTCAGTCCTCCCGTAGTGAACGGCACGGGATACGCCAGTGCCGCCGATTCCACGCCCGGCGCGCCCGCGAGCGCCGTTTGCAAGCGCCGGTAGAAGGTCGCATCGTTCTTCGGTTTGGTGAAATACGCGGTCGCCAGGTGGTGCGGCTCGAATCCCAACTGCACCTGCTCCACGTTCCACAGACTGCGCAGCAGCAAACCGGTGAGCACCACCAGCACAAACGCCCCTGCCACCTCCGCCGATACAAAGACATCCTGGAACCATCGCCGGCGGCTGCGGGCCATCGCCGTCGTCTGCGTCTCGCGGAGCAATTGCAGCGCCGGCGCCAGACCGAAGAGCAAACCGCTAGCCAGCGCGATCCCGAGGCCGTAAATCAGCATCCTAGCGTCCAGCGAAACCAGGGCCAGCACCTGTCTGCCGGGAATTGCCGCGCGGGTCACGAACAGCATCGCAATCTTCGCCAGCCCCACTCCTGCCAATCCACCGAAAGCCCCCAAGAGCAGGCTCTCCAACAGAAGCTGGCGCACGATCTGCCATCTGGTCGCGCCCATGGCGAAGCGGATCGCGATCTCCTTCCGCCGGCCCGCGCTGCGCGTCAACAGCAGACCTGCGACGTTCGCGCACCCCGTGAGCAGCACTACCACTGCGGCGATCGAAAGCATCCAGAGCGGATCGCGTAAATCACCGGCCAGGTAAACGGAGAACGGGTCCAGATCGACGCCATAACCAATGTTTTTCAAATCGCCTCCGCCGGGAGCGGCGTAAAGTCCGTCGACATAACGGTTGACGCGCCCGCTCGCCTGGATAGGCGTAACACCGGGTCGCAACCGCGCGAACACCGCCAGGTTCATGTTGTTCCCGCGCTGAGACAGCCGTTCGGGGGAAAGAATCAGCGGCGACCATGCGGCCGAATCGGGCGGAAATCGAAAGTCCTTGGGCGCCACTCCGACGACTTGGTGCGGGGTATCGTCCAGGACCAGGGTCCGGCCGACAACGCCGGGATCGCCGCCGAATCGCGTTTGCCACATCTCATACGACAGCACCAGGCTATTGCGATCGTCCCCGTTCAGGAAACGGCCTAGCGCGGGCGAGACGCCGAATACGTCAAAAAACTCCGGCGTCACGGCGCGGCCCACCAACCGGGTCACCTGGTCGCCGGCCGGGTACGTCCAGGCGCGGCCTTCCATTGCGGCCGCCGACGTAAAGGCGTCCTGCATGGCGTGAATCTCCGCGAATTCGACTCCCGAATCGGCGGCATGCCGCATGCGGAGCTTGTCGATGTGCACCCGCGCCACCATCACATCCCTGGTATGGGCCATTCCCAGCGGATTCAGCATCACCGTTTCCAGAATGCTGAGGACCGCGGTGTTGGCTCCCACTCCGAAGGCCACCGTCAGCACCGCCGCGGCGGTCACCAGAGGCTGCCGCCACATCAGCCGCAGCGCGAAGACGACGTCCTTCCAAATGGCATCGAATCGCGGGAACGCCCACTCATCGCGGCTCTCATCGGCGGCCGTCGACGCGTTGCCGAACTGCCGCGCCGCTTCCCGTGCCGCCTCGGCGCGCGACATGCCCTCGAGCACGAATTCCTCCTCCAGCATTTCGCGATGCAGCCGGATCTCATCCGTGAGCTCCGTTTCCCCGCGCCCCAGGCGCGCCCGCAACCGCAGCCGATTCCACAACCTCATGCGCCCTCCATCACGCGGGCGATGTTGGCCAGCAGGAAGTCGAAATTCTTCACTTCCTCCGCCAACTGTTTCCGCCCCGCCACCGTAATTTGGTAAGTCCGCGCCTTTCGGCCCGTGTCGGTTATCCCCCATTCCGCCCGCACCCATCCGTTCACCAGCAGCCTTTGCAGCGCGGGATAGAGGGACCCTTCGCCTACCTTGAACGCATCCTGCGACAATCGCCGGATGTGCAACGCGATGCCGTATCCATGGTTCGGTCCGCGGCTCAGCGTCTTCAAAACGAGCATGTCCAGCGTGCCTTTGAGAAATTCCTGATTGCTTGTACCCATCGAACTCCGATATATAGACGGGGGCGGCCGCATTCGGTTAGCGGCGCGGCAAAATCAAAATTCTTTTCCCGCAAAACCGCCAAGGCGCAAAGAAGAAACACCAAGATAATCCTTGCAGGGAACGCTGAGATCCGAGAACCTTGTGCCTCCGTGGCCTCTGCCACCTCTGCGCCCTCCGGTTTTGACTTTGACTTTGTCTTCCTCTGTGTCTCTGTGTCTCTGCGGTGAACATTGTCTTAGCCGTTCGTTATCCTGAAAGTTCATGCCCGAAGGATCGTACCAGTATTGCGACGTCAGTCTGCCCGTGCCGGTCGATCAGCTTTTTACCTATTCCTTACCCGAGACCCTGCGTCACCGCGTGCAGCCCGGCAGCCGCATCGTCGTCCCCTTCGGACCCCGCAAGCTTACCGGCGTCATCCTCCGCTGCCATGACGACCGCCCCGAAGTCGCCACCCGCGACGCGCTCCGCCTCATCGATAATGCCCCTGTCCTGGACGCGGAACTGCTCGCGCTCGGCCGCTGGATCGCCGCCTACTACTGCGCTCCCCTCGGCGACGTCCTCCGCGGCATGCTCCCGCTCGCCTCCGACATGCGTCAAGGCAAAGTCTGGTCGCTCACCGACGCCGGCCGCGACGCCGCCCGCCAACTCCTCCTCGATTCCGCCGAGGACGACCCTATCCTGCAAGTCTTGCGCATGCTCGAAAAGCGTCCGCTCTCGGCGGTCTACCTTAAGAAAGCCCTGCCCCTGGCCGACAAAGCCATCAAATCGCTCGAACGTAAGGGCTTCATCGTAGTCGAGCAGGTGCAGACGGAGCGCGATCCCCTACGTGCGCCGTCGGAAAATCTGCGTGTGGAACTCGCCGGAGCGCCCGCCACGGAACCCAAGCTGAACAAGCCCGAGCGGGAACTGCGCGCCTTCCTCGAACTCCACCCCGGCTCGCACAATCTGAAAGAGCTCGAAGGCACCGTACGCAACGCCAGCCCCGCCGCGCGATCGCTCGCCCGCAAAAGCTTCGTGACCCTCAAGCCCGAGACCATGGCCATCACGGCCGGACCCGTGCGTGTGCGCCACGCTCTCAATCCGGCGCAGCAATCGGCCTACGATCGAATCGCCGACGCCATAAAAGCCAATCGCTACCAGACTTTTCTCCTCCACGGTGTCACCGGCTCGGGCAAGACCGAGGTCTACCTGAACTGCATCGAGGCTGCACTCGCCGAAGGCCGCAGCGCCCTTCTCCTGGTCCCCGAGATCGCCCTCACCCCCGCCATGGCCGGCCAGTTCTTCACCCGCTTCGGCGACCGCGTGGCCATTCTGCACAGCGCCTTCACCGACGTCGAACGCTCCGAGCAGTGGCGCCGCATCCGTTCCGGCGCGGCCTCCGTAGTCGTCGGCACGCGATCGGGCGTCTTCGCCCCGGTGCGCAATCTCGGACTGATCGTGGTCGACGAAGAGCACGACGGCTCCTACAAGCAGGAAGAAAATCCCCGCTACAACGGCCGCGACGTCGCCATTGTGCGCGCGCAGGCAGCGAACGCCTGCGTAGTGCTCGGGTCGGCCACCCCGAATCTCGAGAGCCGCTACAACGCCGAGCGCGAAAAGTACACCCTGCTCGAACTCCCCGGCCGCATCGAGGAGCGCCCCATGCCGTCGGTGGAGCTGATCAACATGCGCCAGGAGTTTCTGGAAACGCGCCAGCAGGCCACCTTCTCGCGCAAGCTGATCGAGGCCATCGGCGCGCGCCTGGAGAACGGCGAGCAGACCATCGTCCTTCTCAATCGCCGCGGATTCTCCAGCTTCGTCGCCTGCCGCTCCTGTGGAGAGCGCGTCAGCTGCGTCAACTGCTCGCTCACCCTCACCCATCACAAGCGCGACCGCCGCCTGCTGTGCCACTATTGCGGCTACGCCGAGAAAATCCCCAGCGTCTGCCCCAAATGCCAGAGCGAGCATATCTACTTCCTCGGCCTGGGCTCCGAGAAAGTCGAGGAAGACCTGCACCGCGCCTTTCCCACCGCCCGCATCGCCCGCCTCGACCGAGACACCGTCACCGGCAAGCGCCAGTACGAGACCATCCTCAACGAATTCCGCGAGGGCAATTACGATATCCTCGTCGGCACGCAGATGATCGCCAAAGGCCACGACATTCCCAACGTCACCCTGGTGGGCGTGGTCTCCGCCGATATCGGCCTCGGCATGCCCGATTTCCGCGCCGCCGAGCGCACCTTTCAGCTTCTCACCCAGGTGGCCGGGCGCGCCGGACGCGGCAACGTCCCCGGCATTGTCCTCATCCAGACCATCAATCCCGACCACTACGCCATCCGCATGGCCGCCGCGCAGGACTACGCCGCGTTCTACCAAAAGGAGCTGAACTTCCGGCGCATGATGCACTACCCGCCGTTCAGCGCCATGGCCAACGTGCTGGTGCGCGCCGAAAAGAAAGAGCTCGCCATGCGCATGAGCTCCGAACTCGGCCTGCTGCTCAATCCCCCGCCCGAAAAGCTCAAAATCATGGGCCCCGCCGAAGCGCCCGTGCCGCGCCTGAAGAACGAATACCGCTACCAGTTCCTGGTGAAAGCCGCCAGCCGCAAAGTGCTGAACGAGCTCCTACAGAGCATCCGGGCCTTCGCGCTCGAGCACAAGTGGGGCGCCACCGCGCTGGTGATCGACGTCGACCCGTTGACCTTGATGTAAGCGCGGTCGTGGGGTATGCTTTAGCTTGCCCGCCGGGCGACAGTCCGGCCTGTCGCAGTATACTCGTAGCTCATCGGGGGTTCACCTTGGGTACGTTGGACGGCTTCAGGCTGAAAAAGGCGGTCGCCACTCTGCGCGATATCGAGCAGGAAATCAAGGAAAAGCACAAATGGATGACGCTCCTGATGTCCTTCCAGGGGAATCCCATCGACGCGCGCGATCTGCTCGAGATCTCCACCAAGATCACTCGCGAGAGCATCAATCTCGAACACACCGTCGCCGGGTTATCCGCCGAAGCTAAGAGCCTCTCCCGCAGCATACCGTCGATGCCGCCCAAGCAACTCACGCTCAATAAGTACACACCGTCATCGGGACGTGAGTTGAAGGAACTCGCCGCGCTTGCAGGGCGCATGCCCAAACAACTGGGCGAACTTCGCGCCGCGCTCGACAAGTTCCGCGCGTTCGCAACGCAGAAGATGAACGATCCCACCCGCACCTCCGACGGTCAGCCGATGGACCCCGCCGGCCTGTTTCTGGCATTCCTCGATCTGTTCCTGAAAAGCAGGAAACTGTAGGAACTGCTAAACAACTTGGGACCTGCAAATTTGTACGTTTGACGTCACTCATCTATACTGATGTATGTGAGCGAATGATAAGGAGTTACCGCGACGAGGAAACGGAGCGTTTGGCGGCCGGGGGGAAGGTCCGCCAATGGGAATCGTTTCGACGCCAGGCTGAGAAACACTTGCGTATCCTTGATGCCGCAACCTCACTTGGAGACCTCGCCGCGCTCAACTCCAACCGGCTGGAAACTCTGAAAGGGAACCGCAGGGGGCAGTATTCTATCCGGATCAACGCCCAGTGGCGTATTTGTTTTAAGTGGCCCAAGGGTGAGCCGGGCCCCTCGCACGTTGAGATTGTCGATTACCACCAATGAGAAGGAGAACACCATGGCACGCACACCCATTCACCCCGGAGAAATCCTCGGCGACGAGTTGGAGGAGATAGGTCTTTCCGCGAAGAAACTCGCCGATCTTATTGATGTGCCGCCCAACCGCCTTTATCAGCTGCTGGCAGGAAAGAGGAACGTGACGGCCGATACCGCGCTGCGACTCAGCCAGTATTTCGGCATGTCCGCCGACTTCTGGATGAACCTCCAAAGCGCCTACGAGCTTGACCTTGCACGCGAGCAGAACGGCAAAGCGATTCAGCGAATTCCGAAACGCAGCGAAACCACGGAGCCCCGGCCCGCGGCTTGATCCCCCGGTTCGCTCGCAGCATGCATGGCGAGACACCAGGGGTCCGGCCATCCATCCCGCCAAAAAAATCCTCAGCGAGATTGAAAGGCTGCCCGCAGCCAATTGCGGCGCGATCATGAGCCGCGGGCCAACCCCGCACCAGCGATAACCGGCAGATAAGGCAAAAGCCCACTCACCATCGACGCTACCAACAGGAGAGCGGTGAGATGGGCGTCACTTTGTAACGGTGCTGAGTCGAACAGCAGGCCATTCGTCGGTCAAGCTGATAGACTCCCTGCATGGGTTCAGTCTCCCTTGCACCGACCCTGTCTCCGCACGGCCGCCTCGCGTTAGCCGAAGCTCCTGACGCGCCGCCCCTCGATCCCGGCATTGCTCAACGCCTGGCGAGTGCCTTTGCGCGCGGGCCGGGCCACGGCCTTCTACAACTCGGAGCAGCTGAAGCCGGAGCCATCCTTCCTCTTCCCTTCGCATATTGGAGAGAGTTCGGCGCATGGTACGTGACCGCCCTTTGCGCGCACCCGGATACCGATGCCGCGCCGCGCAAGGTGCATGTCGCGGCACCACCTGCCGCGGAGTTGGAGCGACTGGTCCTGGCGGCGCCTCCGATGACGGGCGCGGAGTATCTCAGAGCGGAGGTCCTCAGCGCCCTCTGGCAGGAATTGGATGCCGCATTCGGCGTTGAATTGGCGGAGTCGAAGTGCGGGATACAGGAATTCCTGAAACGCCGGAACCCGGCGTGGAATCTCGTCGGCCGGGTGCACTTCAATCTGGCGGAGAACCGCAAAGATCCGGACGCGCCGTTCGCTTTTCTGGCGACCTACACCACACGGTTGGCGGCGAACGCCAAGGCTCAACATCTTCCACTCGGAAAGGCTCTTGGCGAATATGCCGGAGCGGCAAACAAGGATCGTTTGCTGTCTCTGCTCCTTCCTGTGCAGAGAGCGTCGGAGAACTGTCCGTGGCTGAAGAGTCTCATCGATACGGGTGAGATTTTTCACCCCCTCCGCTGGACGCCCCAAGAAGCCATTCAGCTCTTGAGAGACGTCCCCCAACTGGAGAGCGCCGGGGTGGTGGTTCGAATGCCGGCCACGTGGCGGGCCAACCGGCCGCCGCGCCCGCAGGTGTCCGCGAAGATCGGAGGCCAGACGCCGGCGGGACTTGGCCAGGACGCGCTGCTCGATTTCCGGATGGAAGTGACCCTCGATGGCGAACGCTTAACCGCCGCTGAGATCCGGGAGCTATTGGAGAAATCCGATGGTCTGGCGCTTGTCCGTGGCCGTTGGGTTGAAGTGGACCATGAGCGGCTGAGCCGCATGTTGGAGCACTTCCGTGAAATCGAGCGCTCGGCAGCTGAGAAGGGGCTCGGTTTTCACGAGGCCGTTCGTTTGCTCGCCGGCGCCGATGTTGTGGCGGGCGACGCCTCCGCGGATATACGCGCAGACTGGTCTCAAGTGGTCGCCGGCCCGTGGCTGGCCGAGATGCTGAATGGGCTCCGCAGCCCGGAGGGCTTGGCCCGAATCGAGCCCGGCGCGGCCCTGCATGCAACGCTGCGGCCCTACCAGCAGGTGGGAGTGCGCTGGCTCTATCTCCTCGCGAAACTCGGTTTGGGGGCATGCCTCGCCGACGATATGGGACTCGGCAAGACGATTCAGGTTCTTTCCTTGCTTCTCATCCTGAAAAGCCAAACAGCCGCTCAGCCGAGCCTGCTGGTAGCCCCAGCTTCGCTGCTGGCCAACTGGGCAGCGGAGATCGAACGCTTTGCGCCCGGTTTAAAGGCCCTCATCGCCCATCCTTCCGCGCTTCCGGCCAACGAACTCAAGAGTCCTTCACCGGAGCGGCTCAGCGGCTTAGACCTGGTAATCACCAGCTACGGCTCGCTCCTCCGCATGCCTTGGATCGCTGAAACCGCCTGGCATCTGGTGGTGGTGGACGAGGCCCAGGCCATCAAGAACCCCGATGCCAAGCAGACGCGGACCGTCAAAGGGCTGAAGGCGCATGCACGATTCGCGCTGACCGGCACCCCCATCGAAAACCGGCTGGGCGATCTCTGGTCCATTTTCGACTTCATTAATCCGGGGCTGCTGGGATCGTCGAAAGAGTTCACCAGATTCGTCAAAGGGCTGGCGAATCGGCCGCACAATCCCTTTGGCCCATTGCGCGAACTCGTGCGGCCCTACATTCTGCGGCGGCTGAAGACCGATAAAGCCGTGATCGCGGACCTGCCGGACAAGACCGAAGTAAAAGCATTTTGCCAGCTCAGCCGGAAGCAGGCGGCCCTTTACGAGCAGTCGGTCAAAGATCTGGCCAGGCAACTTCAGGACGCCGAAGGCATCCAGCGCAAGGGCCTGGTGTTGTCTTTCCTGATGCGGTTCAAGCAGATCTGCAACCACCCGTCGCAGTGGCTGGGAGACGGCAGTTGGGGCGAAGACGACAGCGGTAAGTGGGCCCGATTGCGGGATATCGCGGAAGTCATAGCGGCCAAGCAGGAAAAGATGCTCGTCTTCACGCAGTTTCGGGAAGTAATCGCGCCCCTGGCGGCTTTCCTGGGGTCTATTTTCGGGCGCCCCGGCCTGGTCCTTCACGGCGAGACCGCGGTGAAGCAGCGCAAGGACATCGTGCGCCGCTTCCAGGAAGACGAAGGCGTGGGATTTTTCGTTCTTTCGCTCAAGGCTGGCGGCGCCGGCCTTAACCTGACCGCCGCTTCGCACGTGGTGCACTTCGACCGCTGGTGGAACCCGGCGGTCGAGAACCAGGCCACGGACCGCGCCTTTCGCATCGGCCAAACCAAGAATGTTTTGGTGCACAAGTTCGTGTGCCGCGGTACCGTAGAAGATAAAATCGACCAGCTTATCGAATCGAAGCGGCAGCTCTCCACGGATTTGCTGGAAGGCGGCGCCAATCTGCTGCTAACGGAAATGAAAGACGAAGAGTTGCTCAAGCTGGTGGCGCTCGACATCAATCAAGCGCTAAAGGAGACGTGACTCGATGGGATTTTACGGATGGAGACCCTATGTTTCCGCGGCGCAGCGCCGGCGGCAAGCTGCCATTGAGATGGCCAAACTCAAGAAGAAGGGCCAACCGGTCTCACCCGTGGTGGTGGAAGGCCGCACCATCGTCAAGACCTTCTGGGGCAAGGCATGGTGCGAGAATCTCGAACGCTACAGCGATTTTGAAAACCGCTTGCCACGCGGACGGACCTACGTGCGCAACGGTTCCGTGATCGATCTTCAACTTGCGCCTGGCGAAATCGAAGCGCTGGTCAGCGGTTCGGCGATCTATAAAGTTAAGGTCAAGATAGCTCCCGTGGCGAAGGCGCGCTGGCAATCCATCTGCAAGGACTGCGCCGGAGCGATCGATTCCCTCATCGAACTTCTCCAAGGCCGGTTGTCCAAAGGCGTCATGGAACGGGTCTGCCGGCAGAAAACCGGCCTTTTCCCATCGCCGAACGAGATCCAGCTCTCGTGCAGTTGTCCCGATTGGGCCGATATGTGCAAGCACGTCGCAGCCGTGCTCTACGGCATCGGCGCGAGGCTGGACCAACAGCCGGAGCTCATCTTCCGGTTACACAACCTTGACGAAAACGAGCTCATCGCGGGGGCTGGAACGGCTCTTCCACACTCCAAGAAGGCGCCGGCTGCCGGAAAGGTCCTCGGCGGTGAAGACCTTTCCGTTCTCTTCGGACTGGACATAGCTCAAGGCACTGGCGCCGATGGTGGGTTGGGCGGCGCGATAACCGTGAAACCGAAGCGTGCGCAACCACGAACCGGCAAGAAGGTCCCGGCGGTGCTGACTGGAAAGGGCTTGGCTCGGACATTGGGCAACATCGGTAAACCCCGGAAAAAGGCAACTGTGGCCCCGGGATCCCGTGGCTCGAAAAAGAAATGATGCTGCTATTGCGGATTCCACCGGCTTCATAACGACACGAAGCCGCTGGCATATAGCAGGAGCAGTCGGCGCGAAATCCAGCTTTTCGGCCAATTCTCCCTGCGGCGGCCGGAGGATCTTCTCGTACCGCCGCCGCGCCCTCATTGCCGCTATAGTTGGCTGACGCACTCGTCCCAAGGTCCTTCTACACCCCACCCCCATCCCCCGCGTGTTACTATTCCGTTTTAATCCTGGAGCGTATCCACGTGAAAGTATACGAAAGCAAAGACATCCGGAACGTCGGGGTGGTGGGCCACGGCGATTCCGGCAAGACCACTCTCACCGCCGGACTGCTTTTCACCTCCGGAGCCAGCAACCGCCTTCTCCGCGTCGATGAAGGCAATACCATTACCGATTTTGACGATGAGGAAATCTCTCGCAAAATCACCATTTCCACCGCCATCGCCGTGGCGGAATGGAAAAAAGCCAAGATCAACATCCTCGATACCCCCGGCTACAACATCTTTATTAATGACACCCGCGCCGCCCTCGCGGCCGCCGATTCCGCCCTTGTCCTGGTGGATGGCGTGGCCGGCGTCGAAGTGCAGACCGAAAAGGTCTGGGCCTTTGCCAACGATTTCAAACTTCCGCGCGCCATCGTCATCAACAAGCTCGACCGCGAACGCGCCGATTTCGAGCGCGCCCTCGCCAACGTCCAGGAGAATTTCGGCCGCGCCGCCGTTCCCGTCGAGATCCCCATCGGCGCCGAGCGTGACTTCAAAGGTGTGGTCGATCTGGTGCGCATGAAGGCCTACACCTACACTCCCGATGGCGACGGCAAGGGCAAGGAGAGCGATATTCCCGCCGACCTGGCGGATGCCGCCCAGAAGGCGCACGAAGCGCTCATCGAGATGGTTGCCGAGGGCAATGACGCCCTTATGGAGCAGTTCTTCGACAAAGGGACGCTGGAAATCGAGCAGATTGTCGCCGGGCTCAAGCAGGGCGTGGCGGAAATGCGCATTTTTCCGGTCTTTTGCGCTTCCAGCCTGCATAATATCGGCGCCGACCTGCTGCTCAACTTCATTGTGGAAAACCTGCCCGCGCCCACCGAGCGGGAAGGTATCGCGGCCACCGTCGGCGGCAAGGAAGCCATGCAGAAAATCGCCGAATCGGGTCCGGCATCGGCTTTCGTGTTCAAGACCACGGCCGACCCGTTCTCCGGCCGCATCACCTACTTCAAGGTCATCACCGGCACGGTGAAAAACGACGCCAACCTGCTCAACGTCACCCACAGCAGCACCGAACGGCTGGCCCACCTCGCCAGCCCGCAGGGGAAAACCCTCCAGCCGGTGCCGGAAATCCACGCTGGCGATATCGGCGCGGTCGCCAAATTGAAGGACACGCTCACCGGCGACACGCTGGAGGAAAAAGGCGCCATGGCGGTCTATACGCCGGTGAAATTGCCGGAGCCATCCATCGCTTTCGCAATCGAAGCCAAATCGCGCAACGATGAGGACCGCATGGGGCAGGCGGTGCACAAGATTCTGGAAGAAGACCAGTCGCTGCGCTTCTATCGCGATCCGCAGACGCGCGAGTTCCTGCTCGCCGGCACCGGCCAGCAGCATGTGGAAATCGTCGTCAGCCGCATGAAAAAGCGGTACGGCGTGGATGTCACCCTAAAGGCGCCGAAAATCCCCTATCGCGAGACCATTCGCGGGAAGGCCGACGTCCAGGGGCGGCATAAAAAGCAGACCGGCGGGCACGGGCAGTTCGGCGATTGCTGGATCAAGATGGAGCCGCTGGCGCGCGGCGCCAAATTCCAGTTCGCCAACGAGATTTTCGGCGGTTCCATCCCCAAGAACTTCATTCCGGCTGTGGAAAAAGGCATCGTGGACGCGGCCGAGAAGGGGTATCTTGCCGGATATCCCATGGTGGATTTCAAGGTGACGGTGTATGACGGGTCGTATCATGACGTGGACTCGTCGGAACTGGCATTCAAACTGGCGGCGCGCAAGGCCTTTAAGGCCGCCATGCTGGAGGCCAAGCCGGCGCTGCTCGAACCGGTGATGAATGTGGAAATCCAGGCGCCGGTGGAGTACGCGGGCGACCTAATGGGCGACCTCAATGGCCGCCGAGGGCGCATCTCCGGCATGGAAACCAAGGGCAGCACGCAGTTTGTGCGCGCCGTAGTGCCGATGGCGGAAATGCTGAGCTATCAGAACGACCTCACCGCCATGACGCAGGGCCGGGCGTCCTTCAGCATGGAGTTCGACCACTACGATTACGTGCCGCAACTGCAGGCCGAGAAGATCATCGCGGCCGCCAAAGCAGCTAAGACAGGTGAGGAGGAAGAGGAGGAATAAGCATACTACAGGGGCGAGCCTCGCTCGCTTGGACAAGCTGAAGAGGTACTTGCAAAATTCCCGAAACCGCTTGCTTGCGCGCGCGACTCATTAATCCCGTGTTGACACAGCAGCCCTTACTGAGCCGCGACCGCGAGGGAGCGGTGCCCTTCGCCCGATTCAGCCGATTATTGCAGGTTGCCTCTTTAGCTTGCCCGCCGGGCGACAGCCTGGCCTTTCAACATAGCGTTTAGGCCCAACACTAACCGAGGTCAGCTTGCGCACGTCTTTAACGGTGTTGTAGCCTTTCAGGGGGTGCTGGATTGCCCCGTGCAGCGTTAAGGCTTTGTTTTCAATGGTTCGAGGCAACTAATGGGTGGCCGTCCCGGGAATTTCGGCAGAATTTGCGTGACTGCGGCGGCGCTGCTGGCGGCCGGATGCAGCTATACCACGCAATCCGCCAAAGTCCACCCGCCGTTCGTACCGTCGGCGCGCCGCATCGCGACAGCGGCTGTTTTGCCGGAGCCTCCCGAGGTCTCGACCTCCCCTGCCCTTTCTCCGATCAGCGCGGTTTTGCGCCAGACTTTTGAATTCTCCGAGGAGCGGGTGAATGCCGAAGCGCTGGTACAGCAAGCCTATTTGCGACTCCAGCACGGGAAGGTGCTCTACCAGGCCGGCGACCAGGGCAACGCCCGCAAGGAGTTCGACACCGCGGTCGATCTGATGTTCGCCGCCTCCTCGCAGGATCCCGGCGATCGCCAGGAATTCGGCCGCAAGCTGGATGAGATAGTGGATTCCATACACCGCTACGATCTGGCCGGCCTCGGGGCGGCGGATAACGGCGATGGACGGTGGGAGCAGGCGCCGCTCGAAGATATCCTCAAGATGACCTTCCCGGTGGATCCCCGGCTCAAAGTGAAGGTGCGCGAGCAGGTGGCGGCCACCGCGTCGCAGCTACCGCTTATGGTGAACGACGCCGTGCTGTCGTACATCACGTACTTTTCGGGCCGCGGCCATCGCACCGTAGTCGACGCTATCCAGCGGTCGGGGCGCTATCGGCCGATGATCAAGCGGATCCTGGATGAGGAGGGCTTACCGCAGGAATTGATTCACCTGGCGCAGGCGGAATCGGGATTTTATGCGCGGGCAATGTCCAGTATGGCGGCCGGCGGCATGTGGCAGTTCGTGAGATTCCGGGGCAACGAATACGGATTGAAGCAGACGCCGTATACCGATGACCGCATGGATCCCGAAAAGGCCACGCGCGCGGCGGCGCGCCACCTGCACGACCTGTATTCCGAGTTCGGCGACTGGTATCTGGCGCTGGCCGCCTACAATTGCGGACCGAACGTAGTAGAAAACGCCGTGGCACGCACCGGATATGCCGATTTCTGGGAGTTGCGCGGCCGTGGCGTCATACCGGCCGAAACTACCAATTACGTGCCCATCATTCTGGCCATGACGATCATGGAAAAGAACGCGGCTGAATATGGGCTCGAGGGTATTCAGCTCGATCCTCCGCTCGAATACGACACGGTGGAGATTTCCGCCAAGACGAGCATGGCTTTGGTTTCGGATATCACCGATACGCCTCTGCCCGAGTTGGCCGAACTCAATCCCGCGGTATTGAAGGGCATGGCGCCGCCGGATTACCCGGTGCACGTCCCGAAAGGCGCCGGCACGCAACTGACGGCCGGGCTCGAGATGATTCCGCCGGAGCACCGCGACGCGTGGCGGATGCATCGCCTGGGCATCGGGGAGACAGTGGCGGACGTCAGCAAACGGTTTGGTGTGGCGGCGAACACCCTGGTTGCGGCCAACAATCTGCAGTCGCACGAGCCTAGCGATGGCGACCGATTGATTATTCCGGCCGGGGTACGCACGGCCCCGGTTGCGGCCAACCGAACTGCCAGGACAACCGCCGCCAGGCATAGCACCGGTGCTGTTTCCCCCGCCAAAGGCAAGGC
>Ga0182016_10001287_pt1 | contig 30562 bp, 26 predicted proteins | sample 712S2MmetaG_FD_120491 | JGI IMG/M metagenome (GOLD analysis project Ga0182016, IMG submission 120491) | Permafrost microbial communities from Stordalen Mire, Sweden - 712S2M metaG | ecosystem: Environmental > Terrestrial > Soil > Wetlands > Permafrost | place: Sweden: Stordalen | collected...
GCCCCTCGGCGGTGCGAAAAGATTCGCGCACCAGATAAGTGGTGTAGATTTTACCTTTGCGCGTGGATTTAGTGGCTTGCACGAACACAGACTACAATATAAACTAGACCGATCATTAAAGTAAAGTATTATATGATACTAATCAAATATATTACTTGCTACATTAATACGGTTTTATTGGCTTTTTTCAAAAAACTGGGGAAGTTAGGTTAACTATGCGCCTACGCAAATCTTAACGGGTGTCCCGCCAGGACAATTTGAAAACAGCCCGGCGTTTGAACGCCGGGAACCGCGTAGCACGGGGCGGCCACCAGTGAGTCCCGCAGGGACTACTGAAAATAGCCCGCCGTTTTAACGGCGGGTAGTAGGAAACGGTTGGCGCGGGCGTGTGATTAATCGGCAGAAGATTACATTTGGGGTTTTGCCTGTAATGCAATTTGATCAAGAAGTTGATCAATCTTCTGGTTAAGCAGTTCAAAGTCTTCTCCCTTAAATCGAACAACTCCGTTTGAATCTAATAAATAAATAGTGGGCCAACTTTGGACATTCCAAGCAATCGGAATCGGGCCGTAACGACCTTCTGTGCTCCAAAATGACGGCCACGTTATCATTTCCTTTTCAACAGCGCGCTTGGCATGGTCTCGGTTGGAATCCCCATTGACGCCGATTAGCGCGAACGGTTTTCCTTTCATTCGTTCTGCGAGCTTTACCTCTGACGGAACCATTCTCATACACGGACCGCACCAAGAAGCCCAAAAACTCAACATCACGACCTTACCGCGATAATCACTCAATTTGAACTTATGGCCGTCAATGTCTTCGCCGCTAATTTCAGGAGCCATTTTGCCAACCGATAAATGATTCAAATCATAAAGTTCGACCTGCGCCACCTCGCCCAGCGTGGCCATGAACGGCAAACTGTTGGTTGGTAGAAGCGTTGGGCAATCTGCGTATTCAGCGAGCACGAGGTTTAATAATTTTTCCGCTCCACGCGAAAGTGATTCTGGATTTTCATTCATCGCCCTTTCTAAATATGCGGTCTTGGCTTTTGCAAACCGAGTATCTTCGGGTGGGGCGCTTTCCGAGAAGTAAATACTTGCCCAAGATTCTCTTTTCGCCCGCCGCGCGAGCGCGAGAATAGCCTGTCCTCGGACTTCGCGGTTGGGATTTTTATCAGTTGCCATACGCAAAAAATCTGTAGCCGGCTGGAAAGTAAAATCATTCCAATAACTCGTTCCCAATTCCCAGCAGATTTTGGCAATATTCGGATTGGTTGCGTGATAATCACGAAGAAACCCAACCGATTGAGCACCGATGGCGTTAAGCGGTCCCCCTTGAGTAATCCTATTTGCCACAATCCACCCAAACATCTGACATGCGGTCTCCGATGCTGGCTCTTGTCGCGCTAATTCAAAAATCTTCGGATAATTTGTGTCATTAAGTTGGCAGCAAAATTTCCAAAGCTTGTCAGCTTGGTCTTGAGGCATTCGATCTTGACGCGCCTTTATGAAGGCTGCCTCCGCATCATCAACTTCCTTTCTCAAGGATTTCATTTGCTCTGCATTGGCAACAAAGGAGTTCGTGACTTGGCCACAAGCTGGACGGCAAATCAGCAAGGTTGCACAACATAAAAATATAACAATTGGTGTTGTTTTCATTTTAATAATAATTCCCACATAACAGCGCGCGGAAAGCATGCCATTACTACCACGGCTTGTTGTTATCGATGCTGCCCGGCCATTCACGCTTCCAAAACCGCCGTGGCCGCCGCGTAGTTCTCCGTGTGGCTCAGGCTGACGAGCAATTGTTTCGCGCCGCGCGTCTCGAACAAGGTTTTCCCCTTGCCGTGCAGCACCACAAACGGTTCGCCGGATTCCTTGCGGCGGATTTCCATGTCCTGCCAGCCCAGCGCCGCGCCGATGCCCGTGCCGAACGCCTTGGAGATGGCCTCCTTGGCCGCGAACCGCACGGCCAGAAACGGCGCGGGCCGCGCGTGCGTGAGGCAGTAGGCGATCTCGTCCGGCAGCAAAATCCGGTTCACGAACTTCTCGCCAAACTTTTCGTAAGACGACGCGATGCGCGCCACTTCGATGATGTCTATGCCGGTGCAGAGAATCACAATGAAATTGGATGGTTCAAGTCCGCCAGATTCAACGCGGGAACGGCCCGTGTTTCAACGAAATTCCGCAAGATTTCACCGCCACAGATGTTTCGGATATTTCCGCACCAGCTCGGACTTGATCTTCGGATAATGCTCGCGCCAGAAGCTCGCCAGATCCTGCGTCACCTGGATGGGCTTCATGCCCGGCGTCAGGATGTGCACCGTCACCGGCACGCGGCCCAGCGCGATCTTCGGCGTCTGGTTCACGTCGTAAAGCTCCTGGATGCGTAGCGCGATGAACGGCGCCCGGCCCGGCTCGTAGTTCACCTTGGGCGTGCGGCCGTTCGGCAGCGTGAGCCGCTCCGGCGCGTGCTTGTCCAGCAGTTCGCGCTGCGCCTGCGAGAGCCACGACATCACGACCGGCTTCACCTCGCGCTCCTTGATGTCCTTGTAGCTCACCGCGCCGTGGCAGAGCTGCTCGATGATGGATTTTTTGTCGTCGTCCGTGATGGCGGGCAACTGCAGGTCCGCGCATTCCTTGCACAACAAGTTCAGCCGCGCCAGCCATTGCTCCACGTGATGATCCCAGTTCGGCAGCAGCAAACGTCCGGCAATAATTTCATCCGCAAGCAAACGCGCCGCCGCGTCGGCAGGCGGCGGGTCAACGCGCTTCGCCGCCAGCGCGAGATCGCGGAAGCGCAACAGCTCGGCGGCGAGCACGCGCTTCTGCTGCGCGTCAAACTGGACGTGTAGATCGGATTTGATGTCGTCGGGAAACAGTTCGCGCAGCCAGTTGGTCTCAATCTCGGTGGCGAGCGAGAGGATGGTGTTCACCTCGTTGTCGCGTCCGCCGATCTCGCGGATTTCCGCCACAACGAAGAGCGGGGCGTGTTGCACCGCGCTTTCCCGCGCCAGCACGCCGCGCCGGCCGTGGACGAGTTCGCAGCGTAACGTTCCCTGATCCATCCGCCGCGCCACGCGGTCGCTGAAGCCGATGAGGATGCACTTCTGCAAATTTTCGTCTTTGACTTCGTTGGGCCGCGTGTCGAGTCCTTCATCCTTGGCGATGCGGAGAAATTGGTCGAACAACGGCCCGACCTGTCTGGCGGTGACGGCGTGGATGCCCAGCTTGCGGCAGGCGTCCACGCGGAACTGGTTGTTGAAGGCAAAGCTCCACGCGCGCATCAGAATCCAGAAGTCCGACGACGACTTTTCGCCAAGCAAATCTTCACGCGCGGAATCCACTTCCTTGCCGCAGTTGCGCAGCAGCAGGTCCCTGCCCTGCGTCAGCGCCGCGACAAGACACGCCTGATGCACGCAGCCGTATTCCTGCGCCGCGAGCAGCATCCGCGCGTAACGCGGGTGCAACGGAAACGCTAGCATCTTGCGGCCGATGGGGGTGATGCGTAGCGCAGGCGTCCCCGCCTGCGCTACAACTTTCAGCGCTCCGAGATCTTCCAACAACTCCTCGGCATGCGTCAGCGAAATTTCATCCGGCTTTTCCAGCCAGCGGAATTTCCGCAGGTCCTCAACGCCCGATGCTTTCAGCGTCAGCACGACCTCCGACAAATCGAGCCGCTTGATCTCCGGCAACTCCTGCGGCGCGCGATGCGCATGTTCCTCGCGCGACCACAATCTCATGCACACGCCCGGCGCGGTGCGGCCCGCGCGGCCCGCGCGCTGGTCGGCGGACGACTGGGAAATCTTGTCAACCAGCAGCGTGTTGATGCCACGGTTCGCGTCGTAACGCGCCACGCGGGCGAGGCCGGAATCAATCACCAGCCGCACGCCGTCAATCGTCAGCGAAGTTTCCGCAACGTTCGTGGCGACGACAACCTTTCGCTTGTCGTAACGCGCCACGGCGGCGTCTTGGTCGCGCGGCGGCAACTCGCCATGTAGCGGCAACAAAATAAAACCTTTCGCCTCGCTCGTGTGGCGGAGGGTTTCGATGGTCTGCGAAATTTCAAAACCGCCGGGCATGAAGACGAGCACGTCGCCCTCGCCGCCGCCGTGGACATAGCGGCTGAAGGCGTCCGCCGCCTGCTCCCAGACGGGGCGCTTGTCGTTGTAAGCGGGCAGCGCGGCGTATTCCATTTCCACCGGAAACATCCGGCCTTCGGAAGACAGGACGGAGCAGCGGAGTGGATGCGGCGTAGCGCAGCCGTCCCCGGCGGCAGGTTTTGGTGGCGTCTCGCCGCCATTTTTTCCACCGAGCGGGACGCTCGGCGAACCCGCAGGCGGGACGCCTGCGCTACGTCGCACTTCGCTCAAATACTTTTCCAGCTCGCCCGCGTTCAACGTCGCGGACATCACCGCGAGCATGAGATCGGGCCGAAACTTTTCCTGCTGGTCGAGCGTTTGGGCCAGCGTGATGTCGCCGTAAAGATGCCGCTCGTGAAACTCATCGAACAGGATCGCCGAGACGCCGCGCAGTTGCGGATCGTCAATCATCTGGCGCAGCAAAACGCCCTCCGTCACAAAGCGGATTTTCGTTTTGGCCGACGTGCAGTTCTCGAAGCGGATCTGGTAGCCGACTTCGTCGCCGAGTTTCACGCCGAGTTCCTGCGCGACGCGCGCGGCGAGCAGGCGGGCGGCGAGCCGGCGCGGTTGCAACACGACCACCTGGCCGCTGCCGAGCAGGCCGTGCTTGAGCAGCATCTGCGGCACCTGCGTGGATTTGCCGGAGCCGGTGGGCGCGGACAGGATGAGGCGCTTGTCGCCCTGCAGGCGCGCGACGATGTCGCGTTCGATTTCGTAGATGGGCAGCCGGTCGGTCATCAGGGCGCGCAGGATAACGGTTTGGCACTCGCAGGAAAAACAAAACCAGTCAGTACAGGTAATTTTATCATTCCGTCGGATATTTCTCCATCATTTGACAAACTACCGGCCCGGATTAGTCTGGTTTGCATGAAAACCATTGCGCTGCTTTTCGCGTTTTCGCTTATGACTAACCTGACCGTCCGGGCCGCGTCCCTTTACGACATTCCGCTCAAGGACATTGACGGCAAGCCCACCACGTTGAGCGCCTACAAGGGCAAGGTGCTGCTCATCGTCAATGTCGCCTCGCACTGCGGATTCACGCCGCAATACACGGCGCTCGAGGCGACCTACAAGAAATACAGCGAACAGGGCTTTGTCATCCTGGGCTTTCCGTGCAACCAGTTCGGCGGCCAGGAGCCGGGCAGCGACGCGGAGATCAAACAATTCTGTACCAGCAAGTTTGCCGTCACCTTCCCGATGTTCGACAAGATTGAAGTGAACGGCGCGGGCCGCCATCCGCTTTACGAACAGCTCGCCGGCAAGGACTCGCCGTTCCCCGGCGACATCGGCTGGAACTTCACCAAGTTTCTCATCGGCAAGGACGGGCAGATTCTGAAACGCTTCGATTCGAAGACCAAACCGGATTCACCGGAGGTCGTGGCCGCCATTCAAGCCGCGCTGGCGGCGAAGTAATTTCAGGCGAGAACCCAGCCGGGCTTGATCTCCTCGTCCAGCGACGGCAGCGGCGCGTTCGCCAGCAGTTTTCGTTCGGCCAGAATGCCGATCATCGCGGCGTTGTCGGTGCAAAGTAATTTTTCCGCAAGACGCAGGGTAAAACCTTCACGTTCACAGGCCCGCGTGAGTTCTTTTCGCAGCGCGCGGTTGCAGGTCACGCCGCCGGACGCGGTCACGCAGCGGACGCCGTTGCGTTTCGCGGCGCGGATGGTCTTCTTCACGAGCACCTCGACGATGGCGGCCTGCACGCTGGCGCAGAGGTCGCAAACTTTTTTCCGGTCGTCCAGCAATGACGGATGATCGCGGATGAAATAGCGCACAGAAGTCTTCAGACCGCTGAAACTGAAGTCGTCGCTGGCGTCGTGCAGCAAAGGACGGGGAAAATCGTAGGCGGACGGATTCCCCTGCTCCGCCAACTGGTCAATCAGCGGGCCGGCGGGATACGGCAGGCCCATGAGCTTGCCGGTCTTGTCGAAACATTCGCCGGCGGCGTCGTCAATCGTCCCGCCGAGGACGCGATGCTTCAACTCCGATTGCACCAGCACGAGCATCGTGTGCCCGCCGCTGACGATGAGCGACACGTTCGGCTGAAATTTTAAAAAGTCGGCGACGGGCGGTTCGCCGGAAATCCACGGTGAATACAGATGCGCCTCGTGATGGTTGACGCCGACGAACGGTTTGTTCAACGCGAAGGCGATGGATTGCGCGGCCTTGAAGCCGACGAGCAGCGCGTTCGGCAAACCCGGCCCCTGCGTGGCGGCGACGGCGTCCAGTTGCGCGACCGAAATCCCCGCCCCACTCAACGCCGACTGCGCGACGGGAATCAGGTTCCGCAGATGTTCACGGGCGGCGAGTTCCGGCACGACGCCGCCGTATTCCGCGTGGAGCTTGATCTGCGAGGAGACAATGCCGGACAAAACCACGCCATCGCGAATCACCGCCACGCTGGTTTCATCGCAGGAAGTTTCGATGGCGAGCAAAGTCATGGAAATTACGAATTCAGAATTGCGAAGTTTGAATCATTCGGTTGGCGTGCTCCACTCATGCGCAATTTGAAATTCGCCATTGGCAATTACTTGGCCGCGACTTTTTCCGGCTGGGCCAGTTCGCTGTAGAGTAGCATCCCTTTGAGCAGATCCTCGGCGCGGTCAAGCTGAACGTCGCGGGATTCCTCCACGCGGGCGCGGTCCTTTTCATCCAGCGATTCCAGTCCGCCGGGCGAGCGTTTGATGAGCAGGTCCGCCTCTTCCGCGTCAGTCATCGGCACAAAGCTGTCGGGCGTGATGCCGTGTTCGTGGATGACCTTGTGGCTGGGCGTGTAGTATTTGGCGACCGTCAGCTTGAGCGCCGAGCCGTCGTCGAGCGGGAAAATGTTCTGCACGGAGCCTTTGCCGAAGGTTTTTTCGCCGAGGACAAATGCGCGGTGATAATCCTGCAGACAGCCGGTGACAATCTCCGCCGCGCTCGCGCTGCCGAGGTTCACGAGCAGAACCATCGGCATTCCCTTCAGCTCGTCCCCTCGACCACCGGCGCGCAGGACGGAATTCTCCTTGGGATCGCGGCCCTCGGTGGTGACGATGAGCTGGCCGCGCGGCAGGAATTTTTCGCATACGTTCACCGCCTCGTCCAGCAGGCCGCCGGGATTCCAGCGCAGGTCAATGATCAGCGCCTGCATGCCCTGCTTCTTTAATTTCTGGAGCGCGGCTTCCAGCTCGTCGCCGGTCTGGTCGCCGAACTGCGTGATGCGGACGTAGCCGATCTTGTCCGCGCCGAGCGGAAATTCCTTTTTGCCATTGATGTCTTTGACCATGTCCATGTTGATCACGGCCCGCGTGAGGGTGTAAGTTTTCAACACTCCCGACGGCGGCCGCGCGATGGTCACAGTCACTTTCGTACCGGGTTTCCCGCGCAACCGATTCACCACATCCGTCAGCGGCATTTTGTCTACGCTCTGGTCTTCCACTTTGACGATGCGGTCGCCGGACAAAATGCCCGCGCGGTATCCCGGCGTGTCATCCATCGGCGACACGACGGTCACAAAGCCGTCCCGCATCGCAACCACCAGGCCCAGGCCGCCGAACTGTCCTTCCGTATCGTCCTGCAACTGCTGGTAATCGTCTGGATCCAGAAATTCGCTGTGCGGATCGAGCGAGCCGACCATGCCCTTGAGCGCCGAGTAAGTCAGCGCATGATAGGTCATGTTGGAGCCGTCCACATAGCTCGATTTGACTTTTTCCAGCACGTCAGCGAACCGCTCCAGGTTTGCGTCCGGCGAATCCTTTTCATCCGCTGCGTGCGCCGAACTGAAATAAATCCGTGCGCCGCAAACAAGATTCAACGCCAGCACAAGCGCGACCAGACTGAAAATCAAACGTCGTTTCATAAACAGGGAGAAACTACCACAAAGACACAAAGGCACAAATTTTTTGAAAAACCGGCTCCATCAGGAAGCCCGCAACAATGATTCGATGACCGGCAGATCGCCCGGCACGGTGACTTTCGGATTTGGCGACGCGCCGAGAACCAGCCGGACCGGCTGGCCGATCAGTTCGCACGCTGCCGTGTCGTCGGTAAAGATGAGATTTTTCTGCCGTGCGGCGGCAATCGCGCGGCGGATGACTTCGAGACGGAAGGTCTGCGGCGTTTGCACTGACCAAAGTTTCGCGCGGTCGAGCGTCCGGAAAATGGTCTTGCCGTCGGCCGATTCCTTGATGGTGTCCGTCACGACCTGTGCGGCGCCGGCGGCGCCGGTTTCGCGCGCTGCTTCGATGGTCGCGGCAATCAAGGCTTCGCTTGTGCAAGGCCGCGCGGCGTCTTGAATCGCGACGATTTCAGTTTTGGGCGAAACGGCTTCCAGTCCGTTCCAGACCGAATCCTGACGTTCCGCGCCGCCGACCACAATGCGAAACGGCTTTTGAAAATGGAATTTTTCCGCCAGTTCCGCGAAGCTTATTTGCATCCCATCGCGCACGACAAGAATGATTTCGCCCACGCATTTTGCGTCGTTAAATTTCTGCCAGGTGTGGGCGATGACGGGCCGGCCGGCGATTTCGAGCCATAACTTGTCCGTGCCCATGCGGACGCCTTTGCCGGCGGCGACAATGATTGCTGAAGTCATGCGAGTTGCAGGTTACAAGCTGAAGGTTGTAAGTCAGACCATTTGGCAGGCGCGGGAGAAACCTTGCACCCTGAAACTTTCAACTTTCAACCAATGCGCCAGACGATGCGCGCCTTGTTCAAATCGTATTGCGACATTTCCATTTTCACGCGGTCGCCGACGGTGAGCCGCACGAAGCGTTTGCGCATCTTGCCGGAAATGGTCGCCAGCACCTGGTGCTTGTTGTCCAGTTCGACGCGAAACATCGTCCCGGCCAGCACGGTCTGGATGCGACCTTCAACTTCAATGTGTTCTTCCATGAATTAAATTAAGCCTAACCAATGCAGCCCGTTGAAAGCGAACAAAAAATCTTGCGGAAAACGACGCAGGGCGACGCTCGCTGGGAACGTCGCCCCGGTCAAAGTAAATTTCAACTATCAGTAACGGTCACGACCGCCACCGCCACCACCGCGGGGACCACCGCCGCCGCCACCACCGCCGTATTCACGACGCGGACCGCGATCGCTACGGGGACGTTCTTCCTTCGGACGCGCGATGTTGACCGTCAAAGCGCGGTCGCCGAGTTGCGCGCCGTTCATGGCTTCAATCGCCTTCTGGGCTTCTTCGGGCGTGGACATGGTCACGAACGCGAAACCGCGCGAGCGGCCGCTCATCCGGTCCATCATCAGATTCGCTTCGACGACCGTGCCGTGCGCGGCAAACGCCTCGTGAATCTCGTTTTCTGTGGTGTTGAAGGAAAGATTTCCCACAAACAGTTTAGTGCTCATTTTATGTCTCGCTGTTCAAGACCAACCGCTTTTCTCGGACTGTTCCCGACTACCGGGTTTCAAATCATCATCGAACCACGTTCACCTGAAGATTTACCATGACCTGAATAAGCCAGCTTATCCAACAGACTTCGCGACTCTAGCCAGCCCGGAAAAAATTGCAAGCCCGTTTTTTCAAGCCTCCTCAAGCCCGCATCCAATCCAATATCTTCAACTGCACCGCGCGCCGGCCGTTGAATTCATTCACCGCCGGCGCGAACGCCAGGTCAAATTTTCCGACCGGCAACGATTCCCGGCCTGCGCCCCACCAGACACATTCGTGCGTCACCACGCCGTCGGTCACCCACAGTTTGACATGCTGCTTGTCCGCGCCCATGCGCAGCAACGGGCGGCTGTGCGTCACGCCGCGTGCGCAAAATTGCACGGAAGGATTCCCCTGCCCGGTCGGCTTGAGGCGATCCAGTTCGGCGAGCGTCGCAAGAGAAATGTCTTTTAACGCCACTACCGCATCCAGGCGCAATGGCGGCTGCAAATCTTCCGGTTTCAAACTGCGCCGGGCCAGGTCGTTGAGCCGCGTGCGGAAAACATCCAGTTTATCCGGGTGAATTGTCACGCCCGCGGCCATCGCGTGGCCGCCGTGACGGATGAGCAGGTCGTCGCACTCGCGCAGCGCGGCGGCCAGATCAAAGCCCGCGATGCTGCGACCCGAACCGCGCCACGCCTCGCCGTCGCCGCCGATGATGAACGTGGGCCGGTAAAATTGCTGCAACACGCGCGACGCGACGATGCCGACGACACCGATGTGCCAGAGCAATTGCCCTTCGACGATTACAAAATCCTTTTGCGCGTCGAACTTCGAGCGCACGACGCCGACAGCCTCATCGCTGATGCTGCGCTCAATCTTCTGGCGCTCGCGGTTCCGTAAATCCAGTTCCTGTGCGAGCGGCACGGCGGTTTTCAAATCCGGCGCGAGGACGAGGTTCAGCGCTTCTTCGGCCGTTTCCAGCCGGCCTGCGGCGTTGAGCCTCGGCGCGATTTGAAAACCGACTTCATAAGCGCCGAGCGTTGGCGGGCATTGTGCGACTTCCTTCAAGGCGACGAGGCCGGGACGCTTGGTTGCGTTCAACCTTTCCAGTCCGGCGGAAACCAAGATGCGATTCTCACCGATGAGCGGAACGATGTCGGCAATCGTGCCGAGCGCAACCAGATCAAGCAGCGGGCGCAAATCAAAATCCGCCGCACCGGGCAAGCCGGTCTCGCGCCCGCGTTTCACCAGTGCATGTGCGAGCTTGAATGCCAAACCGGCGGAGCAAAGTTCGGTGAAATTAGTTGATGGTTGAGAGTTGATGGCTGATAGCTGCGGATTCACGAGCGCGACGGCGGCGGGCGCGGGATTGGAAACCTGATGATGGTCGAGAACGATAACGTCCACGCCGCGTGCGCGCAGCCCGGCGACGGTTTCCACGGCGGTCGAGCCGCAGTCCACGGCGAGCAACAGTTTCACCGGGAATTTCTTCAGGCAGTTTTCCACGCCGTCGGCGCTCAAGCCATAGCCTTCGTCCATCCGGTTCGGCAGATAAAAATCCACCGTCCAGCCGAGCGTGCGCAGGACTTCCACCAGCAGCGCGGTGGAAGTCACGCCATCCACGTCATAGTCGCCGAAGATGACGAGCGGCTCGTTTTGTTCGCGGGCGCGAAGCAGGCACCCGACGGCGGCGCTCATGTTCGGCAGCAGGAACGGGTCGGCGAGATTTTTCAATCGCGGCGCGAGGAAGTTTTCAATCGCGCCGGATTCGCTGTGGCCACGATTCAGCAGGCATTGTGCGAGCAGCGGGGAAATTGTGAGGGACACCGCGAGTCTTTCCGCGAGCAGCGGCTGCGGCGGCGCGGGCATCCAGCGAAATTTCACGGAAATGATTTAACCACGGATGACCATGGATTCACACGGATAAAAAACTTGTTCCCGGTGATCCGTGTCCATCGGTGTTTATCCGTGGTTGATTTTCTTTGCCGCGCGCCCGGTGCGTTTTTCCCGTTCCGCGACCATGGTAGACAGGACGATGGCAATCAAAACCACGGCCGCGACCACCATGAGCGAGACGTTCGTCGGAATTTCAAGTTGAAACCATTTTGGCGGCTTGTCATGCGGGTCGAGCAGCATTTTCGCGCCAACAAAAACCAGTACGATGGACAAGCCAATCTTGAGGTAGCGGAAATAGCCCAGTGCCCCCGCCAGCAGGAAAAACATTGAACGCAGGCCGAGGATGGCAAAGACATTCGAGGTGAAAACGATGAAGGCGTTCTTGGTAACGGAGAACACCGCCGGCACGGAATCCACGGCGAAAATCAGATCGGTCGTCTCCACCAGCGCCAGCACCAGCGCCAGCGGCGTGAGTGCGAAGCGGTGGTTCAGCCGTGTGAAAAACTTTTCCCGTTCAAAGTGGGGCGTGACCGGAAACAGCTTTCGCACGAGCCGCAGCACGGGATGTTTTTCCGGCTCGACCGTTTGCTCGCCGAGGAACAGCATTTTGATCCCGGTAACGACAAGGAAGACGCCGAACACATACAGCACCCAGTCGAATTCGCGGATGAGCGCCACACCGCCGGCGATCATCGCGCCGCGCATCACGAGTGCGCCGAGAATCCCCCAGAAGAGGACGCGATGCTGGTATTGCGGCGGCACGCGGAAGGTGGAAAAAATCAGCGCTATGACGAGGATGTTGTCGAGCGAAAGCGACAGCTCGATGAGGTAGCCGGCGGTGAACTGGGCGGCCTCCTCACGCCCGCGCAGATGGTTGAGCAGGCCGGCAAAGAGCATCGCGAGCGCAAACCAAAGCAGGCTCCACGCGAGGGCTTCCTTGAATTTGACAATGTGTGACCCGCGATTAAACACGCCGAGGTCGAGCGCCAAGAAAAACAGGACGCAGAGGATGAAGCCCGCCCAGTGCCACGGCGTGATTTGAATCAGGGCCATCATGGGGGGAACTCCGTCGCCAACCGGTTCTTGGTCGTAATCGTCATCTTAATCTTAATCCGAAAACAATTCAGATTAAGATTAAGATTTCAGATTACGAAGCAAAATCAAACCTTCGCTGACGGGGCGTTTTGCAGCGTCACCTGCGACGCGCCGATGTTCGGGCGCTCGCCTTTGTGCCACCACAACACGATCGCGCTGGCGATGTAGATGGACGAATACGTTCCCGTGATGATGCCGACGAGGAAGGTGAACGCGAAGTCATTGATCACGCCGCCGCCGAAGATGTAGAGCGACATCGTCGCCAGGAACACCGTGCCGGAGGTGATGATCGTACGGCTCAAGGTCTGGTTGAGCGCCTGATTGATAATTTCCTTGAATGTGCCGCGCGCGCCGAGCTTCAAGTCCTCGCGAATGCGGTCGAAGATGACGATTTTGTCGTTGATGGAAAAACCGATGATGGTCAGCACGGCGGCGACGACGGTGGCGTTGAACTCCCGGCCCGACGTGGCGTTGGCGATGCAATAAACACCGATGGTCAGCAGCACGTCGTGAATCACCGCGACGACGGCGGCGACGGCGAAGGAAAATTCGTAGCGGAACGCGACGTAAATCAAAATGCCGAACAGCGAGAGCAGCGAGGCGATGATGGCCGAGCGCTGAATCTCCTGGCCGACGACGGCACCGACATTCTGCTCGCTCATCGGCTTCAGCTTGGCGTCGGCAAATTTATCCTCCAGCAACTGCTGGACTTTTTTCGACGAGCCGATGGCCGTCGTCACGCGTAGGGTTTCCGTGCCGCCGGTTACGTCTTTTTGATACTGGATTTGCGCGTCTTTTTCACCGCCGGCCGTGAGCGTGGAACGGATCTGCTCCACGTCCATTTTTTGCGCAAAGCTGAAGGTCGTGCTGTCACCACCCAGGAAGTCCACGCCGAACAGTTTTTCACCGCGGGCAAAAATGCCGAAGCCGAGCGAGGCGACGATGAATAACCACGTCAGCACAAATAGCGGCGTGGCGAGCTTCATGAAGTTGACCTTCGCACTCTTGATGAGGTGCAGCATGGAGAGCGAAGTGATCCAGTTCCGGTCGAGCAGGAAGTTGAAGATTAGCCGCGTGACCACGAGCGAGGTGAACAGGCTGGCCGCGACACCGATGGTCAGCGTGACGCCGAAACCCTTGATCTGGCCCGTGCCCATGAAAATCAAAATGATGGACGAAATCAGCGTCGTGACGTGCGAGTCGAAAATCGTGCCGAACGCGCGGGCGTAACCGGCGGCGATCGCGCCGCGCAGGGATTTACCCTTGGCCATTTCCTCGCGCAGACGTTCGTAAATCAGCACGTTTGCGTCCACCGCCATGCCGACGGTCAACACGATGCCCGCGATGCCCGGCAGCGTGAGCGTCGTGCCGATGGAACACATGACGCCCATCAGGATGATGATGTTCGTGACCAGCGCGACGTTCGCCGCAAGTCCGGCAAACCGGTAATATACCAACATGAACAGCGAAACGAAAATGATCGCATAGACGGACGCCATGATGCCGCTATGAATGGAGTCCTTGCCAAGCGTCGGGTCAACGTCTTCGGACGAAACGGGTATCAACCGCGCGCGCAGCGGATTTTGCAGCACGTTCGCCAGCGCAAAGGCATCCTGGTCGCTGAAATGGCCGGTGATCTCGCCGCTGCCGGTTTCAATTGCACCCTGAATGTTCGGCGCGGAATAAAGTTCGCCGTCCAGCACGATGGCCAGCCGGTGGCCGATGTTGTTGCGCGTCACATCGGCAAAACGCAAACCGCCGTCCTTGGTGAGCCTGAATTCAATCACTGCATTACCCAAGGGGTCACGGCTCACGCCGGCGCTTTCAATGATGTCGCCCGCCAGACCGTTCTCGGCCTTTTTCCGAACCACGAGATATTCCGCGATCGGCGGGCCGCTGGGCTGCTGCTCGATCTTCTTCAACATTTCGTAGCCCGGCGGGATCGGCTGCAAAATCTGGCCGGACTTGCTGTTGACAATTTCCTCGCTGTCATCCTTCACCATGCGGAATTCCAGATACGCGGCCTTCTGGATTTGATCCTTGGCGCTTTCCTTGGCCGACTGCGACAGTCCGGGCAACTGGATCAAAATGCGGTTTCCGCCCGCTGGTTGGATGACCGGCTCGGCCACGCCGAACTGGTCCACGCGTTTGCGCAGCACTTCGACCGCCTGCGACAGCGCGCCGCTGATGTCCGGCGCGCGCGAAACTCCATTCGTGCCGGTCTGCTCGGCGTTTGCCAGCGCGTTTGTGTCCATCTCGACGAGGAACGACGTGCCGCCCTGCAAATCGAGACCGAGCTTGATCTTGCCGGAGGCGTCGCGCTGAATCTGGTTCAGGATGAAGGTCGTCGGGTTCTGTTCATTGTTCGCGGTGATGAACGGAAAATATTTCAAGATGTCGTTCGTGCCGATGGCTTCCCGCAAATTGTTGAACGTCAGGTCTGGCCGGGCCGCCTGCAACGGCGCGAGCCGCGTCAGGATGTTCGTGAACGCGGCGTCGGTGTTCTCCGCGCGCGAGGTGAACTCCGACACCAGGTTGCGCGACGTCGGCGGGTAGATTTCGTAAAGCGACCAGGCGACGATGAGGACGACGAGAATGAATCTCCAGCGGTTGTTTTGCTTCATGATGAATTAGGCTTCGGTCGCGGCGGCACCTTCGAGGATTTCGGTGACGGACGCCTTGGTGACTTCCATCTTGGTGTCGGCGGAGCGAAGCGTGACGGTTTTGTCCTTGACCGTAATGACCGTGCCAATGATGCCGCTGGCGGTGACGACCTTGTCACCGGCCTTGATGCTGCTCACCAGCGCCGCCAATGCCTTGGCGCGCTTCTGCTGCGGACGGATCAGGATAAAGTAAAAGACGACCACCAGCAGGATCATCGGCGCGAAACCGAGCCAAGCGGGTTGCTGGGGTTGAGCAGTGGTTCCGGTGGTCGGTGCGGCGGCCTGCGCCAAGAATGTATTCAGGTGCATAGATTGAAAATAGGCCGGACAATGTAAGAAAGCGGCGGCATTTGGCAAGCGTAATTGGGCGGAGAATGGGCTGCTGTTTTCCAACAAACGAAGAATTTCGCCATTCACCACCCCAATCCCCAGTGGACTTTGCGGCCAAATTCCAGCTAAAGTATGCCCGCCGACATTCAAAGAAATCCAAACCGACCGCGTGAAGACATTGCACAATTATCTGACCCGCCAGGTGCTCGCCTCGTTGTTCCTGACGGTGGCGGTGTTCACGTTTGTGCTGCTCATCGGCAACGTGCTCCAGCAAATCCTGCCGGCGCTCGTCGGCGGCCACGCGCGGCTGGACACGATGGTCGAAGCCGTCGGCCTGCTGATTCCGTGGATCTGGGTCTTTGCACTGCCGATGGGTCTGCTCACCGCCATGCTGCTGGTCTTTGGCCGGTTCAGCGCGGATCAGGAACTGACTGCCGCGCGCGCCAGCGGCATCAGCCTGCTCTCGCTCATCACGCCGGTGCTGCTCCTGAGCCTGCTCTGCTGCGGCTTGAGTGCGTGGATTAACATGCAGCTGGGCCCGCAATGCCGCGCCGTCGAGGTGAGGCTGTTGACGCGTTTGAGCGGTGATCTGCTGCTGAAGACGCAACTGCCGGAGGGTCAGTTCATCCGTGATTTCCCCGGTTACATTTTTTACGCCGAAAAAAACCGCAACGGCGACCTAGAGGACGTAATGGTCTTCGTGCTGGAGAACGAAACGAATGTCACCACGACCGTCCGCGCCCCGCGCGGCCGTGTGGACGTGGATCCGGTGAAGAAACAGCTCGTCCTGCACCTGTTCGATGCGCGCAGCGTGACCGTCGGCGAGCACGTGGCCATCAGTTCCTCGCCGGATTCGGTGTTCAACTTCTCCATCTTCACCATCCCGGCCGATTATTTCAACAAACCCGGCATCAGCGACATGACGTTCGGGCAGTTGCGAGCGGAACTGGCCGACCTCGACACCAAACTCGGCCTGCCGCCGCCCGCCGCGACGAACTCGATTGAACGGCTGGTGCAACTGAAGGAAGCCCGGCAGCAGCGGAAGGATCTGACCGAGCCAATCCGCGTGGAGATGAACCGGCAGGTCGCCTTTTCGTTCGCGTGCTTCGGATTTACGCTCGTCGGGATTCCGCTCGGCATCCGCGTTCACCGGCGCGAGACGAACATCGGCGTGGCCATCGCGCTCGGCCTCGTGTTCATCTATTACGCATTTATCCTGACAGCCAAAGCGCTGGCCGCACGGCCGGAATTCGCGCCGCAACTGATTGTCTGGCTGCCGAATTTCATCTTCCAGGCCATCGGTGCCGTGCTGCTCTGGCGCGCAAACCGGGGAATTTGAAAATGGATGAATGGAATATTGATTGATGGATTATTGGGAATGCGCAGTATTCACCAATCCATTTATCCACCCATCCATCAATCCTTTTTTATTCGCCGATAGACTTTTCCAATCGCCGCCTGGTCCACGGGCTTGATGATGAGTTCGTCAATGTTGACGTGCGCCGGACGGCTGGCCATCCAGACGAGCGTTTCCGCGATGTCTTCGGGGGTGAGCGGCTTCATGCCTTCATAAATTTTCTTGGCGCTGGCGGCGTCGCCCTTGAAACGCACGAGCGAAAATTCCGTTTCCGCCAGCCCCGGATCCAGCGTGCCGACGCGGATGCCGGTGCCGAGCAGTTCCAGCCGTAACGCGCGGGTGATCTGCAGTTCGCCCGCCTTGGCCGCGCAATACACCGCACCGCCTTCGTAAGCCGCGTGGCCGGCGACCGAGCCGATGTTGATGATGCTCGCGCCTGCGTCACGCGCCAGCAGCGGCAGCGCCGCGCGGGTCACGCGCAACACGCCCAGCACGTTCGACTGGATCATCGCCTCCCAGTCGGCGTCCTTGCCCTCGGCGATGATGTCCAGGCCGTGCGCGCCGCCGGCGTTGTTAATGAGAACATGCAACTTTTCGGTTTGGGATTTGCGGTTTGCAATTTTTCCCGCCGCCCAAGCCATGAATGTTTCGACGCTCGCCGTTTTCGAAACATCGAGTTCGCTGTAGTGAGCCACCGTCGCGCCGGCCTTGCGCGCCGCCGCCGCGACTTCTTTCAAACGGTCAACCCGCCGCGCGCCGAGCAGAAGTTTCGCGCCTTCGGCACCGAACACCCGCGCCGCCGCCGCGCCAAACCCGCTCGACGCGCCGGTGATCAGAACCCATTTGTCTTGGAGCGGAAATTTCATGGCAAAAAATTATTCCGAGTTGTCGGGTTCGCCGCCACCTTTTTTATTCATAAGCCGGGACACACCGGAAAGTTTGTCGAATAAAAACCCCACGGCCAGCGCGCAGAGGCACCCGATGAGCACACCCGCCACGCGGTTGAGCGAGCTGTGCCATTTGTCGTTGCCGCCGGCCAGCGTCACCAGGACGACCGCCACGAAGGCCGGACGCAGCAAGTCGTCCTGTTTCAAAAGATAACAGATCAATCCCGTGACCATCACGCCGACGGCCACCGCCACCAGCGGCTGGCCGAGACAAATGCTCAACGCCGCGCCGCCAAACGCGCCCGCAAGATTAGCGATGACACGCATCAACGACGCCTTGAACGAGGAATGCAGGCTGGGCTGCGTCACCACCACGGCGGAGACCGCCGCCACCCACGCCGTGCCCGGCAGTTGGCTCCAATTGTAACAGAGCACGGCCACCACGGTCGCCATGGCGGCCTTGGCGGAAAAGATGATGGCTTCAAAGTGGCGTGTTTGCATGGACAGATTTGAATTTGCGGTGAAGAAGATGAAAGCTGAAGAATGACATTATTCTTGGCCTGCCGGGCCGCAGCCCATGGCGCGGTTTCATTCCGGCCCGCCTTCGTTTCACTTTGGCGCGGCAGCCTTCGCTTTCACTGTGTTTAAGCGAAGGCTGGTGGAGCCTAGGAGGCTCGAACTCCTGACCTTCTCATTGCGAACGAGACGCTCTACCAACTGAGCTAAGACCCCAACCATTAATCCATCCCCGCTCTTGAACCGTGCGCGCTGGATTATGGAATAAAGAACATTTCTGGCAAGCGAAAAGACCGCAGCCTTGAACATTAACGGATGATCGGGTTTTTGCCGGCGGCGGCACGACTTCATTTCATTCGCAGAAGTCTCGGTTCGCCCCGGTGTGGTTTCACGATGCAAATTCCGTGAACAGACAAAATTTTATGGGCGTATCCATTGATGAAACCGCTCCGCCGTGGCTGGCACTGATTATGCGCTGCGTAAACATTCAAGAACCCGGCACGCGCAAGCCGGAAAAAATCCGTCATGGCCGTGATTTTGCGCGATTGTCGTTCGTCCTCAATCTGAAGTTATTCCTTCAGCACCATCTTTGCCCACAATCAAGACACTAAAAAAGTTTTCCTACTGTTTTATCGCAACTGACCGAGCTATAAATCGAATGAGTGTTGGTGACGGACAAAGCATACGATTTACAACTGACGTTTTACGCGGATTCTTAAAAATCAAGAGAACGGCGAAGCTTCTGGTTGCCTTGATTTTATTCACTTCTTTCGCCATGACTGTTGAAGCCCAGGCCCATGTGACCTTGGCGTGGAATCCCATTTCCAATCCGCTGGTGGCGGGCTGCAATGTTTATTATGGCAGGACCAGCGGCGTTTACACCAACAAGACACCGGTCGGAATGGCCACAAATGTTACTATCTCTAATCTTATTATTGGAGCCACTTATTACTTTGCGACGACCACTTACAGCGCGGCCGGCGCGGAGAGCGCCAAGTCCAGCGAAGTATCTTACCTTGTGCCGACACCGCCAGCAGTTTTGCAACTTCAGGTATCCCCCACAAAACAGTTCACCCTGACTGTGACCGGAGCAACCAACCAACTGTATACCATATCAGCCAGTCAGGATTTAACGATCTGGACGGTCATTGGCACCGTGAATGCGGGCGCCACCGGTTCAACAACCTTTACCGACACGAACGCAGCAACCTTCTCGAAACGCTTTTATCGCGTAAATTAGGAACGCGGCGGAAATTTGTCTTCAACGCGATCAACCAGGTGACCGGCGGAAATGTATCCACAATTGCGCCGGCCGTTTGAGAAAACCCGAGTAATCGTTTGTCATTGCCCGGCTGCTCTGATTTATACTTGGCCATGCTGATGAACGAAAACTCCCGGATTTATGTGGCCGGTCATCGCGGCCTCGTGGGCAGCGCCATCTGGCGCGAACTGCAACGGCAGGGGTTCAAAAATCTCATTAGCCGCGCGCGGGCTGAGGTCAATTTGCTGGACATCGCCGCCGTGCAGAAATTTTTCACGGAAGCGAAACCGGAGTTTGTGTTCGTCGCGGCGGCCAAGGTCGGCGGCATTCATGCCAACAATACGCAGCCGGCGGCGTTTCTGTTCGAGAACTTGCAGATCCAGAACAACCTGATCAACGCGGCAAGGGTATCTGGCGTGCGGAAACTTTTATTCCTCGGCAGCTCCTGCATTTATCCCAAGCTCGCGCCGCAGCCGCTCAAGGAAGAATATCTGCTCACTGGCCCGCTGGAGCCGACCAACGAATGGTATGCCGTTGCCAAGATCGCCGGCATCAAGCTGTGCCAGGCATATCGGCGGCAATACGGCTGCGATTTCATCAGCGCCATGCCGACGAACATGTATGGGCCGAATGACAACTACGATTTGCAATCGTCGCATGTGCTGCCGGCCTTGATCCGGAAATTCCACGACGCCAAAACCAGCGCCGCCGCCACCGTCACCTGCTGGGGCACCGGCACGCCGTTGCGCGAATTTTTATATGCCGACGATCTGGCCGGCGCATGTGTTTTTTTGATGCAGAACTACAGCGAGGAACAGTTCATCAACGTCGGCAGCGGCAGTGAAATCACCATCCGCGATTTATCGGAACTCGTGAAACGCGTCGTCGGATTTACCGGTGAAATCGTCTGGGATGAAACCAAACCGGATGGCACGCCGCGCAAACTGATGGACAGTTCGCGGCTGTTCGCGCTGGGTTGGAAGCCGCAAATAGATTTGGAAACCGGCATCCGGCTGACCTACGAGAATTTTCTCGCCCAGCAGCCGCGCGGAAAATAATCAGCCCGCGACGCGGCCTTTGCCAGCCAGGTGGTCTTGCACCAGCTTCATGTCGGAATCCACCATCAGTTTGGCAAGCGCATTGAAAGTGGTCTTCGGCTCCCAGCCGAGCTTTTGTCTGGCCTTGGAATAATCGCCGATCAACAGTTCCACTTCGGCGGGGCGGAAATAATTCGGATCAATCTCCACATGCTTCTGCCAGTCGAGTCCGGCGTGCGCGAAGGCGACTTCCAGAAATTCCCGGACACTGTGCGTCTCGTTCGTGGCGATCACAAAATCATCCGGCTGGTCCTGCTGCAGCATCAACCACATCGCCTCGACATATTCCTTGGCGTAGCCCCAGTCGCGCTTCGCATCGAGGTTGCCGAGAAACAGCTTGTCCTGCAAACCGGCCTTGATGTGCGCGACGGCGCGGGTGATTTTGCGGGTGACGAAGGTTTCGCCCCGGCGCGGCGATTCGTGGTTGAACAGGATGCCGCTGCAGGCAAACAGGCCATACGACTCGCGGTAATTCACCGTGATCCAGTGCGCGTAAACCTTGGCGCACCCATAAGGACTGCGCGGATAAAACGGCGTCGTCTCGCGCTGCGGAATATCCTGCACCTTGCCAAACATCTCGCTCGACGACGCCTGGTAAAATTTCGTCTTGATGCCTGTTTCGCGAATGGCTTCGAGCAGGCGCACCGCGCCGGTAGCCGTGATGTCCGTCGTGTATTCCGGGCTGTCGAAGCTCACGCGCACATGGCTCTGCGCGGCGAGATTGTAGATTTCGTGGGGCGCAATTTTCCCGATCAACCGCGACAGCGCGCTCGCATCGCTCAAGTCGCCGTAGTGGAGCTTCAACGAGGATTTCGGGGCGTGCGGATCGGCGTAAATGTGTTCGAGCCGCGAAGTATTAAACGTGCTCGCCCGGCGGATGATGCCGTGAACTTCGTAGCCCTTGGACAAAAGCAATTCGGTCAAATAGGAACCGTCCTGTCCGGTAATACCGGTGATGAGAGCGCGTTTGGACATAGATTTAATTTTAATGGTGGCGGGCCGATAATACAACGCAAGCGAAACTTGATTTGAGCGCGAATTAATCCAGTCATAAAATTTAGCGCGCCGGCGGCTGGCCGGTCATCAACGCCAGATGCCGGGGCGCCAGCAGACACACGAGCGTCGCGCAGCGGGCATAACGCAGCGACTCCGTTTCCAGCTTGCACAGGCTGCCCTTCCGCAAATCCAGTTCCATGGCCGTGCTGCCCGCCGTGAGCAGCGCGATGAGCTTGCTCAAATATGGTTCGTGGCCCACGAGCAGAACATTTTTCGGGCGCGGCCGCAAATCGTTCAACTGCTGGATGAGCGACCGGGGATTCCCGGCGGGCGCCAACTCGTCGGTGAATTTCAACTGCTTCCACCGCTTGCGGGCTTTGGCGACGATCTCCGCCGTCTGCTTCGCGCGCAGAAATGGGCTGGAAAAAATCACATCGAAGTTGATTTTCAAAGCGCCCATCGCCTCGGCAATCTGTCGCAGCCGGCGCCTGCCCTTCGGCGTCAGCGGGCGGTCCGCGTCCTTGGCGAAGTCCGGCGCGCTGGGGTCAACGGCAATTCCGTGGCGCAACAAATAGAGGTTCATGCTTTTTGCAACCGGGGTTTGCGCGGATGCGCTGTGATTTCAGGCCGTGGCTGAAGTTTAACGCGCGGATATTTCGCGCCGGCTTTTCCACGCAAGCGCGGCTCTTCCGCCGTCGCCAGCCCGATGAATTCCGTCTGGCTGCGCCGCTTTTTCTCGCCATTGTGCAGTTCCGCGCACCGATAGGTGCCGTCGGCGCGCAGAAACCGCGCCTTCACATTGTCGGCCAGCGTCACGGCCAGAATTTCGCTGATGATGCGTTCGCGCAAGTTGCCGTCTTCGACGGGGAAAACCACCTCGATGCGGCGGAACAGATTTCGCGGCATCCAGTCCGCGCTACCGGCGAACACCTCCGGCTGGCAGGCGTTCTCAAAAAAATAAATCCGGCTGTGTTCGAGAAAGCGATCCACGATGCTGCGCACCGTGATGTTCTCGCTCACGCCCTTGACGCCGGGGCGCAGGCAGCAGATGCCGCGCACGATCAACTCGATTTTCACGCCCGCCTGCGACGCGCGATACAGCGCCTCGATCAGCGTCGGCTCCACGAGCGAATTCATCCGCACGATGATGCGTGCTGGCAGACCTTTTTGCGCGTGGACGATCTCGCGTTCGATCAACTGGAGCAGCCGCGTGTGCAGATCAAACGGCGCGGCAATCAATTTTTTCAGGCCCTGAAACTGGCAGACGCCGGTGAGCAGGTTGAACAGGTTCGTCGCGTCCTCGCCGAATTCCGGCTTGCACGTCAACAGACCGATGTCCGTGTATAGTCGTGCGGTGGTCGGATTGTAATTGCCGGTGGCCAGGTGGACGTAGCGGCGGATCTGCCCGCTTTCCGAACGCACCACCAGCGCGACCTTCGCGTGAATTTTCAGCCCGACCAAGCCATAGACGACATGCACGCCATTTTCCTCAAGTTGGCGCGTCCACTGGATGTTGTTTGCCTCGTCGAACCGCGCGCGCAATTCGACCACCGCCGTCACCTGCTTGCCGTTGTTCACCGCGTTCATCAGCGCGCCGATGATGCGCGGATCGCCGCCGGTGCGGTAAAGCGTGACCTTGATGGTGAACACGTCCTTGTCCTGCGCCGCGTGTTCCAGAAACTCCACCACGCTGTTGAAATGCTCGTAGGGATGATGCAGCAGCACGTCGCGCTCGCGGATGGCGGCAAACACATCCTCCCGGTCGCGCAGCGCCCGCGCCACCGGCGCGACAAACGGCGGGTCGCGCAACTCCGGCGAATGGTCGCCCTGATAGAGCATCATCAGCCGCGTCGGGTTCAGCGGGCCGTTGACCAGATACAAGTCGTCTTCCGACAGACGAAATGTTTTCAGCAGCGCCTCGCGGATTTTTTCCGGGCAGCGATGGTCAATCTCCAGCCGCACCGCGTCACCCTTGCGCCGGTTGTGCAGTTCCGTCTCCACCGCCTTGAGCAAATTGCTGGAATCCTCCTCATCAATGTAAAGCTCGCTGTTGCGCGTGACGCGGAACGGCCAGCAACCGAGAATCTTCGTGCCGGGAAACAGATCGGCGATGAACCGACCAATGAGGTGGCTCAAAAAAACATAGTCGCGACGGCCATCGTCGCGCGGCAACGGGATGAGCCGGGGCAAAATCGCCGGGCATTGCACCACCGCCAGATGTTTGAGCGGCTGGCCGTTGCCATCGCGCGGCGGCATTTCCAGCCGCACCATCAGGTTCAGCGATTTGTTCAGCAGTTGCGGGAACGGATGCGCCGGGTCAATCGCCAGAGGCGTCAACACCGGCCGGATTTTGGTCAGATAATATTCCTCCAGCCAGCCGATGTCCCCGGCGGTCAGCTCATCCATTTCAACAATGCGGATGTTGTGCTTCGCCAGCGCGGGCTTCAAATCCTCCCGCCAGCATTCGTATTGGTCGGCGACCATGCGCCGCACGCGGCTGACGATCTCCTGATACGTTTCCCGCGCCGTCAATCCGTCCACGCTGCGCCCGCCCTGCCCGCTTTCCATCTGCTGTTTCAGGCCGGCGACGCGCACCTCGAAAAACTCGTCGAGGTTGGAGCTGACAATGGTGAAAAACTTGAGCCGCTCCAGCAGCGGATTGGCCGGGTCGAGCGCCTCGTCGAGCACGCGCTGGTTGAATTCCAGCCAGCTCAGCTCGCGATTGATGAAATGCTCCGGCTTGAAACCGCTCATAAAATAAATTCCCAAGGGTCGGCCGCGTGGATGATAGGTGTGCGTCAACCGACGGGAAAGTTACAATCCCGTGACAATCCTTGTCGAGCGCGCAGAAGCCATTTCGGTTGGGATTCAAAAACAAATCAGCCGGAATTTGAAAAAAACCGATGCCCTAAAGTTGTTTCCCGTTCGTTTTCAATCCCAGCACTGCGGAATGCAACTGCTGGGCCAGTTGTTTGCGATCCGTGCTGTGCTGTTCCACCGGGGCAAACCGCACGGAGGCGCGGACGCTGCGCTTGCTCAACAGATTCAACAGATGCGGAAAAAAAACATGGTCGCCCCAGTAGCAAACTTCCGTCTCGGCTTGGCCGGCGGCCAGCGCGTAGCCAACGCAGCCAACCGTGAGCGGATGTTTCTGCTGCGTGGCGGGTTCGAGCAGCGACGACTTGAACGGCAAAACGGTCCGTCCGTCCGAGCTGGTGCCCTCGGGAAAGACAATCACCAGCGCGCCGTCGTCGAGCGCGACCTGGATTTCATCGTTCACCTCGCCGACATGCGTGCGGCGTTCGCGGTCAATGAAGACGGTGCCGCCCAGTCGCGCCAGCCAGCCCATCACCGGCCACGATTTGACCTCGCGCTTCGCGACAAACACCGCCGGCGTGAGTGACACCAGCACCAGAATGTCCACATAGCTGACGTGGTTGCTGATGAGCAGGCCGCGCGTGGGAATGGTTCCGGCGGATTGGATCTCAAGTTTGAAAATCCGGCCGACATGCCGCGAAGTGCGCTGCAGCCACAAGGCACGTTTCGCCCGGCGGGATTTTTTCGGGCAGAAGGTGCAGCACAGCAGAAAAACGAACATCGCCTCCAGCACTTCAAAACCAAACCAAATGAGCCGGCCGACGACACGGAACAGGTGCTGGCGCAATCCTTTCATGCGCGAGTTTCAAACGCGGCCGGCGTCACGGTCAACTCATAAATCGCTGGCGCACGGATGGCGGCATTGTTTCCAAGTCCAGCAGCGTGAGAAAATCAATCGTCTTGAAGCTCCGGTCCAGCGCCGGCGGCCCGCAGATTTTTGCGCCGACGCTCAAATACGCGCGCAGGAGCTTCGGGATTTTGACCGGTTCCTCCGCCAGTTGGTTGAGCGGACATTCGTATTCCGGCAAAGGCTCCGTGCGCCAGAACGGCGGCGCGAGATTTTTCCGGCACAATTCCGCGTAAGCTGAAGCCCCGACCGCCGGGTCTTGCGTTGTGATTGAACTGCAGCCCAGCAGATAGCGTGCGCCCTGTTGCTGCGCATAATCAGCGATGCCCCTCCACAACATGCCGAGCACGACCAGATTTCGGTGCTGGAGGTGGACGCAGGCGCGGCCGAGTTCGATGATTTCTGCGCGGAACGGTTCGTAAGGCAGAAAATCAAATTCCTGCGCGCTGTAATAACCCAGCTGCGCGGCGGCATTCACGCCGGTTTGCAAACGATACGTCCCGACAATCTGGCGCGATGGCAGATGCTCGACGATGAGATGGTCGCACACGGCGTCAAACGGGTCTTCGTCCAGTCCGCTGGCGTAGGATTGCTCCAGGCCTTCATTGAGTTCAAGGTTGAAGACTTCAAAACGCAATGTCTGCGCGGCGCGGACATCCTGCGCGCAGCAAGCCAGCCGCGCTTCGTAATGCGCGGGGGCGTTCACGATTAGCCGAACCGATTCAAGCATGGTGTTCACAACTCTAGTCTTCCAAAGCCATGTGTCAATTCTGTGTCAGCGGGGCAACATTTTGCCGTCATCAACAGTCGTAGGAAAAATCAATCGGTCGTGCTGTTATACCGCTTGACGATTTTGCGCGGCAACGGGCGCGGCAGAATCCGATTAAGGAAAACGAATATTTGGTTTTGCATTCCCGGAACCGCCGTGACCTTTCCTTTTCGAAACGCGCGATGGCCATAAACCGCCACGGCTTCCGCCGACATTTTGGAGGTCTTGATTTGCCGGACTTTTTTGCCGCGCGCGACGCTGCCGAAATTGCTTTCCGTCGGGCCGGGACACAAAACCGACACGGTCAACCCCGTGCCGGCGAGTTCCTCGGCCAGCGCCTCGGTAAACAACAGCACGAACGCCTTGGTCGCGTAATACACCGCCATGCCGGGGCCGGGCACGAAGCCGGCGACCGAGCCGACGTTGAGAATTCCGCCGCGCCGGCGTTGGATCATGCCGGGCAGAAACAGTCCGGTGAGTTCCGTCAACGCGGTGATGTTGACCTGAAGCATTTCCAGTTGTCGTGGTAATGACAATTCCGCAAACGACCCGTTGGCACCAAAGCCGGCGTTGTTGACCAGCACATCCACGGAAATTTTTTGAGCGGACAATTCGGCGAAGATGCGTTTGGGTGTTTCCGGCTGGGAAAGGTCGGCGGTCAAAACCGTCACTTCAACCTTCCAATCGCGACGCAACTCTGCAGCAAGCTTTTCAAGGGCTTCCGTGCTGCGCGCGACCAATACCAACCTTCCACCATCCGCCGCGAAACATTTTGCAAGTTCCAGGCCGATGCCGGAAGACGCGCCGGTGATGAGAACGGTTTCGGTTTGCGAAGCTTTCATGTAATTGGAACGCCGGTCTCCGACCCGGCGTGCTTCAGCCACCCAATTTGCGCCGGGTCGGAGACCGGCGCTCCGCAATCACTGGTTGCCCCAGCCGAACCGCTCCGTGATCGGCCAATAGACGAAGAAGGATTTGCCGATGACGTTTCTGGCCGGGAACGATCCCCAGGTGCGCGAATCGGAACTGTTGCAGGTGTTGTCGCCCATCACCATGTAGGAATCATCGCCGTTGGTGAAAACCGTTTGCGCGTCGGGAAACAGCGGCGCGAGGCCGGGATACAAATTAAACGCCTGCGCCACTGTGCCGTTGACATGGCCGGAGTATTGGCTTTCGCGCGGCGGCGTTTTTGGATCGAAGCCATAGATATTTTCAAAATGTGGCGTCGAAGCGTCGAGGCGCTGGTCGTTGATGACGAGATGCCGGTCGCCGCCAATGCTCACCCGTTCGCCGGGCTTCACCACCATGCGCTTGATGTAAAATTGGTCCTGCGGCATTCTGTTCACCCCAAATTCATCCAAATTGTTGATGCCTTTGGTCTCGAACACAATAATTTCACCGCGATCCGGCTTGCGAAAATTGTAAGTGAGCCGATTGACAAACAGATGGTCGCCCGCCTTGACCTGGAGATTCACCACGTCGTCGCCCCGATGATAAAAATGGCCGCGTTCCCACCGGGCGCGGATGGGCAAATCCTGTTCGCCGTAATCCGGGGGAAACCACATGACATGCTCGACGCCGTTGATCCAGAAGGATTGCTTGAGATTGAAAATCAAAAACCGGTGCATCGGGCTAACAGCGGTGATTTCCCCATCCGCCTGCGCCACGACGTGAACATACGAAACGCCTTCAAACCATTCCTTCACGCGCGCCCAGCCGGTGGGAATCTTGAAGTCCGGCTGGTCGCGCAAATTTTCCGAAGTGACACCAAAGAGCGTCGGCTGCATCGAGCCGGTGGGAATCTTGAATGGCTGCAGGAAGAACGTGCGGATGGCCATCGCCACCGCGAGCGCGACGAGCAGCACTTCCACATTCTCGCGGATGCCGGCATTGGGATACGGCTTGAGCCATTTGTTGGCAGCCTCCTCCAGCTTGCCCACTTCCTTTTTCAACACCTCACCCTTGGCGCCGGCGTCGAGCGCGGCCGTCAAATCCGCCAGCGCCCGCTGGACGTTCTCGATGGCGCTCGGCGCGAGGATGTCGCGCTGCGCGGCCAGAATGCGGCGGACATGCTTCCGCATCGCAGCGGCATTGCGGACTTCCGACGACAGGAACCAGCGTAAAATCATAAGCGGTTAAAAGGGTTCGACACGAATTTCACGAATTCGCACAAAGTTATTCTGGTGAAAAATACCCGCCACGAAGGCGAATGAAAGACAATTTCCCCGGCCGGGCTCCCGGCCGTAAGAACGACGCAACCGCAGTCGGCCGGCTTCATGGGTGTTTTGCGGCTGCTCCGTCAAGATTCCCCGGCATTGTTGTCTCCGCATCGTTGCGCTGGAGCACGAGGATTTTTCCCTGATAGGGCGGCATCCAATGCGTGTATTGATACTCGCGATGGATTTTGTAGCCAGCCAGTTGTCCGAATGAAAGAATGTATTCATCATCCTGCACCCACCAATCGCTTTTATGGCGGGGGCCATGGGATTTCGGATCATAGAAATACCAGCCGTTGAATTCAAATCCCCCGTCAATCTGTTTCGGAGAAATGTTTTCCCGCTGCAAATCGGCCAAGGCTTCCCAGCGGATCCGGTTCCATGCCAAATAATCCCTCGTGCCGGCGATGGCGTATCCTGCAAATCCAAGCACCAGCAAAATCCCCGCGAGATACCGCAGTCTTATCAAAGGCCGATCAATGACTGGCAACGTCACGACCACAAATGCCCCGAGCAAGACGACTGCCGTCAGCAGGTAACGGTCGAAAAAACCGTTGATCAAAAGCGGTCCCAGGTAAATCACGGCGCCGGCCAGGAAAAAAATGGCGACGGTGTTTTTAATCCGGCTGTCAACCGGCTGGGTGGCAACAGTGCGTGATCGGTATTCGGTTCCAAGACGCGTCATTTCCCTGACCACGACCGCGACCAACAGCCCGGCCCCCGACAAACTCAAGCCGGTGACCACTACCCAGAAGGCGGCCGGCAACAGCGGGACATGGGGAAGTTTCAACATCTGGGTGTCGCACAACGTGAGCGGGCCAAGCCCCCACGAGTCAAGAATGTTGAGATGCACCGGCATCAATGCCGTTTTCAAAAAATAATGTCCCACCGTCAGCGTCAGCAATCCGAGCCAGGCGAGCCAGACCCAAATGACTGACCGTGATTTTTGCGCTTCCGTTTGCCGGTTGAATTTGACGACGGCAAAAATCGGCAGCAAAAAAAGGCCGAGATACATCAGCATGACCCAGCCATAATGGGCAAAGTTCAGCGGCAGCGTCAGCGGACGCTTCGCTTTTCCAACCATCTGCGCAAATGCGAGGTTGTAGGCACCCACCGCCCGGCCGCTCGTCCGCAACCAATGGTTGAAGGCGATCAGCGTGCCCGCCGTCAGGATTGCCGGCAACACCGCCCGCAACCAGGAATGTTTTTGAAAACCGTTTTTGAACAAGAATGCCAGCCCGAATGCCATCGGGATTGCCAGGCCGAGCTGACGGGTCAGCAGCGCGACAATCGCCAGTGCCGTGGCAATGCACAGGTCGTAATTCTTTTCCGTCTGCAAATGGCGGACGAAAAACAGGCACGCCAGAATTTCCCACACCGTGAACGGCACGTCGGTCATGAATGTGTTGGAGAGTGAAAAGTAAATTGGGTTGAAGCACAGCGTCAGCGCAAAAAACATCGCCAGCCACCGCGGACGATCCAGTTGCCGGATCAAGGCATACAATCCGAGCACGCCGACCAATGACAGCGCCAGCGTGGAGATGCGCACCGCCATGAAGGAAAACCCCTGTGGAAGGCAAAACAAAGCGCCCCAGAACACATGCACGATCAACGTCATCGCCATCCAACCGGCTGGCTGATAGACGCCGTGTTCAACGAGTTGTTTCACTGACCGGCTCGCGGCCCAATCATCGTTCAGCGGGAAATCGCCCCGCGGATTCACGATGAGCACCGCCAGCAACCACAACACCGTCAGAGCGAGAAAATCAATGGCCGTGCCGCGTGAAAGAAGGGCCGGAGATTTGGTTTGCGCCATTTACAAAATTACTGGCTCGGCTCAAAACTTGTCAAAGAAATACAACCCAAACGGACAAAAGCCGGCGACTCTTGCGAATCGCCGGCTTGATATTCTGAATTCCAGCCTGGAATTAAATTCCCTTGCCCGTGATGTATTTCACGAGGTCCACAACACGGTTGCTGTAACCCCATTCGTTGTCATACCAGCTCACCAGCTTGAAGAAGCGTTTTTCGCCCTTCAGGTTGTTTTGCAACGTCGCGAGGCTGTCGTAAATGGAGCTGCGGTTGTCATGGATGAAGTCGGTGGAAACCAGCTCTTCAGCGGTCACGCCAAGAATGCCCTTGAGATAGGTCTCGCTGGCTTTCTTCAACGCCGCGTCAATCTCCTCGATGCTCGTGTCCTTGACGGTGCGGACCGTCAGATCCACGACCGAGACATCCACGGTCGGTAC
>Ga0182016_10001289_pt1 | contig 30560 bp, 40 predicted proteins | sample 712S2MmetaG_FD_120491 | JGI IMG/M metagenome (GOLD analysis project Ga0182016, IMG submission 120491) | Permafrost microbial communities from Stordalen Mire, Sweden - 712S2M metaG | ecosystem: Environmental > Terrestrial > Soil > Wetlands > Permafrost | place: Sweden: Stordalen | collected...
TGACAGGGCTACGAATCAAATCGCCAGCACCCACGGAATAATCCGCAACTACACCACCCGTTACCACGAATTAATCAGCCATTAGCCACACGGCAGAGTCAGACGCGCCACAACAAAAGGCCCAAGCCGTCGTCGCCGATATGGTGGCTGTGCCTGGAGTGAAAAAAACGCAGGTGGACGACTGGGACGACAGAGGAGGCTTCAATATTTTCGTTCAACTCAAACGAGAACCGGATTCGTCCCAGTTCATTAAATTCGTGGTTCCATTAGCCGGTATCGTGGCAAAGCTCAAAGCGATCGTGGCCAAGCACGGCTCCATCTGGGAATGGCATGAGCCTCCCCGCCGCGAATATAGCTGGGCCGGCCCCAGGCAGCCGAAGTATTGGAACGGGTGCAATACCGATTCCTATAAATTGTCGCTTCGAGTTCCCTAATCCAGGCATTTCCAGCAACGCCGCCGACTGGCGTGCGTTTCCCCAAATAAATCCCGCCGGGGCAAAATAAAGTGTCCGCAGGACAGGACTTCGACCAGCACAGCGGGGTGGCTGGGCATCGGACCGAAGCCGACCACCTTGCGCAAAGGGCAACGGAGTGTCCTCTTCCGCTTTGCCTCACCCGCATACCGGCCGGCCCGTTCTCGCATTTTTCTCGACCACTGGCTCATATCGCATCGCTCTTTACTCTTTAGTCTGCCGCGTGACAGACGAGCATCGCACCGTTTCCGCTTGTCAGTACTAGCCCGAGGCACCATAATCCAAAAGCATGCACGACCATGAGATCGCTTTGCACCGCCTTGCGATGCACATCCAGAAAGACCCGGACTCACCAGAATGTGTTTATCTGAGAAAACTGCTGTGGTCGCTATATGACCCGAACCATTGCATCAACCACCATCGGCTTTATACTCGTACCGACCGGAGCCACCTCCCCTTGGTAAACGACATCACCACGGCAGCCTCCAGACGAGTTCTCCAAAAGGCAGACCTCTCTCGGGCGCTGCTGGTGGCCGGAGAATTCGAGCGGGCGCCAGACATCAAGATCAGCCCTGAGATCATTCAGTGGTCGGACGAAGCCAACTGCACGATCAAGGAGGCCGACGAAAAGATCAGGCAAGCCAATGAACTGATCGAGCAGGCCAATGAGCAAATCAGGCAAGCCCAGGAAAAGGTTAGAAAAGCCAACGAGTTGGTCGAACAAGCCCACAATTGTCTCGGGCAAGCACACCATCAAATCGGGCAAAGCATTGCAGTTTTGCCGCCGTGTCCGACGCTGGCAAAACTGGGGCCGATTTCCTTTTCTTTGGAAGAAGCCAGGGTGGAGATGGAGACAAACGCTTTATTCCCGAACGACTGTGCTTTTTGACGTAGCCGTCTCCCAAGCTCAGTCATAACTGCGGGCCGCTTTGGCGAGTGTACCTTGTGCGCAGCTTGCGCGCGCGTTGCCGGCCCGGCTGCGGCTTTATCCCCAGTTCCACCGACAGGGTCCTGATCTTGGTACGAAGCTTCTCCGATACACCACGCCTGCCCAACAAAGCTCGGGATACGGTGGAAGTCGAAACTCCTACCATTTCTGCGAGCGTTTTCAAGTTCATGATCTATAATACCGTTCAAAGGTATCCCTTGTTTGGAAAAATGAGGATCATCATGAGCGCCAGATTAACAAAAATGTACGCGGAAGTGGACCGGATTGTGGCCGGAGCCAGGCATGTCACCATCGACGAGAGCAGGTTGGCCGAACATTTTGACGGACTGCAGGACTTCTACCAAGGCTACTTGAACAGGGAGAACAGGCCTCGTGATCCAAAGCTGAGTGAGATATGCTTCTATCTCCTGGCTAATTCCATCAATTTTTGCTTCTGGAGCGGGAAGGCCAATTCGTACACGGCCGGTGCCGGCAGCTCCACAGTCTGGAAGTTTGTGAACGCTGCCTTGGACGCATACTCCAAGCCGGATGATATCTTGGCGCACTTTTATGCGCTGGTGGCCGAGTCCAAGCTTCCTCCTTTGGAGGAAAGACTGGCCATACTGCAGGAGATGCGGCCTTACTTCGGCTCGAAGCTGGCAGCCTTGAGGCATGCCTGCTTGCTGGGATCCGACGCGAAGACTTCGCTTGAGGCATTAGTCGAACTGTTTCCATCCTTTGGCAAGGACTCGCTGGTCAAGCGGGCCAGCCTGATGCTTCAGCTCCTGCACGAGGACACCCTCTTTGCGGTCGACATCGAAAGCCTGCCCATTCCGGCCGACTATCAAGTCCCGAAGGTTCTGAACGCCTGGGGGGTCCTTCGCTACAGTCCGGATCTGACTCAGAGGATTTCGACCGAGCAGCTTCTCAGCAGCGAAAGCGCGGAAGAAACGGAAATTAGGGCGGCCACCATCAGGGTAGGGGACCTCATTCGCCAGCGCATTGAAGTTCCTCCGCACGTTTCCGATCGCTTCATCTGGACCCAGAGAAAAGCGTATCCCGGACCGTACCACCTCACCATCACCACATGCTATTAGGGACTGTGGGCGGGCCATCCGGCACACGCCGCTTATGGAGCCAAAAGTCAGGGTTCCCACCACCCAGCGGAAGAATAAATGTTGGCCAAACATTGACTAAATTGATGGAATAGAAGCTGTATGAGTGAGGATATTTTGCAGACTCTGCTCGACAATTTACAGGCTACATCCGACAAAGACCAGCCTCGTTTGCTTCCGGTGCCTGAGCACCAGGTAGTCTTTGGAGCTACCACCCCTTATCCGCTAGTCGTGGCAGACAGCAAGACGGTGCGTCTTTGGGTGGAACTGGATGACGACCTCTATGTAGTCCCTCTGTCGGACTTCCAGCAGTTGGAGCCCTACGCTCACGAGGTCTGGATTTTTGCGGCGGATGGGGGCATTGCTGACTTCTTCGAGCCGCCTACCTGGGGATCAACCAAGGTCGGCCCCATCTCTTTTGGATTCGGACGAGAACAATGGGCGATGCAGGAGGGATTGATACCACACCAGCCTTTTCTGGTGGAACTGTACGCGCGGCACTACATGCACGAGACACCGGAAGGCGCCGAGGGCGACTGCGAGTCGCATTACGAAATCCTCCAGAAAACCGAAGCAAACCCAGAAGAGGCCGCGAAATTCTGGGAGAAATGGGCCGCGGCCTTCCACCGCATGATCGATATAGCTCAAGATGAGGTAGGCAAAAGCCACCAGGCGATGCGGAGCCGGCCAGACCTTCTGGCCATCCGACGGGATCCATTTTGGTCAGAGGGCTACGACGACAGCACGCCTCCGGATGGCATGCGCATCATCCTCCTGAGCACCCTGAAGCCCATAAGGCCCAATGGTGACCCAGCCTACTCTGACAGCCATTACCTGACTTCCGGCGAGTCCACCAAGTGCCGGGACGAACAAGCCTGGGTCAACCTGACTGAGAAAGTGAAAAAGCGCCATCCCCAATTCGCGCATGTCGATTTGAGGAAGCTGCCTGAATATTACTACGGTTGTGAGAAAGCCGTGGTGATTTAACCCATCGCAAACTCCATCTGCGGGCGACCGGGGCTTTCCTCGACATGCGCAAAGGAGCCCTTCAACTCTTCCTTCGGGCACGGTCCTCTTGCCAAGATTAGCTCGCCATCGCTATCCCGCGCTATGAAACCAGCAGCCTCGCCATCGATGAGCACCAGTTTCCCGTCCACCAGGCGCGCGAACGCTTCAGCGGGCAGGGGAGGGCCACCATTCTTGTAGACTTTCTCGGAAAGCGGAACAACCGTCAGTGGGCGGCCCTTGTTCTCGATATGGAGTTTGGCCGCAGTCTGCATTTCCCGAAAGTTGCGATTCCCCGGGAAGCGCGAGGCCAGCTCCTCCATGGTTCCTTCAGGAACGCCTTGGGTCAGGCGCGTAACCATGGCCCTCAAATCCTTGTCGAAGCGGTTTTGACGTGCCGCCTCGTCGCTGGCGATCATTTCCTGGTACGTGTCCACCATGCCTTTTGGGTCTTTGAGCAGCCTCTTCGCGGTAGCCAAGCCCATTCTAGCCGGAGTCGTTTCCAGATGCTTCAGCAATGCGCTCTGGATCAGGTTGCGCTCCGTGCCGCTGGCCTCCATGGCTTCAACGATTAAGGGCTGCAGCTTGGCGGCGAGTTGAGGAGAAACCCGACCGTAAAGTTTCATGTCATCTTCGTTTATTTTCATAGGTGTCGACCTCTTCAACTTCCTCATTTTACGGTTTGGATGTGTCCCAGATATGCCACATTTTGAACAAAACTCCGCCCATGTCGTACCCCGCCTCACAAGTGATTGCCCGTGAGGTACTTCCAGATGCCTGATTTGGGGAGTTGGAAGCTGATACAAATAATCCGCCTGTATCCGTTGTCGTCCGCCGGCCAACAGCGGACGCTCCAACCAGTCCCTGTCGGCCTTTTCAATCAGTTTGAAGACATTTTGATTCATTGAAATGCAAGACATAAAAACCTTTCGTTGGTTCGGTGGGCAAAGGAACACGAAATCAAAATGGCCCGGCAAGTCTTTTTTGAAAAACGTAGAAAATATTTGCGGCTGGAAATTGAGGCGCCCTTTCCGTTTGAAAAACATCTGGCGTTTAAGCCTCAAATTGCTAGCCAACGCTCAAGACCGGTCAGGTGATGCTTCTTGCGGCGGGCGAAGATCGCTGGGAGTGCAAACCTTTGCTTCCAGTTTACCATATCGTTTGATGTAGCCGGGGGTCCCCGATGGGGTTACTAGAAAGTTGCGCCCCTTGGGATAAAACTGGCGGAAAGTCTCAAGGGCAGTGCTGTCGAATGCATCGTTGTTCCATTTGCATTCGATGGCGTCCACTTCATCGCGGCCATGGGACAGGATAAAGTCCACCTCGTGACCTTGCTTATCGCGCCAGTAGCGTATGGGTGTGTCAGGAAACTGTGCTTGCAAGTGTTCAAGGACCAGGTGTTCCCACAAAATGCCACAATCCTCTGTCCGCAATGGATTCCAGCCGCGGGCGTAACTAACGAAGCCGGTATCGAAGGCATACATCTTCGGCTGCTTTACCAGCTCGTGCTGGCCACCTCCGTGGTAGGGCCTCACCAAGGTCATGGCGTTTGTGATCTCCAAGGCGCTGACATGACTCTCCACCGTGGGCCGCGTAATACCCAATGCTGATGCGGTTTTTGTCACCTCGAACTGTCCGCCACTCTGTCCCAACAGGTACTCAAACAGCGCGTTAAAACGATTCATGTCCCGAAAAGCGAATAGACGCTGGATGTCGCGAGCGAAAAAGGAATCTACCCACTCGCGGTAAAAGGCCGGCCGTTTGGTTTCCGCCAATAACGCGGGTGGCAGACCTCCGTGGAGCAGGCGCTTTTGGAGGGTGCTGGCGAAGGCCGTCAATTCATTCCACAACACCGGGGTCAGATGCACCAGGCGCTTGCGTCCTGTTAGGGTGTCGCGGAACTTCTTGCTCGCCGCAAGAGTCGAGGAACCCGTGGCCAGTATTTTCACATGCGGAAAGACATCCGCGCCAATTTTCAGCAACCGGGTGGGATCGTGCAATTGGTGAATCTCGTCAAAGACCACGATGGCCTTCGAGCAGTCACGAAAGAACAACTGCGGATCCCGCACCATATCCTCCACGGCAGGCACATCGCAATTGACGTAAAGAATCCGATCCGCGCCGAGACTCTCGGCCAACGTGGTCTTGCCAACGCGGCGGACGCCGCACAGCCATGCGATCGGAACATCGCGCCAAGCAGCTTCAATTCTCTGCAACCAGAAGGGTCTTGCAATCATGCCATCAAACTATACATTTAGTCTGTCCAAATGTAAAGCATGGCAGCGGATTGACGAGATCCTGCACTCGGCTAATTGGGTTGGATTTCGTCACAAATCGGGCCAGGATTGGGTTGGGTTTCAGCGGCCTTCCCTCGGAAATAGAACACAACTGGTTTTGACATGGGTGGGTGCCCTTTGGAAGAGGGGACCGCGGTCACCGGACTTGGCAAAAAGCACTGTAGCGCACCAGCGGGGGATCAGCAGCGAGAGTTCCTCGATCAGGCCGCGCTGGCGCTTCCGGAAATTCCAGACATGAATGGAACCACCAAACCGGATCAAATACGGTCGGCAATGGTGTCCTGTCTATCGGGTTGTTCAGGAAAACCAAGGGAACCAGCCCCTGATCCATCGCCTACCATGCAAAAATCGCCGTCCGTTTGACTCAATTTTCGAGCGAAGGCTCATATTCCTGAAATTTACGCCAACGGAGCGAGCGCTCTTGGGTGACGGCGCTCCGGTCGACGGCTGCTACCTTGCTTGGCAACAGGACGAGCTGCTCCTTGTCTTGACGTCCCACATGCCGGCTGTCGATTACGAACATTCGTTTTCCATCACCTTCACCTATCCTATATTCAGCCTTCACATGCCGGCAACCAACCCGGATATGCCCATCAACGACGCTGTTGAACACGGCATCCAAGCGTTCCTCAAGGAGAACGAGCCTCCTGCAGAGGACCAAAGCGGGGTCTTCACGCATCCGGACGGCGTTGAAACCTACGTTGAAGACGTCCGCGCGCGGAGTCGTCGCCGGCGGATCGAGGTTTTCCGAACCCAGGAACCAGCATTCCGAGCCTGCCTGAACATCGTCATTAACGCCGCCTGCTTCATTTCGTACCGGCCTGAGGAGATTACGGAAGAATGGGAAGGAGAACCCCTGTCGAGCTTCTAGCCGCCGCAAACCTGCCTGGAAAAAATAATACGGGCCGGTTAAAGCAGCAGGAAGCCCTGCGCGCGATTGCGAATGGCGATTACACCAAGGATCAAGTTGTGTGGCAAAACGTTGTTCCCCACGGACACGGGGAAGCATGGCACTGGGAAATCACCGCGGGCGCATTGGCGCCGAGGTCACTGGCGACGGCAACGGCATGGCCCAGGCTTAACGCTAATCGTGCTTCGTTGGATCAGGCCAACCCTTGTCAAGAAGGACAGCGGCGAGCCAGTTGAGACTCGGGTTTACGATGTGGAAAAGCCAAACGAGGGCGGAGAAAAAGGCGGCGTATCGTAATGTCAAACGAACCTGCAGCAGCCTTCCGTTCTTTTCATCAAACAAGCGCAACATTATTCTTGGTCAGCCAGGCCGTCGCCCAGCCTGATTGATTCAGCGGCGAAATCCTCTTTTCTGCGAGTTGGCCTTTCATCCCGGCGCGGTCGAAAAGCGCCAGGCACGCCTTTCCGGAGAATCGGCTCCTATACTTAATTCCGGGGATTTGGTCTGGATGATTCTGAATCGCCAATCCCCATTCTTGCGGTACAGACAAGTCTTGGTCCATCAGAGCCGAGAGATCCACCGTGAGTGCGCCGCGCGTTACGGCATTGGCAAGATCACATAACGAAAGGGCGGGAACAGTGACGCCGGAAATCACGCAATCATTCCACCACGTTTGAGGAATCGTGCGACCATTATCGAACACGAAATCGCCGAAGTATTCCCAAAGGCAGGTATCCGGATCGATGCCCGAATACATGATGCCAAACGGGCATTTCGGATGAGAATACCGATGGCCAGGCTTCAAATCAAATTGGACCGCACCAAATTGCTGAGGATGGATGCGAAACCAAACCCGGCCAGCCTGCCGGACGCGGGGGAGTGGTTGTTTAGCAATATCCGGCGGTGGCAGTCGAGTGGGGCGGATAGTCGGATTAACCGCCATACATTTCCGCGGCCTGGAGAGCTGAGTCAATGTCCCCCTGTCTCATACAATCCAATGGGCGGCGCCCACCGAGAAAACCGACGTTCGACAGGAAGAACAACATCCGGCCGTAATCATCCAGAGGTTTTCCACGAAGAATGTCCAGCGCCTTTTCCAAACCGTTCAACACACGCCGATCGTCAAACTGCCATCTTGGAAACCGCACAGCGTCTTGTTTTTCTTCGCGCCAGGCAACGATTTGACCCTTTTGATACCGCTTCAAGATTGCAGCCTTCGAAATCCCGAGCAACTCGGCCGCATTCTCCGCGGACAAACTCCCTCCCTCTGCATTCCGCAGTTTTTCCCGCACTTCCACTCCCCGTACCAGTGCGTTGGCGAGTCGATTATCGTCGCTCTTGTCTGGCGGGAACTCCATCACGAAAGCCTTTTCCAGCAATCGCACCAGGCCCGCGGGTTTTATGGCTTTGCCGCCTTGACGAAGCGCGGCCCGAAGATTCTTGATCATCTCAGAGCTCTGGGCATCTTCGACCTGAACGTCCGGGCCGCCCTTGCCTGCATGATCCACTGTAATGGTGTCTGCCATCAGAGCATAGTGGCTCCAATTTCCCACTTTGTCAACTTCGTCAACCGGATCACCACCGTCGGCAGGCGGTTGGGCTGTCCAACCCTCCTTCAGGCGGCGGAGCGCCTGCCCAGAACAGTCCGCGATTTTACGCATTTCTACCATTTCTACACATTTTCCGCTAGACTTCGAGGACCGTTTTCATGGGCATGCCGATAAGGAAGCATTCAATTCCACGACAGGCCGGAAATGATCCGATCCAGCGCGTAGACTCGGTTGGCCGCGCGCTCGTGGCAGAATCCCGCCACGTAAATCGCCCCGTCCTGCTCGTGCTGGAATATGAGGGACACGCTCACCGTTCGCATGGCTCCTGGATCTGACCCGCCCGTGTAAATGAACCGGATGGGCTTCCCGGTCAACATCGCTTCAATGAACTGAGCGGCCAGTGGACAGCCGGAAGCCAGCACCGGGTTGCGCGGCTGAATCAACCAAGCGAACAGTTGCTCATCTGGAAAAAGCTCCGGGTCAAGCCCCTGCTTATTGGCGATCAGCGGACGAGGATCTTCAATTTTCATGCACCCACCGTACCTGACCCGGTTGGACAAAGACTGTCCAACCAGCCAAGATATTTTCACTTGTTTGGAAGCCTATCACGCCTACGATGCACCCATGTCCAAACAACTTTCGGGTAGAGGATGGGCGTGCGGAACCCTTCTCGCGGTGATTTTGACGAACGCTGTCAGCGTCCACGGCCAGGCGGCACTGGACCCCAACTTTAACCCAGGCACGGGGGCCCTCGCCAATTCTTATCCTCCGGAAAGCGCAGAAGTGCGCTCGATCTGCGTTGAAACCAACGGCCAGATCGTGCTGGGCGGCGATTTCACCCTATTCAACGGCACCCAATGCGATCGGGTAGTGCGGTTGAATTCGGATGGGAGCATCGACACCAACTTTTACGTAGGACAAGGCCCTGAGGCATTCGTCTTTGCTGTGGCCGCGCAAACCAACGGGATGATCCTTGTGGGGGGATCGTTTGGAGAAGTCAACGGGTTCAGCCAGCCAAACCTGGCCCGGCTCCGCGTGGATGGAAGCCTCGACATCAGCTTCACCCCCAATTTCAACGGCTACGTGTACACCCCAATCCTCCAAAGGAACAACGGAGCGATGATCCTCAATGGCGGTTTTACGCAGGTCAACGGACAGACCTATAACGGCCTCGTACAACTCACGGCCAACGGCGCTTTGGATTCCACGTTCTACCCAGGGTTATCCAGCTCCTCATACATCAACTCAATGGCCCTGGATGCCAGCGGAAACCTCATTGTCGTTGGCACGATCGTCATCGGCACAAACCAATACGAAGCCGCCCGGTTAACGCCCAACGGATCGCTCGACGAGACGTTTGCCGTCGGCCCCCTGAACGGCTCAATCAGCCAAGTTGCGCTCGAACCGAATGGAGAAATTGTGGTGACCGGGGGATTTGCCGAAATCGACGGGTATTCCCGGAATGGAATCGCGGAACTTTTGACCAATGGAGACGTCGACATCAATTTCAGGCCCAACCCATCCACCACCTATGGCTCGCTGTTGGGCATTGAGGCCGACGGCAAAATATTCACCACGGGCAGTGGAATGATGCGCGTCAACACCGACGGCAGCGTGGATACGAGCTTTACGCCGCAAATCTCCTCCGTGAATTGCATGGCCATCCAACCCAATGGGCGACTCCTTGTTGGCGGTTCGTTCAACAGCGTCGACGGAACGAACATGTGGGGCATTGCCCGGCTTCAAGGGGATTCGCTGGTGCCCTTCCAAACCCAACTCCTTAACTTGAACTTCTATCCTGGCATGCAGGTTTCCGGCAGTGTGGGTACCCTTTATCGAATCGAATCCACCACGAATCTTTCAATACCCGGTCCCTGGACACCTGTCACGACCTTCGCCCTCCCCACGACGCCGTACTGGTTCCTCGACACGACACCGATCAATCCAAACGCGCCGAGGTTTTATCGCGCTGTCACGGTGCAGTAGCGCACTTCATTCTGAAAGTGGTATAATTCCCCAAGATGTTTCCATCGAAGCGACAGATTGATGCCTTTGATTCATGCGGTTATGCGGAAGCAACAGCGAGTTTTGAAGACCTCCACTATCGCTTCCAATACCTTTGCGGGATCAACGGCAAGCCACTCATTATTCTCTGGCCAGCGGGGAAGCGTCAACGGAACGTCAGCATGGAGCTTTTTCACTGCACGGACTCGATTCTCGATGAATGTTTCCAGTCGGCAGTGCAGACACTGTTTTGGCCCTCAATTCTCCCTCGGTACACGGGGAAAGGCGCGCAAAAGGCTTGAATACAAAACTCCGTTTAACAAAACTATACTATAGGCAGGCTCCCATGGCCGAGTGGTTAGGCAAGCGACTCTAAATCGCCTTCAGGTCTGTTCAAATCAGACTGGGAGCGCCAAATTAAAAGGTTGCGAAACAAAGAAAATCGAATAGAATTAAAGCATATGAAGAGCCCGACGTAGGTTTCAGATACAGTTGATCAAGCTGCGGTTCCAACCGCGGCCAACATTCCCCTTTCCCCTTCCTCCTTTTCTCCTCCTGATACGTAGGCACCCGAGTCCGATCCTACCCTCCGGATTTATGCCATTATCCGCAGCGACCTGGGCATGGCGCCAGGCAAGTGCGCATCGCAAGCCGGCCATGCTTACCTGGGAGCTTTCCTAAGCTGTTCAGATCCGGCTGCCATAGCCGCGTACCATAGCGAATTTCCCGCGTCCCCCGGCACCAAGGTCTGCCTCAAGGGCAAAAACCTGGAGCAGCTTCTCCGTGCCGAGGAGGAGGCCCGATCCGCAGGCCTTCCCGTCTATCGAGTCATCGATTCAGGCTGTCCCGATTTCTTTGGCGGCGAGCCCATCGTCACCGCCCTTGGCATTGGCCCGGCCACAAAGGCCCAGATCGGCCGCATCGCCCGGAGGTTCCAGCTCTTATGAGCGCACGCCCGGACAATAATTTCCAGCCCGCTGTAGGCTCGAAAGGAGGTGCCGGCGTGTGCTGGCGCCTGCCATCAACAGCAAACCTGATTAAAACAGAATCCCTATGAAAGCATCATTCAATTCCCGCACCGAATACCTGGCTTACCGCGCGCAGTGGAAAGCCGAATACAAACAACTCAGCGCAGACATTCGCCTTTTCCGGCTGGCTTGCAGCTTCAGCCAGCGCAGCTTGCACAAGGCCTTCACACCGGCGGAAAAAGAGATTGTGGCGCAGGCCGAGAAGCGCGTTGCCCCCAACAAAGGCTACTTCTCAAGCTCGTCATTCCTCTACCAACGCCAGCGCCTGGCCCGACGCGCCACCGAAATGCTGGAGGAGCTCAAGGAGGCCAAGCAGGAAGCCCAACGGCAGTACCTCGCTAGCAAGGTGGTTGCAGCTTAACGGCAGCCGCTAAAGCGCCGGATTGCGGCAGACGGGAGCATGACCTGCAGCCTGGGCCATGCTCCTGCATTAAAACGGAACCAGACTTAAACTGCGCATGAAGAACCCGCATTTCAGGCTGCAGTATGGAACGATCTATCTTTACGACGGAGATAAGATGATCACAGGGTACCGACTGCTCGCCTTTGGCGTCGATGTGTGCGATCCCCAATTTGTCACGATGATCCGGCAAAGTTCAAATACCCCAAATTTGCCCGGAAAAACATCAACGATCGCTGATAAGGACAAATTGGTTGGGCTTTAGTTCTCGTTTGCTGACGCGCTCCAGCGCGCAGTTGAAGGCAAATCGCCGGGCGCCAGCCGCCCGGTTCAGACTACTTCGCTGAACGTTGTTTGGATCCAACTCCAGCCGATATGCCTTATGCACAATCACGTCCTTCCAATCTAAGCCAGTCTAATGCTGGTTGCTACAATTATTTTTTTGGCCTATGCAGTTCACTCTTGTAATGGCTCAAATCGGCAGTTTCTCGACATCAAAAGACCGCATTCGTCGGGGAGATGATCGCGAACAAGAGTGAACTGCATAGGCCAATTATTTTTTATCGGGCACTTAGCCCCGGTCGACCCAAAATGGGCCAGTGGCATCATTGTCATCGCCCAGGACACATGGCCGATCGAGGAAATCAACCGATCCATCAATAACTCGGGCTACATTGGGCTATGGCTCAGGCGAAATCTGCCCGAACTTCCACCGGCCGGTTGTGGAAGAACAGAAGGTCTAAAACAAGAAAAACAGCGTTCATCGACCTATACTATCAAATATGAAGAAGTTCGTGTTAATCAGCACAGTGCTGACCTTGGCCAGCGCACTCTTTGCGCAAACCAACGCGCCGGCACCAGCAACGCCAGCGCATCCCAAGCTGCATATGCCGACTCCGGAGCAGACCGCTCAGATCCAGCAATTTTACCAGATTCAGCTTGAAGTACTTTCCAAGGACCCCAAGCTCCAGGAGGTTTGGGCCAGCATGCCGGCGAACCGCCAACTCATCGTAATGACATCCCTCCAGCAGTTTTTGACCGCGGTCCACCCAGTTTTCACCAATACCGCCCTGCCGCCGCAGGAGTTCAATCAAAAGCTGAAAGCGGTCCTGGCGACTTACGTTCAACCCTTGTCCGGCTTCGACGCCAACCAAATTCGGGTCGCCAAGGAGATGGCCCAGTCCATCCTGGCCGTGGAGATGGAGATGCAGAAAGCGAAGAAGAAGTAAGCAAAACTTTTTGGCCACCCATACCCCTTCAAAGCTTACAATGACCTCATGAGAATAGCATCAGGACATAATGAAAAAATTTTCTACGGACTCCTGAATGAAGTGGCGGGAGGCCATCTCTACGAGAAAATTCAAGAAGTGGCCACGGAGCCACTGCCTCGGAACTACGCCATGTTCAAAGAGGGCCAGCGCCAGCGCGTTGGCGCCGCGCGCGTTGCTGACCAGTTCAAATGGACGATGGACAAAGAGGACCGCCAGGCCAAGCCTGGCCTTGGCGAGAGCATCATCAAGTACCTCGAAATCGTCGAATTGGAGGCCGCTCCTGAGCAAGCCGCCGCTCTCGCTGAGATCATTCCGCAACGGTTGGGCACCATCGTCACTCGCATCATGCAAGGGATGCAGCGCGAGCAAAAATTGCAAACTCCAGCCGCGCCGCCCGCACCGCCCGTGCCTGAACCAGAAGCGCAGCCTGCCAGGATATCTCAGTTCACGCCGGAAACGAACTTCATGTCCTGAGGCTTCAGGTCAAGTGACCGGAGACCAGCTTGGTCATCTCGAACATTGAGACTTGCTTTTTGCCGTTAAAGACGTCCTTTAGAGCGTCGTCCGCGTTGATCAAGGTCTTTTGCTTCTTGTCCTGCAGTCCATTCTTCCGAATGTAAGCCCAGAGCTTTTTGGTCAGCTCCGTGCGTGGCAGCGGTTTTCCGCCAACTACTTTGGACAGTGCTTCGTCCGGTTGTACCGGTTTCATAAAAGCCGCATTGGGCTTCCTCTTTGACTTGTTATTCTTAGGCATGTCCCAGTTTTAGATGCAGACCTCCTCAAATTGCAAACACTAAATATTGTTGCCAATCTCGCGGTAGGCTGCATTCTCTTGCTTGCACCCCACTGATTCCGAGGAGGGTCGCGACCAACCACGCCGGAGTTTCGCCAGAATCCCGCCACACAAGGAATTAGAATCATTCGGCAGCGTATGACAAACCGCAAATTTCATCGAACCCTCATCCAGGTTGAGGTTCTCTCCGAAGAGCCGTACAATCCAGAATCTCTGGAGCAGGTTAACCACGACATCATCGAAGGGGACTGCTCCGGCAAATGGGAGATCACCAAAACCGAAGAACTGGACGGACAGCAAGCCGCCCAGGCCCTTATCGGCCAAGCCAGCGATCCAAGCTTCTTCAGGCTGACGGAAGAGGGCAACGACACGGAATAAACATGCACGCCACTATTGTCAGTCGTACCCCATCCTCATTCACCGTTGAAGTTCCAGCAGGTGGAAACCACATGGGGCGCAATGGCCTGGTCAAGATCGAGAAGCTGGAAGTCATGGTCTTTTCCAACGGAACCTTTTCCCTAAACTCCATTAACTCCAAAGGCCGCGTCACCAACGGCGGCATGTTCGATGTGCCCGTCGGCGCGCTGCTCGATCTGCTGACCGCCCTCAAGGGAGAGCTGGAGAAAACGCAAGAATCTGGCGAGCCTGATGGAAACCCAGCGGGATCCGACTAGAATTAAATCAGGAAGGAGCCCCAGAAAGGGGGAGCTGGATCAGATGAATAGCGCGTACAGCCTGCAGGACAGGATTAACCGGGTGATCAACACTACGGCGTTTGAAAGCAGCCTCCAAGCCCAAGGGCTTGAGCTGATTGACTTTCAATGCCATTGGCCCAAAGTAGGCGAGACGGGATTTGACGGGCTTCCCAAGACGTATCGGGAAGCCATCCTGGACGGCGAACGGGAGTTGAATTTCACCGGAGAAGTTGTTATAGCATGATCCTGGCTCATCTAAACGCATTTTGCAGCGACAGCGACCGGCAGCCCGTCCTACAGGCTCCATGGTCTGAAGGCAGCCACAGCCATGCTTCCAACGGCAACATTCTTATCAGGGTTGACCGCCTCCAGGAAGTACCCGAAAGGGAAGACGCGCCCAGAAATGTCGACGCCATCCTGCTGAACAAGGACGCTCGCACGCCGTACACCGCCATTCAGGAACCGGCTGGATCCGACATGGAAGGCTGTCCCACATGCAAAGGAACCGGGCGTTGCGATTGCCCGCGCTGCTCGGCAGCGCACGACTGCGGAACCTGCAAAGGCTTCGGCGCCGTGGATGCTTACACGCCTGTCGGAGACCAGCACTTCAAAACGAAAAGCGTGAGGCTGCTGCGCGCGCTGGCCGCGGAATGGCAGGTCACCGGCCAGCCTTCCGTTTTCTTCCGTTTTGAGGGTGGCATGGGAGTCGTCCTGGCGAAGGCAAAGGACTGAAGCTGCAGGCCCTTTCTGATATTCCGCCGAACAACAAAGGCATGAAGACAAAGAACACAAAACGCCCAACGTGTAAAAAGTGCGGCTCGCCACTGAAACGTGGATATTGTTCAGACCTCAGCTGCCCCTTCAGCAGCTGGCCGCAGAACGTGGACCAAAACGACATCTACAGCATGAGCACGCTGCAGGTCCAAGCCAAGTTCGGCATCCAGAAAAGAAACCCATAGTGAAGCCCAAGCGAGTCATTTTTGTCCGGCACGGCCAATCCGAGGGCAACCTCAACAAGTTCATCCTTCGCAAGAAGCCCGACTACGCGCTCAATCTCACACCGTTGGGCTGGAAGCAGGCCGAGGAGCGTGGCCGCAAGCTCAAGCATCTGCTGGGCAGAGAATCCGTGCGTTGGATCGTCAGCCCCTATTTCCGAACGCGTGAAACCTTCCTTGGCTTGCGCAAAGCCTTTCAGCCTCCTTACGCAGCTTACGAAGATCCGAGGCTCCGAGAGCAAGACTGGGGCAACTTGCGCGAAGACGCGATCTACAACAACATAGAAAGCGCCCGCGACAGCTTTGGCCACTTCTACTTCAGGCTGCCCAACGGCGAATCCTGCGCCGATGTCTATGACAGGTTTGGGGCCTTTCTGAACACGCTGTATCGGGATTTTGAGAAAAAAGACTGTCAATACAATGTTGTTCTAGTGACCCACGGCATGACCATGCGCTGTGGCATCGCTCGTTGGCTGCACTTGACGGTCGAGGAATTTGAAGCTCTCGCTAATCCGGAGAATTGCGGCATTTATGTCTTGAAGCTTGGCCGAGATGGCAAGTACCATTTGGAAGGAGAGCCGAAGAAGTACAAGAGCCAGCGGCATTTTTACCAGTTTAAATGGCCCGCCGGCGGGCTGCGAGGAGTCATATGAGTGGAAAACGCATTGCTGATCTGTTGGAGCGCTGGAGCGCCGCCTCCCAACCCTTTTTGATGGATGACGAGATGGTGGAGCTGGAAAAAGGCCTGGCTGTTCTGTGCGAATTCTTCCACGCGTCCAAATTGTCGCCGCTGACCGTCTATTACGAGATGAAGCTCGAGTCCGTGCAACACGCCCTGCAAGCCAGACGCGCGCGATAAGGGCTACGCCCAACCGACCCACACGAAAATGCGCCTGCATATCCTCAGCGACCTGCACCAGGAGTTTAGGCCTTACCAGCCACGGGAGGTCGAGGCGGACGTCATCATTTTGGCCGGGGACACAAACACAGGACTGAACGGAATTCGTTGGGCGCAAAAGGCCTTTCCCAATAAGCTTGTGGTCTACATCGCAGGCAACCACGAGTGGTACGGAAAGAACTACCACAGCCACCTTAAGCGCATGCGTGAGGCCGCCAAGGACAGCAACGTGCATTTCCTGGAAAACGATGTCTTTGAAATTGATGGCGTTGCCTTTCTCGGGGCGACGCTCTGGACCGACTTGAACTATCTTGGAAACGTCCCCCTGGCCATGGTCGATGTTCGCAAGGGGATGAACGACTTCGTCAAAATCCGCATCGAGCCCGATTACCGGAAGCTCCGGCCATCAGACCTCGTCCCAATTCACCAGAAAACGCGCGCATGGCTCGGCCAGGAACTGAAGCGCTACGCTGGGCAAAAGACCGTTGTTGTGACGCATCATGCCATCAGCCGGAAATCCGTGCCTGAGATGTATGCCAACGATCCGTGCCAGCCGGCTTACACATCGGAGCTCACCGGTTTCATCCTGGATCACCCCAGCAAGCTTTGGATACACGGGCACATCCACGTGGCCTTTGACTACACCATCGGCGATACGCGCGTTCGCGCCAATCCGCGCGGCTACCCAGGGGAAACGGAGAACAATGGTTTCAACCCGGACCTCGTGATGGAGGTTTGAAGATGCCCTTCCATTACCATCAGTGGAAAAAGCCGCTTTATCATGTTGGCTACATGAAGGCAAAGCCCTGGCCCACGTCGAGCATGGAAGGGCCGCTTTTGAGCTGTTCGCATTGCCCTGAGGAGTGGCGGCAAATTGCCAAGCTTGGTCCTGCTCCCGTCTGGAAGGTGGTCCCCCACGAGCCATTCTACCTGGTCGACATGCTGGGCACTCCTGATTGGGAAAGGAAGCAGCTCTTGGAGGAAGCCTGCAAGCTGGGCGTCATCAAACAGGCCACGCTCTACCGGGTACGGTGCGACTCCGAGGACGAAGATAAAGAAGACCGTTTCATGATCTTCGAACGGAAGGATGAAGCCGTTCAGGAAACCGTCGAGGGAGAGAAACCGGAACCATTTGAAGGCTGGGTATCGCTTCCCAAGCTCTCCCTTTATTGGCATGGAACCCAAAAGCGTATCAGCCCGTCATTTGTCGAGGACGCTGCGCTGGTCTACCTTGCCGAGCAAACCACTCCTTCGCCAGGCGTCTGGTGGAACGAAACGTTCGATCCGGCCAGCCTTTCGGCGCCGCGCACGGGCATCTTTCCTTCACGAATTAGAGCCGTGACCAAGGGGAGGCTTGAAATCAAAATAAAATGAACGCCTTGCTCACCAGGGACGAGTTTCGCCGGCAAGCCATTCAGCGGGACCGCCATCAGTGCCTCCTGTGCGGCAAGAAGGAAGGCCTGAGCGTGCATCACGTCATCGAGCGCAAGCTGTTTCCCGACGGCGGCTATTACCTGAACAACGCCGCTACCCTCTGCGAAGAGCACCACCTGCAGGCGGAGATGACGGCCCTGGGCGCCGAGGAAATCCGGGCGGCGGCCGGGATTCGGGAAGTGCTGTTGCCCCCGCAGTTTGACCCAGCCAGGAGTTACGACAAATGGGGAAACATCATTCTGGAGGACGGACGCCGGCTTAAAGGTCCGCTTTTTTCCGACGACGGGTGCCGGAAAGTGGTGAAAGCCGCAGGGCTGCTGCACCTCTTTATCGAGGCTACGCCAAAGGAGTGAAAACACCATGACGGGGCTGCTACAGTTGATCGAGGAAGCCCGCAACGAGTTGGCCGAAATCAAGAAGGCCATCTCCGACGAGACCAGCGATTACGGACTGGAAGTTGAAACTGCCATCCGTTTTGCCGAAACAGCGCTGCAGACCCAGCAGTGGAGCGACATTGCCCGGGCTCTGGAAAAAGCCCACTATGCGTTGGATCGGGAGCATGGAGAAGAAGACGAGCACTACGACAATTTGATCGAGAGAATCCGAGCTGCATTGGGACTGGATCCCGAAAATGCTTAACACAGGAATTATATGGGCGCGACCAGAGACGATTTTGTAAAGTACCCGAGGACGCCACATCTTTTCGGTTCCACCGGAACGGATGATGACAAACACATGGGCGAAGCGGAATCGCTGAAATTTGTGGCTGACCCTTCGCTGGTCGTAGAAGAAAAATTGGATGGGGCCAATAGCGGTCTACACTTTCTATCTTCTGGTAAAATGGTGCTGCAATGCCGTGGGCATGAGATAACTGCCGGGATGCACCCACAGTGGGACCTCTTCAAGCAATGGGTGCAAGTCAAACGCCCCGTGCTCGAGAACATGCTGGGCAGCCAATATATACTTTACGGTGAGTGGGCATACGCCCGGCACTCCGTCCATTACCGCGGGCTGCCCCATTATTTCTTTGAATTTGACATATATGACAAGACCGCTGGCTTCTTTCTCGACCTTGAATCGCGCCTGCTTCTGCTGGAAGGCACTCGTATCCAGACAGTGCCTGTCATCCACTGCGGCCCGGCTACATTCGACCAACTGCGGAAATTGATCGGACCCTCGGCTTTCGACAGCGAATTTGCAAACCCTTCCACTGGGAGGACGGACAACCTCGTGGAGGGGCTGTACATGCGAACCGAGGCTAACGGATTCGTCACCGCCCGGGCAAAGCTGGTCCGGCCGGAATTTACCGAAAAGATCAAGCAAAGCGTCCACTGGAAGGAGCAAACAATGGTTCCAAACCTCCTCAGAGAAGGAGTCGATGTTTGGGCATGAGAATTGGAAGCGAGTGAGTCCCTTTTCCACAGTCGAATCCACCATTGCTTGGGCTGAAGGCCAAATCTGGTGCCGTGTTTCTGGTCACCAAATCCGGCGAACCGGGGAAGCCCAGCTTGAACGGGTATACCCTGGTTTGTCGTTGCGAATCTGTTGTCATGTTATTTTGATTGGCGTGGAAACCCGCCAGGCCGAACTTTGGGAACAAAATCAAGCCGATATTCAACAAACGACAGGCCCGAAAGTCATCGTAGCCGAATACGATTTGTTTGTGGCCAGCGCATTGAAAGCCCTCTCAAGTGCGCTGGCTTCGCCGTCACCGTTGTTTCCTCCGGTGAAGCGGTCCGGCGTCTGGTGAAGACGGATGACTTTGCTGCGATCCTGTTGGACAGTGAACTGTCCGACCTCAATTCGTTTGCACTTTGCATGGAGATGGTCAAGAGGTGTCCGAAAACCCTGGTGGTGATCACCTCAGCTTGGCCAGACTTGACCGCCGAGGCCATTCAGGCGGGAGCTGCGGCATTTGTTGAAAAACCGCAACTTTCAAGGATTTCGGGTCTCCTCCAAAATCTGATTCCGCATGTTTAGACCTAAACCTCGTCCAAGACAAGCTGGGCCGCGGGCTGTTGAGCCGGCTTTTGCGTGGCCGCTTTGTGAACCAGGTATGCGTCGATGAGGCCTTTGGGGTCTTTGAGCGCGTTCGCGGCCGCTTCCGCCGTCGGCTCCTTTTGATACCCCAGCCAATACATCAAGGCAGTATTCAGTTGGGCTTTGGAGACACCGGAGGTTTGGACCGCCAGGTCAAGTGTTCCGCTGCGGGGAAATCGCTGAAGTAAGAGGTTAATAAGTTCTCGATCAGCTGGGAGGGGGCGGAAGAATTTCTGACAATAGAGTGAAACGGATAAGCGGTAGAGCGATAAATTCAAGCCAAACGCGCTTGAATCCCTTTGCGTCTGTTCTAAAGGCGTCCAGGTGGCGGCAGAATCGGCGGACGTGTAAATCGGGTAGCACGAATGATCCCTCTCGGCCGCAGGCACCACTTTGACCCCATGCGCCGAAGAGGCGATGTAAGTCCGACGCCTGGAGATGGCCCAGTTCACGCTACGGACATGGGCCGTCCACAACTCAGAATTCACTGCGCCAAGCGAAAGAATTGGGAAGCAGCCGAGATTCTGTTGGTGACCACGTAATGGTCGGCGAGGATGGTCGGCGTGTTGGTGGAATCGAGCCAGTTGGCCGCGGTACGCAAGTCGAAGGAGGATTGCAAAGAAAAGCCCGTGGCATTCGTCGGCCAGGAGAGGATGATCTGGTTTGCGTTTTGCGTGATGATTAGAGCTGGCGGAGACACTGGCATCACGAGGCGAAAAACGGTTCCGTTACCGTTGCCGAAGTTCAAGGACAGGTCGCCACCGAATACGGTCGTTCCGTAAAGATTGCCGTCGCTGCCTTGCATCAGCGGAGCGCCTGCGGCGGGGCTATTGGTCTGGTCGAAGGAGAACAGGGTGGTGAATTTGCCGTCAGGCGTCACTTCAAAGGCCGTTCCATAGCCGTAATCGCCGCCACCACTGGTCGTGCCGAAGTAATTGCCGTCGCGCAGAATAAATCCGCTCCCCGGGTTGCACCCGTTGGTCCCACCAAAGGAGGCAATCGTCGTGAGCTTTCCGCCAAGGGTCATGTTGAAGAGCGTCCCGCAATCCGTTGAGTTGCCGGAGATTGTCAGATAGAGAGAATTGCCATCGCCTGACCCGACCAGCCCGTTGGCGTTGGCGAAGGGGAGCGTGGTTCGGGCGCCCGTGGGTGTCAACTTGAACAGCGTGCCGGTGGCTGTCAAACCATAGAAATTGCCGTCGCTCCCCTGGACAAGGTCGCTCGGATAAGCAAATCCAGCGCCGTCGACATAATAGAATGTTGTAAGAGTTCTTAATATTCCGTTTGTCCTCAGTTGAAACACAGTTCCACCGTCCGGATGTTCAGGAACGCCGAGGGTTGTGCCATAGAGATTGCCGTCGCTGCCCTTTATCAAAGGGCCCGATGGATCGCAACCGGGGTTGATTTCGAATTGAACGAGCGTGGTCAACGTTCCATCAGGCGCCATTTTGAAGATGGTTCCGGCGCCACCGACCCCGCCCCCCCACCACCCCCACCCCCCGAAATTGAGTGACAGGTCACCGCCGCTCCCGGTTGTCCCATAGTAATTCCCGTCATCGCCTTCCAAGAGGCTCGCAGATTCTGCCATGGGTCCGAGGTCGTTCTCGGGTCCCGGGTTAGACCCATTGCTACCTTCGAACACAACCAAGGTAGTCAACGTGCCGTCTGGCGTCATCTTAAAGATCGTGCCCAAGCCTTCGCCGTTGTAACCTAACGTCAAATCGCCGCCGAAACCGGTTGACCCATAGAAATTGCCGTCGCTTCCTTGGATCAATGCCGACCATGGTTCCGCTCCATCAGGGCCCTCGAACGTGTGGAGCACCTCAAAGGCTTGTCCGTCCGCCTTCGGTCCGTAGGTTAGCAGGGCGAACGGAAGAAGTATGCCTGCCATCAATGTTTTCTGCAATGTGGTTGGTTTCATCGTTGAGTTCGGTTTGATTATCATAGACGATTTACGGGTTCCAATCCGGTTGGGTGCCCGGCGAACGAATCAAAGTCACGATACTGCTGCCGAGAGGCATGGTGCAGATCGAATTGCCGGAGTTGAAGGCCAGTGTGCTGCCATCCGGGGACCAGCTTGGAAAATTGCTGAAGCTGTCCAGATGCGTGGCCTGAGTCACGACACTCAAATCAGGTGTGGCCACCAAGATCTCCTGGTAAGAGGTCGTTGTTTTGACGCCCCTCTTGGAGGTGGTCGTTACGAACACCGGCCCGGAAAAGGCCAGATAGCTCCCGTCCACGTTCCATTGCGGGGCGAAGCATGGATAGAGGGAGGGGTTGCTTGACCCGGCATAAGTCGCCAGTTCTGCCCCTGTGGCAGCATTGAATACCGCAATGATATCGGAGTTGCCATCGTCACTCCCGTTGGCGGCGATTTTGGTGCCATCGGGTGACCAACTGGGATTGTACCAATAGCCGGAACGCAGCAGCACGGGAGCGCCTGCCGTTCCGGCACCAGGATTGACACCGACAAGGTGTAAACCGCCATCCGTGCCCTGAAATACCAGCGTTGAGCCGTCCGGCGACCAATCCGCACCGCCTCCGTCACTGGGCGCGACGGCAAAGCTCAGGCCGCCGTTGGCCTCGCCTTGTGCTTGCATGACCCAGATCTGCCCGGCGCGGCAAAAAGAAATGTAAGACTGGCCGGGAGACCATTTGGGCCTTTGGCTGGTGGCGCTGGTTCGGGTCAACTGGACCACGCCGCTGCCATCGGGATTCATCGAGAGAATTTGGTCGTAGGTGGTGCTGCTGCGCTTTGTCGTTTGCACAGTCACGGGCGCCTCGAATACAATACGGGCAACGGTTTGGCCGGGCGCAGTCGTTGGAACGCCGGCCATGCCGAGCGTCAACGCAAGCAGCGTCAATCTAATGATTCGTTTCATAAGCTGATAAGTTCCTTGGAACGGCACCCGGCGCATTCCGCGTTGCGCGCAGCGTGCCCGTTGAGGGTTATTTTAGCGGATTCAGTCATTCATCTACATAAGCGAAATTCCGGGGAAAAACTTATCAGCCGGGTGAAAGATTTTTTGAACAGGAGCGAGCAGAGGATTTGTTGAGGAAGCAATTTGACCACGGATTTCGCGGATGACACGGATAAGAGACGACGTCTTTTCCATCCATGTCATCCGTGAAACACGTGGATAAGCTCCTCGGAATCAGGGTGTTATCGCGCTGCCTGGGCGCGGATTTCGTCCGCCAACCAGGCTCGAGCGTAAACCCAGTAACGACTGGCGGTGGGCACAGAAATGCCAAGCGCCTGAGCCGCTTCCTCATTCGTCATGCCGACGAAATAGCGCAGCTTGACGAATTCGGCCTTCTGTTTGTCCACGGTGGCAAATTTTTCCAAGGCATCGTTCACCGCAAGCAGTTGATCGTCATTGGGCGCGGAAGGAGCCGCCATTTCCGGCATCTCGACCCGCAATTGGCCGCCGCCATGGCGTTGCGCCCGTTTGCGGCGGGCGTTATCCACCAGGATGCGGCGCATGGCTTCGGCGGCGGCGGCAAAGAAATGCGTGCGGTCATTCCACTTTCGATTGTCAGCACCGGCTAACCGCACCCACGCTTCATGCACGAGCGCCGTCGGTTGCAGCGTTTGGCCCGGGTTTTCGGAAACCATCTTTGCCGCCGCCAACCGGCGCAATTCCTCATAGACCAGCGGCAGCAATTGATCCGCCGCCTGGGAATCACCCCGGCGCGCGGCTTCCAGCAGGACGGTCACTTCGCTCATTTGGCTTGCGCCCTGGTTTCAGGGCTGCCTTCGATCAGCGTCCTGGCTTCGCGGAGCAACGCTTGAGCGATAATCCAATCCAACCAGTGATCACCCAAACTGCCATCCTGCATTTTAGGCATTCGCGTGTCCGCGATTCCCTCGGCCTGCGCCAGCGCGCTCCGCGCGGCGCCCGTTTGTTTGAGCTGCCACTGAGCCATTGCCAGAACCACCTGCGCCGCCGCGTCCCGATCGAAGGCATCTCCTGCTTTCGACAACGCCAATTGCGCCGATTCCTCAGCGTTGGCAAAGCGCCCGCTGCGGTATTCGCTGAGGCTCTTGCAAAGTTGGAACCACGCCCAAAGCGAATCGCTCTTGGGGATGCTGGCCGCAAAATCGGCCAGCTTGGCAACCGCTTGGGGGTCCGCGCCGGAGGAAGGAAGGATGAGGCAATCTTTGGCAATGCGTTCGGCGGTGGTAGGGTCTTTTGTGGTGGAGAACAACTGGAGGCATTTGGCGCAGTGCTCGTGGTAGCGATCGATCTGGCCGGTTTGCACCACAAGCGCCGCCAAACTGTGCCAAGCCATCGCGTCATCTTGGTGGAAATCAATGACCCGCCGCAAGTCGGCGGCGGCCGCGTCCCACCGCCCATGCCGGGCGAAGAACCGGGCGCGCGCCCAGAGCAGGTCCGAACTCCGCTGATCGCGGATGAAGCTCGTAATAAGAATTTCATCGAAAACGCGTTGCGTGTCCGCGATCCGATTGGCTTTTTCGTAAACCCGGGCCAGGTTCCGGGCAATGTCTTGGGTAATACTGCTCGCAGGACCGAGCTTGGTTTTGGCGAGCTTGAATGCCTCCTCGTACAGCGGCAGCGCGTCGCCTTGGCGGCTGGCGTTCTCGTAAGCGCCGGCAAGATTGCGCATAGTATGAAGGGTAGCAGGATGATCCGATCCAAGCTTGGCTTGGCGACGCTTCAGGGTTTCCTCGAGAAGCGGCACCGCGTCACTCAATCGCCCGGCATTTCCATACGCCGCGCCAAGGTCGTTCATGGTCTGGAGAGTATCCGGGTTGTCGAAGCCGAACTTGAGCTTGCGAATCTTCAGGGCTTCCTCGAGAAGCGGCACCGCGTCACTCGATCGCCGGGCATTGTCATACGCCACGCCAAGCTCGTTCATGGTCTGGAGAGTAACCGGGTTGTCGGAGCCAAACTTGAGCTTGCGAATCTTCAGGGCTTCCTCGAGAAGCGGCAGGGCTTTGTCCGTCTGGCCGGTGTTCTCATAGGCCACGGCAAGGTTGAACATGGTCTGGGGCCTCTCTGGGTTGTCTGGGCTAAGTTTGGCTTGCCAAACCTTAAGCACTTCTAACAGCGGCAGCGCGTCACTCCGCCGCCCGGCTTCGGCGTACAACATGCCAAGAAAATTCATGCTCGACAAGGTCGCTGGATTCTCAGGTCCCAGTTTGGTTTTGTAAAGCTGGACGCATTCTTCCATTAGCCGCAATGCGTCATCCATTCGATCCACTCCTTCGTATGCACAGGCCAGCTCGCCCATGTCGGCCAGCGTCAGCGGATGGTCGGGTCCGAACATGTTTTTTAAGAGGCGGAAGTTTTCCTCCAGAAGGGGCGCTGCAAGGTCCTTCCGTCCCGCCGCGACATAGGCAACACCAAGGTAGTGCAAAGTCCACAAGGTTTCCCCAGATTGGGGACCGAACTTGGCCTTGTGAAGCTTGACCGATTGTTCCAAGAGCGGCAGGGCTTTGTCGAAGCGGCCCATGGATCTGTAAGCCTTGCCGAGGTCGTTCATGCATCTCAAGCTCAGAGTATCGTTTGACCCAAAAACATGTTTGGCCAACTCCAGAGCCCTCTCTTTAAGGGCCACTTGTTTTGCCGGGTCTGGATCCCTCAACAGCATCATCACCTGGATGGTTAATGGATCTTGAGGACCGAGAATTCGCCGGCGCAAATCAAAGGCGCGTTGAGCGTGGCTGCGGCTGGCCTCCATCTCATTCAGCTCGTCATAGACATCGGCCAAAGTGGAGCGAATGGACGCTTCCACCAGCGGCTGATTGGTAAAGCGGCCATCCAGGCGCGCGCCGGCGCGGTCCACCGCCTGGCGGACGGTCAGGTTCGGGTCCACGGGGATGCCCTCCTGGGCCTGCTCCGAGGTCTTGGCTTGGCCCAAAAGGTCATTTTGCAAGAAGTCACTGATCGCTTGCGCAATGGCGGCCTGTTCATCCGCGTGCCGACGGGCCGCCCTTTCCTTAAAAAACAGAATCGCTGAAACCGTAAGTCCCAGGGTCAACGAAACGAATACCGTAGCCGTTGCCGCAAAGGCAAGCTTGTTGCGCCGGACAAGCTTCTGGAACCGGTAAATCGTGCTGGGCGGACACGCCACGACCGGCTCGTTCAGCAAGTGACGCTGAATGTCTGCCGCCAGACCGTTGGCGGTCTCATAGCGGCGGGCGCGATCTTTCTCCAGCGCCTTCATCACGATCCAATCCAAATCGCCGCGCAATTCACTGACCAGTTTCGGCGCATTGAGGCCGCGACTCTGGGCAGTCGTGGTCAACTCCTTGTCCGGAAGTGTGCTCAGGCGCGTGGAGGGTCGTTCCGGTTCCTTTTCGCGAATGGTGCGGCGCATTTCGTCCAGCCCAATGGCCAGCAGTTCATGCGCATCGAAGGGCGTTTTGCCCGTCAACAATTCGTAGAGCAGCACGCCCAGCGAGTAGATGTCGCTGCGCGAGTCAATGTCCAGGCTCGTGAGCATGGCTTGCTCGGGACTCATGTAGGCGGGTGTGCCGATGAATTGCTCGAAAGCCGTAAAGATCGTCTTGTCGGTGAGTTGCTGGCCGCCGGTGGCCTTGGCGATGCCAAAATCAATGACCTTGGGTACCGGCACACCGTCGTTGATCGTCACCAATATGTTGGAGGGCTTGATGTCACGATGAATGATGCCTTTTTGGTGCGCGTGCTGAATGGCGTGGCAAACTTGCATGAACAGGTCGAGCCGCGCGCGGAAAGGAAGCTTGGCCTCGTCGCAGTAATCCGTGATCTTCATGCCCCGGACCAATTCCATCACAAAGTAAGGCCGACCGGCCTCAGTCGCTCCGGCGTCGAGCACTTTGGCGATATTCGGATGATCCATCAGCGCCAGCGCCTGGCGCTCCGCTTCAAAGCGGGCGATGACCGACTTGGTGTCCATGCCCGCTTTGATGATTTTCAGGGCCACGCGGCGGCGGACGGGTTCCTCCTGCTCGGCCATGTAAACCACGCCGCAGCCGCCTTCGCCAATTTGCTGGAGCAGCTTGTAACGGCCAATTTTGTCGCCGGCTCTTTCGGTCAGCGGAGTGGAAAGGACTATCGTCTGCCGGACCACAGGCGCCGCCGCTTGCTCCAGAAAATCCCCGGCCTGGTAGCTTGTGAGCAGAGATTCCACACGCTGACGGAGCGCCATGTTGCCGCCAGTGGCCTGATCGAGGTAGGCGGAGCGTTCGGCCGGAGGCAGTCGCAATGCCTCCACTACAATGGTCTCTTCGCTATGCGGCTCGTTCATGGCTGTCTGTGATGGCCTTATACTTACTAAAGCGAGATTTGGACAGAAAAACTATCACCGTCGGCAGAACAAATCCTTGAGTGGTTTTCAAGTCTTTGATCTCAATTCTCGCACCCGTCCGTGAGCAGGAAGGTCGGAAATGAAGCGGCCACCGCCAAGGACGAGTTTTCAAAGGAGGCCGGCTTGGCTATGAAAGACGTCTATGCAAACGATCTATCCAACCTCAATGACCCCCGAACAGTATGTCGAACAGGACTATCACAAGCAAGTCCGGCCTCCGGAAAACTGCCCCAACTGCCAGCGGGCGCACGTTTTGGGAGCGCTGGCTTATTATGAGCGATTCATCACCACCGCCACGGCGCTGGTTTTGTCAATTTGGGTGCGGCGTTTCCTGTGCCGCCTTTGTCGCGTGAGCGTGAGCTGCCTGCCGGCCTTTGCCCAGCCTTATCGGCCGGTGAACACTCCAACCATCGCAGCTGGGTTTAATGGCCAGGACACCCGCCCCGATGTGCAACGCTGGAGCCAACTCATTGACTGCTATTGGCGACGGTTTGCAACCCATCTGCCCGTGTTGCTGCGGCAGGTGGGCAACGCGTTTGGTCCGTTGCCGCTCCAACCCACCGCCAGGGGTTTCTGGCGGCAACTGATGCGTCATTGCAGCGATTTGGCTGACGCGACGCGCCAACTCGTCCATCAATTTCGCACCTGCCTGTTTGGGACCTACCGCTGCCACCAACGCCGGCAGCTTCAGGCTGCATAAAGGCTGTCCGCGCAGGAGCGCGGAGCCGGTTGACCCCCACACACCTTTAGTATTCAAACTTTGGGGATCCGGACGGAAGCTCCTGAGCGTATGAATCAACCATCCGATTCCGATGCTTTGGCTCTGGCCCGGCACGCTGCCGCGAGCTGGATCCAGGAAGCTTTGAAGCAAAACTTCACATTGGCCCGAGCCACCGCTCTGGCCAGCGAACGGTCCTGGGGCGACAAAACCTATTCGGCTTCCACACTGGAAAGCTGGTATTATCTTTTGCGCAACCAGGGTTTTGATGCTCTTCATCGTCAACCTCGCAAAGACAAAGGCTCGCGGAAGGCCCTGAACCCGGAAGCTTGTCAGGCGCTGCTAGAGTGGCGCCAAAAATATCCCCAACTCACGATCAAGGTTGTGGTGCGCCAACTCATCGAGAAAGGCACCCTCCAGCCCGGCGCCTTCAGCCTGCCCTCGGTGTACCGCTTCTTGGCGGCTCATCATTTGGACGCCCGCTCGATCAAACACAACCCGCCCTCCCCACAAAGCGGCCCGACCAAGGCCTTCGAATGCGCCCTGGCCAATCAATTATGGATGACCGACATGATGTTTGGTCCCACCCTCAAACTGGCCGGCGGCCAAGTCATCCAGACCCGCCTCTTCGCGTTGATCGATGACTGTTCGCGTCTGATTCCTCACGCCCAGTATTACGACTCGGAGAAGCTATACTGGTTTTTAGATTGCTTCCGCCAGGGCCTGGCCCGCCGCGGCTTTCCCGAAAAGCTCTACACCGACCAGGGCAAAATCTTCACCAGCTACCATCTGCAAATCGTGTGCGCCAATTTGGGCGTGCGGATATGCCATGCCCAGCCTTACGCAGCCTTCTCGAAAGGAAAAATGGAGCGCTGGTTCAGAACCCTACAAATGGATTTCGAGGCCCGCTTGATCATCGATCCGGTCCACACTCTGGAAGAACTCAATGCCCGTCTTTGGCGCTGGATCGAAAGCGAATATCACCAGCGGCCTCACAGCGCCTTTGAGGGGCAGACTCCGGCCGAACGCTTCGCTCAACGCGCCCTCAACTTGCGCACGGCCGACCCTCAGACCGACTGGGAAGCGCTCTTCCTGTCCCGTGCTCAACGCCGGGTGCGCCTGGATGCCACATTCAGCCTGGAAGGCCAACTGTGGGAAGCGCCCGTTCATCTGCGCGGCCAGCTTATCCAAGTGCGCTTCGATCCTTTTGCCTGGCGCCGTGTCGAAATCTGGCGGGACGACAAATACGTCGGCCCGGCTCACCGCTGTGACAAACAACTCAACGCCAAAACCTATACCGACCGCGATTATGACCGCCGCGATAAATCCTCTTGACTTGGACACCGCCCTCAAAACCCTCTGGGGCGCCAGCTAGTTGCCCTTCGGCGCGGCGGTGGAAAAACCGTACGCCTCGGACACCTTCAAGGAAACCCGCCGCCGCCTTGAACAGTTGGTGGCCGTGCGGGCCTGCGGATTGCTCCACGGCCCCAACGGCGTGGGCAAAACTCTGCTCGTGCAGCACTTCCTGCAAGGTCTGCCCGACAAACGCTACAAAACTTTGGTGCTCTCCCATTCCTCAGTGACCGGCACCGATCTGGTGCGCTTGCTCTGTTCAGAACTGGGCCAGACGGCTCGCATGCGCCGAAGTGACAACGTGCTGCTCATCCGCCAAGGCTGGCAACAGTTGGACCGGCTTTGGCCGGTGGTGGTGATCGACGAGGCGCAGAACCTCAGCGCCCCCGCGTTGGAGGAAGTACGTCTGTTGAGTTGCGACCACCGCGACACCCAGCCACCCTTCAGCTTGCTGCTGGTCGGCGACGAACAACTCCTACCCCGTTTGCAAATGGGCATCAACGCGCCCCTCTTGGGCCGCCTGAGCTTTTGCCTCCGCCTCCAACCCTGGTCGGCGGAGGAGTTGACGGGCTATGTCCAAGCGCGCCTGCAGGAAGTCGGCATTCATGCCAACCCGTTCGAGGCCGCCGCCTTGGCCTTGCTCCTCCAAGCTGGCAACGGCTTGCCCCGGCTCTTAAATCACCTGGCCCAAAGAGCCGTGGAGGAAGCCGCCGCGCAAAACTCCCGCGCCATCACGACGGCCCACATGCAGCGGGCCTTGGAACTTTTGCCCTGGGTCGCCCAACTGGTCCGATGAACGGCCCGCCCTCATCGATGTCGGCGCAGTTGGAGCAACTGCACCAAACCTATTGCCGTCTCACCGGTCAAAACCTCTCCTTGCGTTTCGACCGGGAGCGCCTCTGGTTTGAGTTCCATCGCGCCAGCTTTACTCTGGCCGATTTGGTCCAGGTCGTGCGCTATCTCCAAAAGGAAATCCGTCATACTCGCCGCAACGTCGGCGCGCTCAAGCTTTCCAATCTCCTCCAGCCGGACCGCTTTGAGGAAGACCTCAACATCAGCCGTGTCCTTCTCACGGTCCAGCCGCCACGCCCGAAAGCGCCAGCCGTCTCCGCTCCAACGTGCTCTCCGACCGAACAAGAGCGTGGTCGCCAACAGGCCCGGGAACAACTGCGCGACCTCAAAGAAAAGCTTCGCCAAGGGTTGCTTTGAACCGCGTAGCTGCTCCGGCTTCACGCTAATCTCGGTCCAATCCCCTCCATGATTATCGCGCTACTCTGTGTCCGCTTCGCGCCGATTATCACGATAATTTTCTCCCAGATTATCGTGAAGCGGAACA
>Ga0182016_10001290_pt1 | contig 30546 bp, 23 predicted proteins | sample 712S2MmetaG_FD_120491 | JGI IMG/M metagenome (GOLD analysis project Ga0182016, IMG submission 120491) | Permafrost microbial communities from Stordalen Mire, Sweden - 712S2M metaG | ecosystem: Environmental > Terrestrial > Soil > Wetlands > Permafrost | place: Sweden: Stordalen | collected...
CGTATGTGAGCGACAACATCGACGCGGTGAAGTATGAGAACGGCGCGTTTACCGGGGCGGCTCTGCGCGCGATGACGGTGGCCAGCCTCGATGGAAACACTCTGGTGTGCGTGCCCGAGAATAACGGGGTGGTTGACGATGCGTTGTGGAAGATTCACTCCGACACGCTCGACAAGGCGCTGCACAACCGCGTGGAGCTGATGAAGACGGCGGCGACGGCAATCGCCAGCCTGGTTCCGGGAGTAAAGGCGCTATGACCGGCCCAGGCGCGCAGGTCGGCGTGCAAATCGATGCCCAGACGGCTCGAGTACACGCGCTACGCTCGCAGATCGATGCGATCACCAGTGCCGTGCAGCAACCGGGAAACCAGAGTGGCTTTGAGCCGGTGAGCTATTCCTTTGGTGCGTTCGACACCATGGAGCAGGCCGCGCGGAAGCTGGCGGGGACCGTGCAGGATCTTCTGATGAAGCTGAAACCGGTGGCGACAATCGAAACCGCGCGGGGAGACCTGAAGGCGATTACGACGGTGAACTACGCAGGCCTTGCGGCGTCGGCGTGGCCAGCGTTTCCAACCGAGGAGCTGAAGGTGGCGCACCAGACATCGGTGGACCATGTGGTGGCGCTGCGTGCGGCGCTGGCCGCGGCCATTGCCTCGGCGGCAAGCGCGATGATGGCGATTTCGGCTTCGGCGGCAAATCCGCTGCTCGCCATGAACGCGCTGTCTGCGGTCAGACGATTGAAGGAATCACTGGAGCAGCTGGCTGCGGCGGCGGAAGCAGCGGTGTAGAGGGCCGGGGAACCCCTCAAAATGAGCCGATATTCGGATCTCGAGATCACGTTCAGCAAGCGCGATGAGCGGAAGTATGTGGTTGGCTTCCGCTTCAACAGCGCCGACGACGCGGCGGAACAGCGCTCGGCGTTGGAGCCGGTGATTGCGATCGAAAACGTTGGCCTGGCAGGCGACGATGGGGAGGCCTATGCAGAGACGCTGAGCGCGGCCTTTTTTACGCCGGATGTGCGTGGCGAGTTCAACCGGTTTCGCGCGGCCGCAGCGGCGTTGCAGTCGATTCTGCGCGTGCGGTTGACGATTGATGCGAACGCTCCCGAGCTGCACGCGGTGCACTGGGAGACGTTGCGCGACCCGAATCGCATCGACGATAACACCGCGCACCTGTTCACCGGCGAAGAGATTGTTGTTTCGCGTTTTCTGAGCAGCGGAACGGATTGGCGTCCGATACGGTTGAAACCCAAGGCGGGGCTGCGCGCGCTGGTGGTGGTGGCGAATCCCGCATCGGGTGTCAAGTATGGCTTGGAACCGATCGACATTGAGGCTGAGACAGCGCTGGCCGCCAAGGCGATGACCGGAATTCAGGTTTCGCGCTGGGCCGCGGACGAACCGGTGACGCTGAACGCGCTGGGCTCGCGGCTGCGCGAGGACTTCGACATTCTTTATCTCGTGTGTCACGGAAAAATGGTGGACAACGAGCCGAATCTCTTTCTCGAAGATGGCCCACCGTCTGCGGGAGCTGACTTGGTGCAGGCCATCAGGGAGCTTGAGCATCGGCCGCGAATCGTGGTGCTGGCCTCTTGCCAGAGCGCGGGCAGCGGCGGGGTTGGAATGGCTGCGCTGGGGCCGCGGCTGGCCGAAGCCGGCGTGCCTGCGGTAATCGCCATGCAGGGCAACGTCTTTATGACCACGGCAGCTGAGTTCATGGGGACATTTCTTCAAGAGCTGCTTCAGGACGGGCAGATCGATCGCGCGGTCGCCGTGGCTCGCGGCAATGTGCGGAAATCGCCGGACTACTGGATGCCGGTGCTGTTTTTGCGGCTGCGCGATGGCTGCATTTGGTACGAGCCGGGGTTTGGCGGCGACGGTAAAGCCGAATTCGATAAATGGAAAGCGATTTGCAGCTCGGTGCGTTCGGGACGGTTCATTCCGATTCTGGGTCCGGAACTGGGCGAGGACATCTTTGGCGGATCGATGGAGCTGGCGGGGAATCTTGCTGACAAGCACGCGTTCCCGCTATCGCCGCACGAGCGGTCCGACCTGGCCAAGGTTGCCCAGGTGATTTGCGTGGAGCAGAAGCGAAGCTACGCCTGCGAAGCGGTGCAGAACGAGTTTCTGGCGCAGATTAGCAGGAGGCTTGATAAAGCCGCGCTGGACGCGAGCCAGGGATCGTTGCCGGCGCTGCTCGACGCCGCGGTGAATCAGTGCAGGTCGAATTGCGACCACCCCTATCGCGTGCTGAGCGAGCTGCCCGCGTCGATTTATTTGAATGCAAGCTACGAACCGATGCTGGTGCGGGTGTTGAAGGCCGAGGGTAAAAACGCGGAACCGGTGTTCAACTCGTGGCGAGGAGAAGATGTTCCGCAGAAGCCGCAGCCGCAGAATGCGAAGCCGACGCCCGAGAGCCCCTGGGTGTATCACATTTTTGGAATCTTCGGGAAACCCAACTCAATGGTGCTGACTGAAGATGATTTCTTCGATTACCTGATTGCCACTTCGCGGCTCGATCTCTTGTTGCCCACGCTGGTTGGGCAACTGATGCAAAGCTCGCTCCTGTTTCTGGGGTTCCGGCTTGAAGACTGGCGGTTCCGCGTACTGTTGCGCATGATCGTCACGCGGCCGGGAACAAGAACGCTGCGCGACCTGGCGCATGTGGGCGTGCAAGTGAATCCAGGCGAGCAGACCGTGGCGGATGTGAAAAAAGCCCGCAGGTATATTGAGAGCTACTTCCAGGGCGGAGACGATTCGCCGGAGATCTCGATCTACTGGGGCAGCCCGACGGATTTTCTGAAACAGCTGAAGGAGAATCTGAACTCGAGCCTGGGCCAGGACGCTGCGCCGGTTGCAGCGGGAGGCGTCGATGAGTGGTACTAGCGCCGCCCAGGGCGAGCTTGTAAATCCCTTCGTAGGCCCTCGGCCGCTCGAGCGCGGCCAGCCCATCTTTGGCCGCGACAAGGAGATTGATGACCTCTACTATCTGCTGAGCGCCGAGCGCATTGTGCTGTTTTACTCGCCTTCAGGCGCCGGAAAAAGCTCGCTGCTGCAGGCAGGATTGATACCCAGGTTGCAAGCGCAGTTTGATGTGTGGGCGCCGGTGCGGGTGAACCTCGCCGCGAGCGATGCCGATGGCGTGAATGGCTCAGGCGCGGACGAAAGCTCGCAGATGTTGGAAGATTTTTCGCCCAGATACCTGGAACAGCTTGACCTGTCGAGTCCGGTGCCCCTGGACGTCGACACTAAATTTGCTGTCGGGTTGAATCGCTACGTGCGCAGTTGCATTCTGGGCTTCGAGGCCGAAGTTCCAAAGGAGCGGCAACGGCCAGCAGACGTGATTGAAAAGATGACGCTCGCCGAATATGTGGCAAGCAGGCCACGGCGCAGGTCGGCTCCAAAGGACATCGTGCTGATCTTCGATCAGTTTGAAGAGGTCCTCACCACCGATCCGAGTTCATACGAGGCCAAGCGGAGTTTCTTCTATCAGCTCGGGCAACTACTCAAGGATCCGCACATATGGGCGATCTTTGCATTGCGCGAAGATTATCTTGCCGCCTTCGATCCTTATTCATGGCTGGTTCCGACGAATTTGAAGAATCGATTCCGGCTCGATTTGCTGAAGTACGACGCGGCCAAAGAAGCAATTAGGAAAACGGCGGAGCTAGCCGGGAAGTCTTTTTCAGTGGAAGCGATCTTCAGCCTCATGACGTCGCTGGAATCGATCAAGGTGGAACTGGCCGGCGGCAAGTTTTTTTTGCTGATGGGGAATGACATTGAGCCGTTGCATCTACAGGTGACATGCCGGAACCTGTGGCAGCGCATGGATCCAGGCAGGACAGAGATTCAGAAAAGCGACATTGAGGAATTCGGCGATGTTTCGGCCGCGCTGGGGGAATACTACGCGAGCGAAGTGGGGAAGGTTGCGAGTGGCGACGTCAGCATTGAACGGGAAATTCGCGTGTGGTTCGGAGATGAATTGATCACGCGCGACAGGGTGCGCGGTTCTGTGCAGCGCGGCTGGAATAAAAGCGGCAATCTTGGAAATGACCTGATTGAGGAGTTGATCAAGGCGCACCTGGTGCGGCGGGAGCTGCATGCCGGCTCAACCTGGTACGAGCTGGCGCACGACCAACTGATCATCCCAGTGCTGAAAGGTAACGAGATCTGGTTTGGCGAGCACCTGAACAAAGTGCAGCAACGGGCGGCGCAATGGTCCAAGGAAAACGAGCCGTGGGCGCTGCTGCTGACTGGTAAGGACCTGGAGGAGGCTGAGCGATGGGAGAAACAGAATTGGGCTTCCTCCTGGCGGGAAAGGCAGTTCCTGGACGCTTGCCGCGAGCAACGCAGAAGAAAGCGGCAGGGACAGGCCGCATTGGCGCTGCTGATTTGCCTTTTGATCGCGATGTCGGCGTCGTGGTATGTGGCGTGGCGCGCGCAGAAGCGCGCTGAAGCGAATCTCTCGCTGGCCAAGCAGGCGGTAGACCAGAGCCTGTCGTTCGCCGGCCGTCAGCAGGGGCGCGAGTCGCAGGACTCGCCGGATATCGAAGCCTTTCGCAAAGAGCTGCTGAGCAAAGCGGCGACGTTTTATGGGGCGTTTATCCGTTACAACTCCGGCACCGAGGAGTTGCGCGCCGAGGCGGCGTCGGCGCACTCGCGGCTGGCCGATATCGACCGGCTGCTGGACAAGCGCGACGACGCGGTGAAGGAATACAAGAACGCAATCGCGGAGTTTGAGAAGCTGGCGAAAGACAAGCCGAAAGAAGTCGTATATCTCCAAAAGCTGGCCTACTGCCACAACTGGCTGGGTGAAACTCTACGTCAGTGGTACGAACAGGGATCGACGCCCGACAAGACTCTGGCGAGCCAGTCGACGACGGAGTACAACTCCGCGCTCACGCTTCAGCAGCAGATTCACGTTGGAGCGCCAGAGAACGCGCAGTACACGCAGGAGCTGGCGAGGTCGCATTACAACCGCGCAATTCTGGAAGACGACCTGGGCGATCGCAATGACTCCGAAACAGATTTGCGTGCGGCGATGGCCCTGCTTGATCCGCAGGTGGGGCAGAAGATCACGATTGACGCTCAGCAAACGACGCCCAGCGCGGCGCAGGACCTGGCGCGGACCGACAACAACCTTGCCGCGCTGGAAGCGAAGGAGGGGAAATATGCCGAGGCGCGCCCGCTGTACGAGCGGGCCATCGGGATCGGCGAACAGCTTACGGCGGCAGACAAGGATAGCCGCGAATACAAGTACGAACTGGCCGAGTACTACGAGAATGAAGCGCAGCTGCTGGTGAGCATTGGCGATGAGAAGTTGGCAGCGGACCGGAATCACGATTCGCTTGACCTGATTGAACAGCTTACGACGCCTGCGTCGTCGATCGGGCTCAAGGAAGCGGAGATTCTGCAGTTGCGCAGCAAAATCCTGATGCAGAACGGCGCCGCGAACGCGCTCGAAGAGGCGGAACGCGAACGGGAGCTGCTGAACCAATTGCAGAGCGGCGGGCTTCCGCAAGAGCATCCCCTATTTCACGTGATCTACCAGAACCTGGCGCTAAATTACATCGATCTAGCGAAAATGGAGCTGAAGAATGGAGACGTGGCGGATGCGCAGCTTTCGTTGAAGAGCCTGGCGCTGGTGATTCCCGAGCTTGCGCCGGAGGATAAACCGGATATCGAGCAGAGTTACGAGTATTACGCGCGGCAATTGAAGACCAGGCAGGCAAAGCGCAAATGACGAAACTGTAAGGCAGAACAAATCATTCCGAATCCAAGGGAGAATATGAGGGCCGCGAAGGGTTTTTTTATCTGGCTAGTTGTCTTGGTTGGGTTGGTGAGCGCCGCTGGAGCGCAGCAACTCAACGCGCCTCAGCCGGCAGTGAACACTGCTGCAAATGAAAGAGTGTCGACCGAGTGGGGGCCTGGGCCAATGAGCCTGTGGTCGAACACGCCGGATGGGCAACAGGCGCCGAAAAAAGCGAAGGCCGAGATCGGTCCACCAAAGCCGATTAAGCCCCGGCAAATTGACCCCAGCATGGTGGGCTACATTGACGATGCGTCGCTGGGCAATGAAGTGCGCATCCGTTTCGATGCGGGATTTGATGATCCGCGGCCCGATCGCGCCGAGTATTTCTACCAGGGCAACTCATCGCCGAATCCGGGCACCAGCGCCACGCAGCGTACGCTGAACTTTCAGCAGCTTTATCTGAGCGGCGAATACGCGCCTTTCAAAAGGCTATCGGTGTTTGCGATGGTGCCGTTCCGGTGGATTCAGCCGTTCTTCATCGTCGCGCCGGGCACTACGCCCAACCTCGGAGACGATGGCGGAATCAGCGATGTGCAGGCGGGGTTGAAGTTCGCCGCGCTTACGACCGAGAAGACACAAGTGACGTTGCAGCTGCGGTCGTATTTCCCCACCGGAGATGGGCAAAAGGGCCTGGGCACGGGCCACTACAGCATTGAGCCGATGGTGCTGTTGTATCAAAAGCTGAACGATCGCACCGCGCTGGAGGGCGAGGCGGGAGACACGCACCCGATCGGGGGAATGACCTACGTGAATCCGCCGGCGCCACCGCAGCAGTGGTCCGCAGACGTGGCGATGTACGGCCTGGGGCCGAGCTATGAATTGATCACGCGCGGCAATTACAGCTTTGCGCCGGTCCTGGAACTGGTGGCGTGGCACGTCTTTGGTGGCTTGCAGACTGGTTCAAATAACCAGGCGCAATCGGCGGCGGGCATCAACGTTTTCAACGCCAAGCTGGGCGGGCGTTTGAACTTTGACCACGGCAGTTCGATCTACGCCGGATACGGCCGCGGAATCACGTCGGACATCTGGTACAGGAACTTGTTCCGCGTGGAGTATAGAAGATCGTTTTAGGGCTGGCCGGTGTAGCGCACATCGAGCAGCGTGCAGTCGTCGAGCGCTTCAGCGGCCGAGCGGAATTGCGCCACGGCGTTGAGGATTCCGTCGACCCCCTGGCCGAGCGCGGCGTTGCTGAGTTCGGCGGTACCGAAGAGGTCGCCATTCGGATTTTCGGTTTCAGTCACTCCGTCCGTCGTGAGCAAAAGCCGCTCGCCGGGGCGCAGTACATCGTGTGCCGAAGTATACGCAGCGTCGGGAATGAGGCCGACGATCAGTCCGCCTTCCTTAAGTTCGCGCACCTCGCTGCCCAGTATGGCGATTGGATTGATGTGGCCGCAATTGAGGTACTCGACGCGGCCATCGGGGAAGAGGCGGACGATGACCATGGTGGCGTATTTGCCCACGTTGCGCGTGCAAAGGAATTCGTTGACCAGCGACGCAATCTGGGGGAACGGCTGGCGCGCAAGGAACTGTGCGTGAAGAATTCCCTGCATGGTTGCAGCCACGATGGCAGCGGTGATGCCCTTGCCTGAAACATCCACCACCACGGCGCAGATAGAGTCGTCTACAACAACCACGTCGTAGAAATCGCCGCCGATCTCATAACAGGGAACGCTGCGCGCGGCCAGTGTTGCGTAAGGCACCGTGGGCAACGTGACAGACATGAGGCCGCTGTGGATGCGGGCGGCGATGGCCAACTCCTCGCGGGCCTGCCGCGCCTTGAACTCTGACTGTGCAAGCAACACGTTTTCAACCAATGCAGCAGCTTCGTTGGCGATGGTGTCGAGCAGCTGATGATCGAGCTCTGAGAGCGAGCCGGGCTTGATCTGGCTATCAAGGTAGAGCAGGCCGAATAGCTGAGCCGGGCCGGCGTTTGAGACGCGCTTGCGCAGCGGAATGCAATAGACGCTGCGGATGCGATGCGAAATCAAGCTCGACCACTCCGACGCGCGCTGGTCTTCAAGTGTGTCGCTGATGGAGAATTTCTTATTGCTTTCAATGGCTCTCTGAATGGAACGGCGCGAGAGGTTTGAGTCCTCTTGGAGTGTTGAGCCATCGGCCGCCAGGCCCAGCGCCATGCGCATCGAGTCCCCGTCGCGCAGGAAGACGAATCCGCGCTCGACGCCGGTGAGCTCGAGGGTTGTTTGCAGCAGCGCGGCAAGGATGTCGTTAACAGCGCTGCCCTCGTTGAGCCTGCGCGCCGCATCGAGAAGAAACTTGAGCCGCTCCATATCGGTCGCGGCGTCGGCTTCGGCGGGAGATGGTTTTTCACCCTGCTTTTCATGGAGCTTGCGGAACGAGGCGAGGAGTTCGCCGAATGAAGATGGAACGGCGCTAATGGTGGTTGCTTCGCTGCTGCTCTCGTGGAAATGAAGGGCCACGCCCTTGAGCGAACCAAGTTGGAGCTCGTCGCCGGAGTGAAGTTCGGCGCGTTCGACGCGGTTGCCATTCAAAAACGTGCCGTGCGTGCTGTTCTGATCGATCACGACGTAGACGCCGTTGTCGTGCGCAATGACGGCATGACGCCGCGAGACCACTGAATCGCTCAACACCAGGTCCTGCCCGGGCAGGCGGCCGAGAGTGGTAGCGCCGTCGCGGAGCATCAGGGTGTGGCGGCCGTTTGAGTCGATATAGGTGAGTGCGGCGGCGGGCATTGGGACCATTTTACCGGCGCGCTCCGGTGACTGGGAGAGAAGTTAGTCCAAAGGGCCGCGGTTTACCAGCGGAGGCGGCCGAAATAGGCTGATTTATCTGATACTTAGAGCCGTGAACTGGGTCACATCGCGGGGGTTCCGCGCGGCCATAGAATGAGACTCGTGAAAGCCGAAACGGAAAAGCCGGAGCAGCTCGCCTGCACGTCAATCGACCAGCGGATTGCGGAACTGGAGGCAAAACGGGCAGAGCTGAAGCAGGGCGGCGGCAAAGATCGTATTGAGCGCCAGCATAAAACGGGTAAGCTGTCGGCGCGCGAGCGCATTGCGCGGCTGGTGGATAAAGAGAGCTTTGAGGAGATCGGCCTGTTTGCGCGGCATCGGGCTACTTACTTCGGCATGGCCGGCAAAGAGCTGCCTGCCGATGGCGTGGTGACCGGGTGTGCGACGGTGGATGGCCGGCTGGTGCATCTGGCGAGCCAGGACTTTACCGTAGCCGGCGGCGCGGCGGGAGAAACCCACAGCAACAAAGTTGCCGAGATGATGGGCATGAGCATGAAGACCGGCAGCCCCTTCATCTTTGTCAACGATTCGGGCGGCGCGCGCGTGCAGGAAGGCATCGACAGCCTGGCCGGCTATGCGCGAGTCTTCTACAACAACGTGATGCTTTCGGGAACGGTGCCGCAGATTTCGCTCATCTGCGGGCCCTGTGCGGGCGGTGCGGCATACAGCCCGGCGCTTACCGATTTCATCATCCAGACAGAGCAGGCACGCATGTTCATCACCGGGCCGCAGGTCATCAAGCAGGTGACCGGCGAAGAAGTGAGCGCCGAAGACCTGGGCGGTGCGCGGTCGCAAATGCACTACTCCGGCGTAGTGCACCTGATTGCACGCAACGACGATCACGCCATTCAACTTTGCAAACGTCTGCTGAGTTATCTGCCTTCGAACAATCTTGAAGATCCGCCGCGCATGCCGTTCAACGCAAAGTTGAAGGACGACAGCGAGATGAACAAGATTGTTCCCGCCGACCCCAAGCAGGCCTACGACGTGAGGCTGGTGATTGCTCGCGTTGTGGATCACGAGGACTTTCTTGAGATTCAGCCGGGGTTTGCCGCCAATATTGTGATTGGCTTCGGGCGCCTGCAGGGGAGATCGGTGGGGATTGTAGCCAACCAGCCCTGCGTACAGGCTGGTTCGCTCGACATCGACGCCTCAGACAAGGCGGCTCGCTTTGTGCGCTTCTGCAACGCGTTCAACATTCCGTTGCTCACGTTAGTGGATGTGCCGGGATTTTTGCCGGGGGTGGAGCAGGAGCGCGGGGGCATCATTCGTCACGGCGCAAAGCTGCTGTTTGCGTATTCGGCGGCAACGGTGCCAAAGATTACCGTAGTGCTGCGCAAAGCATACGGCGGCGCGTACATCGCCATGTGCTCTCGCGGATTGGGGGCCGACCGCGTGCTTGCGTGGCCCACTGCGGAGATTGCGGTGATGGGCGCCGAGGGTGCGGCTGAGATCGTCTTCAAGCGCGAGATTGACGCAGCCGAAGACCAGGCGGCCAGGCGCAGAGAACTGGTGGAGGAATACCGCGAGACGTTCTCGAATCCATATGTGGCCGCGGGGCGCAGACTGGTTGACGACATTATTGAACCGGCGGAGACGCGGCGGGTGGTAGCGCAGGCGCTTGAGTCGCTGCATGGCAAGCGCGAGATGCGCCCGCAGAAAAAGCATGGGCTGATTCCGCTGTGACAGGAGGCCGGAAATGATCGGACGGAAGAAGGACCTATCGACGAACGCATCGGCGTATGCGCGGCTGAAGGAGATGGCCGAGCGCCAGGACGCGCTGGAACGCCAACTGGGTGCGCTTGCCTCCACGGTCGAGTCGCTGGAAAAGCGGCTAGCAGAACGGGGTGAGCCGTTGGTCTTCAGTGTCCACGAAGCCCCGCAAGTGCTGGCTGCGAACACGCCGGTTCAAGCATTGGGGAAGACACATGGCGTCAAGGCCGAAGTCAGGGCGGTAATTGCGGCAGCTGCGGCGGTGGCCGGCGAAATGGCCAGGGTGCGCAAAGTGCGCGCGTTGCCTGCTGTGCAGGATGCCGGAAGCGCGTGGTCGCAACAGGGCCGCGTAGGCGTGGTGAGTTCGCACAACGTGCGCTAGAGCGGCGCGGTGAGAAAAGATTTAACAGAAGGGAAGGATGCATTGAAGCTTCGCATCACCGTCGACGGAACAACCTACGAAGCCGATGTGGAAGTGGTGGACGAGGAAGAAGAGCTTGAAGAGGCGGAAGGTTCGCCGTATGACGAATCGACCTACGCGGTCGAGGAGCCTGACGCCGGCACTGCCGGAAACGGCAACGAATGCCGCAGCCCGGTGATGGGGCTGGTGATTCGCGTTGAGGTTGAGGCGGGACAGCAGGTTGAGGCCGGCCAGCGCGTAATGGTGCTTGAAGCAATGAAGATGGAAACCCACATTACAGCCCCGCGCGCATGCAAAGTGAAGTTTGTACATGCAGTGCCTGGCGACCCCGTAAAAGTAGACCAGTTGCTGATTGAGTTTGAGTAAAGGGCAGGAGATGAACTGCGCGCAGGACGAGCTGAAGAGAATTCCGGGCATCAAGTTTGTGGATCACGTTGCGATTGCCGTGAAGCAGGGCGAGCTTGAGGGCCAGGTGAACGCGTACAAGCTGGTGGGTTTCGAAGAAATTCACCGTGAAGAAGTACGCGGGACCGACCAGGTACGTGAAGTGTTGCTCAAAATTGGGGAAGGGCCGAATCTGATCCAGTTACTGGAGCCTTTGGCGCCGGAGTCGCCGGTGCAAAAGCTGATTGACAAGAACGGCGGGCGCGGTGGAATGGCCCACGTGGCGTTTCGCGTTGAGAATGCGCAGTGCGCCTACGAAGCGATGAAGGCAAGCGGGTTTCAGCTCATCGACAAAGCGCCGCGGCCCGGCTCACGAGGCACGACGGTGTTTTTCGTGCACCCCAAATCGCGCGCCGAGTTCCCCTTCGGATTTCTGATTGAAATGGTTGAAGACGGCTGCGAGTGCAAGGCCGCAGAAGCCGGAGAAGCGAGATGATGGTTGCGCCCCTGCTCGAAGAGTTCTCGCCGGTTACCACTGCCGAGTGGGAAGCGGCGATTGCACGTGACCTGAAGGGCGCGGACTACGAGAAAAAGCTGATTTGGCGCACCGATGCAGGGATCTCGGTGAAGCCGTATTACCGCGCTGAAGATCTCGCCGCCGTTGCAGGACTGGATGCGAAGCCGGGAGAATTTCCTTACCGGCGTGGAGCGCGGGCTGAGGCTGGATGGAAGATTCGCGAAGAAATTGAAGCGGCAAGCGCGGAGGAGGCCAATCGCGAGGCATGCGCGGCGGTGCACAGCGGAGCCGAAGAGATTGCATTCGTGAACGTGGCCGTGCGCGACAGGGCCGGGCTTGAAGTTGCGTTCGCTAATCTCGATGGAGTTGGAGTGCATTTTGAGTGCGCGGATGGCGCACTGATCTCTGCCCTGTTTGAGAGGTTCAGCCGGAAAGAGCATGCTTCGGATGGCGCGATCTCGACCGGATGCGATCCGCTCGCCGACGCAGATTTTGCGGCGCAGGCGATTACACAGACGCCGCATGGCTTTGTGCCGTTCACGATTGACGCCGCGCGATTCGAAGAGGATGGCGCAAACGCTGTGGAAGAGATTGGGCTGGCTCTGGCGGCCGGCGCCGAAGTGGTTGTCGAAATGGACGCGCGTGGAGTGAGTGCGGATCGAGTGGCGGCCGCGCTTGGATTCCGAATTGCGATCGGCGCGAACTTCTTCTTCCAGATTGCCAAGCTGCGCGCGTTCAGAATGCTGTGGGCGCGTGTTACAGAGAGTTTTGGCGGATCGGGCGATGCCGCGCAAACACATATTACGGCGCGAACGTCGCGCTGGAACAAGACAGTCTACGATTCGCACATGAACATTCTGCGCGCAACTACTGAGGCCGTTTCGGCAGTGATGGGCGGCGCGGACTCGATTGTGGTTGCAAGCTTCGACGAGTGCTACAAGGCTCCCGATGAGCCGAGCAAGCGGCTGGCGCGCAATACGCAGCTGCTGCTGCGGCACGAAGCGATGTTGGGGCGCGTAGCCGATCCGGGCGCGGGTGCGTATTACATCGAGATTCTCACCGATTCCATCGCGCGCGAAGCGTGGAAGCTACTGCAGGAGATTGAGGCAGGCGGCGGATTCAGCAAGCTGCGCGCTTCAGGCTGGATCGCGGGGAGACTGGCGCGGAACCTTACCGCGCGCGAGAAGGCAGTTGCAAACAGGAAGCGCGTGTTCACGGGAACGAATCTTTACGCGAACCCCGCCGAACACGTACTTGAGAATATCGATTTCGAGCGCATGAATGCGGGGCATCGTGGCGCGCGCATGTATGAGCAATTGAGGCTGCGGACAGAACGGCACGCGATGGCCGGCGGACGAGTGCCCCAGGTACTGCTGGCTGAGATTGGCGATGCAAAAATGCGCGGGGCGCGGTCGAATTTTGCGGCCAACTTTTTTGCGTGCGCAGGGTTTCGAACGACGGTGCGGCGATTCGACAGTGCTGCCGAGATTGCCGCGGCGGACGTCGATCTGATCGTGCTGTGCAGTTCCGATGCGGAGTACGAAGGGATTGCCGCCGAGTTGATGAGCGAGTTGACAGCGCCTGGCCGCGAGACGCCGGTGATTGTGGCGGGAAATCCCGAGAGCGCGGAGGCGTTGAAGGCGTTGGGCATTGCAGAATTTGTGCACATGCGCAGCAACCCGATTGAAGTGCTGACGAAGTGGCAGGAGAGATTGGGGATCAAAGACCAGCCTCTAGCTTCTAGCTGCCAGCTTTCAGCTTTTTCCTGACGGACCGAGGATTGTTGCTCTGTGAACGTAAAAGCTCAAGATGCTGAGTTAGCGATTGTGAGCTAGAGGCTATGAGCTAGAAGCCAGGAGCTGAATTTGCGGCCTGATTTTACAAAGATCGATTGGCGAAGCGAGGCGGAAGCAAAACCTGCAGGCGCGGCGTCGCATGCCGAAGAGTGGCTCTCGCCCGAGCACATTGCCATCAAGCCCTCCTATTCGCGCGAGGATCTTGAGGGCCTCGAGCACCTGGATTACGCTGCGGGTGTCCCTCCTTATTTGCGCGGGCCTTACAGCACCATGTACGCCATGCAACCATGGACGATTCGCCAGTATGCCGGCTTTTCTACGGCCGAAGAATCGAATGCGTTTTATCGCCGTAATCTTGCCGCGGGGCAGCGCGGGCTATCGGTGGCGTTTGACCTGGCCACGCATCGCGGATACGACTCTGACCACGAACGCGTAACGGGAGACGTGGGCAAGGCGGGCGTAGCCATCGATTCCATCCTCGACATGAAGATCCTGTTCGATAAAATTCCGCTCGACCGCATGTCGGTGTCGATGACCATGAATGGCGCGGTGCTGCCCATCATGGCGTTCTACATTGTGGCCGCCGAGGAGCAGGGCATCAAGCCCGAGGCGCTGAGCGGAACCATTCAGAACGACATTTTGAAGGAGTTCATGGTGCGCAATACCTACATCTATCCGCCTGCGGGATCGATGCGCATCATCGGCGACATTTTCCGCTACTGCGCTGCCCAGATGCCGAAGTTCAACTGCATCAGCGTAAGCGGATATCACATGCAGGAAGCGGGCGCGACCGCCGAGATTGAGCTCGCATACACGCTGGCCGATGGCCTCGAATACCTGCGCACCGGCGTCAACGCGGGTCTTGACGTTGACAGCTTTGCACCGCGCATCTCGTTCTTCTGGGGCATTGGCATGAATCCGTTTATGGAGATTGCCAAAATGCGCGCGGCCCGCATGCTGTGGGCGAAGCTGGTGAAGGGATTCGGCGCGAAAAATCCCAAGTCGCTGGCATTGCGCGCGCACTCGCAGACTTCGGGCTGGAGTTTGACGGCGCAGGACCCCTACAACAACGTGGTGCGCACGTGCGTTGAAGCCATGGCCGCCGCCTTCGGGCATACCCAGTCGCTACACACCAACGCGCTCGACGAAGCTCTCGCTCTTCCCACCGACTTCTCGGCGCGCATCGCGCGGAATACACAGATTTATCTGCAGGAAGAGACGGGAATCACGCATGTGGTCGATCCATGGGCAGGATCGTATTACGTCGAACGGCTCACCCACGAACTGATGCACGCGGCCTGGGAGCTGATTGAGGAGATTGAGGGTCTGGGCGGAATGGCGCGAGCCATTGAGACCGGTTTGCCCAAGATGCGCATTGAAGAGGCTGCGGCGCGGCGGCAAGCGAAGATTGACTCAGGACTCGACACCATCATCGGAGTGAATGCATACATCGCCGCAGAGGAGCCGCAGATTTCAGTTCTCGACATCGACAATGACGCGGTGCGCGATGTGCAGATTTGCCGGCTTGAGCAACTTAAGAGTGAGCGCAATGGCGATGCGGTGCGTGAATCGCTGGATGCGATCCATCAAAGCGCGCAGAGCTGCGAGGGAAACCTGCTGGAGCTAGCCATTGACGCGGCGCGGAAGCGCGCAACACTGGGCGAGATTTCGTCGGCGCTCGAAAGTGTGTGGGGACGCTACCAAGCCTCAACGCACACAGTCTCTGGCGTGTACGCGGCCGCGAGCATGAGCGACGAATTCAAAAAAGCGCGGCAGATGGTTGAGGATTTCGAAAAGGTCGAAGGGCGCAGGCCGCGCATCCTGGTGGCGAAGATGGGCCAGGACGGGCACGATCGCGGAGCAAAGGTGATTGCGGCGGCGCTGGCCGATATTGGATTCGACGTGGATATGGGACCGCTCTTCCAGACGCCTCGCGAAGTGGCGCGTTTTGCCGTGGAGAGCGACGTTCACGCGGTGGGAGTGTCAAGCCTCGCCGCAGGACACAAGACTTTGGTGCCGCAACTCATCGAAGAACTGCGCAAACGCGGGCGCGAAGACATTCTTGTGGTTGTGGGCGGCGTGATTCCGGCGCAGGATTACGAGTTCCTGTACAAGGCGGGCGTGGGGGGAATTTACGGCCCGGGCACGGTGATCACCAAGGCGGCGCAGCACATTGTTGAAGCGCTGAGCGCGAGCATGGTGGGCGCGCGGGGTTGAAACGCCAATGAAACATGCGCTGAGCGAACGGCGAGGAGTGGCGCTACCCGAAGCGCCGCGCGTTGAGAAGGTCCGCACAAAATATACTCGTGAACAATATGTTGAAGGAATCATCAGCGGTGACCGCGGAATGCTGGCGCGGGCCATCACGCTGATTGAAAGCGCGCGCGAAGCCGATCGCGAACTGGCCGGGCTGATTCTGGAAGATTGCCTGCCGCACAGCGGCAATTCGCTGCGCGTGGGCATTACCGGCGTGCCGGGTGGCGGCAAGAGCAGCTTGATTGAAGCGCTGGGCCGCTGCCTCGTCGAAGAGCGGCAGCAGAAAGTTGCCGTGCTTGCCGTTGATCCCACCAGCCAGATTTCGGGGGGCAGCATTCTGGGCGACAAGACACGCATGACTGCACTGGCCGCGAGCGAGAGTGCGTTCATCAGGCCCTCGCCCACGCGCGGAGCAGCGGGCGGCGTTGCGCATTGCACGCGCGAGGCGATGCTGCTGTGCGAGGCGGCGGGCTACAAAAACGTGCTGGTTGAGACCGTCGGCGTGGGGCAAACTGAGACTGCGGTGCGCGGGATGGTGGACTTCTTCCTCCTGGTAACTCTGGCAGGCGCGGGCGATGAGCTGCAGGGCATCAAGCGCGGCGTGATGGAACTGGCCGATGCCGTCGTAGTGAACAAGGCCGACGGCGCGAACGTGAAAGCTGCAGAAAAGGCGCGCAGCGAGATTGAAAACGCGTTGCACCTTTTTCCTCTCGCGGCTTCGGGCTGGACGCCGAGCGCGCTTACTTGCTCGGCGCGAACAGGCAAAGGGGTCAGGGAATTGTGGAGCATGGTAGAAGAGCACGCAGCGCTCACGCGCGGCAACGGCTGGCGACATGCGGCGCGAAATGAGCAGCAGCGGCAGTGGATGCGCGCGCTGATTGAGCAGGGCCTCAGGCAACACTTCGAAACCAATTCTGAAGTGCGAGAGCGAATGACGGCCCTGGAACGCGAGGTTGTCGAAGGGCAGACTTCGTCGTTCCGCGCTGCGCAAATGCTGCTGGATGTATATCTCAAGTCGAAGTGAGCAGGCTTAGTTTTTTCGCCCTTCGATAAGCGCTTCGAACACGTCGTCGAGCGCAGATTCCCACGAAGCGAGCTCGACGCCAAATCGCGCACGGAGTTTCTCGTTCGACAAAATGGAATTCAGCGGCCGTTTCGCAGCCGTGGGATACGCGCTGGTTAGAATCGGAGTGAGCTCTGGGGCTCTTGCGCCCAACAATTCTGAGGCGCGCGTAAAGATAGCTTCGGCGAATCCGAACCACGAGGTCGATCCCGAGCAAGTCGTGTGGTAAAGTCCTGCCCATGAGGCAGCGTCGCCGAATTTGCCGCCGAGAATTCCGGTGACGATGGAGTGCGTGGCGCCGGCAAGCTCGTTCGAAGTGGTGGGCGCGCCAACCTGGTCGTCGACGATGGAGAGCTGGTCGCGCTCCTGACCCAGGCGCAGCATGGTGAGCAGAAAATTCTTGCCGTGGGCGCCATAAACCCAGCTGGTGCGGAAGATCAGGTACCGGGCGCCAACGCCGGCAACCGCCTGCTCGCCGGCGAGCTTTGAAGCACCATACACGCTGAGGGGGTTGGGAGCATCAGACTCAACCCACGCGCCAGTTTTCGATCCGTCGAAAATGTAGTCGGTTGAGTAGTGGACGAACAGCGCATTCGATCGCAGACTCTCTTCGGCCATGATGCGCGGGGCCTGGGCGTTGACTGCATGAGCGAGCTCCGGCTCCGATTCAGCCCGATCGACGGCCGTGTAGGCAGCGGCGTTGAAAATAATGTCGGGTTTGATTTCGCGGATAAAGGCGCGAAGCTGCTCTGCTTTAGTGATGTCGACGGTGGGCAGATCGACTGCGGTAATGGAACCGGCGCCGGCAAAGCACTTTTTGAGCTCAACGCCGAGCTGGCCCGCCGAGCCGATGATGAGGATGCGCCGACTGCTCAAGGAATTTTCGAATTGATGATCGCCCAAGCGGGGTCTCCGAGTCTCGTTGAAGTTACCCTTTTCATTCTAGTTGCGAGGTCACCGGGTATGATCGACGTTCCCTGCAACGCGTGGCGCCGTGTGCCAGACAGTCGCCTTGGTGCAGTGTCGGAGATGCGCCCGGTCTATACGCCGGGCGTACCCCCCTCCCCCCTTAAGCGAGGTTAAGTGGTTTGTTTTCATTGGCCTGTACCTTTGATCTCCGGCTGCAACCCGCTGAAAACAAATGAGTTGTTGGGTAAGATCGTCATAAATAAGGAGTTACGGGCAGCCGTTTCGCCTCTCGAGATGCATTGCGACAGCGAGGCGGAACTGGTACTGCGACCATTGTGCAGGAAAGAGCGGAAATAGCCTGCAATCGGAGTGAAGAAAGTGAACGAGTGACGGCGTGAAAGCCGTGCTTCGCCTGAATTACCAATCCCTTACAATCAATATTGGAGATTAATGCCCGTGAATCGCGTGTACATGGACGCCAACGCCACCACGCCTCTGTTGCCGGAAGTGGTGGATGCGATGCGTCCTTACTGGATGGAAGTGTATGGCAATGCCTCGTCGATTCACAGGCAGGGGCAGGAAGCGCGCAAGGGGGTGGACCATGCGCGCGAGGTCGTGGCGCGGTTGTTCAACTGCCGCGAGGCCGAGGTGGTATTCAACTCGGGCGGCACCGAGGGCGACAACACTGCAATCTTTGGCCTGCTCAAGGCCGGCGATCACTTCATCACCACTTCGATTGAGCACTCGGCGGTGCTGCGGGCGGCAGATCGAGTGGCCGAACGCGGAGTCGAAGTTACGTTTGTGGGTCCGCAGGCAGATGGTTTGATCGGTCCGGAAGAGATCAGGCGAGCGATGCGGCCGAATACGCGCTTAATCAGTGTGATGCTGGCTAACAACGAGACGGGCGTGCTGCAGCCTGTAGAAGAGATCGCAAAGATTGCAGGCGATGCGGGCGCGTTCTTCCACATCGACGCGGTGCAGGGCGCAGGCAAGGTCCGGCTTGACGTGCGGCAGATCGGCTGCCACCTGATGTCGATCAGCGCGCACAAGGCGCACGGGCCAAAAGGCGTGGGCGCGATGTACGTGAAGCGCGGAACGCCGATTGATCCCTTGCTGGTGGGCGGAAGCCATGAGCGCAGGCAGCGCGCGGGCACTGAGAATGTGCCGGGCATTGTGGGCCTCGGCCGCGCGGCAGAACTGGCGATGGAGAGCCTGGAAGATGGAACCATCGATCGGCTCGCAAAGGTGCGCGACCGGCTCGAAGCGGGCCTGCTGAAAATTGAAGGGACGAGGTTGAATGGCGCGGGCGCGCCGCGAACGGCGAACACGACGAACATTACCTTCGACCAGCTTGAGGGCGAGGCGCTGGTGATTGCGCTCGATTTGAAAGGCGTTGCAGTGAGCGGAGGGTCGGCGTGCCACTCGGGCTCGACTGAGCCGAGCCATGTGCTGATGGCAATGGGCATGGACAGGCACGCGGCGTTGGCGAGTTTACGCTTGAGTTTGTTGAAGACGGCTACCGATGCGGATGTGGAGCATGTTTTGAAAGTGGTGCCTGAGGCGGTGGGGAGGTTGAGGGCATTAGCCCCGGTGGGGTAGGACAGCTATTAGCCCTCAGCTTTCAGCTATCAGCTCTTTCTGCATGAGAGCGAGCAACTACGGAGAGCGAGAAGATTAACTAGCGCAAGGACGAACTGAAAGCTGTATTTATGACTGAACACACCACCATCGCGGTAGCCATGTCTGGAGGGGTTGATTCCTCGACAGCGGCGGCGATGCTCGCCCATTCGGGCGTGACGGTCGTCGGCCTTACGCTGCAGCTTTGGGATCAGACGCGGCTCGCCGGCAAGCACGGGATTCCAGATGCACCGAAGGCCGGGCGCTGCTGCTCCATTGACGACGTGTACGATGCGCGCCGCGTTGCCGAACACCTGGGCATTCCCTATTACATCGTGAACCAGGAAGAGCGGTTCGAGCGCGACGTGGTGCGGCCGTTTGTGGATGAGTATCTCGCGGGGCGCACGCCGATTCCCTGCTCGCTGTGCAACAACCATTTGAAGTTCGACCAGTTGCTCAAGACGGCGCGCAGTATAGGCGCGGATAGAATTGCCACCGGCCACTACGCGGTGAACGAATTCGATGAGGCGCGTGGGCGATGGATTTTGAAGCGGCCGGCGGACCTGGGCAAGGACCAGACGTATTTTCTGTTTGGGCTGACGCAGGAGCAGTTGTCGAGGACGCTGTTTCCGCTGGGGCGCATGACGAAGCCGGAGGTTCGCAATGTTGCGCGCGAACATGGATTGCGGCTGGCCGAGAAGCCCGACTCGCAGGAGATCTGCTTTATTCCCGGCGGCGATTACAAGCAATTCTTGACGGCGTATCTCGAGGAGCAGAATGAGGCGATGCCCGACACCGCGGGCGAACTGGTTGCTTCAAACGGAGAAGTGATCGGGCAGCACGAAGGGATTTCGAACTTCACCGTGGGGCAGCGCAAGGGGTTGAAGGTGTCGTCGCCGTCGCCGCTGTATGTGTTGAATATCGATTCAGCGAACCACCGCGTGACAGTGGGCGCAGATGCCGAACTGGGGACGCGAACACTGCGCGCGCGGCGGCTGAACTGGATCAGCGTTCCTGAACTAACGGCGCCGATGCGCGTGCGAGCGAAGATCAGGCACCGGCATGAGCCGGCATGGGCGACGCTGGAGCCGGCGGGTCCTGATGAGGTGGTTGCGACATTCGATGAGCCGCAGCGCGCAGTTACACCGGGCCAGTCGGCTGTTTTCTACGACGGCGACGAGGTGGTTGGCGGCGGGTGGATCTACTAAGGCAGCGGAGCTAGAGCGCCAGCGGATCGGCTATCTCACCCTAGCGACAAAAACAACAACGTCGCGAGGGTGGGGCACCCGACTGGTTGAGGGTATCGTTTTCCCAGGTCCCCAAATGCGAGGGACCTGGGGCACCCGGCATACTTTATTTTGACCAGGCTCCGTTCATCCGACGTCATTGTTGTTTTCGAGATATTCTTCGGGGACGTCGTCTTCTGGAAATTGGCGCGTTGTGACTTCAGCAACGTCAGGGTCTTTGGCGTTTTCAACCCCAGAAACGATGCCCGCTTCAAAAGCGTTGCCTTCTTCGACAAGTTCCTCGACGCTTTCAGTGTCTGCGTCGGGCGCATCGTGAATCTGCTGAATATCACCCGACTGCCCAGCTGAGTCGGATCCGGTTTCGTCTTGCCTCTTGCGATAGGGGTTGGTCATGCTCCTGCCTCCTGAAGCGGCCGTCACTCAAACCTAAGATGCCTTGAATGGCGATCATGGCTCGCAGAGATCATGAAAAGTATGAGCGGAGCGATCAATCACCTTTCGCACCCGCGAGATTTATCGCACGGCCCAGGCCATGCCGTCGGGGTTTCCGCCGGGCTGGATGTGCGCCACAATCGCAAGGCTCTTGAGGTCGATTACGGCGACATAGCCGTCGGGGCTGCAGGCCACAAATGCGCGCGCGCCGTCGGGCTCAACAAGAACGCCGCCCGATCCATGGCCGGTTGTAATGCGTTTAATCACTTTCCGCGACGCAACATCGATGACGACAAATTCGGGACCGGCGGAGATGAGCGCGAGCTTGCCGTCAGGCGTGAACTTGAGGCGGTTGGCGCGCTGCGCGTTGGCGTCGATCGTGGCCGTCACCTTTTTCTCATTCACGTCGATGATGTAGACCTTGGCATCGACCGGGCTCACCGTCCAGGCATGCTTCAGGTCGGGAGTCACGTCGAACCCTTCATTGCGTTCGCCCGCGGCGATGTTTGTCAGCTGCCAATCGCCTCCCGGAGGAAGAATCGGGCCCAGCGGCATTCCACCTGGCGGGCCTGACGGCGGCCCGGGTGTGCCTGTGCCTGGTGGCGGCGGCATTGGAGGGCGACCACCGGCTGGATACGTGTCGAACTTATCGAGAATCGTGACCGTTCCCGAGTTCACATTGGTGGTGATGATGCGGCGCGCGCCGGGGAAGACATAAATCATGTGGGTGCGGTTTTGGCCGATGCCCATGATCCAGTCGATTTTGCCCGATGCGGGATCATAACTGCCGATAGCCTTGGCGGCCTCAGCCGTGAACCAGACCTTGCCGTCCTGGAACATGAGTCCGTGAGGACCGCGCAATGCGCCCAGGTCGATTGGCGTGAGCTGCTTTTGCGCGACCAGGTCGATGGGCGTAATGGTGTGGAAGGCGCCGAAGCCGTAATTCGACACGTAAGCAGTTTTGCCGTCGGCTGAAGCGACGATCTCATGTGGGTCTTCGCCGACCGGGACGTGGCCGACAACCTGCAGCGTGGTTGGGTCGACGATGGCCAGCGCGTGATCGGTTTTGGAGAGAATCAGCAGCGCCGGTGAAGGCGTGGTTTGCGCGGCGCTTGAAAGAACCGCGAACGGCGCTGCAGCGAGGAGAATAAATGCGGGAAGCAACTTCACGGCCCGACCTCCGCGTTTGGGGATCCTAAACGAACATGCCCGAATCGCCCTTGCCCTCGACGGGCGGCTTTGGACCGGGCGACTGGGGTGCGCGCATGGTTTCAACCACGGCCCTCAGCCAGGCCATTACGCCGGTGATCTGACGCAGGGGTTTGGTCACGACATCGTTCACAATTGCTCCGGCGTGGTCGGCCTTGTCGAGCGCCGATGTGACCATGAAGTCGATGCGGCCGGCCTGGTGGCGCGCGCGTTCGCTAATTTCGGTCACCGTAGTCTGGACGTTGTTTGTCTGTTCGCGAAGGGCGTGAGTAAACGCGGCCAGATCGTCGGTGGTGGCTTCGATCTTTGGCCCGACACGGACCAGCAGCTCGTGACTGTCGGTGAGGAGCGGGGTGATTGAAGAGCGGATTTGATCGATGTCTTCGCGGACTGCGATGGCTGCTTTGCGGACGCCTACCAGGATGGCGAATAGCAGGATGACCTGGAGAAGTAGGGTGACGCCGACAACGGCGGCCACAACGATTTGGAGGGATTGAGGGTCGAAATGTGGCATTTTAGTGGTCTCGCATTAAAGGGCCCACGGCAGTGCTTCGGTTTTGTGAGTAAACGCCCGCCGCAAAGCCAAGGGAAGCATAGAGCTTACAGCTAAGGGGCGGCAAGCGGCAAAGGCACGAAAACGTAAAGAGGAGCGCCAGAAATACAGCTCGCCCCGCGAGCCGGGACCGGGCAATTCAATTTCAAACGGGCTTTGCCGCCTGGCTGACTGTGAGCCTGGACCAGCCATGAAACGAAAGGCCAGCCACACGCAGAAGCTGGCGGCCTAAACGCCGGCGAGCCCAGGCAGCAAATCCAAGCGGTAGCAAACACCTGCCCTGTTCCCCGAAGCACAAAGCGGGAAATAGGACTGCAGGCGAAAAAAGCGCTACTACTCGTGGACTTCGTCTTCAGGGGTGGAAACGGTAGAGCGGTAAGCCTCACGGCCTGCGTCGACTGCCGCAGATACGCGGCCAGTCTGCTCGGCAACCAGGTTCTTGCCGCGCTCTACAAACTCCTCCCACTGCGCGCGCCCACGATCGACCACCTCGCGGCCACGGTCGACATAGTCGCTCACCTGCTCCTTGCTCTTGTCCACAAGAACGCTTACGCGTTCCTTGCCTTTTTCCACGATTTCGCCGACGCTGTCGGCCGCTTCGCGGGTTTTGGTGCGCAGATACTCCGAGCCTTCGCGCGCGCCCCTTGCAATATCCTCACGGGTTTCTTTGCCGCTTTTGGGGGCATAGAGAATACCCAGGATTGCGCCGATGCTCGCGCCGATACCCAATCCTGCCAATAACCAAGCCACGCTGGAATTGTTGTCTTCTGCCATAATGATGGACCCCTTTCATTTCGTTACAAGAATAACTGAGGGAATCAAATCCCCTCCAGTGTAACGCAAATCGATTACGAGGCGTTGTAATGCTCTGGGCGCGCAATGCGTTGGCAGGCCGCCGGCGATTCGGTGCTACGAGCCGCTATTCGGATTTTTTCAGGCAGGCGTCTGCCAGGATCTCGGCAAAGTGCAAGGCCACGCGGCCGGAAAGCTGATTGATCTGCTCGCGGCAGCTGAAGCCGTCGGCGGCGATGATGGTTTGAGCGCTGGAGGCTTCGATGGCAGGCAGCAGTCCCTGGCTGGCAATGGTTTTCGAGACGCCGACCTTGGCAGCCTCAAAGCCGAAGGGGCCGGCCATGCCGCAGCAGCCGGCCTCGATCAAGCTGACGCTGGCGCCGGTCTTTCCTAGCAGCGCGATCTCGTTGGCCGGGCCGCCGAAAACGGCCTTGTGGTGGCAGTGGCCGTGCACAAGAATCTGCGCTCCGGTGAGATTGCCTGCGGGGAAATTGGGCGCGCGCGCAGCGAGGAAGTCTGCCAGCAGCCAGACGTTTTGGCTAAGGCGGCTGGCGCGGGCGTCGTTGGGAAAAAGCTCAAGCAGTTCGTCTTTGAAGACGCTGGCGCAGCTGGGCTCGAGAAAGATGAAGGGAAGGCCGGCATCGATCTCAGGCGCCACGCGGGTAAGAACGTTGGCCAGGTAGGAGCGCGCTGAGTCGAGCAGGCCGAAGTCATAAAGTGGACGGCCGCAGCAAATATGGCCTTGGGGCGTTTGTACGTTGAATCCGGCGGCGGCGAGCAGGGTGTCGGCGGCGGCAAGCGTGGCGGGGTGGTAGTAGTTGTTCCAGGTGTCGGGCCACAAGAGCACCGAGGGTCGTGGATCGTGATGCGTGGCCTCCCAGGTCCCCAAGCGCGAGGGACCTGGGGCACCCAGTTTTGTGGAAGAGCGAGATTTCTGGAAGCTCTTTGGCGCCAGGCGCGGTAACTGACGCTCGGCCCCCACACCGGCGATGCGCTTGATGATCGGGCTGGTAAGCGGGCCGGTGAGCAGGGCGTTGGTGAGCGCGGGTGTGAGCGAGCCGTAGCGCGCCAGCTTGTCGGCGAAGCCGAAGATGTAATGGTGGAGCGGGTGCAGGCGGCCCTTATAGCGCTGGGCCAGGAACTCCGACTTATAGGCGGCCATGTCCACCTGCACCGGGCACTCCGATTTGCAGGCCTTGCAGCTCAGGCAGAGGTCGAGAGCTTCGTTAACTGCGTCGCTCTTGAAGCCCTCGGATTGGAGTGAGCCGGCCAGCATCTCCCACAGCAGGTGAGCGCGGCCGCGGGTGGAGTGCTGCTCTTCGCCGGTGGCGCGATAGCTGGGGCACATGACGCCGCCCACGGTGTTGCGGCAAGCGCCTACGCCGACGCAGCGCTCGGTGGCGCGGGTCATCGAGCCTGAGTCTTTTGCGAAAGCGAAGCTGGTCTCCCCGGTCCCCAAGTGCGAGGGACCGGGGGCACCCAAATTTGCGGCAAATGGGGGACCCATTTCTGTGGAGTGGCGCAGATTTTCGACTGGATCGTAGACGCGCACCGCGTCGCTCAGCTTGCCGGGATTCATGCGGTTCTCGGGATCCCAGAGATTCTTGAACTCGCGAAAGGCCTCGATGAGCTCCGGTCCAAACATTTTGGGTAGCAGAGCCGCTCGCGCCTGGCCGTCGCCATGCTCGCCGCTAAGCGATCCGCCAAACGAAATCACCACGTCGGCGGCGCGTTCAATGAACTCCCTGAATTTTTGAATGCCCTTTGGAGTTGCGAAATCGAAGTTGATGCGCATGTGCACGCAGCCCTGGCCGTAGTGGCCGTACATCGGACTGCGGTAGCCGTATTCCGCCATCAGCCTGGTAACGGCACGCAGATAGTTGCCCAGTTGCGCAGGCGGAACGGCGGCGTCTTCCCATCCCTCCCAGCGGTCGGGTTCGCCGGGCACAAATACCGTGGCGCCGAGCGCGGACTCGCGCACGTGCCAAACGGACTTCGCCTCTTCGGGCGAGCAGATGTGGGCGACAGGCCTCGTGGGCCACGATTGCGAGGCGCGCGCAATTTCTTCGGCTCTGGCTTGCACTTCTTCTGCCGACCACGCGCCCATTTCAACCAGCAGAAAACCTGATCCGGGAGGCAGACCGTCGAGCTCTTTGATCGCCAGGCCTTTGCGGCGCATGAAGTCAACCAGCAGATGATCGAATCCTTCAAGGCCGATGGGCTTGTGCTCGAGCGCCAGAGGAACGGCGTCGGCGGCGGCAAAAGCGTCGTCGAACCCCAGCACGGTAAGTAAGCGGAAGGGCGGGCTGGCGGTGAGGTTGAGGGTCGCAGACACGATGTTGACGCACGTGCCCTCAGAGCCAACCAGGGCGCGTGCGACGTGGAAGTTGTTCTCGTGCAGAAGCTGGTCGAGGTTGTAGCCGGAGACGCGGCGGGGAATGTTGGGAAACTTTTCGCGAATGAGAGACGCGTAACGGTGCCGGATGAGCGCGAGACCCGCGTAAAGTTGACCAACGCGGCCGCCGCCGCGAATCAGCGCCTCAATCTGCTCGGGCGGGGTTGCGCCCACCGTTAGACGCGTGCCGTCGTAAAGAACAATATCGAGCGTTTCAACATTGTCGACCACTTTGCCGCCCAGCAGGCCATGCACGCCGCAACTGTTGTTGCCGATCATGCCGCCGAGGGTGCAGCGCGAGTGGGTGGCTGGATCGGGCGCGTAGGTGAGGTGGTGCTGTTCCGCCGCATCGCGCAGCCGGTCGAGAACAATGCCTGGCTCGACGCGCGCTATCTTTGCTTCGGCGTCGATGGAACTGAGCGCGTTCATGTAGCGCGAGTAGTCAAACACCACGGCCACGTTCACGCATTGGCCTGCGAGGCTGGTTCCTGCGCCCCGAGGCAGCACGGCCGCGCCCACCTGGCGGCAGGCGGCCAGCGCAGCTTCAACGTCGGCAGCGTCGCGCGGAAAGACGACGCCGACGGGGATCTGGCGGTAATTCGATGAGTCGGAAGCGTAGAGGGCGCGCGAGCCTGAGTCGAACCGGACAATGTCCGACGAATTAGGGCCGCGAAGAGATCTCTTAAGCAGGGATTCGAGCTCACGGTGGGCCGAGAATCGCTCATGGCCCAGCGGCGCGGAATTTGACAGGATAGAAAACACTGTAGAGCTCACGATGCAATGGTAGCGCGAGAACCGGGGCGGTCAAAGCTTGTCAGCGTTCGGTCTGCTCGCGGAGACGCCAGACGCCGACGATCGACTTTCCAAGTGAGTGAAAGAAGCACGGATCGAGGACGCGCGAAACAGGAATGACCCAGCGATCCCAGACCTGGAGCTGCGCCCTGGTTGGCATGGATTGACGCAGGAGCACCCGGTTGGCCAACGATAGAAGCAGGCCCGCGCAATCAAGATAGAAGAGCTGCTCGAGATGGAGGACAGAAGGAGTGATGCTGCGACACATGGCCTTGTTGTATCGCCGGAAATGCCCGATTGCGGCATCGAAGGGGGTAAACAGGCTTTGGTGAGCGGGTGCGAGAACCACGATTCTTCCGCCCGGGCGCAGAATCGATGCGGCACTCTCCAATTCTTCGCGATCGTTTTCGATATGTTCCAGAACGTCGATGTAGATGATGGTGTCAAAGCGCTGGCTCGGTTCCAGGCTTTTGATGGTGCCGGCGACAGGCTCGTATGGACGCGGGCTTTTGATCAGCGAGAGGTTCTCGTTCATTTGACCCACAAGCTGCGCATCGGGCTCCAGACAGACCCATCGGCCGTCTCCGCCCCGATCGAGGAAACGCGTATTCGATCCGATTCCAGCGCCCACTTCGAGAACGTCACCGGCGATGAACGGCCGCACCCGGCTCGACCAGTACGCCTTCCAGTTGACGACGTCCGCGAACAGATCCAGTTCCGATCCTACATATTTGAAATCAGTCATTGTGGTAAACGTCCTTGAATCCGTCAATGAACAGCTCAAAGTCGCGGAGCGGCACAAAGCTGAGGTTGATTCGATTGGCGAGGAACGCGAATGTGAAGCTGGAGGCGATGGTGACGCACTGAATGAGAATGATGGCCAGCGCTCCGATTGAATAGGTGGCCCAGCCGGGAATGGCCCGATTGGTGAAGGATCGGACGGCGATGACAGCCACAATGCCCGCGGCGGCGAGCAACGAACCGATCAGCGACCCGACCAGCAGCCTTACGCCCACCACATCTCCGAAGACTGAGATCGCGCTCATGCCATGCGCGGTAAGGGCCACAAAGTTCATCTTTGATTTTCCGAAAAACCTGCGTCCACGCGGGATGGGAATGGTGGTCAACGGAAGGCCGCAACGAAAGACCGCGGCGGCGTAGTGGTTCCACAACTCTGAAGTGACTACCAGAGTGCGCAAATATTTCGAGGGTAGAATGCTGAAGTTTCCCACCTGCACCCTGACGCCGGTAAGCATGTAATGAAGCCGTTTATAGATTTGATAAAACAGGCGAAAAGTAAACGATTCGGTCCGCCGGCTGCGTTTGGCGAAGATCGCAGTTTTGCCGGTGAAAGCGCGGATCAGGTCCAAAGCGCCTTCAGCCGTATCTTCTCCGTCGCCATCCATCACCAGGACGGCATCGCAGGGCATGGCCGAGTGAATGTGGGCGAGACCGATGGCGATGGCGCGCTGGTGGCCGAGGTTGCGGCGGAGACGAAGGACGCGGATATTCCTGATAGCCAGGTAGCCAGACGAAAAGTCCGCCGCGGGACATTCCTCAGCGGAGCCGTCGTCGACCAGCAGGATTTCAACGAGATACGGTTGCGACGTGAGCGCCCGATCGAGGTGACGGACGAGCTCAGCGGCGGAAGCCCAGTCATCGCGAAGGGGAATGAGCACAACGACGTTCGGCCGAGACGTTTGTGGCGAGTCCGCAGCCATTCAGCGAAGGTCTCCTTTTCTGAATCAGGCTTCTCGCATTGTAATGCCGCAAGCTGGCAAAAGCGCCTTGCGTTCAGGACTCAGCCGACAGTATCGACTTGGGCCGGCTGTGCCGCCGCAGTGCTCACTCCACCGAGTAGCTTGTTGACGACATCGGCGGCCGTGTAGGTGGTTGCGCCCGGAGCCAGAAACTGCGCCACGGTGTTCAGGTCGTCGCCTACGGTCACCAGCGCCGGCTCGGTCGCGCCCGCGCTCCGTATCTGCGCTTTGCCCACGTTGGCCATCAGCGCGTTGCACAGGCATTTGCGGCCCGTTGTTTCTTCGATCGCGCCACCCTTGGCCACGTAGCTGTCCGGTGGTTCGGCTGAGCAGCGATAGCCTTGTCGGCCTTCGGGTGTCGCATAGGCCTCGCGCAGAAAGCCGAGGTCGCACAAGCGCGGCCTTGCCTCATAGACAGCCGGGTTTGACGAAGTTCCATCCAACTGCGCCACCTTGAATGGAAAACCGGTAGGCGACGCCAGCGGATCGGTGAAGACCTCGCCTTGCGTCGCGGAGGCCCGCGCAAGCAATTCCTTCTTCAAGTCGTCACGCAGTCCCGACTCCTCACTGAATGCGAACGCAGTGCCCACCTGCACGCCGGCCGCGCCTTCTTCGAGCGCCTCGCGCAGCTTGCTTGGGCTCCCATAGCCACCCGCAAGCCAGAATGGAACCGCCAGCGCGCGCAGTCCGGGAAGATCCACGCGATCGCGCTCGCCGTACACGGGCTCGCCCGCCGCGGTCAGTTGTAGCTTTCCGCGCGGAGGCGCGTTGTGGCCGCCGGCCGTGGGGCTCTCAATAACGAATCCATCTACTTTGCCTGAAGCGCGCCGCAACATGGTGGTAGCCAGCGTATTCGACGACACAATCGCCAGGAATTTGGGCCGAGTCAATTTTGGAAGCAACCCCTCGGCGTAATCCGCTGGGTCGAAGCGCATCTTTGTATCAGCTTCCGCCGGCGCGCCGGTCACGCTGAGCTTGTACTCCGCTGAACACTGCGCCGCATACGCGTCGAGAACGCCGGGAATCATCAGTGGAATGCCCGCGCCCATCAGCACGCAGCCTACACCGGCCAGCATCGCCCCGTAGATCGACGCCAGGTGCGGAATCTGAACCTTCTCGAGGTAATTGATTCCCACCGGATTGTCGTGCCCTTCGCGCGCCAGAAAGACCTCAACGAAGTTGGCCACCATGCACAGCTCTGACAGTTTGCGCGGTTCGTTCTGCTGGTGCATGGGCGCAAGCCGATACGGCGCGTCTGCCGATTTGCCACCGGGGACAAAGTACTCATCCCACACGCGGCGCGCCATCGCCCGAAACGGAAAAGCATCGAGGCCGTGGCGCATGGCCCCGTCCTTGTCCCCATCGTTGAGGCGGCGCACCAACAGGGCGTCAAGCGCGGTGCCCGATACAACGCCGAGTTGCCCGAGGCGCGAAACGGCCTGCGCCAGGCGCCAATTCGACACACCGACGCCCATGCCGCCTTGAATAATGCGTGGAAACTCAAACACTCTAGGATTGTTCCACACTTTGGCCAGTTTGGGATGTGAGGAGTGACCATTAATGATCAATAGTGATCAATGCCTCGCGGCGGGGGCTTTTTGAGCCGCGGGTTGGCTTACCGCGACGGCCACTCCTGAACCACCAGGCCCAGGTTGTTGAGGTCCCGGATGGCAGTTTCGAGGTTGCGGCGAACCTGCGCGCGATCTTTGGCAGGAGCCTCAGGCGATTCGGCGATGGCGATTACGCGGCCGTAGTGCCATGCGCCTGCGGGGATGGCGACGATGGCATGGTCGAGGTCGGCGGGGCGCAACTGCAGTTCCTGGCGGCGCGCGCTCACCGGCCGCAGCAGTGTGCCCTGACCGACGGTGCTGGTATTTGCGTCGGCCTGCAAAACGCGCAGTGTGATGGTGCTGGGGCCGACGACCAGGAAAGGATTTACCCATTGCGAGGGGTCGTGAATGTCAATGTACAGGCTCTTGGTGGGCAGGGGAATCTGGTTGAGTTGCGCGCGGTCCAGTTCAAGCTGGGTTTCCTGCGCCTGGGCCTGGTGCTCGGCCTTGACCGCGTTTTGCGCTACTCCTTCAACGGCGCGCTCTTCTTTGCGGCAAGCCA
>Ga0182016_10001292_pt1 | contig 30530 bp, 20 predicted proteins | sample 712S2MmetaG_FD_120491 | JGI IMG/M metagenome (GOLD analysis project Ga0182016, IMG submission 120491) | Permafrost microbial communities from Stordalen Mire, Sweden - 712S2M metaG | ecosystem: Environmental > Terrestrial > Soil > Wetlands > Permafrost | place: Sweden: Stordalen | collected...
AAACCATGCCCGGGCGAAGTATGTTGCCGCTGCCAACAGGGGCTGGATGTCAGTAAAAACCCTTCCCCCGGCGGATCAGGTGAAGTGTTTTTACTTGACATCCCCTTTTATAGAACCCGCCTACTCCGTTACTGTGATAATGATCGTGTTCGACGGTACGTTCATTAAATTAGGGTCCGAACCGGGAACATCAACCCTTAATCCGTGACCGACAGTCACGGCGTATTTCCCCGGCTTGCTCAAATCGAAGAGGTTGCTCAGAGTCAGAAAGTCCTCACAGGATCCTCCTGGCTCGACGCGCACTGTCTTTCGGCTCATCGGCATCTGACGATGGTAAGTCTGCCCCCGCATCTGAAATGCCAACCCGTCGATCCGAGAAAGCTTTTTCCCGTCGGCGTCCAATACATCTATCTGGTTTGCGACCTCAGCTTGTCCATCTCGACCCAACGCCTTATACAGCTTGACAGAATGATCGGATGTATTTGTGACAGTTACATTGACTCTGATCGCTTCGCCAGTCTTCGTGACCAAAGTCGGCGTCGTAATCGAGACAGTGATGGGTGATTTTACCTGAGCAATGCAAACGGTTTGTAGAGCTACTGCTAATAGGCCTAGCGCGGTCATTGATCTCATTACATGTTCCTCCTCATACTCGCGGATGGCTTTGCCCAGGACGATACCAGAGAGCAGAAAACCCCGCCCCGGAAGCGGATGGCGCGTCCAGGGAGGGGGTGAATGCTGGAATGAGGATCAGTGTAGACCTTCACCACAGGCTATAAGCACGTTCCCTATGGCGACTGGGTAGTACTTTGAGAAGAGCGCTGCAGCGTCACTTCCAGATTCACATCCTGTGAAGGTTTCAAATGCAGAATTGTTCGTGGCGATGTTTCATATCCAGGCGCGGATATTTCGTAGGAGATGTCAACCTCCGACGGCACGGCGAGCTTCAAATCGAGAGCATTCCCAGACACGGCCATCTTCAGAAAAAGCGCATCTAGGCGAGTCCACCCCACAGGACGAGACATCCTGCGCAATGTAATTCCCGCGTTCTCCACTGGCGACCCTGTTTCAGCGTCAAGGATAGTCAGCTGGCGAACATACGCAACTTTGGGTCCAAGCTGAACAACTATCCCTGAGCGAGGCTCCTCGCAGCTTAGAAGAACTTTTGGCGGTTCACGGTCGAGATAGAACATAAGTCTATTGTCGGGGTATCCGTCATCGGGCTTCCTTGCCATAACCCAGAATCTTCCAGGGCTTAAAATGGCTACTGAAGCACTGAAATTACCCGCCACATCGGTTAGAAAAGAGGCTCTGGGAAGCTGCTGATAATCATAAACCTTATCCTCGATAAAACTTACTTTAACGCTGGACAACGGATTACCACTCTCGTCGATGACCATCCCACCTACCAATGCTTTGCATTGCCCAGATAATAGGTGCGGAATGGTGATACCTGCAAGGACAATCAACTGCGCTGCACGCATATCTCCTCCGTCGAAACACAACCTGTTAACTGCCGCTCAAGGTCAGCGCCTCGCTAGCCAGGAGCCCATTGCGCTGTGACACTGCACACGCCAACACGAAATCCAATCGCTGCGATAAAACATCCATACTACGGACCTATGATCGTACCCTTCGGCATTCCATCGCTCGGCGGCTGGATATTACCGTCGATTTCGGTCGCATTCGTGTGTATGAATCCTCTCAGTGTCATAAATGTGATTCCCGTGGTCGGCCCTGAAGGCGAGCACCATTGCCAATGGTCGGTAACATTGACGCCACAACCTGCTGGGGCGTAACCTTCATACCAAGTCCAATCATCTGGATATGGGAAGTTTCCGTCGCCTTCGGTTACCGTCGAACCGTCGCATAACGTGGTCTCCGTTGTAGGCTGCTTGCGTGGAACTCTACAATTCCATCCGGTCGCCGAGAAGTCTTCCGCAAGCGGTATGTTCGCCGCAACAGTCTTGTCTATGTTGAAAACCTGATATTGCACCACCCTAGCTTCTCGCTGACCTGGCATGAGAATACCGAATATATCGCTCTGGACCACACCATACGCTGGGCCATTAAGAATGATCTTAACTGGATTGCTCGTCAGGCTGTTGTCATTATTTGTGACAGTGACCTTTGCTGAAGTGGTTGGTGTAACATACCCGACGGACAGCGTAATGATAATCTGGGAATCGCTAGATGTTTGGCCCGAAGACGTTACGCCGGTCGGGAGGTTGACAGTCGGTGAAGTTCCGAAGCCTGATCCGGAAATTGTGACCTGTACGTCATTTTTCCCCACATATATATTAGAGGGTGAAATGCTCGTGATCTTGGGCTTCTGATCAAGGATCTGCGCTGTAGCCGTTGCCGTGTTGGGATTCCTGCCCACGGTGACGTTGGCCGTTTCGGTTGGGTCGCTGGCCGGAGGCGCCACGGTGAGGGTGATCTTTGTTTTGTCGGCGACTGTCACACCGGAAACGGGAACCACGCTCCCATCTGCCGCAGTAATGTTGACTGTGGTCTCGGGACAACCCGCGGTCGCCTTGTCTTTAGTGGTGAAGTTGGTCCCGACTATGGCGACATTGTCATAGGTTTTCCCCGCAAACCAGGTGCTGGGTTTGATGGAGGTAATGGTTGGCGTCGGGCAGCCCACAATCTGCACCGTGGTAAAGACTGGAACAAAACACGGACCCCAATCCGGATCACAGTCAGGAACGGCTACCTCGACGGTAGCCGTCTCCGTTGGGTCGCTGACATCAGGCTTTACCGTAAACTGAGTCTCGGTTTGCGGGTCGACGGAGTTGTCCGGATAATTTACTGTCACCGATCCAGAAGCTACGCTCACCCAGACCCCGGCATAGCAAAGGTTGGTCCCCATGATCGTGACAGTGGTTGTCTTTCCAGCCATCCATGTGGTCGGGGAGATGGAAGTGACGGCTGGTTGTGCAAATACGCAATCATTTTGTGCGTGGCAGAAAGTTGGAGAAATCAGCAACAAAAGCGTGACGGCGTGGAGGAGTGGCCCTGGAATTGCCCCCCAATTTACCCAAGAACTTGCGCATGGGTCCGGTCCTTTCAGTGGGTTGGCTACGGGTTGAGCCCGATAATCCGCTCGGCGGCAATTGTAACCCAAGGCCGGTCAGTGCATCACGAATGAATTGATACTATTACGAATGAATTGATACTTTGGTAACGCAGTCTGCGATGGCGATGCGAGGAAGTGGCATTCGCGGCGTTTCGGGCTCCCTGACGGGATGAGCCGACTGTCATCTTCTGTCGTGCGACGAAGATTGTCGGCCTCAACCCATTGATAATGCACATTCGGCTTGGCTCGCAGCCATGCGAAGCGCGCTCTGCAAGCGCTTTCAGAAGATTTCCTTGCTAAAATCAAGAGGAGTTTGCCTCGAATAGGACCGGGTCGGATTGTCCATGCCCGACCGGGCGCGTAGGATTCTCTTTTGCCCGTGCGTCGCATTTCATGTTCAGAGCGCAGTGGAGACACGAAAACCTTGCAACCCGAATCACCTAAACCCTTCTGCTACGAATCCTTTCCTAGCTCCGGCCTGGTAGCGTACTTCTCGATGGAGATTGCGATTAACCCCGGCATGCCCACCTACTCCGGCGGCCTGGGCGTTCTTGCCGGAGACACGCTGCGCTCCGCTGCGGACCTCGGCGTTCCTCTTGTTGCCTTCACCCTGGTGCATCGCAAGGGTTATTTCCAGCAGCGCCTGGACGAAAAAGGCGTGCAAACCGAAGAGATTCAACCTTGGAATCCATCAGACTTCTGTACTGAAGAAAAAGCGCGGGTTACGGTTTCAGTGGAAGACCGTATTGTGACGGTACGCTGCTGGCGCTATGACATGGTGGGCCGCGCCGGGCACGTAGTGCCCATCTATCTGCTGGATACGGATCTGGAAGGGAACACGGGCTGGGATCGCGGCCTCACCGATCACCTGTACGGCGGCGACACCAACTACCGCCTGGAGCAGGAGATTGTTTTGGGCATGGGCGGCGCTCGCATGGCAAGCGCACTGGGTCACAAGGTAAACGTCCACCACATGAACGAGGGCCATGCGGCACTGCTGACACTGGCGCTGCTGGAAAGGCAATTGGGCGGCGGACCGTTGAACGGCGCTACAGAAATCGACATTGAACAGGTGCGAAATCAGTGTGTCTTCACGACCCATACCCCGGTTCCAGCCGGCCACGACCGGTTCTCTTCCGAGCAGGCCATTCGCATCCTGGGCGGCGACCGCACGGCGCGCCTGGAGACGCTTGACTGTTTTCGCGATGAGATGTTGAACATGACGCTGCTGGCGCTGCATTTCTCGCGCTATGCAAATGGCGTGGCCATGCAACACGCCAAAGTTTCCCGCGCAATGTTTCCGGAGTTTCAAATCAACTCGATCACCAATGGCGTTCACGCGCCTACATGGGTATCCACGCCGATCCAGCAGATGATGGATAAACACGAACCTTCATGGCGGCGCGACAATCTGTTTCTGCGCAGCGCCATCGACCTGCCGGAGCAGGAGATTCTCTCAGCTCACGCTGTGAACAAAGTAACGCTGCTGACCGAGGTAACCAAGCGCACGGGCCAGACATTTAATCCCAAGGTGCTCACGCTGGGCTTTGCCCGGCGCGCAGCAACTTACAAACGCGCCAATCTTTTATTCACCGATCCTAAACGGCTGATGGAGATTGCCACCGCGGCCGGCGGCTTGCAGATTATTTACGCCGGCAAGGCGCATCCCCAGGATGAGCCCGGCAAGGCGCTGATTCAGAAGGTGGTCGAGGATGCAGCCACCCTCTCCAATAATCTGTTGCACATCGTTTATCTGGAAAACTACGCGTGGGACCTGGGCGCATTGCTCACCGCGGGCGTGGATGTTTGGGTGAACACGCCGCGCAGGCCTTACGAGGCTTCGGGCACCAGCGGCATGAAGGCAGCGCTCAACGGTGTTCCCAGTCTGTCGATTCTGGATGGATGGTGGATTGAGGGCTGCATCGAAGGCTTCACCGGATGGGCCATTGAAGATGGCGCCGACGATGCCGCCGAGGCTGACTCGCTCTATAAGAAGCTAGAGAAAGCCGTTGTTCCGCTTTATCGCGATGCGCCGGAGCAATGGGCGCGCCTGATGCGCACCACGCTGGCCTTCAACGGTTCCTACTTCAACACCAACCGCATGGTGAGGCAATACATCCGTAATTCGTACTACCCGGTGAAGCTGATCGAGCGAGCGTAGGTGCGACTGCCACTGGCTTGTAGCTTCAAGCTACAACCCGGGGCGTGCTCAAGCTGTCTGTTCCTGATCGTTGCATTCGGGTAAGAGAACACGCTCAACCCAGGGACCGCAGTTCCAGAAGATAAATGCGAAAAGCAACAAACCTGCAACCCGCGCGAACATGAATGCAATTCCAACCTGATCGTAGTTCCTGAAGTAAAAGTCCGACGGCAAAGCGGTGGATGCGCTTATTCGGCTCGTGTAGTGTTGGAGCGAAACGAGCCGGTCGGGTAATGTTGTGATCTCAAGGAATGCGGAAATCAGTTGAATAAACGCCAATGCGCGGCTTACAAGAAGCACGGCCTCTTTTCTTGACATGGGCTTACCTTTCTTCGCCTCATTGTACGACGCAATTTTCAATCGCAAATGAAGGACCTGGTAGCTGCCTTCAGTCTCCCGGCGCTTCTTCCATCTCGATGCCGATGCGGCGCAGCTTCATCACGCGCCATTGCAGGCGATCGAAGAAGAGGTAGACAACCGGAGTTGTGAAGAGCGTCAGCATCTGGGAGACGATGAGTCCGCCGACGATGGTGATGCCCAGAGGCTTGCGCAGCTCCGAGCCCACGCCCATGCCGATGGCCAGCGGCAACCCGCCGAATAGAGCCGCCATCGTCGTCATCATAATCGGCCGGAAGCGCAGCAAACAGGCCTGATAAATGGCCTCGACCGGAGGCAATCCCTGGTCGCGCTCTGCCTGCAGCGCAAAATCGATCATCATAATCGCGTTCTTCTTCACGATGCCGATCAGCAGAATGATGCCGATGAGCGCGATGATGGTCAGGCTGGTTCCGGTCAACATCAGGGCGAGAATGGCGCCCACGCCGGCTGGCGGAATTGTGGAAAGAATTGTCAGTGGGTGGATCAGGCTCTCGTAGAGAATGCCCAGAACGATGTAGACGGCTACCAATGCAGCAATAATCAGCCAGGGCATATTCTTCTTCATGGTCTGAAAGTCCTGCGTGGTTCCTTGGAAGGTGGCATGAATGGCGGGAGGCATTCCCATCTCGAGTTTGACTTTTTCAATCGCGTTGACGGCATCGCCCAGAGCCACGTTGGGCGCCAAGTTGAAGGTAAGCGTGACAGCCGGATACTGTCCCTGATGGTTCACCTGTAACGGCGTCCGCTGCTGTTCATAGTGCGCAATGGTGGAAAGCGGCACCATGGCGCCGCCCGTAGATGAAGCTGGAGCCGAGACGGCCGGAGTGGCGCTTGCGGCCGCTGCCGTTGGTGAGGTGACGGCGGAGACGATGGCGGTAGATGTGGGCGCGGATATGGTCGTTGGAACAGGCGTAGTACGGGGCGGAATGTTGGTGTTGGCCGCAGTGGGAAGTGTGACAGCGGTGAGCGTCATCGGTGTGGCAGGGGGCGCGGTTGTAACGGGCGCGGCGGTGGGGTTGGCAACCGCTGCCGTGGCAGTGACGGTGGCTGGCATGGCGGTAGTGGCGCCGACAACATTGTTGGCCTTGATGTAGATGCCGTTGAGCGCGTCGGGGCTGAGCTGATACTGTGGATCGACCTCCATCACCACGTAGTACTGGTTGAGCGCCGTATACATGGTGGAGACTTCGCGCTGGCCAAAGGCGTCGTAGAGCACGTTGTCGATGGCGCTGGCAGTGATGCCCAGCCGCGAAGCGGCGTCGCGATCGATGACCAGGTTGGCGGCCAGACCCCGGTCCTGCTGGTCGTTGGAAACATCGCGCAACTCAGGCATGGATCTGGCGCGAGCCAGTAACTTTGGCGCCCACGCGTTGAGTTCTTCGAGGTTTTCGTCCGAGAGCGTGTACTGGTACTGGGCCGCGCTTCCGCGCCCTCCGCTCTGGAACTCCTGCTGTGCCTGTAGATATAGAATGGCGCCGGGAACGCTGCTGAGCTTGCCGCGCAGCCGGTTGACCACTTGATCGGCACTGACGCGTCCTGGGCGCTGGTTGAGAGGCTTGAGGGCGATAAACATGAAGCCGGTGTTGTTGCTACCCCGGCCGCCGCCGGCGAAGGCTGTCACCGAGCGCACCGCCGGGTCGTCAATCGTCATCTGCGCCAGTTGGCGTTGCTTATCGCGCATGGCAGGGAAGCTGATGTCCTGCGCGGCGACCGTTTGGCCTCCGAGCCTGCCCGTGTCCTGCTGCGGGAAAAAGTCGAAGTGCGCAATTGAGAATAGATAAACATTCAACAGCGCGGTTCCAACGGTCACGCCCAGAATCAGCCATTGATGGCGCAGAACCCAGCGCAGGCCGGTGGCATATTCGTTGTGCAGCCACTGGAACGCGCGTTCGCTCATCGCGTAGAAGCGGCCATGGTGGCTCTCGTCCCGCGACTTGAGAAAACGGGCGCAGAGCATGGGCGTGGTGGTCAGCGAGACAAGCAGTGAGACGGCAACTGCCACCGACAAAGTGACGGCGAATTCGCGGAAGAGCTTGCCCACAATGCCACCCATCAGCAGAATGGGAATGAAGACGGCAATCAAGGATGTGCTCATCGAAAGCACCGTGAAGCCGATCTCCCGAGATCCCTTCATGGCTGCGTCGAAAGGCCTCATGCCCATTTCGAGATAACGCGTGATGTTCTCGATCACCACGATGGCGTCGTCCACCACAAAGCCTGTCGCGATGGTGAGCGCCATCAGCGAGAGGTTGTCGATGGAGTAACCGAGCAGATACATCACGCCGAATGTGCCCACCAGCGAGAGCGGCACGGCGACGGAAGGGATGATGGTGGCCCACACCTCGCGCAGGAAGAGGAAGACGACCAGCACCACCAGCAAGACGCTGATAATCAGTGAAATCTCTACGTCGTGGACGCTGGAGCGGATGGTGGTGGTGCGGTCCACTACCACGTCGATCTTGATAGTGGGCGGGATCGCGGCCTGCAGGCGCGGCATCTCGGCCATCACATTGTCTACGGTGGAGATGACGTTGGCGCCGGGAATCTTGAAAATGATGACCAGAACCGCGCTCTTGAGCTGCGCTGGAGGCCCTTTGTCCGGGTTGAGGCCAGATACTCCGGCGGTATGAATGTCGGCGACGCTGTCGGTAATCGTGGCCAGGTCGGCGACGCGCACCGGCGCGCCGGTCTGCTTGTTATAGCCGGCGATGATGGGCGCGAAGTCGCTTGCCTTGAATATCTGGTCGTTGTCGCTGATCTGCCAGCGATGGTCCGAATCCTGAAAGGCGCCTTTGGGACGGTTGGCATTGGCGTTGGCCAGCGCGGTGCGCACTGCCTCCAGGCCTATGCCGTTGTTGCCCAATTGCATGGGATTCAACTCGACGCGCACGGCGGGGCTGGAACTGCCGCCGACAAAGACCTGACCGACACCCTGAATCTGAGAGATCTTTTGCGACAGGATGGAATCGGCCATGTCGTAGATCTGCGGTTTGGGCACGACATCGGAAGTCAGCGTCAGAATCAAAATCGGCGCTTCAGCCGGATTGACCTTGTTATAGCCGGGATTCTGCGGCAGATAAGACGGCAATTGACTGCGCGCCGCGTTGATTGCGGCCTGCACGTCGCGGGCGGCGGCATCGATGTTGCGATTGATGTCAAATTGAAGTGTGACGTTGGCCGAGCCCAGAGAACTTCTCGAGGTCATCTGATTGACGCCGGCGATTCGTCCAAACTGCCGCTCCAGCGGCGTTGCAACTGACGAAGCCATTGTCTCGGGACTGGCTCCGGGCAGCCCTGCCCCGACGCCGATGACCGGGTAGTCCACATTAGGCAGCGAGGCAACGGGTAAAACCGAATAAGCTATCGAACCGGCCAGCAGCATGGCCAGCGAGAGCAGCGAAGTGGCCACCGGGCGCTTGATAAATGGTGCGGAGAGATGCATCGCTCAGGGCTCCTAGTCCGCGCTTGCCGGCTGCTGCTCGCTGCTGATGTGAAGCTCGCGCGGCTTCATGCGCTGGGCCAGCTTGTCAAAGTAGAGATAAGTGACCGGAACGGTGTAGAGCGTGAGCAACTGAGACAGAATCAAGCCGCCTACGATGGTGACGCCCAGCGGCATGCGCAATTCTGCGCCTACGCCGCCGCCCAGAGCCAGCGGCAATCCTCCCAGCATGGCGGCCATGGTGGTCATGATGATGGGCCTGAAGCGCAATTGGCAGGCCTGGAAGATGGCGGCTTCAGCGGTCTTGCTTTCGTTGCGTTCCGCCTGCAGCGCAAAGTCGATCATCATGATGGCGTTCTTCTGCACAATGCCAATGAGCAGGATGATGCCGATCAGCGCAATCACGCTGAACTCGGTGTGCGTAATGAGCAAGGCAAGAAGCGCGCCCACGCCGGCCGAAGGCAGCGAGGAGATGATGGTGATGGGGTGAATGTAGCTCTCGTAGAGCACGCCCAGCACGATGTAGACGGTGATCAGCGCGGCCAGAATCAGCAGCGGCTCATTGGAGAGCGAAGTCTGGAAGGCGGCGGCCGTGCCTTGAAAGCTGGCATTGATGGCAGACGGCATTTGGATGCGCTGTTCGATGCGGTTGACGGCGTTGACGGCATCGCCCAGCGCCTTGCCCGGCGCCAGGTTAAAGCTGATTACGGTAGACGGGAACTGTCCCTGGTGGCCAATCGACAGTTGCGCGCTCGATTGCTCCCAGTGAGCCAGCATGCTGAGCGGAACCTGCGTGCCGTTGCCTGATTTGACGTAAAGGTTGTTCAGCGTGGCGGGATCGGTCTGGAAACTCTGTCCCACTTCCATCACCACGTGGTACTGGTTGAGCTGGGTGAAGATGGTAGAAACCTGCCGCTGCCCGAAGGCGTCGTAGAGAGTGTTATCTACATCGGCCATGGCGATGCCGAGCCGGGCCGCCGTGTCGCGGTCGATTACCAACTGAGCGCCCAACCCTTGATCTTGCAGGTCGCTGGCCACATCGGTGACCACGGTCTCCTTGCCTAGTTCGCTGACCATCATCCGGGTGTATTTGGCCAGCTCCACAGGGTCGGGATCTTCCAGCGAGTACTGGAATTCCGTCCTGCTCACGCGGTCTTCCACCGTAAGGTCCTGTAGCGGCTGCAGGAACAACTGAATGCCTTCAACGCCTTCGAGCTTGGGCTGAAGACGCCGAATGACTGCCGTGGCAGATTCCTTGCGCACATCCAGCGGTTTCAGGTTGATCTGGATGCGGCCCGAATTCAGCGTGGTGTTTGTTCCGTCCACCCCGATAAACGAGGAGATGTTATCTACGGCCGGATCCTTGAGCAGAATGTCAACGAGTCTCTGCTGGCGTCCAGCCATCGAGGTAAAGCTGACCGTCTGAGGCGCTTCGCTGATGCCCAGAATCACGCCCGTATCCTGCACTGGAAAAAATCCTTTGGGAACCACAATGAAGAGCAAAACCGTGGCCACAAATGTGGAGATGGTGACCATCAACGTGGCGAAACGATGACGCAAAACCACCTGCAGCGTCCGCCCGTACGAGGCGATGATGGAGTTGAAGACTCTCTCCGACCAATAATAAAAGCGCGTCTGTTTGGCGACCGACTTGTCCTGCAAAATACGCGAGCACATCATGGGCGTCAGCGTCAGCGAGACCACTGCGGAGACCAGGATGGTGACCGCCAGGGTGATGGCAAACTCGCGGAAAAGCCGGCCCACCACATCGCTCATGAAGAGCAGCGGAATCAGCACCGCAATCAGTGAAACGGTCAGCGACATGATGGTGAAGCCGATCTGTTCGCTGCCCTTGAGCGCCGCCTTCATCGGACTCAGGCCTTCTTCAATGAAGCGCGAAATATTCTCGATCATGACAATGGCGTCGTCCACCACAAAGCCGGTCGAGATGGTGAGCGCCATCAATGTCAGATTGTTGAGCGAGTAGCCCAGCAGGTACATCACGCCGAAAGTGCCCACAATCGAGAGCGGCACCGCGACGGATGGGATGATGGTGGCCGCCAAGTTGCGCAGGAAGAGGAAGATGACCATGACGACCAGCGCAATGGTCAGCATCAGCTCATATTCCACGTCCCTGACTGAGGCGCGGATGGTAGTAGTACGGTCGGTGAGCACACGCACCTGCACAGAGGCCGGCAAACTGGTCTGCAACTGCGGCAGCAGCAGCTTGATGCGGTCCACCACGGCGATGATGTTGGCGCCCGGTTGGCGTTGAATGTTGACGATGACCGCGGGCTGGCGGTCCATCCATGCTGCCTGTTGGGAGTTCTCCGCCGCATCGACAATGGTGGCTACGTCCGACGCGCGCACAGCGGCCCCGTTGCGGTAGGCCACAATCACAGGCTTGTAATCGCTGCTGGCCAGCAACTGGTCGTTAGCGCCGATGGTGTAGGACTGCCGTGCGCCGTTCAGTGTGCCCTTGGCCTGATCCACGTTGGCCGCAGCCAATGCGGTGCGCAGGTCTTCGAGGCTCAGGTTATACGCGGCCAGTTGGGCCGGGTTGGCCTGAATGCGTACCGACGGCTTCTGGCCGCCCGCAATCGAAACCAATCCCACGCCGGTGACCTGGGAAATCTTCTGCGCCAGATTGGTGTCGGCCGCGTCTTCAATCTTGTCCAGCGGAAGCGAGTCGGAATAAAGCGCCAGCGTCATGATGGGCGCGTCGGCGGGGTTGACCTTGCTGTAAATAGGCGGGTTGGGCAGATCAGCGGGCAAGAAGCTGTTGGCCGCGTTGATGGCAGCCTGCACCTCCTGCTCGGCCACGTCGATGTTCTCGTCGAGGTTGAATTCGAGAGTAATTACCGATCCGCCGCCCGAACTGACCGAAGTCATCTGTTTCAGTCCCGGCATCTGGCCGAACTGCCGCTCCAGGGGCGCGGTGACTGACGAGGCCATCACCTCTGGCCCGCCGCCGGGGTAGAAGGTGAGCACCTGGATTATCGGGTAATCCACTTCGGGCAGGGCGGAGACCGGCAACTGCTGGTAGCCCACAAAGCCCGCCAATAGAATGGCCGCCATCAGCAGCGAGGTCGCCACCGGGCGCAGAATGAATGGCCGGGAAGGGCTCACTGCTGATTCCCCTTGTTGTTGTTCTTGCCGTTGCCGCCAGCGTTTACGCTCGCCGCTCCTCGTCCAGCTTTGCCTTGGCCAGCCGCGCTGACAGTCACAATCTGCCCAGGACGCAACCGATCAGCGCCGTCCACCACCACGTTCTGGCCCGCTTGCAAGCCGCTATCCAGAATGGTCACCTGCCCCTCGGCCAGAGCGATCTTTACAGACTGAATTCTGGCTGTCGAAGCTTTCTTGGTGATGTCCGTATCCACCACCCACACAAAGGAGCCCTGGTTCCCGGACTGGATGGCCGCCGACGGCACCACCAGCGCATTCGGCCGGTTTTCCATCACCAGGTGAATGTTCACGAACTGATTGGGAAAGAGAGCCTGGTCGTGGTTGTCGAAGACGGCCTTCAGCTTGTCGGTTCCTGTAGTGGTGTCGATCTGGTTGTCGGCGGTGAGCAGATAGCCGCCGGCCAACTGATGCGTATCGCCCTGATCATAAGCGTCCACCGGCAGGCGCTTGTCCGCCGCCAGTTTGTGCAGAACCTGCGGAAGCTGGTCTTCGGGCAGAGTAAAGTACACGGCGATGGGCTGAAATTGATTAATGATGACGAGATTGGTGGTGTTGGCCGTGATGATGTTGCCGGGGTCCACGAGGCGCAGACCGATGCGGCCGTTGATGGGCGACTGGATGGTGCACCAGCTGAGTTGCAACTGGGCGGTCTCGATGGCCGCTTTGTCAGAGGCGATGGCGCCCTGATACTGGCCTTGGGTTGCCTCGTCGGCGTCCAGCGTCTCCTTTGAAACCACCCCCGCCGCGTACAGCGCCTGGTAGCGCTTGAACTCAGCCTGGGCGTCCTTGAGCAAGGCCTCATCGTGGGCCAGTGTGCCTTTGGCCTGGTCCAGAGCGGCCTGATAGGGTCGGGGATCGATCACCATGATCGTCTCGCCCTGCCTCACCTGTTGGCCCTCGGTGAACCGCACGGGCTCCAACTCGCCGCTGACGCGTGCCTTCACAGTAACGCTCATATAAGGAGTTACCGTGCCCAGCGCGGTCAGGAAGATCGGCATCGGCTTCTGTTCGGCGGCAGCCACCTGCACCGGAACCGGCCGACCCATCAGCGCCGCCGCTTGACTGGCGCTCGCCGCCGCTGCCTTCTGATGGTTCGAATAAATCAACCACGCGGCAAACCCAACAGCAGCCGCCAGAATCAGATAAACGAAAATGCGCACCCAGGAACCTTTGGGTGAAGAATGGAACTGCTCAAGGCCGCTTTCGGCCAGAGGGTTCTCCGGAGTGCCTTCAGTGGACATGGTATCGATTCCTGTCAAATTCTCTTGGGTAATTGCCTGCGTAATGAGTCATGCGCAGAGGCATTGTTGTTACCGTTCCGGGCAGCGGGCAAACCACACGCGTATGTTTCTAAGGACGCAAGAGTTTCCTGAAAGGTTTCGTTCGCCCGGGCAACATGCATCACGGAGCCTTTCTCTATAGAGAAGCGCGTCCCCGCCGTTGCAAGACGCAACTATTGTAAGCGAATCGGCCGGCCCGGGAACATTTGCGGCCCGTCTCTATCGGCTTCAGTTTGAAGGTATACTTGTCCCTGAGTTTACCCGCAACTGCGTTTTGCATTGAACAGTCGCCCAGCCGCGCCATTTCCGAATGAGTTGGTATTCCGCGGCCCGCCCCGGTAGTGTTACCACGGCCTGGCTGGCGCCATGAGGATTTATTGATTCGGAATTCCACACCTGCCGAGCAAGCCGATTCAGCGCAACCGCTGTGCGTCGATCTGGACGGCACGCTCATCAAATCCGATTCGCTTTTCGACGCGGTCTGCCAATTTCTGCGCCGCAATCCCCTCCGCTTCTGGCAACTGGGGCGGTGGCTGTCTACGGGACGCGCTCGCCTCAAGGCCGAAGTGGCAAGCCGTGCTCCGCTCGATCCGGCCCAACTGCCTTACAACGCCGAGTTGCTCCTGTACCTGCACGCCGAGAGGCGCCGAGGCCGGCAGATCTACCTGACGACTGGCGCGGATGGCCCGCTGGCGGAGCGGGTCGCGGCGCACCTGGGCATCTTTGACGGCGTTCTGGCCTCCGACGGCGTGACCAACCTCACCAGTGCGCTGAAACTGAAGTGCCTCAAGGACCGATTCGGCCAGTTCGATTACATTGGCAACTCCAGCGCTGACCTGCCTTTGCTGGTCAACGCGCGCCACGCCATGGTGGCCAACCCCACCGTCGGCCTGCGCCTCGATTTGCATCTGCGCCACATCCCGGTGGCCCGAGTGTTTCTCCATGAGCAACCACTGGCGCGCACGCTGCTGAAGGCGACTCGCGTTCATCAGTGGTCCAAAAATGTCCTTCTGTTCGTGCCGCTTCTGCTCTCGCACAAGTTGCACACTGAGGCCATCGGCGCAGTCATTGCCGCATTCTTTTGCTTTAGCTTCATGGCGTCAGCCAACTATCTTTTCAATGACTTGCTCGACATAGAGAGCGACCGCCGTCATCCGGCCAAGCGCTTCCGGCCCTTCGCCGCGGGAGATTTGCCGGTCGTGGGCGGCGCTGCCCTAGCGCTCGCGCTTATTGCGGCTTCATTCGCGCTCTTGCCCATTCTGCCCCATCAATTCATGCTGTGGCTGGCGGTCTATATCGTATCCACAACGGCTTACTCCTTTTATTTCAAGCAGGTGGCGCTGGTAGACGTGCTGATGCTCTCCGGGCTTTATACGTTGCGCCTGCTTGCCGGCGGCGCGGCCACCCGAACTGAAATCTCCCCTTGGCTGGCAGCCTTTTCCATTTTCCTGTTTCTCTCGCTGGCCATGGTCAAGCGCTTCAGCGAGCTCGAGAACCTGCATGAACGAGGCGCGACCGAAACCCATGGGCGCGGCTACCTGGCCGGCGATCTGGACCAGATTCGCAGCTTCGGCACGTCCAGCGCCACAGCCGCCGTGCTGGTGTTCATGATGTACATAGCGCGCCCCGATGTGACGGTTCTCTACAAGCATGCCGACCGGCTATGGCTCATCGTGCCGCTGATGCTCTTCTGGCTCTACCGCGTGTGGCTGCTGGGCTCGCGCGGCGAAATGGACGACGATCCGGTGATCTTCGCTCTTCGCGACCGAGTCAGTCTGGCGGTGGGTGCATGCGTGCTGGCCGTGGCGATTCTCGCAGTGTGAAAGCATCTTTTCAGTCGGCTGACGCGTCTCATTAATGTAAAGACAAATGCTTTGCCTGAGTGCGCGCCAAGGCGCGCTTCGTCGTCTAACATTGAAGTTTGAACAGGATATGGACCGGATCGAGCGGATGAGCACCGTCCGGTTCCGGAATCCGGCGCGGAGGTCATCACCAGACCAACGCGCTTGTCGAGCCGCTCAAGTGCGGTCTGGCGAACCAGCAACAAAGGCCGAGAGCTCGCGGCTCAGGAACGAGTACCTACCCTATGTGGATTGTCCGGCTTGCGCTGCGGCGGCCTTACACCTTTGTCGTCTTTGCGTTTTTGATTCTGATTTTTGGCGTCTTCAGCATCTTGACGATGCCCACGGACATCTTTCCTAACATCGATATACCGGTGGTGACGGTAGTGTGGAACTTCAACGGCCTCTCCGCGCCGGAGATGGCCAACCGCATAGTCACCAACAGCGAACGCGGCATGACCACCACGGTTAACGACATCGAGCACATCGAGTCGCAATCGCTTGACGGCCTCGCCATCATCAAGATTTTCTTCCATCCGCACGTCAATGTCGGCAACGCCGTAGCTCAGGTAACAGCCATCAGCCAGGTGCAGTTGCGCAGTTTGCCGCCCGGCTCCCTGCCGCCGTTCATCATCCAGTACAACGCCTCCAGCGTGCCCATTCTCATGCTGGGTCTTTCCGGCAAAGGCCTCAACGAGCAGCAGTTGAACGACCTGGGCCAGAACAATATCCGCACTCAACTGGCCACCATTGAAGGATCGCAGACACCCTTTCCCTACGGCGGAAAGCAGCGCCAGATTCAGGTGGATTTGGACCTGCATGCCCTTCAGGCCAAAGGACTGTCGCCCACCGATGTGGTCAACGCGATCTCCGTGCAGAACCTGATCGTTCCCTCCGGCACGATGAAGATTGACCGCTTCGAGTACGCCATCGAGACCAACTCCGCTCCGCAGTTGATCGACGACCTGAACAACCTGCCCATCAAAGCGGTGAACGGCGCTGTGGTCTACATCCGCGATGTGGCCCATGTCCGCGACGGTTATCCGCCGCAAACCAACATCGTGCGCGTTGACGGCAAGCGCGCCATCATGATGAGCATCATGAAAACCGGCACGGCTTCCACGCTGGACATCATCAAAGGGGTGCGTGACAAGCTGGAGAGTGTCGGCCTCAAAGGAACCTTGCCGCCGCAGTTGCAAATCAGCTTCCTTTCCGACCAGTCGATCTTCGTGCGCGGCGCCATCAACGGAGTAGTGCGCGAGGCCATTATTGCCGCCTGCCTCACCGCCATCATGATCCTGGTCTTCCTGGGCAGTTTCCGCTCCACGGTCATCATCGCGGTCTCCATTCCGCTCTCCATTCTTTGTTCGCTCAGTGTGCTCGCCATGCTGCACGAGACCATAAACATCATGACCCTTGGAGGCATGGCTCTGGCAGTCGGCATCCTGGTGGATGACGCTACAGTTGCCATTGAAAACATCAATCGCAATCTTGAGTCGGGCAAGGAACTGGAGCAATCCATCCTCGACGGCTCGGCGCAAATTGCAGTCCCCGCCTTGGTTTCCACCCTGGCCATTTGCATCGTCTTCGTGCCCATGTTCTTGCTGAGCGGAGTGGCGCGATTCCTCTTCGTTCCCATGGCCGAAGCCGTGGTTTTTGCCATGCTGGCCAGCTATCTGCTCTCGCGAACGCTGGTGCCCACCATGGCCAAGTATTTGCTCAAGGAGCACGACGACGCCGAGGCGGGCAGGAAACTCAACAGCCGCAATCCCTTTGTCCGGTTCCAAAGCAGTTTTGAATCCGGTTTCGACAGCTTCCGCAACGGTTATTTGCGCCTGCTCACCCTCTGCATGGACCACGCGGCGGTTTTCCTTATCCTGTTTCTGCTGTTTGCGATAGGTTCGGTCGTCGTGCTGGAGCCCTGGCTGGGTCAGGACTTTTTCCCCTCGGTCGATTCCGGCCAGTTCAAGATTCACGTGCGCGCCCACACCGGCACGCGCATCGAGGAAACGGCCGCGCTCTGCGATCAGATCGACTCCACCATCCGCCAGCAGATTCCTGCCAAAGAGCTGGTCACAATTCTCGATAACGTCGGCCTGCCCTACTCCGGCCTGAACCTTTCTTACTCAACCTCAGCGCCCATTGGCCCGGCGGACGCCGACATCCAGGTCCAGTTGACCAAGGACCATCACCCCACCGCAGCCTATGTCCAGCGGTTGCGCGGCGCGCTGGCCCGCCAGTATCCGGGCGTCACCTTCTATGTGCTGCCGGTGGACATCGTCACCCAGATTCTCAACTTCGGCCTTTCAGCTCCGATCGATATACAGGTCGTCGGTCCCGATATGTATGGAAATCACTCGCTCGCCGAACGCATGTTAGATGAAGTCCGCTATGTTCCCGGCGCAGCTGACGCGCGCATTCAGCAGCCCTTCAACTATCCCAATATGACGGTGAATGTTGACCGCACCCGCGCCCAGGAACTTGGCCTTACGCAGCAAAATGTGGCGCAAAGCATGCTGATAGCTCTCAGCGGCAGTTTCCAGACCGCACCCAGCTTCTATCTCGATCCGCGAAACGGCGTAAGTTACAGCGTCGCCGTCCAGGCTCCGCAGTACGGGATTGACTCGATGGCCGCGCTGGAAAGTTTGCCGATTACCGGTTCGACCATGGCAGAGAAGAACAGTGCCGGCGCGCCAGGAGCCGCCCCCGCCGCGGTGCCCGGCGCCGCTTCATCCGGCGCGCCCGGAGCTGCATCTCAAGTGCAGGTGCTCGGAAATCTCGCGACCATCGTCCCGGGCGCAGAGTTGGGCACAGTAAGCCACTACAATGTGCAGCCGGTCATCGACATCTACGCCAATGTGGATGGAACTGATCTGGGCACGGTGACAGGCAGGATAGAAAAAATCATCAACGAACATAAGGCCGAGTTGCCGCGCGGCTCTCAATTCATGCTGCGCGGCCAGAGCGAAACCATGAGAACCTCTTACATTGGCCTGCTCGGTGGTCTCGCGTTCTCCATTTTGCTGGTTTACCTGTTGATTGTGGTCAACTTCCAATCCTGGCTCGATCCGTTCCTGATCATCGCTGCGCTCCCTGCTGCGCTGGCCGGCATCGTCTGGTTCCTTTTCCTCACCAACACGCGGCTCAGCGTTCCGGCACTCACCGGAGCCATCATGTGCATGGGCGTGGCCACGGCCAACTCCATTCTGGTGGTCAGCTTTGCCCGTGAGCAATTGGAGATTCTGGTCGGCGACGCGCGCAGGGCTGCGCTCAACGCCGGCTTTGTCCGCTTGCGCCCGGTGTTGATGACTGCCCTCGCCATGATCATCGGCATGGTGCCCATGGCGCTTGGCCTGGGCGACGGCGGCGAGCAAAACGCTCCCCTGGGTCGCGCCGTCATCGGCGGCCTGCTGCTGGCCACCGTGGCCACACTCTTTTTTGTCCCCGCATTTTTCTATATCGTCCACGGCTGGCTCGAAGGCCGCCGCAGAACGGCTCACGGCCTGGCAACGGCCGGAACATTCGACGAGTTTGACAATATACCGGAGTAGTTTTTCATGACGAACGAATCCAATCCGAATCCCCAGCAGGCCAATCACCACGAGACCGCGCCGGAACAGAAGCCCATTTCGCCGCGCAAGGCCCTCGTAGGCGTGGCAATCGTGCTCATCGTGGCAGCCGTGCTGGCAGGCGTCGGCATGCTGCGCCGCCATCAGGCTGACAATGTTCTGGCCACGACCACCACCGAACTGGCCGCTCCCACAGTGATTGTCGCCGCGCCCAAAGCGGGCTCACCCGTTGACAGCTTCATACTCCCCGGCAATGTGACCTCTTACACCGATTTGCCCATCTACGCGCGCACTGCGGGCTACCTTACGCGCTGGTATTTCGACATCGGCGCACGCGTAAAGAAAGGCGCTCTGCTGGCCGTGATTGCCACGCCCGAGGTGGACCAGCAACTGGCCCAGGCGCAAGCCGACCTGAATACCGCACAGGCCAACGCCAATAACGCGCGCATCCAGGCCGATCGGTATTCCGGACTCGTTCAATCCAACGCCGTCTCCCGCCAGGATACTGACACGTTCGTAAACCAGGCGGCGGCCACGGCGGGCGCCGTCAAATCCGCGCAGGCTAACGTCGAGCGGCTGCGCCAACTGCAATCGTTTGAAAACGTCTATGCGCCCTTCGACGGCGTCATCACCGCGCGCAACATCGACACGGGCCAGCTTATCGATCCCGGCGCGGGCAAGGAACTCTTTCACCTTCAGGCCATTCAGACCCTGCGCGTCTACGCCAACCTGCCGCAGATCTACTCGTCGAACGTAAAGCCCGGAGCGAAGGTTGATCTCACCTTCACCGAGCACGGCGGAAAAATCTATCAGGGCACGCTGGTGCGCACCGCGGACTCTATTGATCCTGCCAGCCGCACGTTGCTCGTGGAGGTGGACGTGGATAACCGCGCCGGCGAACTGCTTCCCGGCTCGCTTGCACAGGTCCACTTCAAAACGCCGGCAGCCGGACCCGCCTTCATTGTGCCTGCCGCCGCGCTCATCTTCCGCAAAGAAGGCTTGCGTGTGGGCACTGTCGTCAACGGCGATGTGGCACACCTGATTCCGGTTGTCATCGGCGAAGACGACGGCGCAAACGTGCAGATCGTCACCGGCCTCAGCATCGCGGATCAGGTGATCCAGGATCCGCCCGACTCGCTCATCGATGGCGAAAAAGTGCAGATAGTGAACCCCGGCAGCCAGCCCAATGCGGGAGGCAAGTAGCGATGCGGGCGCTTCCGCTTCATATCGACCATCTGCTGGGTGCCCCATCCTTGCGACGTTCTTGTTTTTGTCGCAAGGGTGGGAAAGCGCGAATCTCAACCGGAATTTGCTCTCTGAGTGCTCTTCTCGCTCTCACCCTTCTCGCCGGTTGCAAACCTGTCGGTCCCAACTACAGCCGTCCCGGCTACGATGCTCCCGCAGCCTATAAGGAGACTGGCGCGACCGCGGTCGTCCCGCCGCCCGCACCCGCCGGAGGCAGTTGGCAGCCGGCATCGCCATCCGATGGAATGTTGCGCGGCAAATGGTGGGAGATCTACCAGGACCCGCAGCTCAACCAACTCGAAGACCGCATCGCCACGGAGAACCCCACCCTGCGCCAGGCGCTGGAAACTTACCTCGCCGCACATGACCAGGTCAGCGCCGCCAGAGCGGCTTTCTATCCCACGCTTTCAGCCGGAGCAGGTGCGCAGCGCGAGAAGATTTCGGCGAACGGTCCCTCCTACTCGCCGGGCAAACCCACCACCTATAGCGACTTTTCTCTCACCGGCCAGGCAAGTTGGGAGCCGGATTTCTGGGGACGCATCCGCCGCACCGTGGAGGCCGCCCGCTCCAACGCGCAGGCCAGCGCCGCAGACACGGCTGGCGTGGACCTGAGCCTTCATGCCGAAATGGCCGCCGACTACTTTCAGTTGCGCGGACTCGATGCCGAAATCGCGCTGCTCAACTCTACCGTCACCGATCTCGAAAACCAGCTCGACCTGACCCAGCGCCGCCTTACCGGCGGAATCGGCACCGAGGCCGACGTTGCCCAGGCTCGCACTCAACTCGAAACCGTGCGCGCCCAGCGCGTCGATGTAGGAGTGGCTCGCGCTCAGTACGAGCACGCCATCGGTACCATCGCCAACCTCAAACTCTCTGACTTCAGCATTCCGTTTTCGCCGCTTGGCTCAGCTCTGAACACAGAGCTGCCCAAAGTTCCTGTCGGAGTGCCTTCGCAACTGCTCGAACGCCGCCCCGACATTGCAGCAGCCGAGCGCCGCGCCGCCGCCGCCAACGCGCAAATCGGCATCGCGGTCAGCGCCTACTATCCCAACATCAACCTGACTGGAACCGGCGGCTTTGAGAGCATGAACGTCGGTACCTTGATTGAAGGCCCCAGCGCTCTATGGAGCCTGGGAGCGCAAGCCACGCAGTTGCTCTTCGACGCCGGTCAGCGCCACGCGCTCACCAGCGCCGCTCGCCACACCTACGAAGCTCAGGCTGCCGCTTACCGCAGCACCGTTCTTAGCGCCTTCAACGACGTTGAAGATCAGCTCTCCGGCCTGCGAATTCTCGAGTCTGAATCCACTGTCGAGCAGAGGGCCGTCGATGCGGCTCAACATTCTTATGACATCTCAAACCAGCGATACAAGGGCGGCGTCACCAGCTACCTTGAAGTGCTGACGGCAAAGGCCACTCTGCTTCAGAATCAGCGCACCGCCATCGATCTCCAAACTCGGCAGTTTGTTTCGAGTGTCGGCCTCGTCCGCTCCCTCGGCGGCGGCTGGGATGCAAGCCGGTTGCCGAAGTAAGTATTCAGATGAACGGGCTCTTAGCGCACTTCGCTTTGCGGCAGCTCAGGCAGCTTCCATTGTCGTCTCAGCTTCTTGTATTCGGCGCGCGGCAACTGCACCAGCAGCGGACTTTTTGCGGGATCAAGCCACGCCAGTGCGCCTTCAAGATGCTCCTGCGTCATCGCCGTGCATCCCGTGGTTCCCTGTCCCGGCCCTGTCCAAATATGCAGGAAGATGCACGATCCAGTGCCGGGAGTCGTCGGGTCTGTGTTGTGATCGACGACCAGTCCCCATCGGTACAATTCATCGGGGCGCAACATATGTTCAGAGCTATTCCAGTCGGGCTCAACCGTCGCGCGGTCCAACACACGGTTATAAAATTTTGAGCTCGCGTCATCCACACATTCCACTGACGGCGTGAGGCTCACAAAAGGCATCTTCCATCCCGCCTGCTTTTCAGCTGCGTAGCCAAACGAAGTGCTCAGGCGAAAGACGCCCGCCGGCGACTTACCATCTCCTTCGTGCTTCACTGGATCGTTTGCCGTACGGGACTTCTCATCGCTGATCGACGCCAGCCCCACGCCCCAACCGAGCCCGTTCTTGCCCACCACCACGGCAATCGGCCCGCCAACCGCTTTCCATTTCTTATGCGCGCGCGGCCGCTCATACGCCTGCAAGACCCCGTCGACCGCATTCCAATCCTGAGTCGTAACTACCAGAATCTGCATGGATGAGTGCAATGCCGCCGGCTCTTCGCCGCGCACCGAACCAACCGAAACCAAACTCATCAAAACGGCACAACAGAAATACCAGCGAATCTTCATCGATTCCTAAGCCCCTGAAGACAACCCTACATCCACCACAGCCTATCAGCGACGACGAAAGCTGTCTTTTCTATTCCCTACTCCCTGTTCCCTGTTTCGCCGTTCCCTGCCTCACCACATCTTTTCTCGGATGGCTGTAAGCCGCCGGTGGCACGTCAGTCAACGGCAGCGCAGGGCCTTCCCACAACAATCTGGGCGCACCCTGGCTGGCCGAGTGCAAGCCTTCCAAATGAAATGTGTGCTCACCCGCGCGCAATCCCAGCGAGCCGCGATCATAGCGCATCGCGTTGCCCGGCGAGCCGCAGACCTCCGCAAACGCCGGGCCGGTCCTGGCAACTTCCACGCCGTCGATAACCAGTCGCGCGCCGTCGCGAGCCAGCAGATAGAACGTATAGCCGCCGTCCGCGGGGATATCGATCAGCCCGTCCCATGCCACGGCGTAACGCGTATAGCCCTGCGAATCCGCATGAATGTTGGGGCTCTCGCCAGAGAAGATCGCGCGTTCCGCGGCGAGGTTCGGTAGTTCAGTCCACGCTCCGGGGTAAAGTTGCCATGCGAGTCCTGGCAACATGGACCCCGCCGTGCTTGCGGCCTCATGCCAATGCGCCACTGTCACAACACCCTGCGCGGCCCAATCCTGATTGGTTGTATCGGGATTGCCTGTGGGCTCTGCCACATGCAGCAAAACCCTGAAGCGGCCGGCGCCCTTTTCAGCACCATCCAGCTCCGTCCCCTCCGCGTCAGCAAAACGATGATGCACGCGGCGGCCGCTTGCTTCGGTTCCGTCGCCAAAAAGCCACGTGTAGCTCGCACCGGGCGAAGATTGCGCGGTAAATGTGACCTTCTCTCCGGGTGCAAACACCGGCGGATCAACGGTAAATGCCGCCACGGGACCGTGCTGTGCGGGAAACTTCGCCTGCTGCGCGCCGTCTGCCGTCGAGAGCGGCAAATCCGCATTGCCGGCCGCGCGCTTCTGGCCGTACTTCACGTTGTCGAAGGTCACGCCCGCCACGTCGCCGACAATCGTGGAATCGGCCAGCGGCGGCTGATCCAGCGCCCAGATGTTATGAAAGGTAAACCCCAGCAGCCCCGGATACTTCTGATCCATTTGCTCCAGCGAGTACCAGTTATCCAAAAACAAATTTTCAAAAGTGTAGTTAACGTGGTTGCCTTTGGCTCCGTTCGCGCCCCAGAAGCCAAGCAGGCCGAAAGTTTGCCCGCACGCCCCTATGCCGCCGTGCAAAATGTCGGAATCGCGCAAGGTAAAGTTGCGCGAGTTATAGGTCTTCCGTGGCCATCCCGCGCGCACAATATTCGAGATGCTCGTAGATAGCACGCTGTGTTCAATGAGAATATTCTGCACATCATGGCCGGGACGCAACATCTCTTCGTCCGTGTAGCCGTCCCAGTTGCCCTGCATGGCAAACACATCATCCGACGAGCGAATAAATGCGTCGCGCACAGTGGAATCGCCGCCGCCCAGCCAATCCATACCGTCCTGGTTGGCGTTTCCGGGGTTGCCGCCAATCACGCGCAGATCGTCAAAAACAAATCCAGTCGAATCCTTCATCTGGATCGACCACGTCCTTGACCTCACAATGCAGGTCAGCCCGTCAATCTCCACGTTGTGAGCTTCCAGCGCGCCCACACAGTGCCAGTCCGGCTTTTGCATCCAGCCTTCGTCGCTGCTGGGGTCCTGTGGACCCTCGTACACAATCGTTCCCTGGCCCAGAATCTTTACGTTTTTCACCTTCCACAAATTCAAACTGCCGAAAAAATACGAGCCCGCTGCAAGGTAATAAGTCTCGCCGCTTTTGGGATTGAGGCTCTCGTGATAAACCCCCGGCTTGTACGCGTGAATCTTCGCATCAAGCGGCATTGGCGGCTCCGGTGCGCCGGCAAACAGAAACAGCATTTTGGCGTAGTTTAGAAAGTCGCCGGGCCGCGAGATTGATAGCTTGGCCGGGCCGTCGAGTTTGAAGCGAATCGTCTGAGACTTTTGTTGGCCTTCGGTTCGCGCCGCCCGCAATCCCAGCCGCCAGGGTTGAATGTCCACGCCTTCATCCCAGAAACCCGGCTCTGCCGCTGTAATCTCCACGTCAAACGGGCCGCGTCCGTAAAAGCTGACGTAATCGTACCTCGCCGCGGCGTGAGCCACATCCACCGTCTGCCCGTTCACGCGAACCTTGAATTCAGTAGCCCGCATCTCCGGCGGAACGGGAGTAGATTCAATGCGAGCAGCCGCATGAGCGGCTGTTGGAAGCGCGAGAAGAACCAAGAGCAGCGAACGAAAACCCGGCAAGAAGCGGACCCCGGCAATAAAGTGAGAACGAAACCACTGTAGCACCAGGGGCGAGGTGGACATCGTGCATGTTGCTATCTCGATGGGACCCACGAAAGCGTTTTTACCGCGGCTTGGCAAATCTCCGATTTCGAGGGTGGGAACGGGCGCTTATCGATCTCGCACGATGTCGGCCAGTGCGTTATTCACTTTCGCCCACAACGTTGTATCTGCGCGTTGTCCCGTCAGCAAACAGAAATTCATAAACTCGCGAATATTCGTGAGTGGTAGAGATCTTGTCCTTGGATATCCTCGCCTTGTAGTCGCCCACGGGAAGCACTTGAGTTGCAGACAAGACCTCCAATTCGTACTTCTTGCCGTCAATGACAACGTCGAGGTGCTGCGCTAGATTTCCCATCGTGTAGATCACGTGCGAAGACTGCACGTGAACGGTGACTGTGTAGTTAGCTGCGTCCGGCAGTGGCTTCTTTTCCGCACAGGCCAGCGCGGGAGCCATAAGCAAAATGGCAATAAGAGCTCTCTTCATCGTTTCCTCCGAGTTCCTTATGACTCACTTACGGCTGGTGGCATTAAGCCATCTCTGTCCAAAAATAGCGCGAAATGCCGTGCAATCAGCTATCTGTTACAACCCTTGTAATCAACAAAAGTTGCCCCACCAGTCCTGCAGTCTTACCGCTGGAAGGGTGGGAAGGAACGAGTCTGCTTCGCGGCAGGCCGTTGCCGAAAATTTCTCTCGCTCAGCGCACAATGGAAGCAGTAGGCAGAGCGGGGCTCTTCTGACCACTGCCCCCGGTTCAATATGTCGGATATCCGCCCGGTCCGTACCCCCCCCGCACCCCCTCCCCCCCCCTATACCCCTAGGGGGTATAAATTATCCTTAAAACCTTGCAGGTTATTTTTAACTCGTTTGGAATCATCACCGCTAGAAAAACGCAAGGCCGAAATTCTCCCGCATCGTGAGATTTGACCTCTGAAAATCACCGGAAAAATCCGCTTATTGCCCCTAAAACGGCGCAGACGGGGAGAATATACTGGTTCGTGCCGCAGGAAGCTGGAAATTCCGACTGGAAGCGGGCTAGGCGTAGAAACGGAGTAAGAAGATGAACCCGAATTTGATCGCATTTCTTATTTTGCTCGTGATTTCATTCGCTGTTCCAACCGCTCTTTTTCTTCTCTTGCGTGCCAGCCTTTGCGGCTTGCTGAGCCACACCATCAAACTACAGGCCGGAATCACCTTCTATCTGCGTTCGTTCCTTCTCGTTCTTTATCTTGCAGCGCTGTCGGGCGCTATCGGAATCTCTTTTGATCTGAAGCCAGATTCTCGATTCATGGAATACGTTTGGAAGGGCGCTACAGGCGTTTCTTCGTCCTTTCAGAGTATGGTTTGTTTTGTTGCTGTTTACCTGGTTCTTATCACAGTTCTGGTAGCCACACTGAAGGTCAAAGTTGACGAATGATCGATATCTAATCGCTTCTTATTTCGCGTGCGCCGCCTTGTCAATACTGGCTGGCATCATAGTGTATCTCTATCTACGGCGTTCTTTCGCCAGCGTGGTCGACAGTGCGCCTAGTAAGCATCTTCCCTCAGTGCTGAAAAAGCTCCTTCCCTGCGGATTGATTTTCCCGGCTCTGCTGGGATTTGTTTCTGTCTCTTACCAGGGTTGCGACCGGACGACCTACAAGGATATTGTTGAGAACCGGGATTACCTTGTGGCGAAGAATCATGAACAGTTATCTGCGATCTTGTTCTATATCGTGGTTGCCGTTCTGTTCTGGAATCTTGTGACCTTCCTAATTCTGAGGTCTGCGCAACACGGCAGAAAAGGCTGAGCGAGCAACCTTGCTTCCCTATACTGAAGAGAGCGAAGGCTGCAATTGACGCCGCGAAAGAGCATCTATGACCACTGAAAACCGAGCAGCCGCGCCGCGCCGCATTGTTCTCACCGGCTTCATGGGCTCGGGCAAGACGACTGCCGGCCCGCTGGTGGCCGCGCGGCTGGGCTGGAGATTTGTGGATGTGGACGACGTGATCGAGGCCGAGGCCGGCGCGACTATCGCCGAAATCTTCGCGCGCCACGGCGAAGCAGCTTTCCGCGAGCGCGAACATGCGGCGATTGCCCGGCTGGCCAGCGCCGATGCGCTGGTTCTGGCGCTGGGCGGCGGAGCCATCGAGCATCCCGCTACGCGCGCGCTGCTGCTGGCCGCCTCTGAAACGCTGCTGGTGCATTTGGAAGTGGAGTTGGCAACCACACTCAAGCGCTGCAGCGGAACAGAGCAGAGCCGCCCAGTCCTCGCCGACCAGGCCAACCTCGCAGCGCGTTACCAGCGCCGCTTGCCGCTCTATCGCACGGCGCACGTTTCAATCCAGGTTGACTCGCTAACTCCAGAGCAGGTCGTGGACGAAATCCTCCGCGCAGCTCACTGACCACTGTTCACTGCAGTATCGGAATTCCCGCAATCCTCTTCTGCCACTCCGCGGGGCCGGTCTGGTGAACGCTGGTACCTTTCGAATCGACGGCCACCGTTACCGGCATATCGCGCACGTCAAATTCATAAATTGCTTCCATTCCCAGGTCCGCAAAAGCCAGCACGCGCGCGCCATGAATCGCTTTCGACACCAGATAAGCCGCGCCGCCCACAGCCATCAGATAGACCGCACCGAATTCGCGAATGGCTTCAATCGCCGCCGGGCCGCGCTCGGCCTTGCCGACCATGCCGAGTAATCCCGTCTCGGCGAGCATTTGCCGCGTGAACTTGTCCATGCGCGTGGCTGTCGTCGGTCCCGCCGGACCCATGACCTCTTCGCGCACAGGGTCCACCGGCCCCACATAATAGATAAACCGGTCGCGGAGATCCACGGGAAGCTTTTCGCCCCGGTCCAGCATTTGCGTCATGCGCATATGAGCGGCGTCGCGGCCGGTGAGCAGTTTGCCGGTAAGCAGCAACACTTCGCCCAGCTTCCAGGTTGCGGCCTCCGCGCGGGTCACTGTGTCCAGATTCACGCGCCGCGCCGCCGAGACGTCATAAGTCAGCTTGGGCCAGTTATCCAGATTGGGCGGGTCGAGATAGACCGGGCCCGAGCCATCCAGCACAAAGTGCGCGTGGCGCGTGGCGGCGCAGTTGGGAATCATGGCCACCGGCAGGTTGGCCGCATGGCATGGCGTGTCCAGCACCTTCACGTCCAGCACAGTGGTCAGCCCACCCAGTCCCTGCGCGCCGATGCCCAGACGGTTCACCTTGTCATACAATTCGATGCGCATCTCTTCCGAGCGATTTTTCGGGCCGCGGGCGATCAACTCCTGAATGTTGATGGGGTCCATCAGCGACTGCTTGGCCAGCAGCATCGCCTTCTCCGCCGTGCCGCCAATGCCGATGCCCAACATCCCCGGCGGACACCACCCCGCGCCCATGGTGGGCACGGTCTTGACCACCCACTCCACCACAGAGTCCGTGGGGTTGAGCATGATGAACTTGCTCTTGGCCTCTGAGCCGCCGCCCTTGGCCGCCACTGTCACATCGACCGTTGCGCCCTTCACCAGTTCGACGTTGACCACGGACGGCGTGTTGTCTTTGGTGTTCTTGCGCGCGCCGGCTGGGTCGGCCAGAATCGAAGCCCGCAGCTTGTTGTCGGGGTCGAGATACGCGCGGCGCACGCCCTCATCCACCATCTGTTGCAGGTCTTTGCGCTCTTCGCCGGGACCGGGCTCAAACCGCGCGTCCATGCCCACCCTCACAAAGGCGTTCACGATCCCCGTGTCCTGGCAGATGGGCCTGTGTCCCTCGGCGCACATTCGGCTGTTGATGAGGATCTGCGCTATGGCGTCGCGCGCCGCCGGCGACTGTTCGCGCTCGTAGGCCTTGGCGAGGCTGGTGATGTAGTCCTCGGGATGGTAGTAGCTGATGTACTGCAACGCGCCCGCAACGCTCGCGATAAAGTCTTCCTGCCGGATGACGGTCATGGTGGACTCCTCTGACCTATCTAGGGTAATCGAAATCAGGGGTCAGGGAACTTCCGGGCAAGCCCCCCGCCTGCCCGCCTATTCCTTGCAGTTCAAATTGCACTCCACTACCTTCATCACATCTTCGGGTTCGCCGCTGCCAACCATGATCAGCGCAACCTCCCCGTCCGGCTGAATCAATACCAATGCAGGCAGCTCGGCCGCATAGTCAATCGTGCTCACTCCCAACTGGATCGGCAAGGGCGACATGAAGTTCATCGCGGCGACCGGAATCTTGATTTGAAAACGCTCAATCAAATCCTGAACCGCCTTGGGCTTGTCATTCAGTTCGATTTCCACGACCGCCAATCGGTCCTTTTCCTTCTCGGCCATCGAGAGAATTGCCGGCAGCCGCTCGACGCAAGGAGCGCACCAGGATGCGCTGAAATCAATCAGAACCCACTTGCCTTTGAGCTGATCGATGGTAATCGGTCCGTTGTTGACTGTTTCTAGCTCCACGTCGGGAGCGCTGAATCCTCTCGCCACGCGAGCAAATGGCTTGGCCCCAACCGGCGAGTAATCCTGCGTGGGAATTTGGCGCAGCACAATCTGCTGGCCAAAATCCATCCGTTTAATGTAAGCGGTGATACCGCGCCGGTAGCCCTCGTTAAAATAGCTGGCCATTTGCATCGGCCCGGTGTCGGCGGCGTTCTTGCCTTCGATGCGGATGATCAAATCGCCCTTCATCAGATTCCAATGAATCGATCCGGGCTTTTCCTCCTGCACACGCCATCCGTGCTCTTCGTGAACAATCGCAATATTATTCACCACGACAACAGGTTGAGGATGTGCAGCGGCATACTGCGTGGCAAGAGCCATCATTGGAAGCAATAAGAAATATTTCATTTCAACCGGAATCTCCCTTTCGATTCAGAGTCGCTACTATTTTACCGGTCTTGGTTAGGGGCCTCGTTCGGCGGATTACAAGATAATTAACTGCAGGGTTTTGAAAATATAAATAGGGGGGAGGGGGGTGCCTCTTTTTCTCCGGAGGGCGATTGAGGCGATTTCTCTCTCGCCTCTACTCCTTATCAGTTTGTATGAACGGGATGGTATTTTCTGCAAAATCGAAAGCGCGATCTGATGAGCACGTCTGGCCATGTGCCAAGGCTGATCGGAGGTCATTCTGCCCCTACAGGGGCGGAGGACCCTGGGCGGAACGCATTCCCTGGATTGCGCTACATCACCCCAGCGACGAAGACCTGCTCCTCCACCCCAGCGAGCAAAGACCGCTCGCCGGGGACCCCGAATCCGCCGGGAACCCCGGTACGCTCCATCCGAGGCTACTTTCACCGCCTCCCTCCGGGACCACCTGCGGTGGGGCTGACTGCCTTCGGCGAGGCGAGTTGATGTTCATCGTCTGCCACATCTCAGAATCGAGATGTGGGCCACCGCCCGCTCATCGCGATAAGACCGCGATGAACGGGGCACAGCTTCTCATAGCTCGTGGTGATTTTTCGGGACTGGTGAGCGGGCCACCTGCCTTTCGCCGGCTGAATATCTTACTCACCTCGGGGAATGAAGGTGCTCTCCCCGGTCCCCGAATGCGAGGGACCGGGGCCACGCAATATAAAAGGGCGCCCCTTTCGTGTAAGCTGCGGTTGCTGTGCTGAAGCAGACAACCAAAGCCAACAGAGAGGAACACCCAGATGAATAGTGTGCGATATGTCGGGCT
>Ga0182016_10001293_pt1 | contig 30513 bp, 27 predicted proteins | sample 712S2MmetaG_FD_120491 | JGI IMG/M metagenome (GOLD analysis project Ga0182016, IMG submission 120491) | Permafrost microbial communities from Stordalen Mire, Sweden - 712S2M metaG | ecosystem: Environmental > Terrestrial > Soil > Wetlands > Permafrost | place: Sweden: Stordalen | collected...
CACAGCGGCGGACTCGTTCTGTGGTATGACCACACGTTCAACACGATCGTTCGCTACGAAAAAGGTCGATTTACTCGGATTCGGCTGCCGGTTACTCTGCTCAACCGCAGTCCGGGACCGATAATGTTCGAAGATCGCTCCGGCATTCTCTGGTTCGCGAGCCAGGGAGTGGGCCTTTTTTTTCGAAAGGGCGGGCAGTGGACTCGTTCGGAACTGCCCGCAGAATTCTCGAAGCTATCGCTTGCGGCCGCGTTTACCGACCCGATGGGGCGCGTGTGGTTCGGATGCACCGACAACGCGGTTGTGCGAATCGACGGAACGGATATCCGAACGTTTGACACAAAGGATGGACTCGCGGTCGGGACTGTTCGGGCAATTGGAGGAAGCCATCATATTTGGGCCGCAGGAGAGCACGGATTGGCTCTGTTCGATGGGAACGGCTTTCGCACCGTTGCGCCGGCGGACGGCGCGAGTTTCGGCTCTGTTTCCGGAGTGGTGGAAACTCCGGACGGTAGTCTATGGCTGAGCGAGTACCGAGGCGCGATCCATCTTCCTGCTGCGGAACTTTCTCGGTTCACGCAGAATGCGTCCTATCGCGTGCAATATCAACTTTTCGATTTTCGCGACGGCCTACCCGGAGCAATCCAACAGTCGCTCCCGTTTCCGACTGTTATTCAAGGAAGCGATGGACGGCTTTGGTTTGCCACCACTAATGGCGTTGCCTCGATCGACCCGTCGCACATTTCAAGAAATCAACTTCCTCCGCCGGTTTCCATCCGGTCCGTCACCGCCGCTGGGAAGCGGTACACCTTGCTAGACGATCTGAAGCTGCCCGCTTTGACTCGAAGTCTGCAGATCGACTATACAGCCTTGAGCCTCTCGGTTCCCGAACGGGTGCAATTCCGCTACTTGCTCGAAGGATCGGACAAGGTTTGGCAAGAGCCCGGCACGCGCCGCCAGGCGTTCTATACGAATCTCGGCCCGGGCACTTATAATTTCCGCGTCGTCGCGTGCAACAACGATGGGGTTTGGAACGAGTCGGGCGCCAGCCTTGGTTTTACCATCGCGCCTGCATTCTACCAGGCTGTGTGGTTCCAACTGCTGTGTCTGGCGAGCGGCGCGGGCATCCTCTATTTCTTCTATCGCCTTCGCGTCCAGCAGGCGACGGTGCATGTGCAAGGAAGGCTCCAAGAACGGCTGGCGGAACGCGAGCGCATCGCCCGCGAACTGCACGACACCCTGCTCCAGGGTTTTCAGGGCTTGACGCTGCATTTTCAGGCTGCGATGAAACAAATACCGGATCGGGAACCGGCCCGGCTCACCATGGAGAAGGCCCTCAAACTCGCCGACGAGGTGCTGCTCGAAGGCCGTAAGCGAGTGCGCGATCTCCGCTCGGAAGGAGCAATCTCGAGTGAATTGCCAGAAATGTTGGCCAGCCTGGGGCAAGAACTAACCCAGGACCTCGCCGTTACATTTAAGGTGACGGTAATTGGGTCTCCGCAATCCCTTCACCCTGTTGCGTGCGGCGAAATCTATCGCATCGCCAGGGAGGCTCTTACCAATGCGTTCGGGCACTCCCACGCAGGCAATATCGAAGTGGAAGCCGTCTACGATTTTACAAGCTTCAGTCTCCGGGTCCGGGACAATGGCTGCGGTATCGATCACGATGTCCTTATCCGTGGCCGAGAGGGGCATTGGGGATTGTCCGGGATGCGGGAGAGGGCCCAAAACATTGGCGGCCAGTTGAAAGTTTGGAGCAATCCGGGCGCCGGAACCGAGCTTGATTTTAGGATGCCCGCCAAGCTGGCTTATGTACGCAAGCACAAGGAGTCTCGCTGGAGTTGGAGAACTCTCGCCACAAAGGGAGGAAAGGGAACAGAATGAGCGCGCCAAGCATCAGGGTTCTTACCGTCGATGACCATCCCCTGCTCCGCTCGGGAATTGCGGCGGTTCTCCAGCAAGAGAAGGACATTCTGCTGGTGGGCGAATCGACCAACGGTCAGGAAGCCATCGAGTCCTTCCGCATCCACAAACCAGATGTGACGTTAATGGATCTGCAAATGCCCGTCATGAACGGCATTGACGCGATCCTGGCCATCCGGCGCGAGTTTCCCGCTGCCCGCTTTGTGGTCCTCACTACTTATGAAGGGGACGTCCAGGCGATTCGTGCTTTGAAGGCCGGGGCTGCCGGATACCTTCTGAAGGGTATGCTCAGGGAGGACCTGGTCAGCACGATCCGGACTGTTCACGCCGGGCGAAGGCGCATTCCTCCCGAGATCGCTGCTGAGATTGCCGAACATGTCGCCGACGATTCACTAACCCAACGAGAGGTGGACATTCTGCGACGGGTCGCTGTCGGAACTGCCAACAAAGCGATCGCCGCGCAACTTTCGCTGTCCGAGGCCACTGTCAAATGTCACATGAAGAGCATTCTTTCCAAGCTGGGTGCGAACGACCGGACTCACGCCGTAACCATCGCGATGAAACGGGGATTCATGGACGGATAGCGGGGCAGTGAAGTCCTCCTTTTGGATGGCTGTCAACTACCCCTAATAGCTGGTTGCGGTGGCCCCCTCTTGGGGATTGCTGTCCTGCCAGGTATATCCCTAAGCTGGAAACGTGCTACGTCTTTTCTCGATGTTTCCGACAGGAGCCCCTGGCATTGCATTATTGCTCCTACGTGTTTCTGTGGCGATGGCCCTTATAGAGGGATCTCCTGACGTTTGGAAGTCAATTATCGGAGTTCTGATTTGCATTGTTTTCGGGGTGCTGAGCGTTCTTATGTGTTTGGGTGTAATGACGCCTGTGGCCGCTACAGTTTCCTGTGCGATTGAACTGACACAACTATTCATCATAGGACCCGCCGACCGCCGATTCATGTTGCTCTCGAGCGTGAACGCGGCGGCCATTGCGCTACTGGGCCCTGGAGCATACTCCATCGATGCCCGGCTCTTCGGACGGCGCGTGATTACCTTTCCTCCAACTGACGCATCCGATCGCCACTAATGCCTTGGGGTGGGTAAACCGCGGCTTGGGGTAGGTGCGAACCATTCCATTGAGCGATGGTTTTCTCAAGGTAATGAGGCATAGTAGTGATCACCAGGAGAGGAATTCTATGTCCGCCGCAGTCGTTATCACTTCACCAAGTTCATTCGGAGCCAGGGGCGACCTTGTTGGCTCCGGTACAGCACTTCAACAAATTTGGAAATCGATCCAGTTGGTGGCCCCTACGAATTCCGCGGTCCTTATCCGTGGTGAGACCGGCACGGGCAAAGAACTCGTCGCCAAAGCGATTCATGAGGGTAGCACCCGAAGTGGTGGCCCGTACATAAAGGTAAATTGCGCTGCAATACCAGCCGGCCTTCTCGAAAGCGAGTTGTTCGGCCACGAACGGGGCGCTTTCACAGGCGCGTTAACCCAGACCACTGGCCGCTTTCAGCTTGCCCACACAGGGACGCTATTTCTCGACGAAATCGGAGATTTGCCGCTGGAACTGCAACCCAAGCTTTTGCGAGTTCTGCAGGAACAGGAGTTTGAGAGGCTAGGCAGCATGCGCACTACGCGAGTTGACGTCCGAATCGTAGCCGCCACGAACCAGGACTTACTGCAGATGGTTCGCGAGCGGCGATTCCGCGCCGATCTCTTCTACCGCCTGAACGTATTCCCGATCGATCTTCCTCCGTTGCGCTTCCGTGCGGAGGACATCCCGCTTCTCGTGGATAACTTTGTTCGCAAGCTTGCCATCCGCATGAATCGGGAAACTTGGCAAGTGTCGAAGGACGTTCTGGAAACCCTGCAGCAGCACGAGTGGCCGGGCAATATCCGGGAATTGCAGAATGTCATCGAGCGGGCAGCTATTATGTCCCCTTGTCTGGAATTGCGGCTACCGCCGACCGAACGCCAACGGCTGACCGCGACCGCGACTGACGCGCCCCAGAGGGTTCGCACCTTGGCGGAGGCGGAGCGAGCGCACATTTTAGAAACGCTTCGGCAAGTCAATTGGGTTATTGCGGGACGCAACGGTGCGGCATCCCGCCTCGGTCTGCCGCGGACGACTTTGATTTATCGGATGCGGAAGCTCGGAATCAAGACGGAGAGAATCGAGACCCTCGAAAATGCGGTCGCCGGACCCAGCCAGGGGCTGAGCCCTGGGGTGAGCCCTCGGGGGCCATTTGTGCCACAGGGTGCGTTTTCGGCACCGTCCGCGAACGCCAGTTCTGAACTGTGAGGCACCGTGCCAGACCAGAAAGACATGACGCAACGCTCAACAATTCGGAGTCGGCATCATTGGTGCCAATCCGGACAGCGGAGGATGGGCCGTGACGGCGCATATTCCGGCTCTGCAAACGCTATACCGTCTTGTCGCAGTAAGTCCCAGTCTGCGGGAATCCGCCGAAGGGGCTTCACGAACATTCGGAGTTCCGGCCTTCGACAACCACGAAGCATTGATCGCTCATCCGGATTGGCCTCGAACTCCGGCGTCCGTCAAGTTATCAGTGCGAAAGGATTCGCGTCATGAGAGCGTACGTCGTCGAGCAGGTTCAAGGTGCGTTTCGGGAAGTCGATCTTCCTTGTCCCGTTCCGGGTCCGGGCCAGGTACTCGTGCGAGTGCATGCAAGCGGTGTGAATCCGTTAGATACGAAAATCCGCGCCGGCAAAGCAGCCCATGCCAGGCAGCCACTACCGGCAGTTCTGGGCCTCGATGTGGCGGGTGAGGTAGCGGACGTCGGACCTGGCGTTTCGGCATTTCGACGAGGAGAGGCGGTCTACGGAATGGTGGGCGGCGTGGGCGGCGTGCAGGGAACCTTGGCGGAATACGTGGCAGTAAATGCTGCCCTGCTCGCAGCCAAACCGAAGTCGCTATCGATGCGCCAGGCTGCGGCCCTCCCTTTGGTGACGATCACGGCCTGGGAAGGCATCGTCGACCGAGCCAAAGTGCGCAGCGGCCAGAAAGTGCTGGTTCACGCCGGAGCGGGCGGCGTCGGGCATGTGGCGGTACAACTCGCGAAGTCGATGGGGGCCGATGTCTTCACAACCGTCTCGCGGGATAAGCGGACGATCGCAGAAAGCTTCGGCGCCACCGCAATCGACTATCGATCAGTGACGCCGGAACAGTATGTCGACCTTCATACCGGTGGCGAAGGCTTCGACGTCGTCTACGACACGGTTGGAGGCGTCACGATCGACGCATCGTTTGCCGCGGTGAAGCGATATACCGGCCACGTCGTTAGCTGTCTGGGATGGACTACCATTCTCTGGCTCCGCTCTCCTTTCGCGGAGCGACCTTTTCCGGCGTCTTCAGTCTTCTGCCACTTCTCACTGGGCTGGACCAGTCGCATCACGGACACATTCTTCGCAATGCGGCGGCACTGGTGGATGCCGGAACGCTGAAGCCCCTTGTGAACGATCGGCGATTCCCAGTAGCCGAAATAGCCTCAGCACACGCCCTGGTCGAATCGGGGGCTATCGGCAAGGTTGTCGTCGAATTCCAGGACATCTGAGCTGCCTGAACAGATTCCTAATGTAAAAAGTGTCTTCGTGGGTCTTTCGTCAGACCGACATCATTCCGGAGCCAGCCCCGCCCTCCTCGAAGAATCTCCAACGAGATCCTCACTTTCTCTTATAACCGAGTTGGTCTCGGGGTGCGATTTCTGCTGCGGCCGCGCCAGCCGAACATTTTGCTGATATGAGGCTGAATGTCCGGCAATCCACTGCTGATGGCCTGCTCCAAGCGGCCGTTATAGACGCGCATCATATAGATGCGGAGGGCGGATCCCGTCCAACGATCTGACCGACTGTTCGCGCCTTAAAGACAACCTCGGCTGAGACCGGCGGCACACCAAGAGCACACAGCACAACGCCATTCAACTGACTTGCTGGGGTTTACAAGAATGACTGCTGATCGGGGTTCAGTCTCATTTCTGATCGGCTTCGATTGAAGTGTCGACCTTGTGAGTGAACCAATAGACAGAGCGAGGCCGCTCAGCAGAGACCACGAGCTAAACCAGCATCCGGGGGTATTGCGGATTTGAGGTGCCGGACCATGGGACCCTTCCGCCGAAGTCAGCGTTTTGCTCGTCGAAGGTCCGGAGGGGCTTGAGCGACTCGAGCGTCGCCCGCGGACCAAGAGTTGGCGAAAGGACAGCGGCGGCCAAAAAATAACATGTCGGACGCGCCGCTGCCAAGTCTGCAAGACTACGCTGCCTGGTTCGTTAGCCTGCGAAATACACGAGCCGCAACGGAGGCAGGGATGCGGAGCGTGCGATAGCGACGAACGCCTCTCCTCTGGCGGTTGATAATCATAACGCCAGGTTCGTTCTCGAATAACGAACGAATAGTGTCAGTCGAGAGCTTCCGGAGTTCCGCCAATTCGGCTGTGGTGAAGACAGCTTCCGCTATCTCCAGTTGATGAGGGTGAAATTCGGTCATTTAGAGCTAGGCCTCAAGTCTGAATTACAGCGATTGCCCGCTCGGGGGGGTGAGTGGATTCAGGCACTGCTGCCTGGCGGGCCTTTTTAGTCGTGCCGCCCGCTGGCCCAAGCTCTACAGCCATAATACCGTGGAACGGTCGATAATTTCAACCAATCGAGCCTGTTTATCTGTTTATTTCACTCTAACCAGACGAGGGCGGGGCTTAGCGCCACCGGACCAAGTCGCCACAACGTCCTTGTCCAGTTCGTCTAGTCGACTTTGGATCCATGGCGCGTAATGCCGCTCCACCACTCGCACGCTGCGGTTGCCAAGTGCGCGTGCCACGCGGTCGAGGTTCGCTCCGCTTTGCAGTAGTCGCACTGCAAATGAGTCGCGGAAGCGATGGGGATGAAGATCCGCGACGCCACAGAATTCGCCGAGATCACGTAGCGTGCGTCGATAGTTGCCTGCAGCGGTTTCCGGTTTGCCCTCGCCACTCCAGAAATAGAATTGGTCCCGATACCGCCGAAGCTTTCCTAGCTCGCCCAACACTTCCGGTGGCATTGGCAGGTTAATGTCGCCCTGGTTCTTTTGAGCGCGGACCACGAGCCTGCCGTTCACGATGTTCTGAGTACTGAGGCTGACCGCATCAACGATCCGTAACCCGGAATGTTCCAGCACGATGAGCAGAGCCTTAAGCCGATCCAGATGATCCGAATCTGCCGCAGGACCCCGCGCCGCGCCCTTACGCTGTGAGACGAATGCTTTCAGATTGCCGTGAATCTTGTCCAGTTCGTCATCGTCAAGCGGCAGGGTTGGATTATCCTCTTGAAGCGGCGGCTTAATCGCCAAGGCCGGATTGGACGAAACCCAACCGCCATCCACTCCGAATCGAAAGAACGCACGAAGGCGCTCAAGTTTCTTCCGTGCTGCCAACGGGCCATCCTTCCAGCCTTGCCTAAATTCTCGAAGGGCATCGACGTCAAATTGCTTCAAGAGCAAATAGCCGTGATCCTCCGCAAATTCCTCCAGGGTCTTCGAGGCATGATCGCTGCCCCTGCGTCCCTCGAGCAGAACGCGATATTTCTTCAGTGAGGACTCGCTGAGATTGCGAGCTGTCCCGTCCGACAAAAACCGTTGAACCGCGTTCCCGACGGTGATGGCCGTCGCGGCGCCGCCGAGTTCCATCGACCGACACATCTCGGTGGCCACCTCCCAGCTACCGGTATTCAGCGCCTTCCGTATCGGCGCGCCGTCAGGAAGCGTGCCTTCCACGGAGACCGGGCAGGAACAACGTCGCCAATCGCGACCTTTGGAGACATGGGGACAGCGCCGTCGATGCCGCCGGAAAAGCGTTAGCACCCCTCAATCTTATCAACAGGAACCACGCGTATTCCACACGCACCCCCCATCCTGTCCGCTAATCTATTGATTTTAAATACTTTATAATGGTGAGCCGGGCGGGATTCGAACCCGCGACCCACGCCTTAAAAGGGCGTTGCTCTACCAACTGAGCTACCGGCCCACAGACACCTTGCCTACGGTGAGTGGAAAACGCTGTCCCCCTAGTTTATCAAACTGCCCGCGCTAAAGCTCTCCCGCCCTCCCGCCGATCTCTTCCTCGTGTCCGCGAAAAATCATCACCTCCCCGAAGAACCGGTCCGCTCCAAAGGAGAAGCCACCCTTCTGCCCCAGGGGTATCCGGAATTGTCCGCCACCGTCCACCATATCAGCGCCTCCGGCATCGGCGTCGTCGCCCAACGCGTCGTGAGCCCCGGGACCGCCGTCGAGATTCACATTCACGACCACACGGCCCATGGGACGGTCGAAAGTTGCCGCCCCGAAGGAGAAGCGTTCTACATCGCCATCGCACTGGCGGCGTAATCCCGTGCGCTACCCGCTATACTTGGTCCTGACGGACCGATGAGCCGGCTCGCAAAGCGTCTTCTCTATATCCTGGTGGCGATCGGAGCGACGCTCACGATCGGAACCGTGGGTTTCAGCCTGATAGGCGGATACTCCGTTTTCGACGCCTTCTATTTCACCCTCACCACCATGACTACGGTGGGCTACGGCGACAGGTTCTCCCACGCCGGACGCGTCTTTAACGCCTTCCTCATCATGTTCGGCGTCACCACTATCTTCATCGCCATCGGCGCCATGACGCAGACCATCATCGAATTCGAACTGGGCGACGCCATCAACCGGCGGCGGAACAAACGCATGATCGACAAGTTAAAAGATCACTACATCATCTGCGGCTTCGGGCGGGTGGGACGCGGCGCCGCCGCCGAACTGCAACACGCCGGCGCGCCTTTCGTCGTGGTGGATTGCGAACCGGCGCGCGTCGAGCGCGCCATGTTGACCGGCATGCTGGCAGTGGCCGCCGACGCCACGCACGACGATACCCTGCACCAGGTCGGTATCGAACGGGCTCGCGGCCTGGTGGCCGCCCTCGCTACCGACGCCGACAATCTCTTCGTCCTGCTTTCGGCCAAAGGCCTGAACCCCAAGCTCTATGTGGCGGCGCGCGCGGCCGAAGAAGGCGCCGAGGATAAGATGCGCCGCGCTGGAGCGGACGCCGTGTTCGCGCCTTATTCCATCACCGGCCACCGTTTGGCCCAGTCCCTCCTGCGGCCCCACGTCGTTCAGTTTCTCGATTTCACCACCAAAGACATCGCCATGGACATCACCATCGAACAGGTGCGCGTGTCGGCGGGCAGCGAGGTGGCCGCCAAAACCATCCGCGAAATGCAAGTGCGGCGCAATATGGGTGTCATCGTCATGGCCATCCGCCGCCGCGACGGCAATATGCTTTTCAATCCTCCAGCCGACACCGCCGTGGAAGCCGGCGATTACCTCATCGTCATGGGAAAACAGCACGACCTCGCGGCTCTCGAAGAGCTGGCGGAGGCGCGTGGACCAAACCGCCGATAGTATTTCCAGTACTGGTATGCGCCGCCTGGCGACCCTATAATCGGAAGCGGCCGGAAGTTTGGCGGCCGATGGCGAACCGCTCAAGAGAGCGAATTGATTCTATGATCGATGCGGAAATGAACCCCGGGGCGCGATCTGCGGAGGGCGCGCCCGCTGCCAACCCAGGGCTGGTTGACAGGCTCCTGGCCGGGCCGGCTCCATCGGACCCGCTGTACCTCACCAACCAGACCTTCGGCCAGAAGACGCGGCGCCTTCTGTTCATGGCCTCGCCGATCCTTTTAGTGTCCGCCGCCGGCCTCCTGGTGATTACCCTATTGATCCCTAAGTCCACCAATGCTCACAAGCTTCTTACCGCGGCCGAACTAAGAGCCAAAACTCTGCCCGGCTTAAACCAACAATTCAAACTGGACTCGAACCAGGATCTCGAAGTTACCGAGGTGCGTTTCGAACATACCGGCGGCAGTACGATGACCGGTAACATTCATAATAGGAGCGATCGCCGGATCAGCCTGGCCGTTGTCGTATTTGAACTGGCCGACCCGTCCAATTCGGCGCTCGGGCCTGTAACCGTCACCGAGCTCGACCTTGCCCCCGGCGCCAGCCGCGCATTCAGAAAGCCCATCGAACAGACCAACGCGATGTCCGCCCTGGTCCGCGAAGTCGACACGCGATAATTACGCCCCAGCCGGCGCAAACAAATCTACCGGTGCGAACGACACGATCTTCCACTTCTTGCCCACCTTTTTGAGCCGGCACTTCACCGTCTTCTCCCGCTCGGTCGCGCCCGGACTGTCTTGCTTCGGCTCGATCGTCAGAATCCAATCCAGCGTCAGCGTGCGCTCACTGTCGTCGCCTTCGTTGCTCGCGATCTCCACGTTGCAGCTCACGTCCGACTGGCCCATGAGCCCGGCCACGTTGAAACGCAGCTTGTCGAAATCCGGCATCCCGCGGTCGAAGGAATCGAGAAACAGCTCCACTTTGCCGGCGCTCAAAGCGTCCGCCAGCGACGCCACCAGGTCCCGCGCGTCTTTTTCGGAGTCGGCGCGCAGACAAGCCGCCAGCGGCAGTAGCAGCAACCAACGGCGCGTCATATTCACGTCCGATAACTCGCGTTGATGCGTATGTAGCCCTCGGTGAGGTCGCACGTCCAGAACCGCGCCGACCCTTTGCCCTTTCCGCGGATGTTGACCGAGATCTCGCACTCCGCGGCGTCGAGCTTCGCTTTCAGTTCCGCCTCCGAAAAATCGGCCGCCAGCCCGCCGCGGCAAACCAGCACCTGCTGCATGCGAATGTCCGTCTTCGAGGGGTCGAATACCACGCCCGCATTTCCGGCCGCCGAGAGAATGCGCCCCCAATTTGGATCCGATCCCGCGATCGCCGTCTTCACCAGCGGCGAATTGGCGATCGTGCGGGCGATGCGCGCGGCGCCATCGTCCCTAGCCGCGCCGGTCACCACGATGGTGACGAATTTGCGTGCGCCTTCGCCATCGCGGGCGATGGCCTGGGCCAGGCTCTCCATCACGCGCGCGATCGCCTCTTCCAGTTTGGCCCTTTCGGAAGGGTCGGGCCGCACGCCGGCGGCGCCGTTCGCCAGCAGCACAAGGGTGTCGTTGGTCGACGTGTCGCCATCCACCGACAGCCGATTGTAGCTGCGCTCCACCGACCGCTTTAGAATGGGCCGCAGCTGCTCCGGCGGAATATCGGCGTCGGTGAGGACGAATCCCAGCGTGGTCGCCATCAGCGGCTGGATCATGCCCGACCCTTTGGTCATTCCCGCGATTCGCACCGTGCCGCGCCGCAATTTCACTTCGGCCAATGCGGTCTTCGGCACCAGGTCCGTGGTCATGATGGCGCGCGCGGCGTCATCGAAACGCTCGGGATGCAATCCTTCGATCAGCCGGGGCAGGCAATTGGTGATCTTCGACGGATCGAGTTCCACTCCGATCACGCCGGTGGATGCCGTCAGCACCTGCGCCGGCTGCAGCTTGAGCAGCTTCGCCGCCGCCTTCGATGTGGAGAGCGCCACCGCATCGCCCGTGCGCGTGGCGCAATTGGCGTTGCCGGCGTTCACCAGGATCGCGCCCGCCAATCCGTGCGACCTTTGCAGATTCCGCCGGCTGAGCCGCACGGGAGCGGCCTGTACGCGGTTCTGCGTGAATACCGCCGCCGCCGAAGCTGGCAGTCCGCTGACGATCAGAGCTAGGTCGTCTTTTTCAGCGGCGCGAATGCCCGCGTAAGTGGAGGAATAGAGGTAGCCCAGCGGCAGCTTCAAGCGAGTACGTCTCCTAATAAATCATTTTCGGTCAATCGCTGCCCATTCGCGAAATCGGAAGCCGGAATACGCTTGCGGCCTTCCAGTTGCACCTCCACCAGTTCGAGCGCTCCCGTACCGCAGCTCGCCACGGGAGGCTTGAGACTGACGAAACTACCGGGAGCGCCGCCCCCGGATCCGCTGCACACTCGCGATCTCCAGATGTGCAGCGCTTGGCCGCGAAATAGAGTCGAAGCTCCCGGCCAAGGCTGCAATCCGCGCACCTGATTGTGGATCGCCGGCGCCGCGCGAGTCCAATCGATGTGGCCGTCTTCTTTCTTCAGCAGTGGCGCGTAACTGGCCTGCTCGTTGTCCTGCTTCTCGGGGACGATGCGGCCGGCCTCCAGGCCCGCCAGCGTGTCCACCAATAAGTCCGCGCCTATGATCGCCAGCCGTTGCCCCAGTTCGACCGCCGTCTCATCGGGTCCGATCTCGGCCGCCGCTTTGAGCAGCATATCCCCCGTATCGAGCCCCGCGTCGATCCGCATGGTAGTCACGCCCGTGCGCGTTTCGCCATTGAGGATCGCCCATTGGATCGGCCCCGCACCGCGATATTTCGGCAGCAGCGACCCGTGCACATTGATAATCCCGAGCGGCGCCATATCGATGATCGATTGGGGAATGATCTGCCCATATCCCACCACCACCATCGCGTCCACCGGTATCGCCCGCAGATACTCCACGCTCTCCACACGCCGCACGCGCTCCGGTTGGTACACCGGCAACCCCAGCCGCACCGCCGCCTGCTTCACCGGGGGCGCAGCGGCATTCTGGCCGCGGCCCCGTGGACGGTCAGGCTGCGTCACCACCGCCCGCACCTCATGGCCGGCCGCCACAATCCGCTCCAGCGTAGGCACAGCGAACGCGGGCGTGCCAAGGAAAATCAAACGCATAAATTTGCCACCGATGAACACCGATGAACACCGATCGAACAGAGTCTTTTCTTATCGGTGTTCATCGGTGTTCATCGGCGGGCCATTAAGGCTTTTTGCCCCTACTCCCAGTCCCCGGCGCGCTGCAGCTTCTTGATCTTCCGCTTCATCAGGTCCCGCTTCAGCGCGCTGATGTGCGTGATATAGAGCCGGCCGAGCAGATGCTCCGTCTCATGCAGGAAAGCGCGTGCCAGCAGGTCCTCGCCGGTCTTCTCGAATTCCTCGCCTTTGGCATTCTGCGCCCGGACGGTCACCCGTTTGGCCCGCCGCACCTGCTCGCGAAATCCCGGAATGCTCAAACAGCCTTCCTCACCCACCTGCTTCCCGTCCACATGCATGATCTTGGGATTGATCAGCACCAGCTTGTCGGCCTCGTTCTCGCCGTTCGACGTGTCGATGACGGCGATCTTCCGCCCGATGCCGATCTGCGGCGCGGCCAGCCCCACGCCCTTCGCGGCGTACATCGATTCGAACATGTCCGCCAACAGCTTATGGAGTTCGGGTGTATCGAACTCGTTCACGTCGTCGGCTTCGCGCTCCAGCACGGGGTTTCCGAATTTCACAATCGGGTAAACCATATCGCTCAGAAATCCTTCACTTGCTGCAGATAACCTGCATAATTACGGCGTGTTTCCAACAAAGAATCGCCGCCGAACTTTTCCAGAAACGCCTGCGCCAATACCAGCGCCGTCATGGCTTCTCCCACCACGCCCGCGGCGGGCACCACGCACACATCCGAGCGCTCGTAAGCGGCCAGCGCCGGCTCGCGGGTCGTCAGGTCCACCGATTCCAGCGGCCGCCGCAGCGTCGAGATGGGCTTCAATAATCCGCGCATCACCAGATCCTGCCCGTTGGCGATGCCGCCCTCGAGCCCGCCCGCGCGATTGGCGCCGCGCGTGAAACGCGACTCCGCGCGGTCGTAATGGATGGTATCCTGCACCTTCGATCCAAAGCTCGCCGCGCCTTCCGCAGCCGCCCCGATCTCCACTCCCTTAACCGCCTGAATCGACACCATGGCTTGCGCCAGCCGGCCATCCAACCGCGAATCCCAGCTCGCGTGCGAGCCCAATCCGGGAGGCAGTCCGCGCGCCACCACCTCGAAAACCCCGCCGACGGTATCGCCGGAGCGATACGCTTCGTCCACCACGGCCTTCATTCGCTCCTCGATTGCGGCGTCCACGCAACCCAGCAGCACACTGTCTTTCTGGCTGAGCGCCACCAACTCTTCCCACTCCGCCTGCCGGCCGAGACAGACCGGGCCCACCGCCACCACGTGGCTTAGCACCTGGACTCCGAATTCCGCCAGCAGCGCCTTCGCCACCGCCCCCACGGCTACCCGGGCGGCCGTCTCCCTTGCGCTGGCACGCTCCAAAATATACCGGGCATCGTGAAAATTGTACTTGATGGCGCCCGCCAGGTCGGCGTGTCCGGGACGCGGCCGCGTCACCGGCTTCCGCCGGTCATTCTCACCCGGTAGATTCTCCACGGGGAGCACTTCCGTCCAGTTCTCCCAGTCCTTATTCCGGATCAAAATGGCGATCGGCGACCCTATCGTGTGGGAGTGCCGCACCCCGGCCACAATCTGGGCGCAATCGGCTTCGATCTTCATCCGCCCGCCACGGCCGTAGCCCTGTTGGCGTCGCCAAAGTTCCCGATTCACCACTTCCAACGATATAGGTATACCGGCGGGCAGCCCTACGAGCGTCGCTACCAGGCACTCCCCATGGGACTCGCCAGCCGTCTCAAAGCGCAACATGCAAACGGAGTTTTTATGGTAGCAGACTGGAACAATTGCTTGCGATTGTTCGTATTAGGATAGGAACGGAGAGAATTGTGGTAAAGCTTCTTCTGTGGCTGATTCTACTGTTTTTCTGTTGGCCTCTGGCCTTGGTGGCGCTGGTTCTGTACCCGCTGGTATGGCTGCTGCTGCTGCCATTCCGCATCGTCGGAATCGCTGTAGAGGGGGCGCTGGAATTGGTTTGGGCGGTGGTCACCCTGCCCGCCAGGTTGTTGCGTGCGCTCTAGTTCAGGCAGCCCGCCGGCCCATGGTGTATTGGATCAGGAATACCGCCAGGCTAAGCACCAGAAGGATGTGTAGGAAACCTCCTAGGGTGTAGGCTGTGGCTAGACCTAGGAGCCATAACGCCATCAAAACTAGTGCCAACCAGATCATCTCGCTCTGGTATATAGCAATTATGGTTCCAGGCGCGAGGAAGTCAGTTTAGCCGGGAAAACGGAGTTCCACCGGTACGGGAATACCGGGCTGCTGGAATGCCTTCGAGCCCTGCGTTCGAAACTCGTAGCGCTCAATCGCGACCGCCGCGCCCTTCTCGTTGCTGCGAACCACGCATCCGTAGATCATCAGCTTCATGGGACACGAGTCGTTGAGGAGCACCGGCCAGTTCATAGAGAGTTCCACGGGCATTCCCGACGTGAGCATGTTCTCCGTCGAAAACCACACTCCGCTGCTCGAAATGTTCATGGTCTTGCCCGCGCCCGTTTCCGCGATCCGCTGTCCGTACAGCATCTTATAGCGGACATCCTGCTCGATTTGAAAGCGCCGCTTCAGGCGGCGTTCCCGTTCTCCGATTCTCGGTCCGGCCTTATCCTCTTTATGAGTCTCGATCACCTCGCACCGCCTTCTTACCGCCAAGTTACACTGGCTGAAGCGGTTCCTCAATATCTCTTTAGTTATTCTGACGCTACTGCCGGGTCTTACTGCCGGGTCAAAGGGGCAATGATTTCTATCACTTGCGGCGACAGAAAGAAATATCTCTAAAAAACTGCGCATTTATGGACAATAAGGTCCTGAATTGGTAATATAAGGTCAACGATACAGGCAGCATCCTCTGGCGGCTAGTCCCCTCCAGCCGCCAAACTCTCTGAGTGCAGGCCCCGAGATACCCACCTCGGGGCTTTCGCTTTTTTGTCTTTGAATGTGGTGGCGCCGCGCCTATCACCGTGCCGCGCCCGCGAGTGGTCTATCTTCTGCGAAAAACGCGCGATTCCAGCTCGTGGGCGGTAGGGAACGTCCGCGAAATGTGATCCTGCCAGCCCAAGCCTTCCTCATCCGCCAGGGACCAAAGAATCCCCAGCACCGAGAACAGACTCAGGCACATGCCGGCCAATCGCGTCACCCGCTGCCATCCATCGGGCGTGAAACCACCGAAGGTGATCAGGCGTAAATGCGCCGCCCGCATCCCCACGCTTTCCGTCCCGGCGATCGTCCAGAACAGCCCGTAGGTAGCCGCGATCAACCCCAACGCGCCGGCAAAAACAAGCAGATTCGGCCGGTTGACCACGATCGCTCCGCCGCAGAGCAGGAACGTCATCAGGAACAGCCCGTATCCCACGAAGATCATGGCGAGATCGATGGCCGCCGCCACCGCGCGATGCAGCGGAGTCGCCACCGGCGCCTCGCAATAGATCACCGCGTCTACCGTCGTTCCCAGCGTCTTCGTTTTGGTTTGCGCCGGCTCGAAGAACTCGAATTCGCCCTGGCCCTCAGGCGCCGGACGCGGAGCCCGGCGGACCGGCGGTTTGCCGGTACCCGTACCTGCGGCAGCGCGTGGCCGCGGAGGCCGAGGCGCGATCCGGTTCGGCATGGCGATTACATTCGGGGTAAAGAGGCTGCCTTGGACCGCTCCCGCCAGATTAGAGGGGCGAGTGGTGGGCGCCTCCGCCACTACCAGCGACGGCCGCAGCTTGGTCGCCAGCGCGCCCTGGGTGCGATGAACCGTAAACTCGGGGTTGAGCGTGTCCTCGGGCTTTCGGCCGCACCGGCGGCAGCGGCTTTCCAACTCATGGTTGTGCGATCCACAATAACTGCAAGTCATTTGATTAGAAACCTAAAGCTCGCTGCCCGAGTCCCACGAAGTGTGCTACCTTGCCGATTGGATCTCTCTCGGTTCAGCTCTCTCATCGTTTTTAGCATAAGAGTACTACTTTGTCATCAAAAATCTTCGAGTAGTACCTGCGTTTTGGGTTTTATTGTACTGTGGGCGTTAGGTTTACCGACCTTAGCGAGCGCCCAGGAATCACCTGATCCCAAAAATCCGCCTCACGCCAGCTGGAAAACCTCGAGAACGGTCATGACCAAGGAGCCTCCGCCATCCGTGGACCCCTCCACCCTCGCGCTTGGGGAGTGGGTGGTCACTTTGAGCCCTTTCAATTGCCAGCCCTCCATCCAAGTGGCTTTCGGCTGGGTTGGCACCATCGCCGTACCTACTGGCGGACACACCGACTGCACCCAGAGCGACGACCCGCAAAGCAAGCTGCGCACCCTGCACGCCTATCCGGCGGAGATTGTCTTTCAGCGCATGATGTTTCGCGCCGACGACATCGTCTACAACACCGAAACCCAGGATCTCCACGCCGAAGGCCACGTCTACTATGACAACTTCGCCCGCAACGAGAAGATCTGGTGCGACAGGCTCGATTACCACACCGAGAAAGGCAACGAACACGGCAAGTTCTACGAGGTTGTCGGCGAGACTTTGCCGAAGATCGTCACCCGCCCCAAGCAGGGCATTCTCTACGCCCCCAGCGCTCCTTTTCATTTCGAGGGCGAATGGGCCGAGCGCGATGAGCTCAAGTACGTTCTCCACAACGGATGGGTCACCAATTGCACCCTGCCGAAACCCTGGTGGCGACTGGTCGGACCGAAGTTCGACATCATCCCTCGCGAACGCGCCAAAGCGTACGACAGCGTCTTTTATATCGCCGGCGTGCCCATCATCTTCCTACCCTGGTTCTACCATCCCCTGAACCGCGAGCCCGGCCACAGCGGTTTCCTCTTGCCCGTTCCCGGACACAATTCGCTGCGCGGCTTCTATATCGGCGCCGGATACTATTGGCGCATCAACCGCAGCTACGACCTGACTTACGAAGGCCAAGCCTTCAGTTCCGGCATCAAGACGAACCACGTGGAGATTCGCGGCAAGCCGAAGGATGGCACCAGCTTCGATCTCGCCATCTTCGGCTCTGCCAATAACCGGCTCAACTCTTACTCTCCTGCGGGACTGACCGCGTTCGGCGTCGCGAAGTCGAACCTCGGCGACGGCTGGACCGTCTCCGGCATTCTCAATTACACCACCACCCTTCTCTTCCACCAGGACTGGTCGCAATCCTACAACGAAGCCGTCGGCAACGAAATCGATTCATCGGCATTTCTCGATAAGAGCTGGTCGACTTACACCTTCGACGTGGTCGTGTCGCGGACACAGGTCTTTGACAACGTGGAACAGGAGGTCACAAACTCCGCCGGCAAAATCAGCCTGGGGCCGGCGGATGCGGTAGCCATCCACAAGCTTCCGGAACTCAACCTCACCAGCCGCGACCACAGCATCTTCGCGAATCTGCCGGTCTGGTATTCCTTCGATGCGTCCGCCGGCCTGATGTCGCGCGCCGAGCCATTCTTCGATAGCACCGGCGCCCAGGTGACAACCACGTTCCGGACCAACTTCTTCACCGGCCGCGTCCACTTCGCCCCCCATCTCACCACCGCGTTTAGCCTGGGGCCGATCCACTTCGTCCCCAGCATCGGAATCGACGAGACGTTCTATTCGGAATCGCAGTTTCCAAACGGGGCGATTTCCCACCCTGTGGGTACCAAGCTGGTGCGCAGCGCGCGCGATTTTTCCGTCGCCATGATTCTGCCGTCGTTGGAAAAAATCTATGACAAGAAGACATTCCTTGGCGACAAGTTTAAGCACGTCATCGAACCGCGCGTGACTTACAATTACGTCACCGGGATCGGCAGCGATTTCAACCGTTTCATCCGCTTCGACGACATCGACCTGCTATCCAATACGAGCGACCTCGACCTGTCCCTGACCAATCGTATCCTGGCCAAACGCGGCGATACCGTGACGGAGATTTTCAGTTGGACGCTCGAGCAGAAGCGCTACTTCGACCAGACTTTCGGCGGCGCCTTAATTCCCGGCCAGGCCAATGTTTTCGCCAGCACCGTCGACCTTACGGGCTATTCGTTCCTGGTGGGGCTGCGCAATTGGTCGCCGTTGGTTTCCACTTTGCGGGCCACTCCCGCCCCGGGGCTTTCCATTCAATGGCAAGCCGACTTTGACCACCGGCATTCCATGGTAGACAGCGCTTTCTCGGTGGATTACACGTGGAAGCGGTATTATCACATCTCGGCCGGGAACAACCAGGTGCATAACAATCCGCTCTATAACACCCCTTCCACCACCTTTGCGCCGACCTTACCGATCCTGACTCCCGATGCCAGCCAGTTTCGCGGACGTATCTGGATGGGCGACACCAACAAACGCGGTTGGAACGCAGGCGTCGACGCGATCTACAACTATCGCCAGAATCAACTCTGGGCTACCGCCCAAGTCACGTACAACACCGACTGTTGCGGCCTCAGCGTGCAATACCGGCAGAGCCTCATCGCCAATCCAACCGGCGGCACCACTGTGGACACCACTTATGCGGTATCGTTCTCGTTAGCGAATATCGGCGCATTCGGAACGCTGAGCAAGCAGGCGCGGCTGTTCTAGCGCCGCTTGCGCCGGCCGCTGTATAATTTCGGGATGCCGGCTCTGCGCGTTTTGCCTGTCGCCTTCCTCCTGACCCAGCTGGTCTCTGCGCAGCAAACCATCTCATTCCCCACTCAAGACGGTGGACAGATTTGCGCCGATCTCTACGGCAATGGCGACCGCGCGGTGGTGCTCGCTCACGGCGGCCGATTTACGAAGGCGAGCTGGCAGGATCAGGCCCGCACCCTGGTGTCCGCTGGATTCCGAGTCCTCGCATTCAACTTCCGCGGATTCGGCTGCTCCACTGGTCCGGGTCAGGCTGATTTCGACAACGCCCCATTTGAGAACGATGTGCTCGCTGCGGTTCACTACATGAAGACGAATGGCGTCAAGACGGTCTCGGTGGTTGGAGGCAGCTTCGGCGGTTCCGCTGCCGGCGATGCCTCCATCAAATCCGGGCCGGGTGAGATTGACCGCATCGTATTTCTGGGTGCGGCGCCGAACCTCCCGGCGGAAAAGCTGAAGTCGCGAGCCCTGTTCATCGTCGCCCGGGATGACGCCAACGACGACGGCCTACGGCTTCCGGGCATTCGTGCGCAGTACGAAAAAGCTCCGCAGCCGAAGGAACTGATCGTCCTGGAAGGCTCGGCGCACGCGCAGTTTCTTTTCCAAACCGATCAGAGCGATCGTGTCATGCGCGAAATCCTACGTTTCCTCTCGATGCCTTGATCGTCTACGCAGGTGTCGCCGCCCAAGATCTCTGCCACCCCGTGTCACGAAAGGGCGTTCCAGGAGATCTCTGTGCGCTGGCGTGCACGCTTCCCCCAACGCGACTTCGGGCCAGTGTCACACCGATCCGACCTTCGTACGAGCGTCGCGTCACTCGTCAACAGTCCTATCCCGACAGGCCGACGCGCCATCTCCATGAGACTATGCTTCACAGCCGTGGCGTGTCGTGTGCGTTGTCATGTCAGGATAATTGGGCCCAGCTTTTAGAAGGCGCGTTGTAAGCCATCGAAAGGGAAGCAGGACCGAGCAAGCCATCGATCCAGGACGTACCGCCGCAATCTCGTGTTCTAACTCCACCTCTGTTATTCTGGTGTGAAGTATGGACGCTCAGCGGAAATCTACTATCGACAAGGCCATCGGGCTTTTCTTCCTTGTTACTTGCACTGCCCTGCCGGCAAATGCCGTTGTTGTCGGTTCTAACCTTGGCCAGGGAAATACATTTTCGACTAATGGGATCTTGATTGAAAACTTCCACACCAACGGAGAGGTGACCGGATTCGCGGCATCTTTCGTTCCCAGCGTTACAGCGACTCTGCGGGACGTCGTGTTGCCGCTCTCGACGGACGTCGGTGGATCGCTTACCGTAGGCATCACATCCGACGCTGGCGGCCAACCTGGCACCGTCCTTACTTTACTTACACAGAATGGCAGCGTGCCTTCCGTCTTCTCCGGCGGCGCTTGACTAGTGACATTCACCTGTGACGGCTGCCTTCTGCTTGAGGCCAACACGCGCTATTGGATAGCGGCCGTGACTACCAACTTGAACACAGACGTCACATGGAATTTCTCTCCCAGCACGCTTGGTGGTGCATTTTTCAGCAACGGATTTGGCAATGTGGGCGCCGTGGTTGGCCCCTGGTCCACTGCTGGTTCGAGCTTCCCTACACCGGCCCTCCTCGTCGACGGCGACATCCCCGCGCCTGCACCGGCGCTGTCGGACGGTGCCCTCGTATTGGTGGCGGCTGGCCTTGCCTTGATTGGGGCGTTGATCGTACGTCGAGCAAGGCCGCCGAACTGTGAACTGTCGAGCTGAAGGGCAGCAGGGCTGAATGGAAACGAGCTATATAGTCGTGACCGTTCCAGGCTTCACCCGGAGCCGACCAATTCCCGGTGCGGCGATCTGGGCGCAGTCTTGATGACGCTCTGAGTAGCCCGCCGGATGCGAGTGTGACCGGATTCGGCTTCATGCCCAGCGACAACCAATTCTCCGTGCCTTATGAACGACACTGATCAACTGATCACTCCCAACGAACTCAATGAGGAGATCGGCCCGCAGGGCTCTTTGCTTTGCCGGCAGAGCGACGGACTTACTCGTTCCACACCGATAATCCTGCCCGCGATACCCATATCGTAATTTGGACGGCTACTCCGATTTCGTCCAGATCGTCGCCGGCTCGTACATTGGGCCAGAAACGCGGTTCGCGGAGATCGGTATCAGTACCGCTGCGGATTATTCTCGACAAAGCATCTCGCGATCTCGCACAGCCGAACTTCGTGGACGTTTACCGGGATGGGTTCTCCTCAGTTTCGATCGTTGCATGGTGAATTCCGCCTTTCTCCGCCAATTAACCTCGCGTCAACTAATTTCACGAAGCCATTGTGCGTAGGAGGCAGTATAATCGCAAGAGCAACTTGAAAAGCCTTCGAATGATCCAGAGAAGGACGGTCACCGGAAGTTGCGGGATCCTCGTGGTGGCGCTGTTCGCCGCCTCAATGGCCTGCGATACCCAGTACGCCGGTGCGATCTCGGATTTCGGAACGGCCGCTGTAACCGTCGTCCAACAGACTAGAGGTGCGTACACTCTCGTCAACGACACGGTGCTCCAGGAGGAAATCCTTTCGCTCTCGACGAAGCCCGGTCCGCTCAACTCCGACCCCACCAAAGCTTTTCCACCGTTTGTCACGCAAGAAGATCTCAACATTCGCAACACTCTCCTCGATGCGCTGCAGGCCTACGCTACTGCCCTTGGTAGCCTCACCGGGAAGCCCGCATCCGACCTTGACACCGAGACAACAAAGCTGGCCGCCTCTCTCACCGACCTCAGCAAGAACGACCGCCTGGAACATTCCTTTCGCGAAGTGAAGAGTGTCTCCAAAGAAGAAACGAACGCCGCGGCTGCGGGCCTGGATGCCATTGGCAAACTCTTGGTCGCGAAGAGAATCGCCGCCGACTTGCCCGCAATCCTGAAGAAGAATCAACCCCACATTGAAGCCCTGGCGACGCTCCTGATTCATGAAATCGGGGATGTGCCCAACTCCGGCGAGCCGGGCAGGTTGCGCGGCAAGCTATGGCGCACGTACGACAGTCTGCTCCAGGCACAGGTCACAGCGGTCAACGCGAGTCCGGCGGGCTCGAACGAAAAACAACAGAGCGTGACAAGGCTGGCCGGCCTGGTAGCGGCACAACGCAATGCCGATGCGGCCCTCGCCGGTACACAATCCGCCCTGAAAAAACTCGTCGCGGCCCACCGGGCACTACTCCAGGTACAAACCGTCCCGGCCGGTTTCAAAACAGAGGTAGCTGCTCTCCTTGCTCAGGCCAAGCAGGCGCAGGATTTTTATGCGAAGCTACCGGCCAAATAAGGACAGGTAATTTTCAATGCCTTCGCAAGATGATCTCGCAGCCCTTCAGAAAATGTTCTATACGCTTTACAACAGCCTCAAGGACGCCTATTGGGCCGCCTCGACCGTCGAATCGAAAGACCAAATCCACGGCGCCGAGGACCTTGTCAACGAGATACTCGATGCCCTCGACCGCGAGGACCTCGAGTCCGACAATGACGCGATGGCGGATCTCACCAAGACGCTGAAGGATTTCATTAAGGATCTCAGCGATCTTCAAAACAAACTTGCCGTCATCGTGCACAACGTCTCGATCGCGAACACCGCCATTCAGGCAATTAATGCTGCCCTGACGGCCGCCGCGAAGATCGCTGACGCCGCGTGATCGAAAGGCGACGCCCGAAGCTCAATGTCCCTGGTAGCACCTGGCGACCGTGCTGAAAGTGTTTCCGCACCGAATCGGTTTGGGCAAGAAACGGCGAGCATTTTGAACTTGTAAAGCACCCGGAGCGGAGATGGGACTTCATCCGCACGCCGGACGTCGTCGTGACTTACTTCCCCACCTTTTGGTGGTAATCGGGGTACGCAGGTTTGGTGTATACCGTCGGCGGACTCTTCTTGAGCTGCTCCATGATCACCTCCACCGCTTTTTCGGGTTCGCCGTTTCTGATTCTGAAGGTGAGCCAGGTCTCGCAGCCATTCAACCCGAATTCGGGTTCGGCCGTGTGGACAACTTATGACTACGACGGCTCGGGCAGGACCACCGCCGTCGTGGCGCCCGACGGGGCAAGCACGACGCAAACCTCGTATTCTGGCAACAACACGACCCGGACCGATCCCGCGGGGATGTGGAAGCCTTCCACAAATGACACGTTCGGTAACCTGACGCTGATGACAGAACCGAATCCGGCTGGCGGCTCGAACTGGACCGCTAGCTACACCTACAACGCCCTGAACCAGCTTACGCAGGTGTCGATGACCCGGCCGCAGGGTACGCAAACGCGAACCTTCAGCTATACGGGAACCGATTTGACCAGCGAAACCAACCCGGAAAACGGCACGGTCACGGGAACCTACGATAACGCCCACAATTTAATGAGCAAGACCGACGCCATCGGCCAGAAAACGGTGTACACGCGCGATGCCTACGCCCGCACCACCGAGATTCAGCACTACGTATGGCAGAGCGGCACGCTCGTGGAGGATCTGAAGCAGCGGGTCACCTACACCTACGACACCGGAACGAACGGCCAAGGCCGGCTCACCGGCGTCACCTTCGGAATGAACGATAACAGCGGTGGGGGCGGGTCGGGCCAATTCACCTACGGCTACGGCTACAACGTTGCCGGCAGGACTACCAGCCAAACCATGTCCATTCCATCTCCCATGGCGGTCAACCTCTCCGCGTCCTACGCATGGGACACGGAGGGCAAGTTGACCTCGATGACCTACCCGACCTACGGCGGCGCCAGCGCGTTGGTGTTCGATTACCAATACGACAGCATTGGGCGCATGAACGGCATGACGGAGAACCCAGGTTGGGGCGGGCAGCAAAGCATGGCCTCCGCGACCCTCGGCCCCGCTGGCCAGCTAACAGCCTTGTCGTACTTCCTTTACAGCAACTACATGGGGATCAACGAGGCCATCAGCTACAATAACCTGCTGCAGCCAACGCGGATGACCGCGAAAGACCAGAATAGCGGGCAGACCTACATGGACGTGCTGTACAACTTCTCGTCCACCCAGAACAACGGGCGGATCGTGAGTTCGACTGACAATGTTACGGGCGAGAACGTCTCGTATACATATGACGCCCTGAATCGCCTGTCTGCCGCCTCGGCCGGCTCCATGTGGGGAGAATCCTACACTTACGACGGCTTCGGCAACCTCACATCGAAGTCCGTCACGCAAAGTCCTGCCCCGGCAATGTCGGCGACCTACTACGCCAATAACCAACAGATGGGCGTAAGCTACGACGGCAACGGCAACCAAACCTGGGACTCCGGGTATGTGACGCAGTATACTTGGAACGTGGAGAACCGGTTGGCCACGACCCAGGGCTCGGGTACGACCACCTGGTACAGCTACGACGATCGCGGCCGGCGCGTGATGAAGGATGCGAACTCAACCCCGGGGACCTACTCGTCGGGGAATTGGGAGTTCTATTTCTATGGCATCGACGGGCAGAAGGTCATGACCCTCCTTTGCGGCTCTTCCGGCGGCGTCTACGGTTGCAGCCCTCAGTTCGACATCCATTTCGGGAGGAAACTGCTCCAGTCGAAGGGCACCCCGGTCGTGACCGACAGGCTGGGATCGGTTCGGTGGAACTATTACAACACCATAGCGTATTATCCCTGGGGCGAGGAACGAACGAGCACCTCCAACGATTACGATAAGTTCGGGACATATCTCCGGGATTCTCCCGGCCAAGACTACGCGCGGGCGCGGTATTACAATTTGAACGTGGGGAGGTTCTGGAGTCCAGACCCGGCGGGAATCGGGGCCGTCAATCCGGGCAATCCGACGTCGTGGAATCGATACACGTACGTGCTCGGCGACCCGATAAACGGGAACGACCCGATGGGGCTGGACAACGACCCAGCCGGTATTCCGGGTTGTGATGTCAGTTACACTGGGGACCTGACGGGTCCACAGGCTGCCTGCAGTTCAATGACCTTCGCCACCACTTCGTGGGGCGGGGGCTGGGAAGCATACACGACGGCGCCTACAAGTGGTCTGTCGCAGGACGGCACTCTAACGACGGTCGACGTAGCCGCCGCCCTCCAAGGGGGGACCGATGCAATTGAGGAGCTCTTGAGCTTTTGGCTTGAGGAAGCGGACAATTATTGCGGCCCAAATCAGACGCCACAGCAGTGCACAGATAACGCGGACAACCTTGCGAGCTTGCTGGGGTTTCCGCCTAACGGTACGCTCTATGGCTCATGGGAGACTCCCAACGCACCCACCATTGGGTCCCTTACGCTTCCGTCTATGGGGAATCCATCGGTGACTGGTCCCTCATGTCCCCCCGGGGAGTATCCCACAAATGTCAGTTCGGATGGCACGAGCTGGACTTGTGCGGCAATACCAACTTCGCAGCCGACCGTCCCCGCGGGGACGTCCACGGTGGTGTACCCAAGCCCTGCCTCGGGCTCCACGGCCGTGAGTCCGGCTCCGCGGCCTCATCGGGCGCCGGTGGTAAAAGCGAGTCCCCCTCCTGCTGGCTTGCGACCCAGCCAGCGACCGTTCTAGTGAGGATTCGAGGGTATACTCATGAAGAACCATGCGGGAGACCTGGAGCAGCGACCATGACGGGCAAGGCTTTCGCACCGATCCTATTCGTGCTCCTGAGTTCCCCGCTCGATGCGGCCAACAACCCCGGAGCTGACGGGCATCTCCGCCAGCTCCGACTTAGCCCTTACGGACAGTGCCTTATCGCGCAGGACGATTCCGAGATAGCCGTTCTTGCCGGCTCGGGTTCGGTGGCAGCGGACGCAGGCTCAGTTTCCGCAGCGAGAGGCAGAGGTTCGGTCCAGCCTGCAATGCATCCTCTCGAAAGCAATGAATCTGCGACCCGGCCAGAGTATATTCCGGTGAGGACCCGTTAAGGATTCAACAACGGCGAGAGCCAAGTGGAGACCTGAGGACGACGAACGATGGCATCCAAGACTAAGGTAATGGTCCTCACGCTGCTCACGGTCTTGCCCGTCGGCGCAGTTGACAAACCGGGGACTGGCGGACAGCTCCGCCAGCTCCGATTTAGTTCGGAGGGGAAGTACGTTGTCGCGCAGGACGATTTGGAGATTACGATTCTTGCCGCGGACCCACTAAGTGTCCTCTTTCGAATTCCGGCGGAGAATGCGACCTTGGCCGAATTTACTCCGGATTCGCAGGAGGACATTGTCTTCGTCAGTTCCATAACTCGGGTGAGCCTCACACAGTTCACGATTGTCCATGGGACGCCTCGGGTGGAGCGTTGGAGTGTTCATGACCGGACGAGCGTTGCTTCCCTGCCGCTTCCGGGGCTGCTGTGCGGAACGGTATCGCTGTCCCCGGACGGCCGGACAATTGCGTGCGACGATTTTGAGGGTACGCTCCGGGTGATCGACGCGGCCTCGAACGAAAGCGTACTTGAACAATGGAAATTCGTGCGGTACTTCAAAAGCAGTCGATGGGATCCCTCAAAGCCTCTCCAACAGCCGCTCCCAGGGTACGCCCTGCTTGGCGACCTTGGAAGTGCGAGGTTGGAGTTTTCACCCGACGGGCGCTTCCTACTCGCGGTCCCGGGGGCCGAGGGCACGGCACTCATTTGGGACATACACTCAAAATGCCTGGTCAGGCTCGGCGGCGGTCTAAGAGTTGTGAATAGGCCGGGACGCGATTCGCTTGATTTCCTCGACTTCGTTGGGTCCGACCGCGTGCTAATCTCGTCGGGCGCGCTGGGGAACAAAAACTACACGGTGCCCGCGACAGTGGTCTCGTTTCCGGATGGAAATAAGTTGTCGACGGCGAAAATTCCATGGGCGCCGAGTATGCGGCGGGCGGCGGATCCCGCGTTCGCCGTCGTTGTCCAGCCGTACTACTCCGAATTCGTGGAGGTCTACGGGCGCTCTCATAGGTTTAAGGAGCCTAGCGGCGGCGCCGCGGCTGTTGAGCTCGCGACGGGGCAGATGATTACAAGCGACACGCCTGCGTTAGACGTCTTTGGTAGCCATTATGTAGCCGAGGTCCGACCGGGAGAGGTAGGACTCTATGAAAGGGGCAAAGGCCTCCAGGCCACCGTCGTGCTCCACAAGAAATGAAGGGACAACCATGCCCTCCGCGCGTCGCCGTCGGATTCGCACCGGCGCCCGGGAAGACCGTGCTACAGCGGTACGCGTCCTTCACGCCCGGGGTGTACTCATGAAGAACCATGCGGGAGACCTGGAGCGACGATCATGACGGGCAAGGCTTTCGCACCGATCCTATTCGTGCTCCTGACTTCCCCGCTCGATGCGGCCAACAACCCGGGAGCTGGCGGACAACTCCGCCAGCTCCGATTTAGCCCTGATGGACAGTACCTTATCGCGCAGGACGACTCCGAGATCGCCGTTCTTGCCGGCTCGCCGTTAAGCGTTCTCTTTCGGATTCCGGCAGAGAACACGACACTCGCTGAATTCACGCCGGATTCGCGGGAGGTCGTTTTCATCAGTTCGGTCACTCAGGAGGATCCCACGCGCCTGACGATCGCCCTTGGTACACCGAATGTGGAGCACTGGCGAATTCATGACCGCACGAGAGTTGCCTCCATACCGCGTTCCGGGCTGCTATGCGGAACGGTATCGCTCTCCCCGGACGGCCTGACAGTCGCGTGCGACGACTTCGGTGGCACACTCCGCGTGATGGACGCGGCTACGGGGGAAAACGTACTTGAAAAGCCAAAATTCGGGCGGTATTTCAAGATAAGCAGAGGCAGTCCAACGGCGCCCGTTGGATACAAGGAGATCGGAGATCCTGGAGACGCCCTCCTTGAGTTTTCCCCTGACGGGCGGTTTCTACTGGCGATCCCGCGGTCCGGCGACGGACCCGCATACATTTGGGATGTGCGGTCGAAGCGCCTGTTCAAACCCGGCGGGGCCCTCAGGCCTGTGAACGGGCGATTTACTCTACTTTTTTGCGGCTTCGTGGCGCCCGACCGGGTGCTGCTCGCATCCACCCAGGCGCTCGCGCCTAAGCGCTATGTAGCAACCGACAAGATCGTTTCGGTTCCGGACGGAAGATTATTGTCAACGGCGAAAGCTCCCTGGGCGCCGGAGATGCGGCGGGCAGCGGATTCCGCATTCGCAGTGGTCGTCCATCCATTCTACGAGGAATGGGTAGAGTTCGACAGGCGCTCTCATCGAATTCCCCATCGCGGCGATGGCGCTGCGGCTGTTGAGCTCGCGACAGGGCAAATGATCACAAGTGACACACCCGCTTTAGACGTCTTTGGTAGCCGCTATGTGGCCGAAGTGCGTCCGGGAGAAATAGGACTCTATGAAAGGGGCAAAGGCCTCCAGGCCACCGTCGTGCTCCACAAAAAATGAGGGGATAACCATGCCCTCCGCGCAGCGACGTCGGATTCCCGTCGGTGCCCGGGAAGAGCGCGCTACATTGGTACGCGTCCTTCACGCCCCGCCGATTCCGGCCGTTCTCATCGGCCTCCTAGTCCTGCTCATTGCGCTTCCCGTACTAAGAAACGGGTTCGTCGATCTCGATGACCGACTGTACCTGGGGAACAGGGCGGTGGCGGCCGGCCTTTCCGGTCCCGGAATCGTCTTCGCTCTCACGTCGGTCACCGACCTGTATTGGCATCCCGTCGCGTGGCTGAGTCACGAGGCGGATGTCGCATTATATGTCCGAAATCCCACCGGCCACCACCTCACCAGCGCGCTTCTCCACGCCCTATCCGCAGCGCTGCTTTTCCTGCTGTTGAAGAAACTCGGCGCCGCCACCTGGAGTAGCGCGGCCGCCTCGCTATTCTGGGCGCTCCACCCGCTCCGCGTCGAGTCGTTTGCATGGATTGCCGAGCGTAAGGACGTATTGTGCGCGCTGTTCTTTCTCGCAGCTCTCCTCGCCTACCTGAACTACGCCGCCCGCCCCTCGCGCCGTGGCTACCTCGCGTGGACAGTCCTCGGGGCTCTCGCACTGATGTCCAAGCCGTCAGCAGTGTGCCTCGTTCCGGTTCTGCTATTGCTCGATTATTGGCCGCTTAATCGAGCAGACCGAGCCCGGCGGCTCCTGGAAAAGCTCCCGCTCATCGCCATGACACTGCTCGTCGCCGGCCTCACGATATACGGCCAGAGGCAATCGGGATCCATGTCGCATTTGGCGGGAGTCCCGGCCTGGGTTCGTGTCGAGAACGTCGCGCTGTTCTATTCGCGCTATCTCGGCAAGATCCTCTGGCCGGTCAACCTCGCGTGCTTCTACCCGTACAGCGCGCCGCCAGATGCTGTCCCGGTAATAGCGGCGGCCATCGGACTTCTGGGCATCACGGCGGTGAGCCTCCGGCTGCGGCGCCGCCAGCCCTGGCTATTCGTGGCGTGGATCTGGTTTCTGATCGCCCTGCTCCCCAACATCGGGATCTTGCAAGCCGGCCGGCAGTCGATCGCGGACCGCTTCACCCACCTCGGCACGATCGGGCTTTCGGTGGGTATCGCCCGCGCGCTTTCGCATTGGACTGGGGCCAGTTCGCTTCGTGCAAAGGTCGGCGCGGGCGTCGCGTTCGCAATTGTGGCCGCGCTCGCGTGCCTTACCGTGCGGCAGATTGCCTTCTGGCAAGACAGCGTCACACTTTTCGAGCATGCCATCAGTGTGGAGGACAGCGACTACATGCAAGGCGACTTGGCAACCGCGCTGATGTCGGAGCGCCGCTACGCGGAGGCAGAGCCCCATCTTGCGTTAGCCACTCGCCGCTCGCCGGAAATCGCCGAGTATCACAGCAATCTCGCGAACGTTCTTATGCGTACGGGACACCTTGCGCATGCCTCGATAGAGGCGGGGGTCGCGAGCCGGTTGGCGCCTGACAGCATCCCCGCCGCCGAAACCACGGCTTTGATACTGTTCCGCCAGGATGATCCCGCCGGCACTCTTCGGCAGTTCAATCACGCGCTGGAACTGGGCGCCCCCAAAGCGCCGATCGGAATCACACTAAACGATATGGGCGCCTCGCTGGCATCCCGAAGCCGAACGCGGGAAGCCGAACCGCTCATTCGGCGGGCGCTGGAACTGAATCCGAGACTGGTGCAGGGCTGGCGGAATTTGGCGCTGCTGCTAATCGACGAAGGGCGTTCCGGCGAAGCACAAACGGCACTCCAACAAGCAGTCGTTATGACCGGCCGTCAGGCTGCCTATAACGATTTATTCCCCGATCCGTTCAGGTAAGCTCCCACGACTTTTGCGGGCCTTGTAGCTGCCCCTTTCAATTTGGGCGGGTCACGCGGGTCATAGAGGTCGACAGGGGTCCGGTGCGGTAGCAACTGCCAATACCGTTTCGCGTGTGCTCACGCAGTATGCGGCCTTCGCCTCTTCGCCGCTACTGAAGGTGAAACAG